>ENA-ORCR01000366-ORCR01000366.1-marine-metagenome-genome-assembly--contig:-NODE-366-length-29130-cov-6.573779_pt1 | contig 29130 bp, 33 predicted proteins | sample MGYA00237782_ERZ508514 | MGnify/ENA primary metagenome ERZ508514 (study PRJEB26185, sample SAMN06268960) | marine metagenome | isolation source: Eden Landing Ponds, San Francisco, CA, USA | place...
CCAAGGGCGGCGGCTCGTTCCGCGTCGAGACCACCGTCGACGGTGCGACGGGGGATCGCGACGCGCACGTCGACGTATCGACCGAGACCGACCGTGCCATCTGCCAACGGGTGCGGGCGATGCACGCCGTCGGTTTCGATTCGGTGGCACTGGTCGATCAGACCGGCCACGACAGAGAGCGCCGGGCCGCTATCGAGGACACGGTTGTCGAACTGTCGGGGTTCGAACTGCTCGAGAGCACGGACACCAGGATCCGGTTGACGAACCTCATCGACGCCGAGAACGTCGACGTTCGCAAGTCCGCGCTCAGGCTCCGATTGGTCACGCTGGCGATGCACCGCGACGCCGTCACGGCCGTCGCGGAGGGAGACGCGACGCTGGCCGAGCAGGTCGTCGACCGCGATACGGAGGCGGACAAACTGTTCGCGATGGTGACGCGTCACTTCCGGCGCTCGCTGACCGATCTTGGCGAGATCGAGAAACTCGATATGGGGCGGGCGACGCTGTTCGAATACTACTACGCCTGCCGGCAGTTCGAGCGCATCGCGGACCACGCCGTCAAGATCGCCCAGTTCGTCATCGACGACGAGGCGGGCCTGCCGGGGACGTTCCCGGCGTCGGTGACCGACCTCGGTGCGAGCGCCCGACAGGTCATCGACGACGCGGCCGACGTGATCCTCGCCGGCGCCGGCATCGAGGCCGCCCACAGCGCCCTGAAAGCGCGTGACGAACTCGCGGATCGCATCGACGACCTCGACCGAGAGCTGTACCACCACGACGACCCCGCGGAGGCTTACGTGGCGGGGCTGGTGCTCGACAGTATCCGCCGAACTGCGGAGTACGGCGCGAACGTCGCCGGGATCGCGATCCAGTACGTCCGCCACTCCGGGACCGGATCCGGGGGGAACGACGCGCTCGCCTGACTCGGCGGCGCTCGTCTGATCGACACCGCTCACTCGACCCGACGCCGCCCCTCTGACCGACACCGTTCCGCCGACCGTGGCCGTTCGCTCGACGGACGCTATGCCCCCGGTATCCGGCGGGAGCGTTCGGCTCCCGCCCGAGCGCTTACAACGCTGGAGCCCCGAGAGAAGGTGTGACGAACCGCGCGATCGTCGTCGGCATGGCAGCGACGTTCATCGGACTGACGGCCCTCCTCCTCGTCGCCGGGATCGTCGTCTCCCCCGTCCTGTTGCCGGTCGCGGTCCCGTTCGCCGCCGTCGCGTACTTCCTCTGGTACCACGCCAGCGGGCGGCTCCGCGACCGCGTCCGTCGCGAGGCCGCGCAGGCTGGGCCGGGTGAGCGCGCACGGGCGCGACAGCGCGCGAGAGCCGCCGAACACCGCCGGTCGGCCTACCGGGCGGCCGGCGCGACGGACGGCGGGTTCGGTCGCGGGGCGGCGGGGAGCGCTCGGGAGGGCTGGTCCGAGGCCGGCACCCGCACCGGCGACCCCCGCGACCGCGCCCCGTCGACGGGCGGGATGTCCGAGCGCGAGGCGTACGAGACGCTCGGGCTCGACCGAAGCGCCGACAGCGAGACGGTCCGATCCGCCTACCGGGAGCGGGCCAAGCGGCTCCACCCGGACGGAGAAGACGGCGATGAGGCGGCGTTCAAGGAGCTGAACGAGGCGTACGAGCTGTTGAAGCAGTAGCCGGCGCCCACCGAGGCTGTCCTCACCGGGCGTCGGCGTCCGCGAGCGCCGCCGCGACCGCGGTCTCAGCCACCCCGAGATCTTCCTGCGTGTTGACGTTGGTAAACGTCTTTTCCGTGGTTCGCTCGCGGACGGCGGCGTCGCCGACGACGACGCGGTCGAGGTCGTCGATCGGCGCCAACACACTCCGGTCGCCGCGGGCGAGGGCGCGGTCGCAGGCGGCCGCCATCGGGTCAGCGCGGTACACCGCCTGCGTCGTCTGGAGCCAGCGGTCGTCGAGTCGGGGGATCGCGGCCTCGTGTCCGGCGGCGTCGGTGACGAGCGCCGCGAGGAAGCCCGGATCGACGAACGGCATGTCACAGGCGACGACGGCGACGTACTCGCCTGAGGCGGCGAGGCAGGCGTTCCGGATTCCCGCGACCGGCCCCAGATCGGGCTCGTCGTCGACCGCCCAGCGCAGGGGGAGCGAGAGGCCGTCGAGCGCGTCCCCGATCGCCGCCCGCTGGTCGGGCCGACAGCTGATCACGAGGCCGTCGACGACCGGGTCGCCGCCCGCGGCGCGGGTCGCGCCCGGGGGGACGGGGTCGTCGCCGCCGGCGAGCCGGTCGGCGACCCGACGGATCATCGGCACGCCCGCGAGCGGGGCGAGGGCCTTATCGCGGTCGCCGAAGCGGGTCGAGCGCCCCCCGGCGAGGATGGCACCGGTAGTCACGAGTCGCCTGTCGGCGCCGAGGAACTTCGCGGTTGCGGTCGGTCGAACAATCGGTCGGTGAGTCGGACGGGAGATCGATCGGCGGCTCCGGACGCGACCACCGACACCCCGCCAACTCCCGGCAAAGCGACTCGTTAAGTGGCCGGCGGCCCACGGTTCTCCTATGCCAGAGGCCACGGATCTGGAGGAGCTGAAGCGGGGGACCGACCTGGTCAAGCGCGGCTTCGCACGGATGCAGAAGGGCGGAGTCATCATGGACGTCGTCACCCGCGAGCAGGCGCGGATCGCGGAGGACACCGGCGCGGTCGCGGTGATGGCGCTGGAGGCCGTCCCGGCAGACATCCGCAAGCGCGGCGGCGTCGCGCGAATGCCCGACCCCGAGAACGTCACCGAGATCATCGACGAGGTGTCGATCCCGGTGATGGGGAAATCCCGGATCGGCCACCGCAAGGAGGCGGAGATCCTGGAGTCGCTCGGCGTCGACATGATCGACGAGTCGGAGGTGCTCACGCCCGCCGACGACGAGTACCACACCGACAAGCGCGACTTCGCGTCGCCGTTCGTCTGCGGCGCACGGAACCTCCCCGAGGCGCTCCGGCGGATCCGCGAGGGCGCGGCGATGATCCGGACGAAGGGCGAGGCCGGCACGGGCGACGTGAACCAGGCCGTCAAACACCAGCGGACCATTAAAAACCAGATCCGGACGCTCACCGGGCTCAACCACGAGGAGCGCGAGAAGTGGGCCCGCGAACACGGCGCCCCCCGCGATCTGGTCCACGAGACCGCCGAGGCGGGCCGGCTCCCGGTCGTCAACTTCGCCGCCGGCGGGATCGCGACGCCCGCGGACGCGGCGCTGATGATGTACCACGGCTGTGACGGCATCTTCGTCGGCTCCGGCATCTTCGGCGCGGAGGACCCCGAAGCGATGGGCACCGCCATCGTCGAGGCCGTCAACAACTGGGACGACCCCGACACCCTCGTCGAGATCACCTCGAACATCGGTGCCGGCATGAAAGGCGACGCCAACGTCGACCTCCCCGAAGAAGAGAAGATGCAGGACCGCGGCGTCTGAGCGGCCGCCACTCCAGCGGTTCTCTCCCGACTTCAGCTCCCGGTCGAGCGACCGCGCTGTCGGTCGAGCGGAGGTGTCGGCCGGCGCCGCACCACGGTCGGCGGTCCGCCAAGCGCAACGCCCAAGACTGTCGACTCACCAGTCCCGGGTATGCTTCAGGCGACGCCGGTCGACGCGGCCCGGTCGTTTCTCACGGGGTTCGAGACGCTCGGCGCCCGGGTCGGTGTCACGGCGTTGCTGTTGGTCGTCGTCGCCACGTTCGGTTGGGTGGTGCTCCCGCGGCTGATCCAGGGCGTCCAGGACTCCGCGCTGCAGTGGGCCGTCAGCGGGGCGATCCTGCGCGCGGTCCAGTTCACACTACTCGTCGGCGGCGGACTCTCGCTGCTGTATCTGTGGGGGTTCGGCCCGGCGCTCTCGGCGCTCTCCGACGAAGTGACCAGCGACTCGGAACTCCGGACGCTCGGGCGGACGCTGGGTTCGGTAGCCGTGTTCTTCGCCAGCTACGCGGTCGCACGTTACCTCTCGAACGTCGTCGCGAACCTCGGGCGACACGCCGACTGGCTGACCGACCACCAGGAGGAGATACTCCTCCGGACCGCCCAGCTGTTCCTGTTCGGCTTCGCCGGGATCGTCATCCTCGGGATCTGGGACACCAACCTCGGCGGCCTCCTCGTCGGCGCCGGGTTCCTCGGCATCGTCGTCGGCTTCGCCGCCCGCCAGACGCTCGGGTCGCTCCTCGCCGGCTTCGTCCTCATGTTCTCGCGCCCGTTCACCATCGGCGACTGGGTCGAGATCGGCGGCGAGGAGGGCATCGTCACCGACATCACCATCTTCCACACCAGGCTGGAGAACTTCGACGGCGAGTTCGTCATCATCCCCAACGACCGCGTCTCCGACCGCCCGATCACCAACCGGAGTCAGAAGGGGCTGCTCCGCCTCCGCGTCGACGTCGGGATCGACTACGAGGCCGACCCCGACCGCGCCAGGACGGTCGCGATCGAAGCCATCTCGGAGTGCAACGAGGTGGTCGACGCCCCGCCGCCCCAGGTCTTCCCCAAGGAGTTCGGCGACTCGGCGGTCGTCCTGGAGATGCGCTTCTGGATCGACCATCCCACCCCGCCGCGCAAGTGGAAGGCCGTCTCCGCGGTCGTCAGCTCCGTCAAGACCGCCTTCGAGGAGGAAGACATCAAGATCCCGTTCCCACAGCGGGAACTGATGGGCCGCTCCGAGGCCGGCGGGTTCCGCGTTCACGGGGAGCGCGCCGCCGGCGCCAGCGGTGAGACACAGGCGGAAGCACGCAGTAACGACTGATCGGGTCATCACTGGAAGCTACGTTCTCTGACCGCCGTCGCTCGGTCGGGCCCGCCGCTATTCGAGTCCGAAGTACCCCTCGACGACGAGGGCGAATCCGACGATCCACACGCCCGCGAGGCCGGTCACCGCGGCGACGTGAAACGCCCAGGCGACGCCCTCGCCGCCGACCAGCGGCGTCGCCATCGCCTCGCCGATCCAGGCGAGCGGACCGCTGGTTCCCGACTTCGTCACCGCCACCAGAAACGCCGTCACGACCGCCGGCCCCGCCGCGCCGAGCAACGCCAACCCCAGTCGACGACTCGCCCGCGCGACGCTACGCGGCCGCGTCCCGTGTGTCACGAACGCGTCGGCGTCCGACCCGGAATGTGCCATGATAGATGATGTCACACGCCTACCCTACTTAAGCGTACCGTCACGTGCGTGCAAGTGGCACACGATCGGCCACGGTCTCACCCCCAACTGCCACGGGCCTCCGAACGCGTCGCTCGAGCGTGGCTGTGGGTTGTCTGTGGGCAAAAGCGGAGTACGGGTCTCAGTCGGCCGTGCGTTCGAACTCGGGGTCGCCGTCGGCCTCGATCGCCTCGCGTTCGGCGCTCGGGAGCGCGTCTTTGAACCGTTGGAGGACGCGTCGAGCGTCGTTGACCTCGGCGCCGCCGAGCGCGCGCACCAGCGCGAGCGCCCGCCGGGCGCGGGTCTTCCGCCAGGACTCCTCGCGGTGTTCGTACGTACGGATCGCCCGCAGGAAGTCGACCTTCCGGAACTCCGGCCAGTAGGGCGTACAGAAGTAGACCGCCGCCTCGTTGCCGTTGGCGTGCCACGGCAGGAAGTTCGACGTGCGCTCGTCGCCGCCCGTCCGCACGATCAGGTCGACGTCGCGACTCGGCCCCTCGTAGAGCCGCCGCTCGATCGTCGCGACGTCGATGTCGTCGGGCGCGAGGTCACCGTCGGCGACGGTCGCCGTCACGTCTCGCGCCGCCGACAGCAGCTCCGCCCGGCCGCCGTACGCCAGCGCGATGTTCAGCTGCAGGTTGTCGTATCCCGCGGTCCGGCGTTCGGCGTAGTCGATCGCCTCGCGCACGCGTTCGGGCAGCTTGTGAGTCTCGCCGATCGCGCGGATCCGGACCTCCGAGTCGTGGACGCGGTCCGCATCGGCGAATTCCCGGAGCTTCTCGCACAGCAGGTCGAACAGCGCCTCGTTCTCCTCTTCCGGGCGCTCGAAGTTCTCCGTCGAGAAAGTGTACAGGGTCAGCTCGTCGACGCCGACCTCGCGACACCACTCCAGAACCTGCTCGGTCGTCTCCGCACCGGCGCGGTGGCCGTCCGATGCTTCCGCCCCCTTGCGCCTCGCGTAGCGACGGTTCCCGTCCTGAATGACCGCGACGTGACTGGGCGTGCCCGAAAGCTCCATTTCGAGCAGTCGCTCGTAGGCCCCGCGCGCCAGCTGCCGCACTCGGTCCATCTGCATAGATCCTTTCAGCCCCCCGATATGAGTTTTGTGATTCCCGCGACACACCCCCACTCTCCGAAGCCGTTTTCACACCCCTCGGCGTACCACACGCCCGATACGTCCCGGGCCCACATCATGATAGACCTCGCTCCCGATCACGACGACTCACAGTCGCCGGCCGCCCGCGACGGCGTCGGCGCGCTCGACGCCGAACGACCCCGTATCGTCAGCATCAGCGATATCCACGGCTACCTCGACGCCGCTCGCTCGGCGCTCACCGCCGTCGGCGACCCCCCCGATTTCGACCCCCTCGTTGACTCCGACGACGACGGCCGCCTCCACTGGGCCGGCGACGACGAGTCCGTCCTCGTCGTCAACGGCGACCTGGTCGACCGCGGCCCCGACAACGAGGGCGTCGTCGAACTGGTCGAACGCCTCGCCCGCGAGGCACCGCCCGGCCACGTCCGCGTGACGCTGGGCAACCACGAGTGGGGCGTCCTCTTCCAGGACCTCGTGAGCTGGGACTCCTGGTTCTCCGGCCAGCAGTCCGACGACGACCGCCGCCAGCTCTGCGAGACGATCGCCGACGGCCACCTCGTCGACGGGTACCGTCACCTCCTCGCCGTCGCGAAGGACCTGCGCGTCGTCCGGACGCATCTCGACGAGGGACTTGATCGCCCGACGCGAGCGGCCGATGGCGTAGTGCTGGAGCGTGTTCGACAGTGAGAACAGAAAGAGGAGCATCGCGCCCTCGAACGGTGCCCCGATCGAGAGCGCGCCGAGCGCGGCGACGATCATCAGCAGGTCGATGTCGACCGCGCGGTGGCGGAGCGTCTCGATGGCCCCCCTGAGCCCGTACCAGCCGCCGAAGACGTACGCGACGCCGTAACCGGCCCACGTGAGGACTCGCGGGCCGTCGAGCCACCCCGTCGCCAGGCCGGTCACCATGCCGAGCAGCGTCAGCCCGACGAACGCCGCCTCCCGCCTGAGTTCCGAGCGGGAGGTCACCTCGTCGGGTGCCGTGTCGGACTCGTCCTGGATCGAGACGTCACGGTCGCGGACCGCGTCTCGAAGCCGTTCCTCTGAGGTGACACTCTCGTCGTAGGTAATCCGAGCGCTCCCCGTCCGGAACGAGACGTCGACGTCGTGGACGCCGGGCGTGTCACTGAGGTGTCGTTCGAGTGCGCGCGCTCCCGCGTCGCCGCGTCCGCCTCGTCGCTCGATCTGGACGGTACACGTCGATAGCGGGGGTGATTCAGTAACTGTCACGCTATCTCTCCATACGGTGTGTGTCGTTTTTGTATCGTCGGTCCGTCACCGCGTCCTCGTCGGCGCTCCTCCGGACGGGCGCTCGACCCGCTGGAACACCCTCCCGTCCGGTCCGAACAAGTCAGCTGACGATCGTCACCGGAATCCGTGCTCGGCGGGTGACTGTCTCGGCGACGCTCCCGAGGAGCGAACGGTCGAGTCCTGCGCGACCGTGGCTGCCCATGACGATCTGGTCGACGCCGTGGTCGCCAGCGTATTCGATGATCGCTCGTGCCGGTTTGCCGACTTCGGTCACGGTGTCCAGTTCGCGGTCCCGTTCTGCCGCGAGGTCCGTGGCCATCGCGTGGATGGTGTCCGCTCGCTCTCTCGCGTTCTCCTCCCAGTCCTCGGCGACCGGTAAGCCGCCGGCCTCGACGTCGATGACCGAGTCGAAAGGGTTGATGACGTATATCGACGTGATGGACGCGTCCGGGAAGGTCTCGATGGCGTACGTGAGCGCGCGCTCCGAAAGCGGGGACCCGTCGAAGGCGACGAGGACCGTAGCAGGCATGCGAAGCGGTTCGTGGGGAAGTGAAATGAACGTACTCCCCCGAGGTAATGCGCGGTGATTCGCGTCGGAGATGCCTTCAGACGGCTCGAGCCGGTGGAGACACGAATCTCGATTCGACCGTCCGACGACGACCGCCTGGCGGCCACTACCGTCGGTTCCCGGTCACTCCGCCTCCGTAATCGTGAACAGGTCGTCGTCGGTCAAGACCGCTCGAATCCGCCCGTGCCACGCCGCCGCGAAGGCCGTCCGCTCCTCGTCCGTCGCGGTCCCGTCGATCAGTGCGTCCAGATACTGTACAGCGTGCCCGGCGCCGGGGACGTTCCCGACGTGATAGGTGACCCGAACCGCGTCGTCTGTGTCCGTGCGCTCGAACGTGAACGTGGGGTCGGCTTCGTCGGCACGGTCGAAGTGGAGATAGTGTCTGCGGTCGCCGTAGCCGCCGGCGAGTCCGCCGAAGCCGTCCTCTTCGGCAGCACCCGTGACGTACGAGACGATGCCGGACGTCACGCCGTAGGTCGCGTCGGACTTCGGCCCGCCGGCGGTCACCTCGATGTCGCCTCGAACGGGGCACTCGTCCGGATAGAGTTCGGCGAGCGCGAGCTGGGTGAGCCGAAACGCGCCCGCCGCCGTCGGACAGGAGTGGCCGGCCGCCTTCACGACGTCCGCGTAGCTGATAACGAACGGCTCGCCCGGTCCCAGGACGGTCAGCGCCTCGGCGACTGGGTCGCGGATGCGGATTGGGTCGACGGTCTCGTATTCGACGTTCCAGTTCGTCAGGTCGCGCTGATGGGTCGTTTCGGTCATTGGTTGTGATGGTTGGTTGCAGGGTGTGGTCGATAGCTACCACCGTCGGAGGCGCATTCCGTTGAGGATGACCAGCAGGACGCTGCCCTCGTGGACGAGCATTCCGCCGGCGAGGTGGACGTTACTTGTCAATACTCCCGCCAAGAGGACGGTCACCGTGAGGACCGCGATGCCGACGTTCTGGAGGACGTTCCGGCGCGTCGCCTTGCTCAGTCCGACCGCGTCCGGGATTCGTTCGAGGTCGTCGGCCATCAGCGCCATGTCCGCCGTCTCGATGGCGGTGTCGGTGCCCGCAGCGCCCATGGCAATCCCCACGTCGGCGGTCGCCAGCGACGGCGCGTCGTTGATGCCGTCACCGACCATCGCCACGACGGAGCCTTCCTCGCGGAACGCCTCGATGGCGGCCTGCTTGTCCTCCGGCAGCAGTTCGGCTCGGTAGTCGTCGATACCGACCCGCTCGGCGACGGCGCGGGCGGTCCGCTCGTTGTCGCCGGTGAGCATCACCGTCCGCACGCCAGCGTCCTTCAACGCCCGCACGACTCGGGGGGCGGTCTCGCGGAGTTCGTCGCGGAGCGCGATCACGCCGATGACGGTCCCGTCGCGGACGACGTGGACCGCCGTCTCGCCGGCTTCTTCGCGCTCACGGACGGACGCGGCGACCGACTCGGGAACGGCGATGTCGCGCTCGTCGAGCAGCGCTCGGTTGCCGACGGCGATCTCCCGGCCGTCGTAGCGGGCGACGACGCCCTTCCCGGCGAGAACTTCGAAGTCGTCCGGGTCCGGGACGCGGGCCGACTCGACGACGGGCGCTCCGTGGGTAGCGACGCTCTCCGGGACGTCGGCCTCCCGTGCCGCGTCGAGGATAGCGTCCGCGAGGTGGTGCTCGCTCTTCTTCTCGGCGATGCCGGCCAGGCGGAGCGTCTTCTCGGCGTCGCACTCGAACCCCTGGACGCTGGCAACGGTGGTCTCGCCCTTCGTGAGGGTCCCGGTCTTGTCGAACGCGACGAGGTCGATTCGCCCGGCGCGTTCGAGGTGCTCGCCGCCCTTCATCAGGACGCCGTTGCGGGCGGCGTTCCCGATGGCCGAGACGACGCTGACCGGCGGGCCGATGACGAGCGCACCCGGACAGCCGATGACGAGCAGCGTGAGCGCCATGAGCACGTCACGGGTGACGACGAACGCACCGACGGCGAGCAGGACGATGGCGGGCGTGTAGTAGCGGGCGAAGCGGTCGATGAACTGCTCGGTCGGGGACTGGGCTTCCTGTGCCGCCTCGACACGGCGGATAATGCGCTGGAGCGTCGTGTCCGACCCCGTACCCGTCGCGACGACGTCGAGTGCCCCTTCTCGGTTCACCGTCCCTGCGAACACGTCGTCGCCGTCCGTCTTGTGGACGGGCGCGCTCTCGCCGGTGACGGGCGCCTGATTGACAGCGCTCTCGCCGGCGACGACTTCGCCGTCGACCGGAATCTTCGCCCCCGGCTTGACGATCACTGTCTCGCCCTCATCGACCTCTCGGGCAGGAACTTCGACATCGTTGCCGTCGCGGCGGACGAGCGCCGTGGCGGGCGTCAGTTCGAGCAGTTCCTGCAGAGCGGTACGTGTCTTGCGCATCGTCCGCCCCTCCAGGTAGCCCCCGAGACTGAACAGGAAGACGACCGCCGCGGCCTCCCAGTACTCGCCGATGGCGACGGCACCGACGGCAGCCAGAGTCACGAGCGTCTTGATGCCGACCGTCCGGCTCCGGAGCTCGTAGTAGGCGTGCTTCGCGACGTCGTAGCCGCCGATGACGGCCGCGAAGACGAGGACGAGCGCGCTCGCGGTGTCGTATCCGGTGGCGTAGCCGAGGCTCCAACCCCCGGCGTACAGGAGGCCACTCGTCGCGGTGACGACGGCTGTGCGGTGCTTGCGGTAGTACTCTCGGACGGTCATGAACGTGGACTCTCCCACCTACGTCACCTGGGGAGTGTACCCCTGGCTCTCGATGGCGGACTCGAAGTCGGCCGGGTCGGCCACGGCCGGGTCGTACTCGATTTCGACGCGGCCGGTCGTGTAGTGGACCGCCACGTGCTCGACTCCGTCCGCCCGTCTCAGCACACGTTCGACGGTGCTCGCACAGGTCGGACAGTCGAAGTCCCTGACGCGGAACTGGATGCGTTCGGTCATCGTGGATCTCCTCACGCTCACCTACGCCCCGTGCCCGAATAAGTATTAATAAAATGATATGTTTGAGTCGTGGCCGGCGCCGTTGTACCGGTCCAACGACCCGTTTGAACGGTCACGCCAACCGTCCGTACTTTACGGTGCGCTCCAAAATGTAGTCCGATGAGTGCCTTCGAATCCGACGTTGAACTGGCTGACATCGTCGTTCGGGACACCGACGTGTCGAGCGCGGTCGACGAACCCGTTCGGGCGATGATTCTCGACATGCTCGCGGAAGAGGCGATGACCGTCGAGGCGGTACACGAGGAACTCGGCGGCCGCGGTTTCGAGCGGACGGTGAACACGATCCGCCACCACATCAACGAGCTTCGTGATGCCGGCCTCGTCGAAGTCGAGCGGATGGAGGAGCGCCGCGGTGGGACGCTGAAGTTCTATCGGGCGAACACCATCGTCCTCTCCTACTCGGTTCCGGACGAGTCCCGGGAGAAAGTCGCCGAGATGGCCGATTGGGTGAGTCCTCGACTGGAGCCTCTTATCGGGGAACTGCGGGAGAGATACGAGGCAGACCTCACACGAATCGCCGACCAGATGGCGCCGTGCGAACACTGCACCACTCAGAAGTTCGAGACGTATCTCCTCCTCACCGTCCTCCGTCGTGGATTCGTCGATGCGTACGGAGGTCCGGAGCGCGGCGATCAGTGACGCACCGGTGCGGACGGACGCACTTTCGCCCCGTACCAGGGTGTCGCCTCCCGGATACAGTGCACACATCGGTCGGGAAGCACGGGCGGCCGACGCGGATTTCCGTCGAATTTGGGTCTAAGTTTCAGTTGTTGTATGCGCTAGTTCGGCGAATCCTTATCCGCCGCTTCCGGCAATGATACTGTGTGCGACCGGCCGAACTGCGGTCCGTTCGGATCACGAGCCCGCAGTCGGCCACCGGCCAGCGACACCAGCAATGACAGTACACAGCAACGACACCGGATTCGGGGGCGCGACGAGAAACGAGACGGGGACGCGACGGAACGGGTCCGAGAAGGCGATGCGTCGCGTCCTGTGGTGGCTCATCGGGAGTTCGCGGGGCGGCGAGAACCGCCTCCGGATCATCCACGCGCTAGAGGAGCAACCGCGAAACACCAATCAGCTCTCCGAGGACCTCGACCTGAACTACAAGACGGTCGAACACCATCTCGAGCGCCTCGTCGAGCACGGCGTGTTGCTTGCGAACGGCGACGGATACGGGACGATGTACTTCCTCTCGGACCGACTGGAGGCGAACCTCGACGTGTTAGACGAAGTCGTCGCCGCCGCTGAGATCGATGTCGGCAATGAAGACACCGCTCGCTAAGACCCTCGGCGTCACGCTCGCTGGACTCGTCTGTGCCGTCCTCGGAGTCACGTTCTTTCCCTGTCTCGACCCCGCCTTCGCGTACGGGCCGAAAGGGGGACTGCCGCCCACGCTGGCGCTGGTCGTCAAGGCGAAACTGTTCGTCACGACGTTCAACCTCGTCGTGCTGCTCGCGCTCATGCGCTCCTACGTGTCCATCTACCGCGGGCTGGCGAACAAGTACACCCGGAGCCTCGTCGCACTGAGCGTCCTGTTGGGCCTGTACGCCGCCACGAGCAACCCACTGGTCCCGCTCTTGCTGGGGCTGTCCCCGCGACCCTCGCTCGGGGTGTTTCTCTTCCTGCCAGACCTGTTCGTGGGACTGGCCATCGTCGTCCTGTACTACCAGAGCCAGGCGTGACGGCCCACGGCGTCTGAGACGGCGGCCGCCGGGTCGTGGCGTCGAACTGTCCAAGCAACGAGGACCGACGCTGCCGCCCCGAATTACGTGGGAGTCGTGTCCGAGTCCTGTCGCATCTGTGGCGAACTTCGGAAAACGGGTTTATCACCCGCTCGCCTCCGTCCGACTGCGATGACAGCGATACACAGCCTTTCGACACTCGCGGTACTGCAGATGGGGCGCGCCGGCCACGGGCCCGGCGGGGGACTCGTCCCCCTCTCCGGCCTGCTCGGCCTGCTCGTGCTCGTCCTCCTCGTCGGTATCCTCGGCTCTCTCCTCGTCCGCCGATTCCGCGGACCGGACGAGACGGACGCCGACACTGTGGACTCAGCCCTCGCGACGCTCAGAGGGCGGTACGCGGCGGGCGAAATCGACGAGGAGGAGTTCCAGCGGCGCCGAGACCAGCTCAGCCAGTAGCCAGCGACTCGGCCCGGTGGCGTCGCCTCGGGCTACGTGGCGAGCGGCCACTGCGCGTGGTCGCCGCGCCGATCGAGTTCGTGGGTGAGCCACCGCGCCAGCAGTTCGACGGCGGTCTTCTCGTCGGTGCTGAACGGTTCGGGCCGCGGTTCTCGGTCGACGAAACAGACGGCTCCCAAGCAGTCGCCGTCAACTTCCAGCGTGGCCCCGAGGTAGCACCCGAAGCCGTACGATTTCCGCGCCGACGCCTCGGTTCGGTCCGGGTCGTCGGCGTTGAACGCCGTCAGGAGGCCGTCCGACTCGACGGTCCGACGGGCGTAGGCCGCGATGGCGGAGTCAGTGCCCGGCTCGACGAGTGCGGGGTCGGTGCTGGTCGCCAGGACCTCGTGGGAGCCGTCCGACGGGTCGAGCGAGAGGAGACAGCCGTCTCGGAGGCGCACGTAGTCGACGCCGAGATCGAGCACGTCGACGACGCGCCGTTCGAACGGGCGATCCGCGTCGGTCGTGAGCGCGTAGAGATCCTCGCGGTAGCGCTCGCTGCGCGCCTGTCGGTGCTCGCGATCGATCCGGTCGGAGATGTCCTTGGTCACGACCGCGAACCCGCGGAGGGCGTCGTCGTCGCGGAGCGCCGTGACCGTCACGTCGGCCCAGTAGGCGCTGCCGTCCCTCCGAGCGCGGAGTCCCTGATCGGTCGCCTGCCCGGTCTCGGCGGCCGTTTCGAGCAGTCCGTCGGCCAGTCCCGCCGCGACCTGTTCGGTCGTGTGGAACGTCGAGAGTGGCGCACCGACGGCTTCGTCCTCTCCGTAGCCCGTGATACGCGCCGCTCCGGCGTTCCACGACCGGATCCGCCCCTCGGGGTCGAGGACGAACATCGCGTACTCCTCGACGGCGTCGACCAGCAGGCGGAACCGCTCGCGTTCGTGTCTGAGTCGCGTATCGAGTTCCTCGCGCTCGGTCCTGTCACGGAGGACGCACACAGCGCCGTCGCCGTCGATGTCGCCGACGGTGTGTTCGCCGACGAACTCCGTCCCGTCGGCGCGCTCTAAGTGCGTCTCGCCCGTCCACGTCCCGTTCTCCCGCACCGCGGGGAGGATCTCGTCCTCGACGACCTCCCGCCCGGCCTCGCTGTAGACCGTCTGCCACTGCTCGCCTTCGAGCGCGTCGGGGTCGTATCCGACGGTCTCCGCGTAGGACTCGTTGACGTACGTGAACCGTCCCTCGGCGTCGATCGTACCGATGCCGTCCCAGGCCGCGTCCATCGCGTGGTAGTCGCGGACCACCTGCCGCTCGTTCCGCCGCGCCTCGACGGCGTTCCGAATCCGATTGGCGAGGACGGTGTACTGGACCGTGCCCGGCTTCTTCTGGATGTAGTCCGTGACGCCGGCCGAGATGGCGTCGGCCGCGATCTCCTCGCTCCCCCTGCCCGTGTAGAGGATGAACGGGAGGTTCGGCGACCGCTCTCGGACGGCTTTGAGGAACTCCAGCCCGTCCATCTCCGGCATCTCGTAGTCGCTGACGATGCAGTCGTAGCTGTCGTCGAGCGGCCGGTCGAGCACAGGGCCGGCCCGTGACGCCGTCTCCACGTCGAACCGATCGTCGGTTCGCTGCAGGAACGTCGCCGTCACGTCCGCGAGGTCGGGGTCGTCGTCGACGTGTAGCACGGAGACTTCGTCGACCATCTCTGTCAACGTAACGTAAGGAAACGGAAAAGACATTTGTCAATTGAATTTACTTTCGGCAGGGCGATAGAAATACCCGGCGTACCAACGGCCTCCTCGCGAATCAGACCTGAGTTTTCAGGAGGTAGAGCGGAGAACAGCGCCGCCTCCGGTCGCCAGTCGTCGCCGACCGCGCACGTCCGCCGGTGTCAGATTCCGAGCGCGGGAGCGAGGGTCGCGGCACCGGCCGCTTCTAGCTGGTCGCTGTACTTGACGACGACGTAGAGGAGCGAGAACAGCGTCGCGTTGTACGCGCCGTGGATGAGCGACGGGACGACGATGTTGTCGGTGTACTCGTAGGCCGTGCCGAGGACGAGCGAGGGGACGAGGAGGCCGCCCAGCGCGACGAGGTTCCCCGAGGCGGACCCGCCGGTCAGTGCGAAGTAGTGGATGCCGGCGAAGAAGACGCTCGCGGTGACGATGCTCGGAATCGGACCGAACACCTCGCGGATGCGGCCCTGCACGACGCCGCGGAACAGCAGTTCCTCGCCCGGACCGATGAGCAGGAACGACGCCGGGATCAGCAACAGGAGCACCTCGGGGTTCTCCATGCCGATCTCCGCCGCCTGGTTCCGGCCGGGTTCCACGCCGAGGGTCGCGACGATGACGGAGATGACGATGGACGCGACGATCAGCCCGCCGATGGCCGTTGCGTAGCCGAGGACGACGACCCCCAGGTCGCGGAGGTCAGGGACATCGATGCCGATTTTGAACTGCTCTCGACCCGGCAGCGAGAGCTTCTCACGGACGATTGGTCCGATCTTCGGTCTGAGTCTGACGTAGGCGAACGCGATCAACGGGAAGGCGATGCCCTGTGCGGTTATCAGTCCGAGCACGAGCGTGCGGACCGGCGTGATGGAGAGTCCGAAGAGGACCACGAGCAGCAAGCCGACCAGGCCCGTCAGCGCGACCCCGAAGACGAGACCGCCGACTCCGAGGAGGAACGCCGAGACGAGCGCGAGGCCGGACTGGAGGACGTTGCGTTCGCGGGATGCCGTCGCCATACGCTTCGTTGGTCGTGACGATGGGTAAACAGTTCGCTTGCCGCGGCGGTCGCCGCCGCTCGAGGGGCCCTCACTCGATTCGCTCGCCGGCGGTCACCGCCGTCTCCAGCCAGTTCGACTCCGGCGGATAGGGACAGGAGAAGGTGTCGCTGTAGGCGCAAAACGGCGAGTACGCGAGGTTGAAATCGAGCGTGATCTCGTCGCCGTCTTCGAGGTCGCGGTCCGGCTCTAGCTCCATGTAGCGGCCGCCCTCGTAGGTCTGCTGGCCCGTCGTCTTGTCCCGGAAGGGGACGAACAGCGTCCGCGACTCGTCGGCGGCCTGCCGGAAGCCGTGCAGTTCGCGGGCCTCGCCGTCGAGGTCGAACGACAGCGTCGCGACGTGGAGGTAGCGGACCGTCCGCCCGTCGCTGGTCTCCATGTCGACGGAATCGGGCGTCTCGTGGACCGAGACGGTCGCCTCGACACGGTAGGCCGGGTCCGGGTCGAAGTACGAAAGCCCGTCGAAGTCTTCGCGCTCCTCCGGCGGGACGGGGGACTGCGGGTGCTCGGCGAAGAAGCGATCCTTCTCGTCGCGGTTGGCTTCGAGGCGGTCGGCCCAGTCGTCGGCGTCTGCGGTCATAGTGGTATGGAGGGGGTCGAGCAGTTTCAGTCCGGCGACTCGTCGGCCGCCGCGACCGGTGGCCGTATCGCGCGCCGAAACCGTGCCCGGTTTATTATACCCCGAGGATGAACGAAATCATACACAGGGGTGTGTATGGAAGCGACGTTCTACGGCGTGCTGGGGGTCGACCCCGACGCCGACGAGGAGACGATAGTCCGCGCCTACCGGGAGCGCTCGAAGTCGGCGCACCCGGACGTGAGCGACGACCCTGACGCCGGCGAGCGCTTCAAGCGGCTCACGACCGCGAAGGAGGTGCTCACCGACGAGGCCGAGCGGGCCCGGTACGACCGGCTCGGCCACGAGACGTACGTGCGACGGTATCTCGACGGGGTGGGCGTGGACGACGGCACAGACACGGGTGGCGTCAGCGAGGCCGCCCGGCAGTACGTGAACGGTGGCGGTGCGAGCGCTCGAAGCGGTCGGTCGGGGGGCGGCCGAACCGGTCGGTCGGCGGCCGGCGGTCGGACCGCCCGGTCGACGACGGCACAGCGCCCGAAGCAGACCCGGGGCGGAGCCACGGGCTACGGGACCGCCGCGGACTACTACCGGCCCGGCCAGCGGGTCGGGCCGGCGGAGACGACAGGGATGGCGTCGGTGCTCGCGTCCCTCCGACGGGTCGGCCCGTGGCTGTTCGTCCACCTCGCGCTGTTCGCGTGTACGGTGGCCGTCGCGCTGCTCCTCGCGGCCGGCGGCCTCACCGGGCGGTTTCCGCCCGTGGTCGCCGGCGTGATGGCGCTCTCGACGGTGAGCATCTCGCTCGTCGTCTCGGCGACGCACGTGCTCTCGCGGCTCTCGGCCTGACCGCCGGCGGGAAACCCAAACCCGTTTTTCCCCGCGCCTCGAACCGGACGTATGAACGTACGCACGGTCGCCGACCTGGCTCCCGAGGAGCGGGCGGCGCTGTTCGACCGCGACGCCGGCGTCGAGGCGGTCGGCGACGACGTGGCCGACATCGTCTCGCAAGTCGCCGAGGAGGGCGACGTGGCGCTCCGTCGCTTCGCCGAGGAGTTCGACGACGTGTCGGTGGGCAACATCGACATCACCGACGCCGCGGAACGCGCCTACGAAGAAATCGACGAGTCCGTCCGCGAGGCCATCGAGGACGCCGCCGCGAACATCCGCGCCTTCCACGAGCGCCAGGTCCCGGAGGACTGGCGCGCGGACTTCGAGGGCCGAGAACTCGGTCGGCGGTTCCGCCCGCTCGACAGCGCCGGCGTCTACGCCCCCGGCGGCACGGCGGCGTACCCCTCCAGCGCCCTGATGGGGGTCATTCCGGCCAAGGTCGCCGGGGTCGAACACGTCGCCGTCGCGACGCCGCCGGCCGACGAGGTCAATCCCGTCACGCTCGCGGCCATCCACGCCGCCGGCGCGGACGCGGTCTACCAGGTCGGCGGCGCGCAGGCCATCGCGGCCCTCGCCTACGGCACGGAGACGGTGACGGCCACCGACATCGTCGTCGGGCCGGGCAACCGCTGGGTCACCGCCGCGAAGGCCGAGGTTCGGGGCGACGTGGCCATCGACTTCCTCGCCGGCCCCTCGGAAATCATGGTCGTCGCCGACGGAGACGCGGACCCCGACCTGGTCGCCGCCGACCTCGTCGCGCAGGCCGAACACGACGAGAACGCCTCCGTCGTCGCCGTCACCGACGACGAGGCGCTCGCCGAGGCCGTCGCGGACGCCGTCGACGAGCAGGCCGCGGGCCGCGAGCGCGAGGCCGTCATCCGCGGCGCGCTCGACAACGACGCCTCCGGCGTGTTCCTCGCCCGCTCGATGAGCGAGGCCGTCCTGTTCGCCGAGGAGTACGCCGCCGAGCACCTCTCGATACAGGCCGCGGACGACGAGGCGCTCTTGGAGCGCATCCCCTCCGCCGGGTCGGTGTTCCTCGGCCCGTACAGCCCCGTCGCGGCCGGCGACTACGCCGCCGGGACGAACCACGTCCTCCCGACCGGGGGGAGCGCCCGCGTCACCGGCGGCCTCTCCGTCGACACCTTCGTCCGGTCGACGACGGTCCAGCGCCTCACCGAGGACTCGCTCGGCGACATCAGCGAGACGATAACGACGCTTGCCGAGGCCGAGGGGCTGGAAGCCCACGCCGAGAGCGTCCGCAAGCGGTTCGAGTAGCCGACCCACCGAACGACACGGCACCCGACGACGACGGCGACCGGTCCCGAACCGGACCAGCCGAGACTCCGACTGCTGGGGCAGAGCGACGCCGTCCAGGCGTAGGTGGCGTGCCACTGGACAACTACCAACTCAAGAGCATGAATTGGCAGGCACATGCGACTATTGCTTCCAGTGTGTGGGAAATTCGCAACCGTTCAGTACTGTACTCGGCGATATATGTCAAACATCAAAATATCAATATTATAAACCTTTAATCGGTGTCTAGGGGGGTGGTTTCACGTGAGGCCCACAGACCTCCCCGACATAGACACGACCGCACAAAACCGGCGAACGTTTTTGCTTCGGTCCGGCGGCGTCTCGTTGGCGGCGCTCCTCGGAATGTCTACCAGCGCCGGTGCAATGGTGGACGACGACGGGAACTTCGAGTCGGACCCCTATACGCTGGGGGTCGCATCGGGCGATCCGCTTCCCGACTCTGTCATTATCTGGACGCGACTCGCCCCGAACCCGCTCGAAGCGGACGGTGCGATGCCCAGCGAAGCGTTCGACGTCGAGTGGACGGTCACCACCGACGAAGAAATGAGTGACGTGGTCAACAGCGGGACTGCGACTGCCAAACCTGCCCACGCTCACACAGTCCACGTCGATGCGGATGGGCTCGAACCCGACACCGAGTACTACTACCAGTTTACGTGCCGCGGCGAGAAGAGCGTCGTCGGCCGGACCAAGACCGCACCAGAAACTGGCGCGTCCGTCGACGAGTTCCAGTTCGGCTTCGCTTCCTGTAACCGCTGGGTCGACGGCTACTACACGGCATTCGGGCAGATGGCCGAGGACGATCTCGATCTCATCGTTCATCTGGGCGATTACATTTACGAGTACGGCATCGACGTCGCAGATTCGCCCCGCGAGAAGTCGCTCCCACAGGCGTACAAGCAGGAGACGACGGATCTCGACACCTACCGGCTCCGCTACGGGCTCTACAAGTCGGACCCGAACATGCGGGCCGCCCATGCCAGCGCCCCGTGGCTCGTCACCCGTGACGATCACGAGGTCGACAACAATTGGGCAGGCGATGTTCCCCAGGACCCCGACAAGCAGTCCACTGAGGCATTCATCGAACGCCGCGCTGCGGCGCTGAAGGCGTATTACGAGCACATGCCGTTCCGCATGGCGCAGAAACCCGACGACGCCAGTCAGAAGCTCTACAGATATTACGAGTTCGGCGATCTGATCGATTTCAACGTTCTCGATACGCGCCTCTATCGGTCCGATCAAGCGTGTGACGACGTGTTCAACAAGGTCGACTGCGCGGAGCGCTTCGAGGAGGACCGAACTATCCTCGGGGACGCACAAGAGGAGTGGCTGCTGGACAACCTCGCAGCCACCGAGAAGACGTGGAACGTGCTGGCGAACCAACTCCCCTTCGCTAGGATGGACTTCAAGCAGGGTTCCGAGGAGGGGTTCCGAACGGAGCAGTGGGACGGCTACGTTCCCGAACAGAACCTGGTCAAAACCGCCCTTGAGGAGGACGCCAACAACCCTGTCGTCATCACCGGTGACTTCCACTCTCACTGGGCGAATACACTCATCAGCGCCAAAGACGGCTCCAGCGAACCCATCGGTGCGGAGTTCGTCGGGACCTCTATCTCCTCGGGTGGGAACGGCACCGATATGGACGATTTCGGTCGGCAAGTCGTCACCGAGAACGACAACATCGAGTACTACAACAACCAGCGCGGCTACGTCCGCTGTACGGTCACGCCCGACAGTTGGACGACAGAGTTCCGAGTTCTGGAATACGTCGACGAACCCGGAGCACCGATCTACACGGACGCGACAGTCGAACTCACCGCAGGCCAGCCTGGTATCCCCGACGAGAAGATGCTGGTCCTCGCAGACTCCGTTGCCGTCGGTAACGGCAAGAACGGGACGGCTGAACTGACCGGCCGATGGCTGGATACGGGCCTCTCTGGGGGAACGCTGACCGCGTCTCTCTCCAACCCCGAGGTCGCGACAATCACCGGTGTGACTATCGCTGAGTCGTTCGGGATTTCCGAGACGGCTGTCGCCAGCGACGGGGCGTCCGCAACCATTCGGTTTGCCGACATCGACGAGAACGCTCAGTCGGTCGTCGGCGGCACTGATACGCCGCTCGCCACGCTCGATATCCGCGGAAAGAGCGCTGGAACGGCCGATATCGAGATGTCAGTCGACGAACTTGACGACGACAACGGAAACCCCCTCGAACCGAAGACGGAATTGGGTGTCGTCATCGTCGGTCCGCCGCCAGTTACTGGAAGCGACGAACCAACCGACCCCGATAGCGACGGACTGTTTGAGGACGTCAACGGGAATGGGCGCGTAGACTACGATGACACCGAGACGCTGTTCGACAGCTTTGCGGACGATAGCGTCGCGCTCAACAAGACCGCTTACGACTTCAACGAGAACGGGAAGCTCGAATACGACGACATCGTGACGCTGTACAGCGAGGTTAACTGAGTCGGGACTCGCGTTGGACCCGGCGTCACTGTTAACACGTTCGGGCTCCCACTTTTCCCTATGAGTAGCACTGCGGACGACGGCGACCCCGAACTCGGCGGCGAGGACGTGGGCGTCACCGAGCAGGCGGCGGCGGAGGCACTGGACCTCCTCGAGAGCGAGGGGATGGACGTCGAGGAGTCCGGGCTCCGCCTGTACGTCCAGCAGGGCGGCTGCGCCGGCCTCTCCTACGGGATGCGCTTCGAGCACGAACCGGAGTCGGACGACGAGATATTCGAGCGCCACGGTCTCCGGGTGTTCGTCGACGACGCCAGCATCGACTACATCGAGGGCTCGGTGCTGGACTACGAAGGCGGCCTGCAGGGGGCCGGCTTCCACGTCGAGAACCCGAACGTGGTCAGCGAGTGCGGTTGCGGCGAGTCCTTCCGGACGTAGCCTATTCTGCGAGTTCGAAGGCCACGACCACCTCTGCCTGGTACTCGCGGCCCTCGACGCTCGCGATCTCGACGCCGAGTTCCTCCACCTCGACCCATTTGACGTTGTCGAGCGTGGACTCCGCGCGCTCGATGGCGTCGTCTGCGGCCTTGTCGAAGCTCTCCGAACTGGTCCCGATGAGCGTGATTTTCTTGAAAACCATGTGTGTCTGTCGTTGGTTCGGGCGCGCCCTCGCCGCGACGAGGGACTCCCTGCCGTCCGTTCTCCCGGAGGGATGATATAAGTTAGCAGGGGGCGTTCAGAGACGCTCCTCGCGGGCCGCTCGAGCGCCACCCGAACACTAAGTCCCTCCGCGGTGTCGTTGGGTTGAGACTCGATGACACACGGTGAGCCACACCCGGCCGTTCGCGACCTCCTCGCCGAACTCGACGCGGCGGGCGTCCCGGAGAGCAACGCGCTGTCCGTCGAGGGGGCGCGCACGCTCCAGGACGACCTGTTCGCGCTCCCGGAGGACCCCGAATCGGTCGGGGCCGTCCGCGACTACGCCATCGCCGGCCCCGCGGGCGGAATCCCGGTCCGAATCTACGAGCCCGAGGGGTCCGGCCCGTTTCCGGTCCTCGTCTTCTTCCACGGCGGCGGGTGGGTGCTCGGCGGCCTCGACACGCACGACCCCACGTGCCGGGCGCTGACGAACGCGAGCGACTGCGTGGTCGTCTCGGTCGACTACCGCCGCGCGCCCGAGCATCCGTTCCCGGCCCCGGTCGAGGACTGCTACGCCGCGTTGCGGTGGGTCAGCGAGAATACCGACGTGGTCCACGGCGACGCGGATCGCATCGCCGTCGGCGGCGACAGCGCCGGCGGGAACCTCGCCGCGGCCGTCGCCCAGCTCGCCCGCGACCGCGACGGGCCGGCCATCGCGTATCAGGCGCTCCTCTATCCAGTCGCGGACCACGCGTTCGACACCGACTCCTACGCGGAGAACGCCGAGGGCTACTTCCTCACGAAGGCGGACATGGAGTGGTTCTGGGACCACTACCTGCCGAACGACATCGCCGGACGGAACCCGTACGCGTCGCCGTTGCGGGCGCGCGACCTGACCGGGCTTCCACCGGCGACGGTCGTCACCTGCGGCTTCGACCCGCTACGCGACGAGGGGGTCGCCTACGCGGACCGCCTCGCCGACGCCGGCGTCGAGGTCACGCACCGCCACTACGACGAGATGATCCACGGCTTCGCGAGCATGCTTGTCGACCCCGACATGGACCGCGCCCGCGACGCCGTCGACGCGGTCGGCTCTGACCTCGACGGGGCACTCTGAGGCCGCGACGGCGGCTATCGCTGTACCGACGCGCCCAGCGAATCGAGCACGTCGAAGAAGTTCGGGAAGGACACGTCGACGTGTTCCGCGCCGGTCACGGTCGTCTCGCCGTCGGCCACGAGGCCGGCGACGGCCAGCGACATGATGATACGGTGGTCAGCCCGTCCGTCGACAGTCGCGCCGGTGAGGTCGCTGTCCTCGCCGTAGACGACGAGTTCGTCCCGGCGCTCCTCGACCTCGGCCCCCATCTTCGTCAGTTCCTCGGCCATCGCGCTCACGCGGTCGGTCTCCTTGTACCGGACGTGCTCGGCGTCGGTGATGTGCGTGACGCCGTCGGCGGCGGCCCCGAGCGTGGCGATGGTCGGCAGGAGGTCCGGCGTGTCCTCGACGCCCACTTCGACGCCCGACAGCGCGGACTTCGAGACCTCGATTTCGCCGTTCTCGCGGTCCCAGTCGAGGGCGGCCCCCATCTCGTCGAGGACGTCGACGATGGCCGAGTCGCCCTGGGCGCTCGGGAACGCCGACGTGACCAGCAGGCCGTCCTCGGCGGCGAGCGCGCCCGCCGCGAGCAGGTAGCTCATCGACGAGAAGTCGCCGGGGACGCTGTACTCGCCGTCGGCCGGCGCGTAGGACTGCCCGCCGGCGACGGTGAACCCCTCGGCGGTCCGCTCGGCGGCGACGCCGTAGTCGTCGAGCACTTCCAGCGTGATGTCGACGTACGGCGAGGACTTGAGGTCGGTCGTCAGGTCGATGTCGACGCCCTCGGACGTGACGGCTCCGGCCATCAGGAGCGCGGTGATGTACTGCGAGGACACGTCGCCGGGAATCTCGACCGCGCCGCCGTCGACGCCGCCGCCGACGACCAGCGGGGCCTGTCCGTTCCGCCGGGTCGACTCGGCCTCGCCGTCAAGCTGCTCGACGGCGTCGAGCAGCGGCCCCTGCGGGCGCGAGCGGAGCGAGTCGTCGCCCGTCAGGACGGTCAGGTCGTCCTGCAGGGCGGCCGTCGCCGTGACCAGGCGCATCGTCGTGCCGCTGTTGGCGCAGTCGATCACGTCGTCGGGCGTGTCCGGTCGGCCGTCGAAGCCGGTCACGTCCAGTTCGCGCTCGTCGGCCGAGAGCGAGACGGAGCCGCCGTAGGCCTCGACGGCCCGCATCGTGGCCCTCGTGTCGGCGCTGACGAGCGGGTCGCGGACGACCGCGCCGTCGGCGTAGCCCGCGGCGAGGATCGCTCGGTGCGTGTAGCTCTTCGACGGCGGGGCCTGTGCCGACCCCGCGACCGTCGACGGAGCAATGGTGACGTCCATGCCCGGTCGGTTGCGGCCGCGCGACAAGAGGCTACCGCTCTCCGCGACCGCCCGCGGTGACTGCGGTTTTCGACCGCCCGTAGGGAGACGTATTTGAGTGTGGCGGCCGGACTGTCGTGCATGGAACCCGACCTCTCCGCGCTCGACGCGTATCTCGACGAGGCCGGCGTCGACGGCTACCTCCTCGACGCGGACTCCGAGATGTCCGACCAGTACTACCTCTCGGGCTTCGACGCGCCGGACCCGTTCGTCACGCTGTACGACGGCGAGACGCACCTGCTCTTCCCGCGGAGCCTGGAGTTCGGCCGCGCGAAGCGCGAGTCGCGGGCCGACACCGTCGAGCGCTACGTCGACTTCGATCACCAGTCGAAGATCGAGGAACACGGCACCGAGGAGGCCGTCTCGTACGTCCTCGTGGACTTCCTCGGCTCCTACGGCGTGGACAGCGTCGCCGTCCCGCCGCGGTTCCCGCTCCGGACCGCCGACGGCCTGCGGGCCCGCGGCGTCGAGGTAACGGCCGACACCGATGGCATCGTCACGGAGATTCGCGCGACGAAGACCGACGCCGAAATCGAACACGTACGGGCGGCACAGCGGGCGAACGAGGCGGCGATGCGTGCCGCCGAGGACCTGCTGGCTTCGGCGACGGTGGCCGCGGACGACACGCTCGAAGTGGACGGCGAGACGCTGACCAGCGAGCGCGTCAAGGAGGAGATCGAGGTGACGCTGCTTCGCCACGGCTGTTCGCTGGACGAGACCATCGTCGCCTGCGGCGCGGACGCGGCCGACCCGCACGACCGCGGGAGCGGGCCGCTGTCGGCGGCCGAGCCCATCATCGTCGACATCTTCCCGCGGGACAAGGAGACGAAGTACCACGCCGACATGACCCGGACGTTCTCGAAGGGCGAGCCGAGCGAGACGGTCCGCGAGTGGTACGACCTGACCGAGCGGGCGATGGACGCGGCCTTCGAGGCGCTCGAAGCGGGCGCGACGGGCGAGGGCGTCCACGACGCCGTCTGCGACGTGTACGAGGAGGCCGGCCAGCCGACGCTGCGAGACGACGAGCGGACCGAGACGGGCTTCATCCACAGCACCGGCCACGGCGTGGGCCTGGACGTGCACGAACTCCCGCGCCTGTCGCCGACCGGCGGCGACCTCGAACCCGGTCACGTCGTCACCGTCGAACCGGGGCTGTACGACCCCGCCGTCGGCGGCGTCCGCATCGAGGACATCGTCGTCGTCACCGAGAACGGCTACGAGAACCTGACCGACTACGAGCGTCGGCTGGTCGTCTGAACGGCCCGCGACGACGGCGGGGCCCGTCTCCCGCCGGCCGCGCCGTTCGGCCCGAAAGTCGTGTGTTACCGCGCCACAGTATTTTGCGCCACTACATCATGAACATTTATTATGGATTGGTCGAAAGGTGGTGGTACCCTATGCTTGTACCCAAAGCACGCCGTTCGCTCGACTCACAGCCGACACCGACCGCCGACCACACACGACCCACACGACCCCCAGGATGACGACACGAATCACGAACCCCACCGACGAGGAAGCGTATCCGACCACCATTCCGACCTTCGGCGACACGGACGGCCGGTCGCGCAGCCGCGCCGCGCCGATGATGTTCTCCCCGACCAGCCAATCGACGATGGGCCAGTTCGACACCGAGGCCACCGACCCTCGCTGAGGGGCGACGCTTCGGCGACGAACCGGGCCGCGCTGGCGCGGGACACAACGCATTTCCCGCCCGACTGCCTCCGTGACGACATGGCCGATTACACGACGGTATCCATCCCGAAAGACCTCGCCGAGCGCGTCGAGGACACTATCGAGGGGACCAGTTTCTCCAGCACGTCCGACCTCGTCCGGTTCCTGCTGCGAAGCATCGTCGTCCAGCACCAGCGCGAGGGCGAGCTGACGGAGGCGCAGTTCCAGGACATCGCCGACCAGCTCCGCGACCTGGGCTACCTGGAGTAGCGCCGTTACCGCGGGTACTCCTCGGGCGGCTCCACGTCGAGTATGGCCACTTCTTTCGGCTGGCCCGCCCGGTCGAAGGCCCCGAACGAGTCGACGTCCCACGGCGGGACGGCGACGAAGATGACCTCGTGGAGGTCGTCGGTCTTGTCGACGCCCATGTACCCCGAGGGGTGCGAGACGAACCGGCCCTGCGTCTGGCCGGCCGGCGTCCCGAGGTCCATCCCGAAGACCGCCCTGACTGACGCGCCGGCGGAGGGGAGGTAGAAGTCGGTGAACACCGGCGTCTCGGGCGGGAGGTCGGCGTCCGGGAGCTCCTCGGCCCGCGTGACGGCCAGCGAAATCGTCACGTCGTCGGGTTCGGCCTCGCTCGCCAGTCGCAACAGCGTCTCCACCAGTCCGCGGGTGACGTATACCACGGTACTATTTCGCAGGGTGCGGGTAAAACACCGTCGCCGTCCCGAGTCAGCCGAACACGAACGACTTGAGGTTCTTCGCGTACAGGCCCGGCGTCCGGCCGCGCGACCCGCGCAGCGCGTAGGCGAGGGCCTCCGTCGCGTCGGCCATCACGCTCTCGCCGTGGCCGACGAGGAGCCGCTCGGGGTCGAGCCGACCGAGCTTCTTCGGCGGGAGCAGGCGGAGCATCGGGTGGACGCCGAGGCGCTCGTTCCCGGCGCGGAAGTACTCGGCCGTCCCGACCGCTTCGGTGACGACCATCGTGTCGTCTGCGTCGCCGTAGAGGGCGGCCTCCTTCCAGAAGGGGTTCTCGACGACCGTGTGGACGCCGTAGTCCGTGCCGGGGAGCTGTCGGCGGACCGTCTCCGTCGGCGCGTCGAGGTCGTCCGCGATGCCCGAGAGCGCCTCGGGGAGGTACACCGGCACGTCGTGGCGGTTCGCGACGGCGGCGCTGTCGCGCTTGTGGCGGTCCAGCAGGACGACGACGCCCGCCACGTCGCCGAACTCGGCGAACAGGTCGTCGATTCCCTCGGCGTCGACCGGGTCGACGACGAACACGCCCGCGTCGGTCGCCAGCGCGTGACTCGCGCGCTGCATCCGCTCGTGCGGGTACGCGATCCAGCTCGCGCCGCGGTCCCAGCGGCCGCTCTCCGCCCAGCCGGTCGCCGCTCCCGAGCCTTTCATTGGCATACCGCTCCGTAGGGGCCTGACCGGAATAAATGGTCGAGACGCGGACACTCGCTGTCGGGAGCGCCCCAGCGTCTTTGTCCGTCGCGGCCGAAGCCACGCGTATGCTCTCCTCGCCCGCCTGGCTCGCGCTGGAAGTGAAGTACCCGGACCGCGCGACGGCGTTCTACGACGCCTTCCTCGAACTCGACGTGCTGTCCGAGACCGAGGACGCGTCGGTGCTCGCGGTCGGCGACACGGAGCTCCGCCTGCGAGCGCCCGGCCCCGTTCCGCGGGGCGGCCTGCACACCCACTACGCGCTGACGATACCCGAGCGGGAGTACGACGGCTGGTACGACCGGCTCGACGAGCGCTTCGACCTGGTCGAACACACGTTCGGCGACGCCCGGTCGCTGTACTTCTACGACCCGGAGGGCAACTGCGTCGAACTCGGCGAACGAAGCGTCGAGGAGGCCGGCGTGACCGGCCTGTTCGAACTCGTCCTCGAAGTCGAGGACCTGCCGTCGGCCGTCGAGTTCTACGAGGCGCTGGGGTTCGAAGTAGTCGACGACGGCCGCGAGGAGGGCCGCGTACGGTTGACGACCGGCGAACTGGACCTCGAACTGTGGTCGCCGCGACTGGGCATCGCGGACGCCCGCGGCGGCGTCCACGTCGACTTCGGCGTGGTGGCGGACTCGCCGAAAGCGACGGCCCGAGAGGTCGCCGACGACGCCCTCGCGGTCACGTCCGTCGAGGAGGGGGTTCGAATCCGGGACCCCGACGGGCACTACCTGACGCTGGTGTCGGACGGATAGGTCGAACTCGCCACCGGACGCGGGTCGCGGTAAAGGGAATATAATGAGATACCGGGAGCTACTAGCCCTATAGACCCCTCATAGGCCGATTCTTTACGCGTCGAGCACGTACCGCCGCCCGATGACAGCGACTGATCCAGGGGTGGATCGAGAGCCGCCGCCGAAGACGACGCTCTTCTGTCCGGACTGCGGACACCCGAGCCGGTACGACGGGGACTGGCGCGTCGTCGAGAGCGGGTCTGGCGCTCGTTACCTGTGTCCGACGTGTCGCACGGAGATCACGGTCCGCGGGTCTGATCCGACGCAGCGTCCGCCACGTGCCGGCGTCAGTCCGTGGCAGCAGTGGCGAGCGGCCGTCCGCGCCTGGAAGGGGATGTGGCGTCGACTCCTCGCGCCCTGAGGCGGCCGTCGCTCGCGAGCACACGGACAGCGGTTCGACTCACTCCAGCAGGTCGGAGTCGATGCTGACGCCCGGCGGCGTCACCACGAGAAAGCCCCGGAAGTGCATCAGTTCGCCCCCGGCCTCTCTGACGGGCCGGGCGAACCCGGCGGCGAGTTCGTTCAGGTCCCCGTCGACGTTGAGGACGAGCACAGATCCGTTCTCGATGGTCTCTATCCACTGGTCGGCCGGCGCGGAGCCGTCGAGAACGCCGAGGACGACGCGGTCGCTCCCGCTCCCGTCGCCGCCGTCGTCCATCTGGTCCTCCACGGCCTGCAGGTCCAGCCCCTCGAAGTCGCTCATGGGCTACCCATGCGCGTCCACCGCAAAAACCCTGTCTCCCCGTCTGACGCGCGGCGGTCGCGCGCCGGAACCGCACGGCACCGGGCGTGCGCCGTGTCCACGTGCCACCGGTTTCATGGACAACTATAAATATCGGAAGCGTCCAGATACAGGTGCTTATGTCCAACAACGAGGGCACGTCGGGATCTCCGGCGGATCGAGTTCTTCCAGGGCACACTG
>ENA-ORCR01000367-ORCR01000367.1-marine-metagenome-genome-assembly--contig:-NODE-367-length-29095-cov-4.307326_pt1 | contig 29095 bp, 27 predicted proteins | sample MGYA00237782_ERZ508514 | MGnify/ENA primary metagenome ERZ508514 (study PRJEB26185, sample SAMN06268960) | marine metagenome | isolation source: Eden Landing Ponds, San Francisco, CA, USA | place...
AACGTCAACAGCGGCAAAGCGATGGACGTGTCCAACTCGTCCACCGACGACGGCGCCAACGTCCAGCAGTACAGCTACTGGGGCGGTTCGAACCAGCAGTGGAACGTGACCGACACCGGCAACGGCTACAAGATCGAGAACGTCAACAGCGGGAAGGTCCTCGACGTGTCCGGGTCCTCGACGGACAACGGAGCCAACGTCCAGCAGTACACCGACTACGGCAACGACAACCAGCGGTTCGACATCCACGACCAGGGGAACGGACAGTACCACATCCAGCCCCGCCACAGCGACAAGGCCGTCGAGGTCGAGAACTCCTCGGGCAGCGACGGCGCAAACGTCCAGCAGTGGGACTGGAGCGGAAGCGGCAACCAGCTCTGGACGTTCGAGTCGGTCTGACGACCCGACGCTCCGACTGTCAGGGCTTCCACCCGACCCGCCGTCCGCGGTTTTGTCGATATCTCGGTCGAGAACTGCGGACCCGACTTCGGCCGCCGTTCTGAACTGAGGATTGTCCGATCTGATCCCCCTTCGGATCCGGTTCGAGAATGCGAATACTGCACCTGTGAAAACACTCTCGCAGTTGGGTCTAGGCATCGAGTGACGCGGGCGAGACACCGGACCGGGAGCGGAGGAGTCCGCCACCGACCGTCGTGACTGGGAGACGGGAGTCGCGGTGGCGGAAACGGCCGTCTGACTCGGCGCGGCGACGGCGAGGAGTTCGAGCGTAGCGAGGGCCGATCCGTCGACGACCGTCGCGATGAAGTTATTTTCTACCAACAGTTTGCTCAGTATTGTATTCGTTTTAACGTTGGTTATAATTGTTAATATTTATACATTCGCCCGGTGAAGTTGTCGTCGCGGTTGTGCAAGAGCATGGCACACAACACTGGTGGTAACGGCAGTGGCGAATCGAACTCGAACGAGCGCACGGACGTGCTGGACATGGACCGACGCGACTACATGCAGGCGGTGGGGGCCGCCGTGACGGCCGGCGTCGGTCTGGGGGGAGCGGCCGGGACGGCGGCCGCCCACGACGAGACGATCACCTCCAATCAGACCGGCACCCACGACGGCTACTTCTACTCGTTCTGGACCAACGCCGAGGGGACGGTGGAGATGACGCTTGGGACGGCGGGCAACTACGAACTGGACTGGAGCGACACGAACAGCACGGTCTGTGGCCTCGGGTGGGAGACGGGCGCGCGCCGGAACGTCGAGTACGACGCCACCTTCGACCCGGGCAGCAACGGCTACCTCTGCCTCTACGGGTGGACGACGGACCCGCTCGTGGAGTACTACATCATCGAGGACCACGGGCCTTACCAGCCCGGCGACTCCTTCCAGGGAACCGTCGATACCGACGGGGGGACATACGACATCTACACGTCCCAGCGGGTCGAGAAGCCCTCGATCGTCGGGACCGCGACGTTCCCGCAGTACTGGAGTATCCGCCAGTCGGGACGACAGAGCGGGACCATCACGACGGGCAACCACTTCGACGCGTGGGCCGACAACGGCATGGATCTCGGCAGCCACGACTACCAGATCATGGCGACCGAGGCCTACCAGTCGACCGGTAACTCAGACGTGTCCGTCGGCACCGCCGGCAGCGGCGACGGGGGCAGCGGGGACGACGGCTCCGGCGACGGCGGTAGCGGCGACGGTGGCTCGGGCACCCAGCAGCCCTACACCGGCTCGCCCCACGCCGTCCCGGGTCGGATCCAGGCCGAGGAGTACGACCAGGGCGGCTCGGGCGTCGCCTACAGCGACAACACCACAGAGAACGAGGGCGGTGCGATGCGCACCGGCGAGGGGGTCGACATCTCCTCGAACTCCACGGGTTCGGGCTATTCGATCGGCTACATCGAGTCCGGCGAGTGGGTCGAGTACACCGTCGACGTCGAGCAAACCGGCGACTACACCCTCGACGCGCTGGTCGCCTCGGATTCGGGCGGCGGCGCCTTCCACCTCGAGGTGAACGGCCAGAACGTCTCCGGAAACGTCAGCTTCGGCGCCACCGGCGGCTGGGACTCCTGGGAGACCGTCTCGGCCTCGGGCGTCTCGCTCGACGCGGGCCAGCAGGTGATCCGCGTCTCGATGGACGAGTCCTGGTGGGACCTGAACTACCTCGACCTCTCGCTGGACGGGGGCAGCGGCGACGGGGGCAGCGGCGACGATGGGTCCGGCGACGACGGGTCCGGCGACGGCGGTGACGGCGGTTCGAGCGGTGATCTGGTCGCGGAGATCGACCCCGACACTACGTCCGCGTCGGTCGGTGAGCGCGTCGCCTTCCGCGTGACCGATACCTCCGATTCGGGCAACTGGATCGACTCGCTATCCTGGAGTCTCGGCAACGGCGACACCGGCTCGGGCTGGTACACCGACACCACCTACGATTCGGCCGGGTCCTACACCGTCCAACTGGACGCGACCAACAACGAGGGCCGGACCACCACGGACGAGGTGACGATCACGATCTCCTGATCGGACGCGGGACCGTCCCCGCCCGTCCGTATCGAGTGGCACCATCGCCGCGGCTCCGTCGCGGGGTTCGCGGCGCGACTCAGTTCTCCTTCGCCGTGCGTCCCGACGCCGGGAACGCGCCGAGGAGTGGAATCCCTGCGACGAGCGGTCAACACCGAGTACACACGATGACAGACGACACGACAGAGACGGACGAGACACGGACGGACGACCAACAGCTACCCGACGACGAGCCCGCGGACGGGGCGCCCGAACGACAGGTCGAGAAACGCGACCGGAACGACATGGCCCCCGCCGACGCCTCGGACAACTTCGGTCTGAGCCGCCGGGACTGGATGCGAACGCTCGGCGCCGCGATGGTCGCCGGGGGTGCGGGCGTCGCAGCCTCGGGATCCGTCGCCGGCGAGACGGCCGACACCTCGAAGACGGTCGACCAGCGCATCCAGGAGCATCGCACCGGCGACCTGCAGATCACCGTCGAGAACGAGGACGGGTCGGCGGTTTCCGGTGCCGAGGTCTCGGTGACCCAGCAGTCCCACGACTTCAGGTGGGGCACAGCGGTCCACGCCGACACGCTGATCAACCAGTCGTCGCCGGGCGACAACTACCGGGAGTACATCCCGGAGCTGTTCAACACCGCGGTGATCGAGAACCGGATGAAGTGGGCACTCTGGGAGAGCGACACGCAGCTGGCCGACGACGCGGTCGACTGGCTGCTCGACCAGGGCCTGGACGTGCGCGGCCACGTCTGCGTCTACGGCGTCGACTACGCGGTCCCGTCGGACGTGCAGACCGCGATCGACGACGGGGACACCCAGTCCATCCGCGAGCAGTCGATGGCCCACATCGACGAGATCATCACCCACTACGGCAGCGACATCCACGAGTGGGAGGTCGTCAACGAGGTCCAGCACTCGACGACGATCATCGACCCGTTCACTTCGACGCCCGAGACCGCCGACATCGTCGCCGACTGGTACCAGCGCGCCGAAGAAGTGCGACCGAGCGGCGTCTCGCTGGCGGTCAACGACTACAACGCGATCGCGGGCAACTACGGCAGCGAACAGCGGGGCTACAGACAGCACATCAACCACCTGCTCGACAACGGCGTCGACCTGGAGACGACCGGTCTCCAGTGTCACTTCGGGCAGAACCAGACGCTGTCGACCGACCAGATCCTCGCCACGCTGAACGAGTACGGCCAGCTGACGGACACGCTGAAGATCACCGAATACGACCAGGCCGGGTCGGGCTGGCCCGCGTCCGACAAGGCCGACTGGTTCGAGCGGTTCCTCCGCGTGACCTTCAGCCACCCCGGTGTCGAGTCGTTCCTCGTCTGGGGCTTCTGGGACGGCCGCCACTGGGAGAACGACGCGCCCTTCTTCAACGACGACTGGTCCACCAAACCCAGCTACGACGTGTGGATGGACCTGGTCTACGGGGAGTGGTGGACCGAGGAGACAGGAACCACCGACTCCGGCGGCACCCTCGCTACCAGCGCCTTCCTCGGCGATCACGAGATCACGGTCACGACCGACGCCGGCTCCGAGACCGTCACCCGGTCGGTCACGAACCCCGACGGGACCACGAGCGTGACCGTCACCGTGGCCGGCGGCGGTACCGGGGACGGCACCGACGACGGCACGGACGGCGAGCAACAGCCCTACGGCGGCTCGCCCCACGCCGTCCCGGGTCGGATCCAGGCCGAAGAGTACGACGAAGGAGGCTCGGGCGTCGCCTACAGCGACAACACCGCCGAGAACGAGGGCACCTCGTTCCGGACCGGCGAGGGGGTCGATATTTCCTCGAACTCCGCCGGCTCTGGCTACTCGATCGGCTACATCGAGTCCGGCGAGTGGGTCGAGTACACCGTCGACGTCGAGCAGGCCGGTGACTACACGCTCGACGCCCTCGTGGCGTCGAACGCCGGCGGCGGCGCCTTCCACGTCGAAGCCGGCGGGACCGACGTGTCCGGAACCGTGAGCGTCCCCGGGACCAGCGGGTGGGACTCCTGGGAGACCGTCTCCACCTCGGGCGTCTCGCTCGAGGCGGGTCAGCAGGTGATCCGCGTCTCCATGGACGAGAGCTGGTGGGATCTCAACTACCTCGACCTCTCGCTGGACGGCTCCGGCAGCGACGGGAGCGACGGCAGTGACGGATCCGACGGCAGCGGCGGGACCGGCGACGGTGGCAGCGGCGACGGCAGCGGAGGGAACGACGGGTCCGACGGTAGCGACGGGTCGAGCGGCGACCTGGTCGCGGAGATCGATCCGGACACGACCTCGGCGGCGGTCGGCGAGCGCGTCGCCTTCCGCGTGACCGACACGACAGGGTCGGGCAACTGGATCGACTCGCTGTCGTGGAGCCTCGGTAACGGTGAGACGGGGTCGGGCTGGTACGTCGACACCACCTACGACTCCGCGGGCTCCTACACCGTCCAGCTCGACGCCACCAACAACGAGGGAACGACGACCACCGACGAGGTGACGGTCGACGTGTCCTGACCGACCGCAGCCGCCGACTCCTCGACCTCCGGACGCACCTTCGGCCCGACCGCCGAATTCGGCGGTCGGTCGCTGCGCTTCTCGTTTCGCTGTAATATCAGATTCCAAATAGATTCGCTCGCGAGCGGCCGCTCAGTCGTCGCCGCTGACCCGACCCTGCTCGTCGGGGATCTCGGCGTGTTCGTAGAAGTACTCGCTCAGTCGGTCGCGCCAGACGCCGGCGTGCTCGACCTGTTCGTCGAACCGTTCGGCGACGTGGCGGTAGCGCTCCTCGTCGATCTCGCCTTCGAGCGTGCGCCACTCGTCGCGCAGCCGCTGGGTCTCCTCGACCCCGGCGAAGAGGTTGTCGTACAGCGTCTGGATCACGGTGCGGCCGTCGTCGAGTTCGTGGTCCCACGGGAGATGATGGAAGAACAGCAGCAGCTCTTCCGGGCAGGATTCGGGGTCGTCGTACATGTCGGCCAGCGCGTCGGGGTACTGCTGGGCGTAGCCGTTGCCCTCCGAGTTCCGGTCCTTGCCGATGCCGTCCTCGGTGATGCCGGTGTAGCCGGGCCACTCCTCCGGACCGGGGTCGTAGTGATTTTCGAGGTAGGCGCTGCCGTTGTACATCATGTGCATCAGGCCGATACCGCCGGTCGAGTAATCGATGACCGCCGGCCAGGTGCCGTGCATGATCTCCGTGAGCGTCTCGACCACGCGCTCGTCGTGGCCGAACGTCTGCTCGACCCACTCGTCGGTGATCTCCGCCGTGTCGAGGTCGGGGTCCCACGCCAGCCGACCGTAGCCGTACAGATTTGCCTGCGCGAGGTAGTGCCCCGTCCAGCTCTTGTCCTCGCCGGGGCCGCCGACGCCGGCCATGCCCGTGCCTTCGTCGGTGAACAGATCCTTGACTTTCCTCCCGTGGCCCTCGGGGTCGGTGTCGAACTCCAGGACCTCCTTCCACATCGGGACGTGGTAGCAGGCGTGGACGTGCTGGCCGGTGTACTCGCCGGTGATCTGCAGTTCCAGCCCGAGGTCGGTCTCGGGCATCTGGCCGAAGACGGGCGAGATGGGCTCGCGGGGCTGGAAGTCGATCGGGCCGTTCTTGACCTGGACGGTGACGTTCTCGGCGAAGTCGCCGTCCAGCGGTTCGAAGGTGTCGTAGGCCTGGATGGCGCGATCCTCGTGGGAGCCGTAGACGAACGCCCGCCACCAGACGCGCCCGCCGTGGGGCTGAAGGGCCTGCGCGAGGGCGTTGGCCCCTTCGACGTGATCGCGATCGTAGTTGTACGGCCCGTCCTGGCCCTCGGAGTCGGCCTTCACCAGGAAGCCACCGAAGTCAGGGATCAGGTCGTAGATCTCGTCGGCTTTCTCGCGCCACCACTCACGGACGTCCTCGTCGAGCGGGTCGAAGGTGTCGAGGTCGCCGATGCGCTTGGGCGCGCCGAAGTTCACCGAGAGGTAGATCTGGATGCCATAGCGCCGGAACACGGACGCGAGACTGGTGAGGTCCTCGAGTCGCCGCGATTCGAGGAGTCGCCACCCGTCGAATTCCTGGGACGCCTCGTTCGTGCTACCACGGGGGTAGTACTCGGTGTTGACGTTGTTGAGGACGACACCGTTGATGCCCAGGGAAGCGAGCAGGCGGGCGTAGTCCTCGTATCGGTCCCGGAGATCGGGCAGGCGGTCGAAATCGAAGATCGACTCGCCCGCGTAGCCGCGTTCGACCGTCCGGCGGAACGGGCAGTCCCAGTGGTTGATCACCCGGTTGGCGTAGGCCGGTTCCTCCCGGACGTCGATTTCGTCGATGGCCTCGCCCATGTTCAGCAGTCGAAGGAGGTGGAAGGTGCCATAGACCAGGCCCTGATCGGCCCCGCTCGTGACGACCAGGCAGTCCTGGCCCTCGTACTCGACGGATCGGATCAGATAGCCGTCGTCGTCGAGGTCGTCGACCGCCCCGTCGGGGATCGATTCTTTGATCACTTCCATGTCGCCGGGCGTCCCGATCGCGAGGAAGCCCTCGACCGTCTCCGGGCGGTGCTGCCAGAGATGGACGTCCTCGCCGAGCAGCCCGGGGATCGCCTCCCGGAGTTCGTCACGGACGGCGGTACACTCGGGGGATTCCTCGGCGACGTAGGCGTGTTTGAGACGGCGGCGATACGACTCGCGTTGGTCCTCACTGACGCGGTCGTATCGGAGCCAGCAGTCGTCGTATTGGTCACGAGGCATATGCTCCGGAAATCACCGCCCTGCCACAAAACTGTACTGATCAGGGGGGTGGCCAACGCAGTCGGGTACGGGGCCGAAGCAGTGACCAGCCTTGGCCTTTTTTCAATCAGAACTCGTAGATGCAGACACGATGGCCGACCGGGTGTTACTGGACGCGATGCTGGGGAAGCTCGCGACGTATCTCCGGATGTGCGGGTACGACGCGGCCTACGCACTCGATCGCGGCGTCGAAGCCGACGACCGGTTGCTCGCGATTGCCGGCGCGGAAGACCGCACCCTGCTCACCCGGGACCGACAGCTCGCGATGCGGGCAGCGGACAGCCTGTTGCTTGCATCCCGCGACGTCAACGACCAGTTGCGCGAGCTGCAGAAGGTCGGATGGGAACTGACACTCGCGACGCCACCCGTACGATGCGGGACGTGTAACGGTCACCTCGACGCGGTCGCGGCCGACGAACCGACGCTGGCGTCGGTCCCCAGCCCGGACGCCGAGTCGGTCTGGCAGTGTCGGGACTGTGGCCAGTACTTCTGGCAGGGCAGCCACTGGGACGACGTCGCCCAGACGCTCGACGAGTTGTGAGTGGCCACGCGAGACAGGCTGCTGGGACAGATCGAATCCAGAAGGCTGTAATACCGGGTGGGCGAATCACCGTCGATGACGCTCTCCGATGAGGCCCTACAGCGCCTGGCTGACGTAGTCGCCCTCCAGCCGACGAAAAATGCCGATCTCCAGGACCAATGGGACCTAGAGAGCGGCAGCGAGGTCCACCAGGTGCTCGAATCCGACCTCGGCGAGTACTATTATCGCGACGAGGACAGCCTGATCCGTGCGACGCCGGAAGCGGCCGAACTCGTCGAGCGCGAGGGACTGGTCGAGGGAGGAAACGACGACTTGACAGTCCACGTCTCGGCGTTACAGTGCCGTGTGCTGGAGGTGATCGCCGGCCCCGAAGCGGAACCCCAGAGCGTCGTCTCGGTATTGCAGGACGTTCGTGAGACCGGGGAAGATCCGTCAGTCGACGACGTCCGAAGCGCACTCGGCAGCCTGACCGACAAGGGGATTCTCGAACGCGTTCGCACGACAGTCCCGACCTATCGACTGGCCGTCGAACGTGACGAACTCACGGTCGAAAAGCGCGAGTGAAATCCCTGCTGCGTTTCTGACTTACTTCATGCCGGGGCGCTGACGCCGACGCCGCCGTGCCAGCAGTCGCTTGATCGCCGCACCTGGCCCGCCCTCGATCGGCCATCCCTTCGTCCGCCAGACTGGCGGTTCGGGTTCGAATTCACCGCACGAACCGCGACACTCCGCGGCAGTCTGCCGTCGGTCCTTGGCGGCACAGAACGGGGTCGGTCCGGGCTCTTCCCAACTCAGCTCAAAATGGCGACAGTCGGGCCGCATCGACTCGACGTAACTTCGCCACCCGCGTTCGTAGGCGCGTTCGGCGATCTCTCGGCGTTTTTGTGCCTTCCACTCCGGGTCGACGTACTCGAAACGCGCGGCCGAGGCGTCGTGGTCGCCACCCGAGGGGCGGTCGAGAATCCGGACGCCAGGTTTCGACGGGTCGAGCGTCCGGGGGTTCCAGGCGACATCGGCATCGCCAGCCGATGGATCGACGACGAGGATGCCGGCCTCGACCGGGACGTTCTCCAGTAACGCGGGTTCGATCCGCTCGCCCGTCTCGGCCGTGGCGACCCACACTTCGTCGGCCAGTCCCATCGCGACGTCGCGTTCGATCTGGGGAGCGAGGTGGCGCGCCGCACTCGCGTCGAGATCCGGTTTGTTCTCGATCGCGATCACACGCTCGACCCATGACGGATACACGGACTTCCGGCGGATCTCGATCTGGCCACCGTTCTTGCGGACAGCCAGGATTCCTCGATCTCCCGCCCGGTGGATCGCCTCCCGGACGTACCGCCAGGGATAGCCGGGATCCGGGAGTGCATCGCGGTAGTAGGTCCACTCGGCGGGCGCATGCGGGATGACGTCGAGTAGATCCGAGTCGAGGGCGCGTTCGCCGAACTCGGCACGCTGACGGAGGCCGTCAGGATCGCATTCGAGGACGATCGTGTCCCAGCGGCGGCGTTTCGTGCCGAGTTGCCGGGCGACGAGAATCGGGTTCTCGCAATCGCGATCGGGCGGCCAGGCGCGCTCGGCCCACTGACAGACCCGCAGTTCGAAGTCGAACTCGGCGTGATAGTCCTGGCCGCTCACGGATCGAGCGAGGAACGGCGTTGTCGAAGGCGTTTCGATGCCCACTGGACAAGAGAGGTCCCAAGTCACGCAATCTGTCGGCGTTTATAAATGTAGAGTCCGCCGATCAGGTACGGGCCGACCAACAGGACCGTCGTGAACAGCACGGACATGAAGTACGTGATCGGGTTCGGTTGCCAGTCGGTTCTCGCGTTGACGCGTTTGGCATCGTGATACACAGCCAACGCCAGTGGTGGACCCAACCCCAGCAACACGAGTGTCGCCGTGACGTCCAGGCCACCGATCCCGAAGCCGACCAGCGCCAAAAACCCCCCACTGACACAGAACATGACGATCGGGAACCAGAGCCGGGACGATGAATCCGGCGGGAGATACTCGTAGCGCTTCCGGAGGTACGGCAGGACGACGAGCGCCGAAAGGGCAAGTCCGCCGGCGGCATAGAGGATTGGAAACGGATACCAGTCGAGTTCGGCTGCATGGAGTTTGCTGGCGTCGGCGTACAACCCGACCGCGGCGATCATGTGATACAGCACGCCGTACAGCGGCAAGGCGATCAACAGCCAGCCACTGATCGAGGCGATCGGTTCGGGAAACACGGACGTGTTGATCGTGCCGAATCCACTCGCCGCCGTGGAGGTCATCGAAACGTAGCTGAAAATGCCACCGGCGGCGATCGTCAGCACCCACAGCAGGAAAAACCCGTATTCGAGCACCCGACACCACCGAGTAGACAGTTCGTCCCCCTCCCCCGTCATACAGATCGAATTTCATTAATGGCTGATAAAACTATCGGATTTTCGGATGGGAGGTTACTCGAATCGAAGAAAGAAAGCCGCTGAACTGCGCGTCCCGTCGAGAAATACCAGAAACAGATCCGAAAACGAACTCGCGCCCCAGCACAACGTATTTGATTGGATGAGTGAAGATACCAATATGAACGACAAGCAGCGATTGATTGTCGGATTCAGTGGGATCGCGCTCGGGAACGCGTTGCTGGCTATCGAATCCTGGTTACGGACAGATTCACTCATCTCGATCGGCGGGGAACTCGTCCTCGCTCTCAGCATGGCCGCACTGGCAGCCATGTATCTGTTCGATTTCACGCAGTACGATCCACCCCGGGATAGCCGAATGTGGGAGTTACTCCCGACAACTGTCGTCCTCTTGGGGATCATCACTTCGGCCTTAGGTGCCATTTTCCTCGCCATGGCTCTCGTCGACTAATCGGTCGGTAGCGTCCTCATCGTCCCGGTCTCGGAGGGTCCCGCTGGTCGACTCGGCGGTGCGAGAAACCGACAGAAACGAACTCGATGAAGCGTTCCTCCCGAACACCACTGACACCCAGACGTGACATCTCAAAATCATATCGTTGTTCATCAAACCCTACCAGTCGACCGGAGACATATGCCCACCGATATCGAAGTGCTTGCCCGACACGTCCGTGGAGTCAAGCGCTGGCTCGCCATCATCGCGACACTCCTGGCTGCCATCGTGCTACAGGTGGATGCAATGTTTTATGAGTTCACTCTGGACCCGACGCTGGCGATGCTACTGGGTGTGATTATGCTCGTCGGCCTGGGCTATGTCGCGATCTCGTTGCTGCTCGAACCGTTCCGTCGCCTTGAGAGCGAAGTGGACGACGGTCCCACCAAGGATGACGCCGAAGAGACCGACAGCCGGCAGCTACCGAGGCGACGTGGCTCGCGGACGGAATCGCCCCGATTCCGGGAGTGACCCCAGCTGCCTCACAGCTCTTTCTCGTCGATGAAGTCGTGGGCCTCCTCGAAGATTTCCCGCGGGCCGTCCTGGGTGATAGTGTTTACCGCCTGTTCGTAATCGCGCCACTGATGGTCGTGGTGCTCCGTGGAGAGTTCGGCACTCGCCTCGAAGGACTTCGCGATGAACAGGTGGACGGTCTTGTGGATGGTCTCGCCGTTCGCCTCGAACACGTAGTCGTACTCCTTACGGAAGCCGTCGATGAGCCGGAAGTCGTCGATTCCGGCCTCCTCTTTCACTTCGCGGATGGCGGTTTGCTGAAGTTCCTCCTCGCCCTCGACGCCGCCTTTGGGAAACTCCCAGTCCCCCGGGCGGCTCTTGAGCAGCAGGTACTCACGCTGGCCACGCGTATCGCGAAAGAGGATGGCTCCCGCGCTCGTGGCCTCGATCATTACCAACGGCTAGTCATGCGGAACTTAAGAGCATATCGGAGCGCGGAACGGAGCGACGTGACGGCTAATGTAAATAAGTTAAAAGCTTCAACAAATGATCGGCCGGCGTGAGCGTACCAAAAGAATGGCTTTTTCCCCCTCGACCGCGGATCCAGAAGACGAGATGCCGTTCGCCATGACGTTGACGGTCGAAAGTGGGGACCGCTACGTCCTCGAAGACGTGGTGACCGAGATCAAGGAGGCCGCCGAACAGAAGGGCGTCCAATTGAAAGGCCCGCATCCCCAGGCCCCCCAGGAGCTTCGCGTCCCCCAATCGGCGGATCTCAGTGCGGACGGTAACCGACTCGATCCCTGGCACTACACGGTATTCACCCGGACGATCGAGATCATCGGCCACGACGAGTTCGCCCGGGATGTCACCGAATGGGACTTCCCCGAGCGCGTCCATATCGGCGTGTCCGTCGAGCAGCGCCGCGGTGCCGGTCGCTGAGTCGGTCGGGCCGGATCAAGCGGACGAGCGCGAGCCAGGACGACAGCACGTGCGATTTACATAGCACAAACGTTTCTGCGGACGTATGACCGAAACCCCAGAGCATCTCAAGCGACTTCGACGTGATCTTCATCGGCACCCAGAACCTGCCTGGCGGGAGTTTTACACGACAGCCCGCATCCTCGAGGAGATCGAACGGATCGGTGTCGACGAGGTGTTCGTCGGTCCCGACGCGCTCGCCACCAATGCCAGAGCCGGCGTCCCGGACGACGACCTCGCCCGGTGGCGGGAACGCGCGAGCGAGGCAGGCGTCGACGAGGCGACCCTCGACCGGCTCGACGGCGGACAGACGGGAGCGATTGCGGTCCTCAAGCGGGGAGACGGACCGACGGTCGGATTGCGAGTCGACATCGACGCACTCCCGCGAACCGAATCGAGCGATCCCGACCACCGGCCCGTCGCCGAGGGATTCCGGCCCGAACACGACGACGCGATGCACGCCTGCGGTCACGACGCCCACGCAACCATCGGCGTCGGCGTCCTCGAAGCCATCGCCGACAGCGATTTCGAGGGGACGCTGAAACTCATCTTCCAGCCCGCCGAGGAGGTTATCGGCGGCGGGCACGCCATCGCCGAGAGCGGCCACCTCGACGACATCGACGCGTTGCTGGCGATCCACATCGGTCTGGACTACCCGACCGGCGAGATCGTCGCCGGGATCGAGGGGATGTTCGCCGTCTCGAATTTCCGGGCGGAGTTCGCGGGGGAATCGGCCCACGCCGGCGGTCACCCGGATCACGGTCACAACGCCGTCCAAGCGATGACGACGGCCGTCGGGAACCTCTACGCGATTCCGCGACACACCGACGGCGCGACGCGGATCAACGCCGGCGACGTCGGCGGCGGTTCGGCGTCGAACGTGATTCCCGAGTCGGCGTACATTGACGGCGAGGTCCGGGGCGGGACAACCGAACTGAGGGAGTACATGCGCGAACGCGCCGAGACGGTCATCGGAGCTGCCGCGGAGATGCATGACTGCGAAGCGAGCGTAGAATGGGGGGCACAAGCCCCGAGCGCCGATCCCGACCCGGAACTTCGGCGACTCGTCTATGATGTCGCAGGTACTGTCGACGGCGTAGCGTCCCGACGCGAACGGGGCGAACTCGGCGGCAGCGAGGACGCCACGTACCTCATGCGTCGCGTCCAGGAGCACGGCGGCCAGGCTACCTTCGTCGGAATCGGGACGGATCACCCGGGAGGTCACCATACGGCGACGTTCGACGTCGACGAGACGTCGATCGGGATCGGCGTCGACGTCCTCACCGACGCGATCCTGGCGATCGGCGAGCAGAAGGCCTGAAAGTCGCCACGGGCCGGGACCCGGCGGCTGTCCAGAAGTGCGCAGACGGCAGTCAGTACTTCGCCTCGGCCCCGGTCGTCTCGTAGACGTCCTGGATGAGGTCGTCACGCCGATCCTGCCAGGCCTCGAAGCCACTCGGTGACTCCGGATATGCCTCGTAGTGCTCGAGGAGTTCGTCGGCGTGGCGTTTGGTGCGATAGAGGTCGAGAATCGTCCCCCAGTGGCCCCGACTCTTCAGTGCCGTCTTGAGTTTCAGCGACCAGCTCAGGTCGGCCGAGCCCGAGTACAGCGCCTCGGAGAGTTTCGTCATCGGGAGGCTGGCCAGCATGCCCGTCAGGTCGTCGATCTCGTAGGCGGTCGTGAAGATGTTGTAGACGTCAAGCGCTGCGTAGCGTGCGCCGAAGTGCTCCATGACGCGTTCGTTGTACCGCCACAGCGTTGCCTCGGAGGGATCGCCGTCCTCGACGGCCTCGATGGCTTGGTCGGCGGCGTACTTCCCGGCGTAGGCTGCGCCGGCGATTCCGCCGCCGGTGGTCGGGTTGACGTGGGCCGCGGCGTCGCCGATCGCCATGAACCCGGGCGCAGTCGCGGAATCGTAGGGTCGACGGGTCGGAATCGCCGCGCCGAGTTTGTCCTTGACAGTGGCGTTTTTGAACTCCGCGCGGTTCTCGATGTCCCGGCGGAGTGCGTCGACGAGTTCCATCGGTTCCTCGCCCATCTGAAAGCCCAGCCCGACGTTGATCTCCGTCTCCGTGCGCGGGAAGTACCACAGATAGCCGGCCGAGCGCTCGGTCGGTTTGAGCACCAGCGCGTCGTGCCACTCGACGGGTTCCTCGACCTCTATGATCTCCCGATACCCGGAGCTGAACTGGGAGTAAGTGACGTTGGTGTCGAAGGTCGCGTCGGCGAGATCGGCCTCGTCCTGGAGGATCGACAGCGCGCCCGCGGCATCGATCACAACTGGGGCTTCGTAGGTGACTGGCTCACCCTTGCGGATCGCCTCGATGCCGGTGACGCGAGCGCCGTCCTGGAGCACCGTGTTGACGACGGTGTCGTAGTGGAAGGTTACGCCCGCGTCTGCTGCCCCTTCGATGAGTAACTTGCCGAACTCAAGGCGGTCGATGACGGCGAGTTCGCCCGGGACGGGGATGTCGACGGCGGTGCCCTCACTCGGTAGTTCGAAGTGGCCGTGGTCGACGACCGAGTTGGTGATCGACGGTTCGATCTGCGAGCGTGGGATCGCTTCGGGGAAGTTGCTTGCGCCTTTGAGTGCATCCCCGCACGCGATGTGGCCGGCCTCCGATTCGGACTTGCGCTCGACGATCACCACGTCGAGGCCCTCCTCGGCCATGGTCGCCGCCGCGTAGCAGCCGGAGACGCCGGCTCCCACGACGACAGCGTCGTACTCGGCGGTGGTCATGGACTCCGGTCAACGCCGAACGGGGTTAACTCTTTGCGCTTGGGCAGCCGATCTGGCAGAGTCAACAACGGGTAGCGGTGCAAGCGAGCAGATAAAGAGTTTTGTCGGGGACTTGCGTACGCCACCCTATGGCTGCATACACCGTCGAATTCGTCGGCACCGGCGAAACCATCGAAGTCGAGGACACGGACACCATTCTGAGCCGGTGTCTCGACGAAGGGATCGCCCAGGAGTACTCCTGCCGCGTCGGGATGTGTCTGGCGTGCTCGGCGAAGATCATCGATGGCGAGGTCACCCAGCCGGCTGCCCGGGGATTGACCGACAAGGAGAAAGAGAACTACGCCCTGACCTGCATGGCCCGCCCGCAGTCGGATCTCAAACTCGACCGCGGCAAGTACCCGCCGAGCATCGAAGCCGAGGCGGCCGTCGAAGCGGGTGCGGGCGACGAAGCAGCCGCGGACGACTGACGAATTTCTTCCGGCGTCGGGCACGTAGGGGACGATAGCGCGCCATTGAACCACACACACTAGACGAGTTCTCGAAATTCGCCGTACCAGGATCGCGCACGCTCGGCGTCATCGCGTCGTGGGTAGATGATGTCCTACGTACAATCTGGTCCAGATAATCGAGTACTCCTGGATCAATCCGTTGGCAATCGCGCCAGGCCCCCGGTGTCTCTGTGTGAAATGTACAGCGCACTATCAGCCGCCGACACGCCAATCTGCGAGGATTCCGGGTTGTATTGCCACCGACGCGAACCGCTGTCAGGGTCATAGGCAGCGATTTCGTTGTCGCTGGCAACAAAGAGACCCCCACCGACACGCCCCAACGATTGAACTGTCCCGCCGATGTGGACGTCAGTCGTCGTCTGCCATCGCTGGGTGCCATCGAGGGAAAAAGCGTCCAGCCGAACCAAGATACCGCCGTCGGGGTCAACGACCGAGCTCGCAACGAAGACGCCCGCAGCAGTCGGCGTCACCCTCTCGAGTTCGTATCCGACGCTTCGACGCCACTGAATGGATCCATCCGCACGGTCGATGGCGACGAGTTCATCCGGACGTTCGTCACGGCTACTTTGCACATAGACGTGCTCGCCAAGCCAGAGTGGCGATCCAAAATGACTGGAGACGTCGCCAGCAACCGCAGTCTGCCATCGGATATGGCCATTGCTGGCCCGGCGCATGCACACGGTAGAATATGAGTCACTCCGCCAATACGCCGTGAGGACCCACTCATCCGCAGCTACGACGGAGGGAGCCCCATCGCGAGCTTTCGACTCCCACAGCACTTCACCAGTCCTCGGAGCGTGCGCCACCAGCTTCTCGTCTCCATCCGAGTTCGGAGCCGAAAGGAGGCACACCGACCCACTGAGCGTGGGGGACCTACTGAACGGAGAGGGAGGGTACGGATCGGCTTGGCCCGACAGCTGGAAGCGACGTGTACCATCACGCGCATCGTAGCCGGTGACTCCACGGCCGTCCGGAGCGGTGCCGAACAGCAACGGGCCCTGACGATCGAGCCATCTGTTCTGTGCCTGGCCCTCCACATGCCATAGCTTCGCCCCCGACAGTCCGACCGTATAGAGGTCACCGTCAGTGCTGTGGACATGTACCGGTCCACCCGATGCAGGGACAGCCGGTCGTGCCTCGATCGGGCCACCGGTTTCGAAGCGAAAGGTTCGCTCCCCGTCAGCACTGAACGCGTGCAGTTGCGTATCCTGTCCACCGACGACAACGTGTTCATCAGTCGCGGCTGGTGGGCCCGCGGCCATCGCAGACGAGAAATCGCGTTCCCAAAGTGGTTGCACACCTGGCATCACCGACTGGAAGTTGCACCCGGCCAGCGCGAGCGTCCCAACCGACGTAAGCGAGACGAGGGCCTGACGGCGAGAGTAGTACCGGCTGCCTTCTCGCTTGGTTGCGGGCTGTCGAGAGTTCTGTGTATCGCCAGCGGTGTCGGGTTCACGCATCGGTAATCGCCTCCGGGGCGAGCCGTGTCAGACCAAACGTTTGTCCCAGATAGACGGTCTCGCCAGCTGCCTGTGCCCACTCCACGCCGCCGCCGTCCTCGAAGGGCCGCCCATCAAGCGGAACTGTCCGGACACGTGTCCCGTCCTGTTCGTGGACATAGAGAACGGTCGGGTCGAACGGGATAGTGCCGCTTGAGCCACGGATGCGGTGGTTCCCGCCGACCAGCGTCACCAGGCGATCACCGACCGGCAGTGGGCCGTGCGTCACGGCGTTCCCGAGGTCATCGCGCCACAGCTGCTGGCCCGAGACAGTGTCGAACGCCCGGAGAGTGTAGTCGGCACCACCAACGTACACGCGGTCATCGGCCACTAGCGGACGAGTGAACACGGTATTTGACAACTGGCCACGCCACAGTACGCTCCCAGTCGTGGTGTCCATCGCCAGTAGTTCCTCCGTGGCGGCACCGAGATATGCAGCCCCATCAACAGCACTCACGGCTGAGAGCGCCGCCCCAATCTCGCGAGTCCATTCGACCGCCCCAGTCCGATCGAGGAAGAGAACACGGCCGTCGACGAGGGGTGCAATCACCCCATTTGCTGTCGCGCCAGGCGCACCCGACAGCGACGCGGGCAATGAGTGGATGAAACGCGTCTCACCGTCGGCGCGGTCGACCACGACCAACCGATCCGGAATGTCATCTTCGGTGCCGGAGATCGGGACCACAAGACGGTCGCCGAGGGGAATCGGGGCAAACTCGACGACGCCGGGGTCAGCATCGTCGATCGGAGCAAGCGGGCGCTGCCAGATGGTGTCACCAGCGGCCGCATCGACGGCGATCATCGTTTCGGCCTTCGAAATGGCATAGGCCTGGCCGCCATCGACACCAATGGGTGAGTTTTTGCCTTTCCCGACTGTCACCGTCCACGTGGTTTCCCCGGTGGTGCGATCCAGGCCAGCGACGATCGGCTGGTCGCCAAACAGACCGTGCCAGCCAGCAAGGAGATGGCCTGTGGCGGTCATGGCGACGGATGAGCACTCGTGAATTCCCGTATGCCACGAGCGCTGAATCGGGGGCGATTCTCTCCCGCGGAGACTGGCACAGCCAGCGATGCCGCCAACGACGCTTCCGAGGACGGCGAGGGCTCCACGACGTGTCACGGAGGGCATATCCCAAATGGTACAATAGCCTATATTTCAGTCTAACGAATGCCTTTGCGTCGTCGCAATCACCAACGATGAACGTGAGAACAATCCGGAAAGCACGATCATCATGGTGTCCGACCAGTTCTGGAAGAGAACCGTCTTTGAGCGACAATCAGCTCACTCACCTGCCGAACGCATTTTTCGACGCCGATCCTGCCCCATGTCATGGAATACACCACCCTCGGCTCCACCGGGATGGAGGTCAGTCGAGTTTTGCCGCCGTATCGCCGATGAGACCGTCGAGAACTTCGGGCGTCGTCGGGTGGTATGCCCGATCGGGGATTTCTCGAACATCGAGTTCCATCTCGACGGCGAGTTGCATCGTCTTGGCCATCACATCGGCGTGATAGTGCAGTCCCTGATACCCCAGAACAGTGCCGTCGGTGCCGACGACCAGCCGTGCGAGTCCGTCGGCAACGTCTTTCGTCTTGAACACGCCGTCGCTTGATGCGTCCCGAGTGGCCGTCACAAAGTCCAGGCCGGCAGCCTCGGCCGACTCAACGGAGTGCCCGACGCGGGCATAGGGAAGCACGCCGAGCCCGGAGAAAATAACGTGGTGGTGAACGTTCTCGTACTCGTCGAGGGATTCGCCGTCTCGGAGATGACGGATGTTCTCGGCGGCGGTAAAGCCCTCCTCCTTGGCGACGTGAAGGATCGGTTCGCGGCCGTTGACGTCGCCGACGACGAACACCCGGTCGTCGCCTGCGGCCTGCATCGTGTCGGAGACCCAGCCCTCGCCTGGCGAGAGTGACGTGTTCTCGATGCCGAGCCGATCGAGTGCCGGTTCGCGGCCGGTGAAAGCGAACAACTCGTCGGCTTCGATGGTGCGTGTCTCGTCGCCAACGTCGACAGTCATCCGGACGCCGCCGTCCGCTGTCTGCTCGACGTGCTGGCCCTCGGCGTCCAGCAGCACGTCGACGTCGAAGTGCTCCTTGTAGTAGTCGAGCAGTTCCTCGCCGAAGGGCTCGTCGGCCTCCTCGAGGACGTCGGGGAGCGCCTCGACGACAGTCAGATCCATGTCGGCGGCCTCGGTCAGGTACGGGACGAGTTCCAGCCCGATGTATCCGAGTCCCAGCGCGATCGCCGAGTCGCCGAACTCGGTCCGGTCGAGGACGTCGGCACTTGTCCCGACTGGGACGTCCTCGATGCCAGGAATCGGCGGAATGGCCACGTTCGATCCCGTCGCAATGACGACGTAATCGGGATCGATCCGGCGACCGTCGACCTCGAGGACGCGGTCGTCGACGAACCGGGCGGTGTCGTGGATGAACTCGACGTTGTCCTGCTCGGCCAGCTCAGCGATCGCGTCGCGGCGGTGCTGTGCGAACCCCGACGTGTGCTCGTCCTTGCGCTCGACGACGGCCTCGACGTCGACGTCCGGAACGTCGCCGACGAGTCGCTCGTCCTTCCGGGCCGCAAATCGGTGTTCGGCGGCCGACAAAACTTCCTTCGAAGGCATACACCCGCGAAGGATACAGAGCCCGCCGCCGGGATCGCCGTCATCGATCAGTGTGAGTTCGATCTCGGGATCGTCGGCAAGATCACCGGCGACTGCCGCGCCGGCACTCCCGTACGCACCGACGACTGCAACGTGTGTGCTCATACCGAAATACCCGGGGTCGGCGAAGAAAACCGTTTGGAAACGCACAGTGGAGGATCACCACGTCGATCTCGTCGCCGGTTACGCCCGGTTCCCATCAGTCCAGAATCACAACTGTGATGCGTGACAGCCCGTATCCTGAAGGGCAGGCCATATATGCTCGGGTCTCGTATGGTTAGACGAATATCGGTGTCACACGATCGTCGCGCCAGATGGCCATATTCCCTGTTCAAACCATGACGAGCCGCGTATACAGACTTCATTCGACGCTCGAACTGCCCCTCGAAGACGTCCACGATCACTTCGACGACCCCGACTTACCCGAAGCGATCGACGACGTCGAGATCACGCGACGGAACAACACGCTGATTTTGAGCGCGGTCGCCGACGACGAGTCGATCAGCAAGTACACGCCGACGGCCCAGCTCAAGGCCAGCGTCACGGAAAATCGCGTCTACGAGGAAGAACCCGAACCGCCGCGGGGTACCGGCGGTGGCGGCCAGTGGGGGGCACTCGCCGAAGAGGAAGAAGAGGAGATCGAATCGGAACTCGTCGAGTACGCCTGCTTCAAGGGCGACCGCGAGACTGTCCTCCAGAACACGAGCCTGCAGTTCCCGATGTTCGAGGTACTGTGTGGCATCGCCGAGATCGCCGAGAAGGGGACGCTCACCGCAATCATTGCGATCGACGAGGAACTCCGGGCCGTCCAGATCGTCGACGGCGAGCGAACGCCCGCCTCGATCACCGTCACGGAAGACCCTGCCGACGACCAGGGAGAGGACGGGGTCGACTGGCGCGACAACGAATTCATCCACTGACGACGATCATCCGCTGACGGTGGGTGCCAACTGAGACGGCCCGCGATCGTCGGGTGACGCGTTCCGAAAGACTCATCCGACAAGTAATTATATCTAATTACACGCATGACGAGCGCAGCCGAATTCCCCGCGTCCGTCGACGTCGATTATACCGACGGCGACGGCGAGGGGCCGGACGACTACCCGAGCATCGAACACCAGATCGAGAAGGCCATCGAGGTCACGAAGACCGGGCTCGAGCAGTACGACAACCCAGTCGTGATGTGGACCGGCGGCAAGGACTCGACGCTGACGTTGTATTTCGTCAAGGAGGTCGCCGACCGCTTCGACCTGGAGGTCCCCCCGGTCGTCTTCATCGACCACTACCAGCACTTCGACGAGCTCATCGACTTCTGTAAGCACTGGGCCGAGGAGTGGGATCTCGAAATCATCTGGGCACGAAACACCGACGTCGGCGACTACGTCGACGAAAACGGGCTGGAGCCGGGCGACGACATCCCTGTCGATGCGCTGAGCGAGCACAACCAGCACCACATCCGGAACATCCTCGAGTACGAGGAGGACACGTTCCCGTTCCTGCTGGATACCTACGTGGGCAACCACCTGCTGAAGACCGTCGCGCTCAACGACGCCATCGAAGAGCACGACGTCGACGGGATTCTCAGCGGCGTCCGCTGGGACGAACAGGAGGCCCGCGCCGACGAGACGTTCTTCAGCCCGCGCCACGACCCCGACATCTACCCGCCGCACGACCGGATTCAGCCGATCCTTCAGTTCGCCGAGGCTGACGTCTGGGAGGCCTTCTGGAACTTCGTCGTCCCGGACACGGTCGAGGAATTCCCCGAGGAGGGATACGTTCCCCAGGGCTCCGAGGACCTGCCCGACGGACTCACCAAGGAAGACGTGCCGGTCTCGCCGAAGTACTTCGCCGGCTTCCGGTCGCTGGGAAGCGAAGTCAGCACCGACAAAGCCGCTGAAGAGCCCGCCTGGCTTCAGGACATGGCCAACACGACCGAGCGCGCCGGCCGCGCCCAGGACAAGGAGGACCTGATGGAGCGCCTGCGCGATCTCGGCTACATGTAAGGACGACCTTTTTACTTCGGAGGGTCGCAGGGCGACCCTCCTCGCAAAAAGCTCGGCCAAAAACACCCGGACACTCCCTTCGGTCGTGTCCGGTGAGTGCCAATCAATTCCACGCAGTCATACCGCTCAGGGCCGCCCCGAGCATCCACTGAAAAGTACCGGCGTGCCTGCAACTTATTACCATGCATTGTGAAAACATTCCACATTGGAACGATCATGAGCGAGACAGCCGAATCAGTCCGCATCCTCCACATCGACGACGACCCGGACTTTCTCGATATCACGGCCGAATTTTTACAGCGGGAAAACGAGCAGTTCACGGTCGACGTTGCGACGAGTGCCGCGGATGGGTTGGATCGCCTCACGGAGAATGCCTACGACTGCATCGTTTCGGACTACGAAATGCCGCTTTGTGACGGGATCAAATTCCTCAAAGCCGTGCGCAAGGATCACCCCGACCTCCCGTTTGTCCTATTCACCGGCAAAGGAAGCGAGACGATCGCCAGCGAGGCAATCTCGGCCGGGGTGAGCGAGTACCTCCAGAAGGGAAGCGGGACCGATCAGTACACGGTGCTGGCCAACCGGATCGAAAACCTCGTCTCCCGCCGCGAAGCCGAGATTACGGTCGCCCGGTACGACCAACGGGAGCGCGAAAGCGAGCGGTATCGGCGGGAACTTCTGGATATCACCGCCGATCCGGACACCACAACCGACGAGAAAGCCCATCAGTTGCTCGAACTGGGCCGCGAGCGCCTCGGGGCTGAGAACGGCCATCTCGTCAAGATCGACGAGGATCGGAACCGACACGAAGTGATCAGCGTGACCGGGTCCGAAATCGTCCAGAAGGGAGTAACCGACCTCTCGAAAACGTACTGTCGACAAACGATCGACTCCGACTCAATCTTCGACGTTCACGACGCCCCAGGAGCTGGCTGGGAGGACGATCCTGCCTACCAGCACTTCGAGTTGGGCTGTTACATCGGCCGGAAACTGCTCGTGGAGGGGGAGCTGTTCGGCACACTGTGTTACGTCAGCAGCGACCCACGTGAGGAACCGTTCACCAACGACGAGAAGACGTTCTTCGAGCTGCTCGCCCGGTGGTTCACCCAATTGCTGGAACGGAAACGGTATCGGAGCCAGGCGGAGACGGTGTTCGAACACGCCCAGGATGGGATCTTCCTGGTCGACGTCAGCCCCGAGCAGCGGTTTCGGATCCGGCGGGTGAATCGGGCGTACGAGGCGCTGACCGGCCACTCGACTGCGGACATCGAAGGGAAAAGCCCCACCGACATCTACGGCGCTGACATCGGGACCGAAATCGAGACCCAGTATCGTGAGTGTGTCGACCGAGAAGGACCGATCGAATACGAAGTGGCGTTGCCGGTCGGTCCCCACGACGAACCCAGGCAGTTTCACACGAAACTCGCACCCGTCGTCGAGGCGGGCACGGTCGTCGAGCTCGTCGGTGCAACCAGAGATGTTACCCAGCGCAAGGAACGACAGTCGAAACTTGAAGCCGAGCGTGCGTTCATCGAGGAAACACTCAACAGCCTCGAAGATGTGCTATACCTGATCAATCCCGATGGCAGCCTCCGTCGCTGGAACGATCGCCTCGGTGCGGTGACCGGCTACGACGACGAGGAGATCGAGACGATGGCGGCGACTGACTTTTTCCCACCAGAAGAACGCGAGGGCATCGCCGACGCGATCGACGAGGCGCTTGGGACTGGCAGGGCAGTTGTGGAAGCGGACGTGCTCACGACCGAGGGCGAACGGATCACCTACGAGTTCACCGGGACGCGATTGACCGACTCGTCCGGCGACGTGCTCGGGGTGGTCGGGATCGGTCGGGACATCGCCGGCCACAAGGAACGCGAACGCGAGCTCAGACAGTACCAGCAGATCCTCGACGCGATGCTCGACCCGGCGACCGTCATGAACGAGGACGGGGAGTACACAGTCGTCAACAACGCGATGGCAGCAGTCCACGAGATGCAGGCCGAAGAACTGATCGGCGAACCCAGCCCGTTCATCCGGGAGCTTCGCGAAGCGCGTTCGGACGACCCCTACCGGGAACTCGTCGATGGCGAACGCGAGGAGTATCGCGGGGAGTACACGATGGAGATCCCCGACGCCGACCCCATCTACTTCGAGTATCGGCTCAGCCGGCTGACTATCGACGGGCGCTTCTGTGGGATTGTCGCGGTGGGCCGTGACGTCACTGACCGGAAGCGCCGCGAGGAGACACTCGAAGCCCTCCACGAACGAACGCGCCCGTTCATCACGACACCGGATCAGAATGCCGTTGCCGAGCACGCCGTCGAGACGGTCGCGAGTGTGCTGGGCCAGGAGATCAACACTGTCTGGCTCTACGACGAGGACAGCGAGACACTGGAACCGGCCGCCTGGACCGACGCTGCCGCGGAGCTGCTGGGCGAGATGCCGAGCTATACCGGCGAAGGAAGCCTCACGTGGGACGCCTTTCGGAGCGGAGAGGTACTGGTGATCGACGAGATGAGTACGGTGAACGGCCGGCACAACCCCCAAACGCCGATCCGGAGTGAAATCATCCTCCCGCTGGGCGAGTACGGCGTACTGAACATCGGATCGACGGAACCGGACGCCTTCGAAAACATCGACGTCTCGCTCGCCCGTGTCTTCGGCGACATGGTCGAAGCAGCTCTCATCCGGACGGACCGAGAGGAGGAACTCCGTGACAGACGTCGTGAGCTCGAACGCCAGAACGAGCGTCTCGAAGAGTTCGCCAGCATCGTCAGCCACGACCTCCGCAACCCGTTGAACGTCGCCGAGGCACGGGTCCAGCTCGCCCTGGACGAGCGCGACAGCGAGCACCTGGACGTCGCGGCGAAAGCGATCGACCGAATGGTCGTCCTGATCGACGATATCCTCCAGCTGGCCCGGGAAGGCGAACGGATCGACGAGATGGAACGTATCGACCTCGAAACGCTCTGTGCCGACTGCTGGGACGCCGTCGAGACAGCCGAGGCGACGCTGTCCGTCGAATCGAACCGGCCGATCCGTGCCGACCGGAGCCGGGTTCGACAGCTGCTGGAGAACCTCTTTCGAAACGCGGTCGAACACGGGGGCGAAGACGTACAGATCACGGTCGGTGCCCTGGAGGAGGGCTTTTTCGTCGCCGACGACGGGCCGGGTATCCCGCCGGACGAACGAGAAACCGTCTTCGAGAGTGGCTATACGACCCGCGAGGACGGAACCGGGTTCGGGCTCGCGATCGTCGCCGAGATCGCCGACGCACATGGCTGGGACGTCGCTGTGACCGACAGCGAGGACGGCGGCGCTCGCTTCGAGATCACCGGCGTCGAAGCCCCGTAGGGTCGGTGCAGATGCGTCTCACTCCTCGAGACTCTCGATCAGTGCCTCTAGCTGGCCGACGTGCTCCTCGAACTTCTCGCGACCGTGATCGGTCAGTCGGTAGGTCGTCTGCGGGGAGCCATCCACGAACTGCTTTTCGACGGCGACGCAATCGGCGTCCTCGAGTTTGTTCATGTGGCTGGCGAGATTGCCCTCCGTCATGTCGAGTTCCTCAACAATTTCCGAGAAGCTCGACTCGCCGTGCCGGTACAGATACGCGAAGAGTTGTAGCCGCGTCGGCTGGTGGACGAGTGTGTCGAAGTCCATGGATCACCGTGTCAGGTAAGCATACGCAACGACGGCGTACAGGCCAAAGATGACACCGAAGAGCCCGACGCCGACGTATCGCAGGAATGCAACGTAGGGTATCATCGAGGCGAAGGCGAGCGTCCAGACGCCGCCGGCGTAGAACACCAGTCGATCGCGGGGGCGGACGCGGTAGGCCGAAAGCACGACGCCAGTCAGGAGCAACGCCAGTCCGAGGACGGCGATCACGAGCCCGAAGTACAGGGTCGCCCGGTCGAGTCCACCGACCTGTCCGGCGACCTTCCCCGGGACGCTGGTGGCCGCGACGAGGAACGCACCCAGCGACCCGAAGAGGGCGCGCCAGCTCGGCGCTGTCTCGGGCGCGTCGTTGCGGGGGAGCCTGGTAGCCATCACCCACAGCGCCAGGACGGCCACGACGACGAACACGCCCCAAATGAGGACGTACGCCGTCGCGGAAAGCGTCTCGTGGAAGAAAAACGTCACCTGGACGCCGAGTGCGACTGCGCCGACGAGCACGCCGGCGAGCAACCACAGTCGAGCGCGGCCGGGATACCGCTCGGCGAGTCCCATCGCACCCTTGATATCGTCGAGTTGGCGCTGGAGTTCCGCCGGATCGACATCGGTGTCACTCATCGTTCGATCACCCGAGCTCCGCCCCCCGGAAACGCCAGTAGCCGATTGCCAGCGGGACGACAGTCCATGCGAGCAGGATCACGACACTGAACCAGGGTTTCAGGTAGAACGGGATCACGCCCAGTGGTTCGATAGGGAGGTAGTTCGCCGGGTCAAAGATGAGATACGTCGCGTTCAGATACGAGCCGGCGGGCGTGAGGTTGTGGACGAACTCATAGAAGTGCTGGCCCAATTCGAGGCCGAGTGTCTCAGCCAAGAGGAACCGTACCGCGTTGACCAGCGAGAAGTTTTCGAAGACGATCAACACGTCCGTAAGGACGTAGAAGCCGACCGCACCGGCGATCGCCCGGGATCGAGTATCCGTCGCCGCCGAGATGGCGACCGACGGCCCGACGTACGCACCGACGAACACCACAGTCAGGACGATAAACGTCCCCGAGACGCCGAGTTCGAGGCTGGGATACATCACGACCCCGATGAGGCCCCCGACCACGAACGCGACGAGCAATGACCCGACGATCAGCAGACTTCGCGAGAGGAACTTCCCGGTCACTACGGCCGCCCGCGAGGTCGGCTGGCTCAACAGGAACGCGACTGTGTTCGACTCGCGCTCGCCGGCGATCGCCAGGTAGCTTCCGGCGATGGCGATCAGCGGAAGCAGCAGGGTCGTCAAAAAGACCTGGTTGAACAGCGCCGTGGCGAGGTCCGGTTCGGACGCTGTCCCCTCCGCGTAGAGGATCAGCGCCGTGAACGCGACGTAGATCCCCATCACGCCCCAGAGTAGTTTCGAGCGCCGAACGTCACGAAAATCGTTCCGCGCGACGGTCAGCGTCTGGCTCATGCTGTCACCTCCGTGGAACCGGCGTCAGCCTCCTCGGTCGATCCGTCAGCGTCGTCGCTGGACCCGTCGGCGTCCCCCATCCCCTCGGCCGCTGAGTCCCCGTTGGCGTAGCGATCGAACAGCGCCTCGAGGGAAGCCGGCTCGGAGATGACGTCCCGGATTTCGGCGACCTGATCGACCCGGCGGATGACCTCGATCTTCGCGCCGGCGTCGGTCACCAGCGCAGAGAGCGTGCTGTCCTCGACGCTCATAGCGGCCACGCCATCGAGATCGGTGAGGTCGAAGCCCTCCGGCACCGCATCCACGCGAACGTCCAGCGGCGAATGCGTCTCGGTCCCGTCTCTGAGTTCGTCGATCGTCCCCTCGGCCACGAGGTCACCGTCGACCAGAATCCCGATCCGGTCACAGACGGCCTCGACCTCCGAAAGAATGTGGCTGGAGAAGAAGACGGTCGTCCCGTTGGCGGCTTCCTCGCGGATCAACTCGCGCAGTTTGGCCATCCCGCGCGGATCGAGCCCGGAGGAGGGTTCGTCGAGGATCAACACCTCGGGATCGCCAACGAGTGCGCAGGCCAGCGCGAGCCGTTGCTCCATCCCGGTCGAGAACCCGCCGGCAGACCGGTCCCATGCGTCCTCGGTGAGCCCCACTCTGTCGAGAAGCACGTCCGGGTCGACGGCCACGTCCTTGAGATCGGCCGCGTATTTGACGTGTTCGCGGGCAGTGAGTCGCTCATAGGGCGAGAACGCCTCCGGGAGGACACCGATGCGCCGGCGAAGCGCCCGGGACTCGCGTTCGATATCGTGGCCGAGCACCGTCGCCGAGCCCGACGATGGATCGAGAAAGCCAAGCAGGAGGTTGATCGTCGTCGACTTCCCCGCCCCGTTCGGGCCGAGAAAGCCGTAGACTTCGCCCGTCTCGACGCTGAGGTCGAGTCCGTCGAGAGCTGTCAGGTCGCCGTATTCCTTTCCGAGGCCATCGATGTCAATGGCAGTCATCCACGGACACCTCCCGATGGCGGCCGGCTCGGTCCGTCTCTCGATGCCACTCGACGCTCGCGGCCAGCAGTAGCCCGTCGGCTCCTGGGAAGGGCCGTCACGACAGCGGGATTCATGCGTACGAGAACGGTATCGGCCCGCCGTTCAATAAACTTTGCGTCGCAAACTGGCTTTTCGATGCAAAGTTTGCTGGTTCGGGACTTGTCCGAAAGTCAAGAAGGATGCCAGAGAACGGCAATCGCATACTGGCGAAATCAACTACCGCCAGTGGCGGTGAGAAAACGCCAGTACGCAACACGCAGTGGAAGCGTTCCGTTCTTCAGTAACACAGGGCCCGTTTCGCTCGCCTCGTAGAGTTCCACCGTCACGCTGCCACCTTTTTCTTCGTCGGGTTCGCTCCCTTCGGTCGCGAACCGCTCCTCGAAAAACGTGGGCGAAAAACCGGTCTCGTTCCACTCGACCGGTCAAACCGCTCGCTTTGCTCGCGGTACGTTACCGCTCTTCCGAGTCGAGTACGCGGATCTGATCCCCACGAACCGTCACGGGAATCGGAACCGTCGCCTCGTAGAGTTCGACCGTGACCTGATCTTTGCCCTCGTCGATACGCTGGACCTGGGCCTTCTCGCCCTTGAACGGGCCGGCGATGAGTTCGACGATGTCGCCCTCGGCGATCCCTTCGACGTCCGGCGTCGGCGAGAGGAAGTGCTCGACTTCCTTGATCGAGGACTTGCCCTGGACGACACCGTTGGCGTGAGGAATCTCGTCGAGAATGCGTTCGAACACCGAGGCGTCCTCGGCCTCGACCATGACGTAGGAGGTCAGGCTGTCCGGCGCGAGCGCAGCGTGGACCGAGTCCTCCTCGCGGTTCATGATCATGTCCGCGACGGTGCGCTCCTGACTGGCCGTGGTCTTGACGGCGAAGATCCCCATCACAGACCACCCGTGATCGGGATCATGATGACGAAGATGAGGAACCCGAGCAATCCAACCAAAAGGATGCCCGCGCCCGCGATCTTCGCGATCTGAGAGAACTCCTGCCAGGAGGGGGTACTCGCGAGCTTGAGTACCCGCACGTATGACGTGATATCGTACGGAACGTCCATGGAAGAGGGTTGCAACTCGGGGCTTTTCTATCTATTGATGGCTCTCGACGCTGAGAGCGGGCAAACGAGCAACCAGCGAACACAAGAGAGAGGCGTTACTCCACGTAATCGATGTCGTCGCCCATGCGCTGGGCGGCCTTCTCGCGCTCGGCCTCGCTTTTGCCGTAGATCTGTGGACTCTCGACGCCCGTGACGACGATCATCGTCTCCATCTGGCCGTCGTACTCGTGGTTGACCGACGCGCCCCAGATGATCCGAGCGTCCGGATCGATCCGGTCGTAGATCTCCTCGACGACGCCCTCAGCCTCCTCGATGGACATGTCCGGGCCACCGACGA
>ENA-ORCR01000368-ORCR01000368.1-marine-metagenome-genome-assembly--contig:-NODE-368-length-28900-cov-7.059189_pt1 | contig 28900 bp, 29 predicted proteins | sample MGYA00237782_ERZ508514 | MGnify/ENA primary metagenome ERZ508514 (study PRJEB26185, sample SAMN06268960) | marine metagenome | isolation source: Eden Landing Ponds, San Francisco, CA, USA | place...
CGACCCGTCGTGCAACCTGTCGAGCGGGCCGAGTACGAGGGGATCGACTACGGCTGGGTGATGCAGACGACGTTCGTCGTCACCATTCTCGTGGGCGCCCCCGTCGTCGCGGCCCTCTCCGCGTTCGTCACGCTCGACTCCTGGCCGGCCCGCGCGGCCTTCGCCGTTCGAGTCGGCGCTCCGATCTGGTTCGTCACCGCGGTCGCCGTCGCGGTCTACGCGCGGCGCACCGACGCCGGCGATGGCGGGGTGACGGAGGCGGACGACGTCGGAGTAGCGGAGGCGGACGACGACGGAGTAGCGGAGGCGGACGACGACGGAGTAGCGGAGGCGGACGACGACGGAGTAGCGGAGGCGGACGACGTCGGAGACGACGCTAGCGACGCTGAACAACCCGGTAGGGACGACTCCGGCGACGCCTGAACCGCTACTCGACCGGACTCACCGATCGACCAGGTCCGCCGCCCACGCGAACGGGACGCCCGCGCGCTCGGCCGCCACGGCGTCGCGCCGCGAGTCGCCGACGAACAGCGCGCGTCCCGGCTCCGCGCCGAGCCGTTCGACCGCCGCGAGCACTGACTCCGGCTCCGGCTTGTGCGTCTCGACCGTGTCGCGCCCGACGATCGCGTCCGGGTCGAGCGCGTCGCCGAGTCCGTGGGTCTCCACCGCGATCCGGCACGCTTCCTCGCAGTTGAGCGAGCAGACGCCGGCGGGCGGGGCGTTCCGGCCGCCCTCGACCTCTTCGACGGCCTCGATCAGCGCCCCGCCGAGCGGGAGCAGCGTCGAATCGCGCGCGCCGGGTCGCTCGTGGGCGGCGATGGCCGCCTCGACCGGATCGCGGATCCCGTACCCCTCGGCGGCTCCGAGCAGCCCCCACAGCTCGTCGGTCGGGGGTATCACCGCGTGCTCGGTGTACACGCCGAGAACCGACTCCGCGACCGCGGCCCAGTCGACCGCGAGTTCGACGAGGGTGCCGTCGAGGTCGTAGACGACGGCGTCGTAGGAGGCGAGGTCGATCGGCCGGTCGACGCTCGGGACCGTGCCGGCAGCGCTTTTGGGAGCGTCGCCATCCGCCTGCCCGCCGTCGTTCGCCTCGGCCGCCTGTCCGTCCTCCGTCGTCATTCGGCCAACACCCCCCGAGCGATGATCGTCTTCTGAATCTCCGTCGTCCCCTCGTAGATCTCGGTGATCTTCGCGTCGCGGTAGAACCGCTCGACGTCGAACTCGGTCGTGTAGCCGTACCCGCCGTGGATCTGGACGGCCTCGTTGGTCACGGACATCGCGGTCTCGCTGGCGCGGTACTTCGCCTTCGAGGCCGCGACGCGGTTGTCCTCGCCCGCCTCGGCCTGCCGGCACGCCTCGCGGACGAGGAGGCGGGCCGCCGAGATGTCGGTCGCCATCTCCGCGAACGTGTGTTGAACGGTCTGGATGTCGTCGATCGGTCCACCGAACTGCTCGCGCTCCGCGGCGTACGCCTTCGCCTCGTCGAAGGCCGCCTGCGCCAGTCCGACCGCCTGCGACGCGATGCCGATCCGGCCGCCGGTGAGCGTCCGGAAGGCGGCGGAGAGTCCCGCTCCCTCCTCGGTGAGCCGATTCTCGGCCGGCACCCGGCAGTCGTCGAAGGAGATCGCGGTCGTGTCCGACGCGCGGAGCCCGAGCTTCTCCTCCTTCTTCCCGACCTCGAACCCCTCGGCGTCGGCCGGGACGAGGAACTGGGTGATCGAGCCCTCACTCTCGCCGTCCGCCTTCGCGAAGACGATCGCGACCCCGCCCCGCTGCCCGTTCGTGATCCACTGCTTCTCGCCGTTCAGGACGTACTCGTCGGTCTCCGGGTCGTAGTCGGCGGTCGTCGACATCTCCGCCGGGTTCGATCCCGCATGCGGCTCGGAGAGACAGAACATCCCGACTGGCCGCCCCTCGGCCGCCATCTCCGGGAGCCAGCGCTCCCGCTGGGCCTCGCTGCCGAACTCGGCGATACAGGAGGTCGCCAGGCAGTGGACGGAGAGCGCCGTCGCGACCGCGAGGTGGCCGTACCCCAGCTCCTCGTTGACGACGGCGTAGGTCGTCTCGTCGGCCCCGAACCCGCCGTACTCCTCCGGGACGGTCAGCCCGGTTAGGCCGATCTCTGCGAGCCCGTCCCAGACGTCCTCCGGGAACGACTCGGCCTCGTCGGCCTCGCCGGCCCCGGGTCGAACCTCCTCGGCCGCGAACTCCCGGACGAGGTCGCGGACCGCCTCCTGTTCGTCGGTGAGCGACGAGCCGACGCGTGCGCCAGTCATACCTTCCGGTTCGATCTCACACTGAAAAAGGTGAGCGATCGGGGGTGGGGGTCGCTCCCGTCGACCGCACCCCTCCTACTCCCAAAACGGGTACAGCTCGTCGCGCGGCGCCTCGTCGATCGGGTCCCCGTCGAGGAGGACGCGTCCGTCGTCGGCGCCGTCGCCCTCGGAACTGCTCTCCCCCTCGCCGTCACCGACCGCCCGAACCTCGCCGATCTCACCGACGTCGATCCCGGCGGCCGACAGCGCGTCGGCCGCCTCGTCGACGCGCTCCGGGGGCACCGCCGCGAGCAGCGCGCCGGAGCCGAACGTCGCCAGCGGGTCGACGCCCAACGCCGCACAGCAGGCCTCCGTCTCGGGTCGAACCGGGACCCGGTCGCGCTCCACTGACAGGACGACCCCGCTCGCGCTCGCGGTCTCGACGAGGGCCGTCAGCAGACCCCCCTCGGTGGGGTCGTGCATGGCGGTCGCGGCGTCGCGGGTGGCGGCCGCGTCGGGCACGACGCTCACCTCGTCGAGGAACCCGGCGGCCGCGTCGAGCGTCCCCTCCGGCACTCCCGCCTCGGCGCACGCCTCGCGGAAGTCCGTCGCGAGGATCGCGGTCGCCTCGATGCCGGCGCCCTTCGTGAGCAGGAGCCGGTCGCCCGGCTCGGCCCCGCCGCTCGACACGAACCGGCCCGTGGTCCCGAACGCGGTCATCGAGCAGAGCGGGCGCTCCAGCGACGGCAGCACCTCGGTGTGGCCGCCGACGATCGCGACGCCCAGATCGCGGGCGGTCTCGTCCACCTGCTCCGTGACCGTCCGCCGGCGGGCCGGGTCGTCGTCGGGGAGGAAGAGCGTGTGGGTGAGCCATCGCGGGTCCGCGCCGCTCGCGGCGACGTCGTTGCAGGCGACGTGGACAGCCAGCTCCCCGACCGCGTCCGCCGCGAGCGACAGCGGGTCGGTGGCGACGACGAGGGTCGACTCCGAACCGTCGAGATCGATCGCCGCCGCGTCCTCACCGTAGGCCGGCCCCACGTCGACCGCGGCGTCGTCGGCGCCCGTCGCCGCGAGCACCTCCGCGAGCGCGTCGGGGCCGAGTTTGCCGGTCATCGGTCGCGGAGCCACGTGACGACGGTCTCCGGGTCGGCGTCGAGCCCGCCGCCCTGCGCGAACGTCGGGCCGCCGCCGCCCCCGCCGCCGAACTCGTCGGTGACCGCGTCCACGACCGCGCCCGCGTCGGGGGTGTCGTCGCCGGACGCGCCGTCGCCAGCCGCGTCCTCGGCGCCGGACGCGTCGTCATCGCCCCCGCCGATCGCCTCCTCCGCGACCGCGGCGACCACGAACGGCGCGTCGCCCGCCCCGACAGCGGCGATCGCGTCGGGCGATCCCTCCGCGGCGAGGACGCGCTGGGCCGGTTCGCGCAGGTCGTTCGGCTCCGCGTCCTCGACCGTCCCGACCGCCCACGTCGCGCCGTCGGAGCCGGCCTCGCGCGTCGGGAACTCCCGCAGGCGCGCGGCGAGCAGGTCGGTCGTGGCGGCTTGCAGGTCGGCCTCCAGTCGGTCGACTCGATCGCGGAGCCGGTCGACCGCGTCCGGGAGGTCCCCGACCCGCGCGTCGAGGGCCGTGGCGGCGTCGAGCGCCGACGCATGGACCGCGGCCTCGTGATCGATCGCTGTCGGCCCCACCGCGAACTCCACGCGAGTCACGCCCTCGCCGGGGTTCGACCGGTCGAGCACGGATATCGGACCGATCTCGCTCGTGTTCCGGACGTGGGTTCCGCCGCAGGCGGCCACGTCCCACGTCGGCACACCCGTCGCCCTCTGGTCCCCGTCGCCCTGGTCCCCGTCGCCCTGGTCCCCGTCGCCCTGGTCCCCGTCGCCCTGGTCCCCGTCGCCCTGGTCCCCGTCGCGCCCGTCACCCTGCTCCCCGTCGCGCTCCCCGCCGCGCTCGCCGATCGTCACGACGCGGACCGCCTCGCTCCCGCTCATCGCTCCTTCCTCGGTCTTGGCGTTGAACGCGATCCCGTCGAGCGCGCGCGCCTCGCCTTCCGGCAGCGTCTCCCACGACACCGGTAGCGAGTCCCAGACGGCCCGATTCGCGAGTCGCTCCAACTCGATGAGGTCCGTGTCGTCGAGCGGCTCCGCGGTCGTCAGGTCGACGCGCACCTTCGTCTCCGAGATGTCGAAGCCGGCGTAGCCGAGGTCCTCGAAGGTCCGGCGCGCCGCGCCGTACAGCACGTGTGAGGCGGTGTGCGCGCGGGTGCAGTAGGTCCGGAACGCGTCGTCGACGATCGCCGAGACGGTCTCGCCGGCCTCGGGCAGCGTTTCGGCGCCCTCGTCGAGGACGTGGATCACGTCGCCGTCGCGCTCGGTCACGTCCGCGACGAGGACGCCGTCGATCGTGCCCCGATCCGCCGGCTGACCGCCCGACTCCGCGTAGAAGTACGTCTCGTCGAGGACGACCTCGCGGCCGTCGACCGATTCGACCGTCGCCTCGAACTCCCGAACGTCGGGTTCAGCCGGTGCGCGTGACGCAGTCATTGACGGTCCGTGGTGGCGATCGGATAAATAGGTGGGCGCATCGACGATCGCTTATAAATAAACGGGGTAGTGGCGTCGCACTCACAACCGACAGTTAAAAATCCGAAACGACCGCGACGCGACGAACCGCGAACCGATCTCAGCCTTCCAGTTCGAACGCGACCTCGACTTCCGCCTGATACTCTCGGTCGGTTCCCTTCAGTTCGACGCCGAACTCCTCGACCTCGGCCCAGTAGACGTTCTCCAACGTGTCCTCGGCGCGATCGATCGCGTCGTCGGCGGCGTCGTCGAAGCTCTCCTCGCTCGTCCCGATCAGCGTGACCTTTTTAAACACCATGTCACATGCTAGTTGGACCCATGACGGTATAAAAGCAGGTGGAACTCTGCGGGTCGCGTTAAGTTAGAGGATGAGGCGCTCGACTTCAGAGTGTCTATGACCGAAATCGAACGCCTCAGCGAACGTACTGCGTGGATCGACTTGTCGTTTGTGGAGCGAGATCGAACGCCGTGCTGGGCGATTGAAATAGGGATCCGCTGTCACTTGGCCGGTATGTCACTACGTGAGGTAAGTAAGTATCTTGAACTATTTGGGATCGATCGAAGTCATGTCGCTATCCATAATTGGGTTCATAAGGCCGATCTACAGCCGATCTCGACCGTCTCCGAGGATCAACTTGCGGTTGACGAAAAGATGATCCGCCTCCACGGCCAGAAATTCTGGCTGTACGGCGCGGTTGATCCGTATACGAACGAAATTCTCCACGTGAGTCTTTATCCTACCGCAAATAAACAGACGACGCGATGGTTTCTCACCGAGCTACATCGGCGTTACCAGCTCAACAACGTTGAATTCCTCGTCGATGACGCAGACTATCTCGGATCAGTTCTCGCCGAAGACGGCTATCGATTTCAAATCATTCGACATGGAAATCGGAATGCCATCGAACGTGTCTTTTGGGAGATAGAACGGCGAACCTCATCGTTCGCAAATAGTTTTAGCAATGTCGCGCTCGAGACAGCTCAAAACTGGCTCGAAGCCCTCGCCGTCTACCACAATTCACGCCAAACTTAACGCGACCACTCTGCGGCGGCGGGTGCGTCTCCCGTCGCCGTCAGGGGCTGCCGGGGGCGCCTTCCATCACCGCGAAATCCTCGCCGTCGGCGTCGATGCCGATCACCGCCCAGTCGTAGGGGGGCTTCGTGGAGACGAGTTGATCCCGTAGCTCGCCCGCCCGATCGCGCCACGTGACGAAACAGCGGAGTCGCGGCGTCTCTCCGCCGTCCGCCAGATACGGTTCCAGATCGTCGGTCTCCATACACAACACGGTCACGAGCACGCGCCGCCATTTTCGCTCCGCGACGAACTCCTGTCCGCCCTCGGAGACGGTGTACCCGAGTTCGCGAAAGACGTCTCTGGCCTCCGTCGTCGGTGGGATGCTCGCAGTGGCCATCTACCTTGACGTTGGCCGGCTTCCGTGATAAACTTTCTCACGATTTCGCGGCGGCGGTTACTCGTTCTTTCGCGGCGGCGGTCACTCGTGCGCCGCGTCCCACTCGTCCGGCTTCCGGAGGTTGCCGCACTCCGTACACTGGATCCGGCCCATCGTGTCCATCGCGGTGTCGAACGAGTCGCAGTTGCCGCACTGGAACCCCCACCGCGAGGCGCCGTCGGCGTCGGCGAACACGACGTAGAACGGGCCGTCGGCGCCCCGCTCGACCTGGGTCCGGTCGATGTACACCCGCTCGCCGTCGGCCGTCGTCGACGCGTCGAGACTCATACGCGTCCGTATCGGTCGGAGCCGTTTAAAAGGATGACTCGATCGCGGGGACCGCAGCCGACCTGCAACGAACCGCAGCCGACCCGACTACGTCCGGAACGACTCGCCGCAGCCGCACTCGGAGACGACGTTCGGGTTCTCGACCTCGAAGCCGGCGGCCTGCAGGCCGTGCTCGTAGTCGAGTTTACTCCCGCCGATGTAGTTCCGGCTCGCCGGATCGACGAACACGCGCAGCCCGTGGTGTTCGACCACGAGGTCGTCGTCTTCCGGCTCCGTGTCGAACCGCATCCCGTACGAGAGGCCCGCACAGCCACCCTGCTGGACGAACAGCCGGAGCCCGGCCTCCTCCGTGTCGAGGCCCTCGCCCTCGAGGAGCGAGAGCGCCTCCGTCGCGGCGTCTTCGGTCACCTCGATCGCCGGGTCGCTTCCCGCGTCGACCGTTTCGGTGCTCATGCGAACACGTTTCGTCCGAACGATAAAAACCCTGCCGGCGCCGGCGGCCCGCTCACCCTGCTCGCTCGTCGTCGCACGACGTGACGGTCGCCTCCTCGGCGGCCGGTGACGGCGCGCTCGCCGTTCGGCGGGCGACGTCGAAATCGGAACCGTCGGCCGCGGCGCTGACGGTTACGTCGCGTTTCGGGTACGGGATCTCGACGTCGGCCGCGGCCAGCGCCTTGTACAGCGCGCGGTTGAGTTCGTGTTGTGCGCGCCGCCGCCGCGTCGGGCCGCTGACCCAACAGAGGAGTTCGTACTGGAGCGCCGAGTCTCCGAACGACCGGAGCCGCGCCCGCGGCTTCGGCGAGTCGAGGACCAGCGGCTCCGCCTGCAGGACCTCTATCGCGAGCGCCTCGAACGCGTCGACGTCGGTCCCGTAGGCGACGCCGATCGGGACGCGGACCCGGCGCCGGCTCTGTGGCGCGGACTCGTTGGTCACCTTCGAAGCGTTGAGCGCGGCGTTGGGCACGGTCACCAGCACCTCGTCGCGGGTGAGCAGCGTCGTCGAGCGCACGCCGACCTTGCTCACCGTGCCGGCGGTGCCGTCGTCGAGGACGATGTAGTCGCCGATCTTGTAGGTGTCGTCGAAGTACAGCGCGATGCCGCCGAAGAAGTTCGCGACCGTGTCCTTCGCGGCGAACCCGACCGCGATGCCGGCGACCCCGGCGGCGCCCAGAAGCGGGGTGATCTCGATTCCCCACAGCCACAGCAGCGTCCCGGCGCTCCCGACGAGCACCGCGAGCGTCCAGATGTTCGAGAACACGGGCGCGAAGTCGAACCGGCCGCCCTCGGCGTTGACCTCGGCGACGAGCCGGTTCACGACGGCGTTGGCCGCGTACGCCCAGACGAGGAGGATAACCGACAGGGAGGGCCGACCGAAGATGTCGTCGAGCAGCTGCGGGTCCAGGAGCACCGACTCCCGCACCGCCGGCACCTGCGTGAGCACGAACACGCCGGCGAGCGCGGCGGTGACGACGAGCGGGGCGCGCAGCGAGGTGATGACGATGTCGTCGTACGCGGAGTCGGTGGTCGAGACGAACCGACGGGCGACCCGCAGGACGACGTACTCCATCCCGAGGGCGGCGATTACGGAGACGACGAGGACCGCGACCGTCGCCTCGACCGCCGTGAGGCCCGCAACCAACGCGGACTGCGATAGAATCATGCCTTCGAGACGCCGGTACGGGAGATAACCGTTTCTGCGCGGCGCGTCGGCTGACTGCCGTCTCTACCGATCGCGGACTACTCGAACCGCTTCCGGACGCTCTCGGCGTGCGCCTCCAGCCCCTCCGCCTCCGCGAGCGTCGTGATCGCGTCCGAGAGTCCGTCGAGCGCGTCGCGGTCGAGCCGCTGGACTGTCGTCGAGCGCAGGAAGGTGTCCACGGAGAGCCCGCCGTAGCGCTTCGCGCCGCCGTTCGTCGGCAGCACGTGGTTCGTCCCGGTCGCGTAGTCGCCGGCGGCGACGGGCGAGTACGGTCCGAGGAACACGGAGCCCGCGTTGGTGATCCGGTCTAACAGGGCCTCGTCGTCGTCGGCGACGATCGAGAGGTGCTCGGCGGCGTACTCCTCGGCGAACAGCACCGCCTCGGGCATCGACCTGGCGCGGAGGACGCCGGAGGCGTCGTTGTCGAGGGCGGCCCGGATCGTCTCCTCGCGCTCGCGGTCGGTCGCCTGCTCGTCGACCGCGGCCGCGACCGCCGCGGCGAGGTCGGCGTCGCTCGTGACCGCGACCACCGAGGCGTTCGGGTCGTGTTCGGCCTGCGCGACCAGGTCGCTCGCGACGAGTTCGGGGTCGGCGGTCTCGTCGGCGAGCACGAGCACCTCGCTCGGCCCCGCGAGGAAGTCGATCTCCACGTCGCCCTGCACGACCGCCTTCGCGGCGGTAACCCACTTGTTACCGGGCCCCACGACCTTCTGGGCGTTCGTCACCGTCTCCGTGCCGTACGCGAGCGCGGCGATCGCCTGCGCGCCGCCCACCTGGTACACCGCGTCGGCGCCGGCCTCGTGGATCGCCGCGAGCGTCACCGGGTTCAGCTCCTCGGCCGGCGGGGTCGCGACCGAGACGTGGTCGACGCCCGCCACCGTCGCCGGGATCACGCCCATCAGCGCGCTGGAGGGATACGCCGCCGCGCCGCCGGGCACGTACACCCCCGCGCGGTCGAGCGGGCGGAACCGGCGCCCCAACTCGCGGTCGCCGAACGTCTCGCGCCAGTCCTCGGGGCGCTGTCGCTCGTGGAACTCGCGGATGTTCGCGGCCGCCTCGCGGACCGCGTCGAGGACCGGGTCGTTCGCGTCGTCGAGATCGGCGTGCGCGCGCTCCGCGTCGTCCGTCACGTCGATGTTGCCGACGGTCACGCCGTCGAACTCCTCGGAGAACTCCCGCAGCGCCACGTCCCCCTCCTCGCGCACCCGGCCGACGATCTCGCTCACGTCGTCGCGGACCGCCTCGACGCCCGCGTCGCGCTCGAAGAAGGCGCGGCGCTCGGCCGGCGAGAGATCGGCGACGGTTCGTACGTCCATACGCGCTCTCGGAGCCGCGGTCAAAAGGGCGTTCCGACTCTCTCTGTCGGGCGGCTCCGGTCCTCTCGGAGACGATATTTAAATAATACCGAGCGGTCGCAAAGGCTGTTTATAAAAGACGCTGCGGTGGCGCGCGCCTCCGAGCGCCCATCGGGCGCGAGGGGCACGCGCGAGGGAGTCAGTCGCCTATGGCGACTGACGAGGCTGGGGAGGCGTGAGGTGCGGTTGCTGTGCGGGGCGGGGTGGGACTCAAAGGGGCAGTCGCGAGGGCGAAGCACGGCGACGGTAGCACCGCAGCGAAGGAGCGCCAGTGACTGAGCGAGGAGCACACCGAGCCGCGCGAGTCGTCGCGGCTGGGGCTTTGGAGGTGGTCACCACGTCGCCGACGACATATAAACCGCCGACAGCAACACCACAACTCGATTTATAAACGACTACTCCACTACGGCGATTCACGTACTCCTCTCTCGATCGTCGCTGCTCCCGGAGTTCCCGCGAATAGGCCAGACCCGCCTGAATCTGCGTCATTCAACGGAACCGATCACTCCAGCGATCGGATCCCGGTCACGTCCAGCGTCGCGAGCGCGACCAGCCCGACCAACAGCGTGGCGGCGGCGAAGAGGATCGGCGCCGACAGCGCCACGGCGACCTCGTAGGGCGCGATCAGCCGGGTCGTGCCGCGGACGACGAACGACAGAAACACCAGCCCGAACGCGGCGAGCGCGAGACCGACGAATCGGGATCTGTTCACGTCGTCCCGGCTCCGAGTCAGTCCGACTGGGCGATTCCCGGCCCGTGCGGCCCGTGCTCTCGGCGGTCGCGGCCGGCGTCGAAGCCGCCGCACATCTCGTAGAACACCGCCTCGGGGTCGTTGTTCCACTGCCACTTCCAGCGGGTCCGGACGAGCAGCGATATCTTGCGGACGAAGGAGAGTTCCGGCGTCGTCGACACCGTGTCGTGTCCTAGGTCCCGGATCAGCCGGTGGTGGTCCGCGTACAGCACCGCCGCGAGCAACACCGCGAGCTGGCAGTCTTCGGGGAGGTACTTGATCCCCGCAACGCCCTCCTCGTAGAGGCGCTCGGTCCGGGCGAGCTCCTCGCGGATCGCGGTCGCAACGCCGTCGTCGAACTCCAGATCGAGGATCTGACTCTCGCTCACGTCGTGTCGCCGGAGCGTTTCGAGCGGGAGGTACACGCGGTCGCGCTCGACCACGTCCTCGCGCACGTCCCGGATGAAGTTCGTCATCTGGAACGCCTCGCCGAGCTTCGTCGCGTGGGGGAGCGCCTTCGCCTCGGCCTCCGCGTCGAGATCCATGATCGCCGTCATCATCCGGCCGACGGCGGCCGCGGAGCCGTCCATGTACGACTCCAACTCCCCGTAGGTCTCGTACCGGTCGGTGTCGATGTCGCTCGCCATCGCGTCGACGAACGCGTGGACGTCCTCGTCCGGAATCTCATGTTCGTCACACACCGCGGCGAACGCCTCCAACACCGGGTCGTCCGTCTCCTCCTCGCCCAGCGCGGCCCGGCGGAGCCGATCGAGTTCGGCCCGCTGTTCGGCCGGCGGCGCGGTCTCCGCGGCATCGACGACCTCGTCCGCGATCCGGAAGAACCCGTACAACACGTACGTCGGGTGGCGGATCCGCTTCGGAAGCAACCGGGTCGCGACGTGGAACGTCTTCCCGGTCTGACGCTGGATCCGCTTCCCCCGGGCAACCTGCGTTTTCTCTACCATGCTGACCTCTGACAGTCGGCAGGGAAGGTCGAGAGCGGGTCGCCGATCATAACATACGAGTCGGACTGCAAGAACATAACAGTTCGCACAGCGTAGACCGGTCCACCTCAGCCGGGTTCGCCGGTCTCGATCCCCGGCCTGCGTAGCGCGTCAGTAGAAGGTGTCGGCGCAGTCGTAGACGACGCCGTGCGCCGGACAGACGTACTTACAGTGGCGGTGGTACATCGGCGTCTCGCACAGGGGACAGGGTCGCCCTCCGGGGTCGGTCGCCGACGTCCCCTGACCGGCGTCTCCGCCCTCTTCGGCGTCGCTCATACCGACTCGAACGGACTCGACCGGCATAACCGCTGTCGTCTGCGTCATCGCGGGCGACACGGATCACGGACGACACGATTGCGGGCGCTCCGGCGTCGTCCCGGCGTGTCGGTCAGGTGTCAGGCGTCCGCCAACGAGTCGTACACCGACTCCGCGACCGCCCGCTCGCCGAACGGGAGCGTCAGCACGCCGCCCCACTCCTCGTCGGTCAGCGCGGAGACCGTCGCCTCGTCCAGTTCGACCCGCCTGACCTCGGCCCCGTCGAGCGTCATCGACACGACGAACCCCTCCGGTTCGTCGGTCGCCCCGGCGTCCGCCAGTCCCGCCTGTAACGCGTCGATCCCCGCGTCTCCGAGCGAGACGTACACGAGGTGTTCGTCGCCCTCGGCGATCACGCCCTGAACGCGGTCCAGGTCGCCGGCGGCGAAGAGCCCTCGGTCGTCGTCGCCGTCGCGGAGCAGGCGCGCCTCGAACGGGGCCTCGGGATCGACCGGGACGGACCCGGACTCCCCGTCTTCGTCGCCCCCGGCTGTGCCGTCCGTCGCGCCCCCGCCGATCGCGTCTCCGCCGGGTCCGGTTCCGCCGTCGACCGCGTCGTCCCCGGTGACCGAGGCGGCACCGACGAACCCGACGGCCCCGACCGTGAGCGCCGCCCCGACCCCGCCGAGCATGCCGCGTCGAGAGAGTTCCATACCCGACGGTCCCCGTCGGCGGTAAAAAGGGTTACACGCCGATTCACACGGCTGATAACGGGGTGAGACGGTCCGGTCGTCTCCCGTTAGACCCCCTCGAACCCGATCGACTCGCGGGTCGCCGTCTCGCCGAACAGCCAGTCGGCGTGGTCGACCGCGTACTCGCGGTGCTCCTCGGTGATGTAGCCGAGCGCGTCCTCGACGACGACGGGGCGGTAGTCGCGCAGCCCGGCGCTGCCGGCGGTGTGGAGCACGCAGACGTTCGCGAGCGTCCCGCAGATCAGCAGGTCGTCGATGCCGTGTGCGTCGAGGTACCCCTCCAGATCCGTCCGGTAGAAGGCGTCGTACGTGTGCTTCTCGACGACGTGGTCGCCGTCGCGCACGTCGAGGTCGTCGACGAGTTCGGCGTCCCACGACCCCTCGACGACGTGTTCGCCCCACCGGTCGAACTCGTCGTAGTAGTGCGCCCCGTCGAACTGGTCGGGAGGGTGTACGTCCCGGGTGTAGACGACGCTCGCGTCGGCGTCGCGGGCGCGGTCGACGAGGGACGTCACCGGCTCGACGGCCGCCTCGCTCGGCTCGGCGTAGAGGCTCCCGTCGGGGTGACAGAACCCGTTCTGCATGTCGACGACGATCACCGCGGTCTCGGTCGGATCGAACGGCATGCGCGAGGGTTGGGCGTCCGGGCTCAAAAATCACCGTCGCCGCTCGTCGCCCGGTGTCGACGCGATGGCCTCACGGACCACCCCCGATCGTCGACGCGACGACCCCACCGACAAACTACTTATCGCGTCGTCCGTAATCGCATCTATGCGACGGGTTCTCGCCCTCTCGGTGGTCGCCGCCGTGATAGCCCTCCTCTCGATCGGCGTCGGCGGTGTCGTCGCCGCCGGACCGGCGGCCGCGATCCCGGGGGACGCCCCCGCCAGCGCGACCGCCGCCGAGTGCGACGTCGGCGACGGACCCGACCTCGTCGGCTGCTGGAACGGAACCCACTACGAGGACGAGCTTCCCTTCACCCAGACGGACGGATTGACCGAGTCGGAGCTAGCGGAACTGACGCACCTGACGATGGCTCGGGTCGAACACGTCCGCGAGCGCCCCTTCCGCGAGGACGTGCCGGTCGAGACCGTCCCGCGTACCGAGTTCGTGAACGACTCCGCGAGCGGGGGCACGGGGGGCTCCGACGCCGCGTTCCAGCGCTGGAACGACCAGGTGTGGAAGGCGCTGTTCGTCGTCGGCGAAGACGAGAGCGCGGCCGACGCGATCGACAGCGTCTACGGCGGCGCAGTCTCCGGGTTCTACTCGCCGGCGCAGGACCGGATCGTCCTCGTCGTCTCGGAGGGGGAAGACCCGCAGATCGACCCGTCGACGCTGGCACACGAGCTGGTCCACGCGATGCAGGACCAGTACCACGACCTCTCGCGGCCCCGCTACGTCGGCGCCACGCAGGACGCCGACCTCGCGGTCGACGGCATCATCGAGGGCGAGGCGGTCCACATTGAGGAGGTGTACGACGAGCGTTGCGCCGTCGACTGGAGCTGCCTCGGCCCGCCTGACTCCAGCGGTGGGGGGTCGGCGGCCGACTACAACTTTGGGATCCTCCAGACCGTGCTCCAGCCGTACTCCGACGGCGCCCTCTACGTCGAGTCGCTCGTCGACGAGAGCGGGTGGAGCGCCGTCAACGAGACGATGACTCGACCGCCGAACGCGACCTCGGAGGTGATCCACCGCGAGCCCGACTACCAGACCAGCGATATCGCCTTCGAGGACACGGCCACGGGCGGGTGGGAGACGTATCCGGATCAGGGGGTCAACGGCTCGGAGACCGCCGGCGAGGCGCCGATGTTCGTGATGTTCTGGTACCAGAGCTACGAGTACCGTCACGCGGTGTTGGACCCGGACGCGACGGTCCGTGAGAATATCGAGATCCACACGCAGCCGGCCGAGACGCTCCGAACGCGTTCGAACTACAACTACGCCCACGAGTCGACCGACGGTTGGGCGGGCGACGAACTGTACCCCTACCGGAACGACGGAAACGACACCGACGGGGACGCGAGCACCACCGACGGGGACGAGAGCACCACGGATGGAGAGGACGGCTACGTCTGGGTGACCGAGTGGCAGACGACCGCGGACGCGACCGAGTTCCGCGAGACGTACCTACGCATGCTGACCGCCCACGGCGGCGACGACCACACCGCGGGCGAGGTGTACGACATCGAAGCCGGCGACTTCCGCGGGGCCTACGGCGTCGAGCGCAACGGGACCACGGTGACGATCGCACACGCCCCGGAGCCCGCCGACGTGCTCGAACTGCGCCCGGATTCCGATCTCGCCCTCCCTTCGACCGGCGACGGGAGCGACGGGAGCGACGGGAGCGGCGGGGACGACGCTGACGGGAGCGGCGGGGACGACGCTGACGGGAGCGACGGTGACGACGCTGACGGGACCGGCGGGGACGGAACCGACACCGGGCTTGACGGTGACGACGGCGACGATGGCTCCGGTCCGGACGCCGCCACCGACGACGGCGCCCCCGGGTTCGGTGTCCCGGTCGCGCTCGGCGGCCTCCTCGCGGCGGCGGTTCTCTTCGCGCGTCGCGTCCGGCCCTGATCGGTCGAATTCGATCGCCTATCGCTCGGAACTGACCGCCCATCGCCCGGACCCGACCGCCCGCCGCTCCGACCTGACTACCGGCACGACTCAGGTGGCTTTTCCTCCTCCGCGGCCGAACTGCCGGATATGATCGATTTCGACATCGTCGACGCGGCCGCGATCCGCGAGGGGCGGGCGACCGACGCGTACTTCGAGCGCACCGAGGCCGCGCTGGAACACGCGGGGCGGAACCCGCGCGTCGTCGTCGAGGTGACGGCCGACCAGTTCCCCGAGGGCGACTTCGAGCTGTTCGCCGGGCTGAAGGACGCGATCTCGCTCTTGGAGGGGCGCGAGGTCGACGTCGACGCGATCCCCGAGGGGCGCCTGTTCGACGGCGGCCCGGTGATGCGGATCGAAGGCCCGTACCTCGCTTTCGGTCGGTTCGAGACCTCTCTCCTCGGCTTCCTCTCGCACGCCTCCGGGATGGCGACCGCCGCGCTCGACTGTCGGGTCGCCGCGCCGGAGTCGTCGGTGCTCTCCTTCGGCGCGCGCCACGTCCATCCCTCGATGACCGCGGCGGTCGAGCGCTCGGCGCTCGTGGGCGGGTTCGACGGCTTCTCGCACGTCGCCGCCGGCGACCTGATCGGCCGGGAGGCGTCGGGAACGATGCCGCACGCCCTCGCCATCTGCTTCGGTCGGGGCGAGCAGGAGGCCGCGTGGCGCGCCTTCGACGAGGCCGTCGACGAGACCGTCTCGCGGATCGCCCTCTGTGACACTTACTCCGACGAGGTCGACGAGGTGCTGCGCGCGGTCGAGACGCTCGGCGACCGGCTCGACGGAGTCCGGCTCGACACCACCGGCTCGCGGCGGGGCGACTTCCGACACATCATCCGGGAGGTGAGGTGGGAGTTGGACGCTCGCGGCCACGACGACGTCGACGTGTACGTCTCCGGCGGGCTCGGTCCCGACGAACTGCGCGAGTTGCGAGACGTCGTCGACGGCTTCGGCGTGGGGGGGTACGTCTCGAACGCCGATCCGGTCGACTTCGCACTCGACGTGGTCGAAGTCGACGGGGATCCCGCCGCCAAGCGCGGGAAGCTCTCCGGCGCGAAGGACGTCTACCGCACCGCCGACGGCGCCCACGCGGTCGGGCTGGCGGACCGGTCGGGTCCCGACGGGGCCGAGTCGCTCATGGAGCCGGTGATCCGCGACGGCGAGGTCGTCGCCGACGACGCGTTCGACCTCGCGGCCGCGACGGAGCGCGCGCTCGCGGACGCTGCGGCGGTGGAGTACGGGACGGAGAAATAGGGACGACCTGTCCGGAGTAGTACGGGCCGCTTTCGGCGGTTACAGCTCTTCGACCGCGCCGCCGTCGGCGCGCTCTCGGAACACCTGCCCCTCGATGAGCGTCACCATCGTCTCCTCGTCTTCCCACGCGTTCGGGGCGAGCTTCGCCTTCCGGCAGGCGCGCGAGAGGAACTCGGCGCCGGACCAGCCGTTCTCGACGGGAACCGTCGGGTAGAGCCAGCCGTGTGAATTGCCGCCGTCGACGGCGACGCCGTGGGTACCGATCGTCAGGTCGGAGAGGGGGTCGTTGGTGAGCACCGTGTTCGAGACGATGAACACCGAGACGGTGATGTTGTCGAGTTCCTTCGGTTCGACCTCGGAGCCGCAGGAGTCGTCGGAGGCGGCCTTGATCGCGGCCTCGACGATGGCGTGACCGAGCTGGTCGGAGGTCTCCCACGCGCCGGCGCAGCCGCGGAGCCGGCCGCGGCCCCTGGTGGACTCCAGCCGGACGAACGCGCCCGTTCGGGCGTAGAACGCCTCGCGCATACTCCCGGGTTGTTCGCGTTGCCCGTGTCGGACGAACGACTCGACCGCCTCCCGCGCGAGTTCGACCGCTCGTGCACCGTCGTCGTACGACAGCTGAACGGTCTGAGCCTCGGACATGATAGACCCTTACGTTGCTGACGACTTGAACGCTTCCCTTGTGAGCCCCGTTTCTCGCCCCTACTCACCGGGCGGGTCGGGACGGCTGACGAGCGGGCCCGTAAGCCGACCGTCCCCTCGCTGACCGCCCCCTCGCCGACCGAACCCCTTATTCGCGGGCGTCGGCTAGACGCGAGCGGACAGAGGGAGCCCGACTCCCGTGCCTCCGGCATGAGGAAAGTCCCCCCACCGGCCGGACAGGCGACCGGGCACACGCCCGGAGTCGGAGACGGCTGGCTCTGGAACAGCAACGACACCCCCCGCCTCGACCGATGATCCGCGCGAACCGACCCGTAAGGGAAGGGAGATAACCCGGTGAGGGCGCGTGATTTTGTCACGTTGGCGTGGCTCCGCCACGTTACAGACGGGCGGGAACGGATGGAACGGCGAATCCTCGCCGGTGCAAGTCCGCGCCACAAGGTAGTCCGGCCACGGCGCGGACGCTCAGCCGAATGTCGGGACGAACCGAAGGGGGCTTACTCCCCTCAGTCCGCTCATTCCCGTGAGTCGTGGGTGTCGCCGTCGACGTCGTCGTTTATAAACGCTCGTCAGCGGGTGGCGGGCACACCGCTACCGCTCCGGCCGCCGGCGACGCCGCCGTCTGGCTTATAAACCCACCAGCGCCGCACTCGCCTGTCCCGCGCTCTCCATCTCGGGGCCGTACGTGATGGCGATATAGCCGATCGTCAGGAGGATGCTGTTGTACAGCCCGTGCATCACGGCGACGACGACGAGGTTCTCCGTGTACTCGTACACCGCGCCGAAGATCAGACTCGGGACGAAGAGGATGCTGATCGACGTTATCACCGCAGTCACACCGCCGGTCAGCGAGACGAAGTGAGCGGGCGCGAACACGGAGGCCGCGAGGAGGATGCCGGGAACCACGGAGAGCGCTTCCCGCGCGCGACTCTGGATGACGCCGCGGAACAGGAGCTCCTCGCACGGCCCCACGACGAGGAACATGGCCGCGATCATGACCGGGATGATCGACGGGTTCTCCAGGGTCGTCTGGGCGCCCTGGTTCTGGGCCGGCTCCGGCCCGACCAGCAACACGAGCGAGCTGACGACCAGCGCCGTGACGAGCACGAGGACCGGACCGATCACGGCGATCACGGACTCGACGATGCTCGGCCGTCGAATCCCGAGGTACGCCGCCATCTCGCTTCGGTCCATTCCCCGCCACCGGAGGTAGCCGAGGCTGACGCCGACGAACGCCACCACCTGACCGACGACGAACGGCACGACGAACGAGGCGAGGAGCGACGGTTCCCATCCGGTGAGCGCCGAGGCGACGAAGACGGCCGCCCCGACGAGCGTGGTGACGACCAGGAGGCCGAGAATGCCCGCGATACCCAGCCCGAAGGCGACGCCGATCGTCCGTAGCGCGGAGCCACCGCCCTTCCCGTCCGACGGATCGACAGTGTCGGCCACCGTGCCGACGCCGCCGGGCTCGCCGCCGTCGCTGGCGGCGGTGCTCGTCGGGTCGCCGCGCGCTCTGCCGTCGTCGCCGGGACCGTCGTCGGACGCGGAGGGATCGCTCATTGGACCCAGTACGAACCGATCGCTCAAAGACCTGTCCGTCGTCCCCGTTATCACTGCTTCCGGCGACCGTCTCCGGTCTCGGTTACCCCCGCCTCATCCCGCCTCATCCCGCCTCACCCCACCTCACCCCACCTCACCCCACCTCACCCCGGCTCTCCCGTCTCATCCCGCCTCACCCCGGCTCCTCCTGCCTCACCGGTGCAGCAGCTCGTACCACAGCACGGCGGTCACGGTCCGCCCGTCGCGGAGCCCCTCGTCGACGACGGCTTCGAGCAGGTCGTCGTACGGGACCGTCTCGACCGCGATCGACTCGTTGTGATCGAGGTCCTGCTCCGCGGTCGGTTCGCAGCCGGTCGCGAGGAAGTGGTGATGGACCGAGTTCGCGATCCCGTTCGTCGGCTCGACCGTCGTCAGCCGCTCGAAGGAGTCGGCCTCGTACCCCGTCTCCTCGGCGAGTTCGCGGGCGGCGGCGCGCTCGAGGTCGTCGGCGTCCTCCGGCTCCACCGACCCCGCGGGGAGCCCGCGGTTGACCCGCCCGACCGCCTGGCGCCACTCGTCGATGACGACCGCGTCGCCGTCGGGGGTGAGGGGGAGCACCACGACCGCCGGCGACTCGTCGACGTAGTGGTACCCGTCGGCCTCGCCGTCCGGGAAGCGCACCTCGTCCCGGCGCACGTCGAAGCCGGGACAGTGGTAGTCGATGTCGGTGTCGAGCGTCTCCCACGCCAACTCGTCGGCGGAGTCGTCCATGCGTCGCGGTCGACGCTCTGGCACCTAAATCCCCTCACTCGGCGGGGCCGCTACTCGGCGGACGTATCCCCCCGTCGGTCCCGGACCTCGCCGACCGCAAGCCTCGCGACCGCGCCGGTGACCCACGCCATCGTCCCCAGCGCGAGCGCCTCGACCCCGACGAAGACGAGGCCGTCGAGCTCGACGAGCGCGCCGACGCGCTCGCCGAGGGACCGCCCGGAGAGGCCCAGGAGGTAGTGGTCGGCGTTGGCTCCGAGGAGCGCTCCGTAGACGGCGGCCCACGCGAGCGCGATCCCGGCCCGTCGGTAAGCGAGGACCGCGGCCGCGAGGACGCCCGCGACCGCGGCGTCGAGCGCGAGGAACACGACGCCGCCGGAGTGTGAGAAGACCCTGAGCGCGTAGCCGGCGAAGACGACAAGAAAGGCCAGCGGCGGGACGAGGAGCCGATACCGACGCGACGAGCCGTCCGGGTTCGAACCGAGGAGGACGCGGCGAGCGAGGGACACGTGCCCGGATCGTTCCGACCGTCTGATAAATATACGTGTCGTGCGAGCGACGCCGAGCGCCGGACCGGCTCACGACCAGTCACCGAGCGACGCCTGTCCGTCGGCAGTCCGGCGCTCGGCGTCGCCCGGCGACGCGTCGTTCTCCGACTCGCCCTCGCCGTCAGCGCCCGGTTCCCCGTCGACCCAGTCGGTGAGCTTCCCGCCGTCGCCCTCGGTGGCGGTCGACCGGGCCTCGGCGTCGGGGTCGCGATTCCGCTTTCCGTCCCCGCCCGGCTCGAACCCGCCGAGCGTCGCCTGATCGCTCTCGGCGAAGTCGAGATTCGAGACGCGCACGCCAAGCTTGCGGACGCGGTCCCCGGCGAACTCGTCGAGGAGGTCGAACGCGACTGCCTCCACGAGATCGGGGTCGTCTACCGGCCCCGGAAGGCTCCGAGCCCGGGTGTTGACGTCGTAGGAGGGTTCGATCGCCTTTATCCCGATGGTGCGGTAGAGACACCCCCGTTCCCGCGCGCGGCGGGCCACGTCGGCGGCCAGCGCCGCCACCGTCTCGCGCTTCGTCTCCCCGTCGGCCGTCGGCGACAGCGACGACTCCCGCGAGAGGCTTTTCGGGAGCCCCGTGGGCGTGACTTCCCTGTCGTCCTCGCCCCGCGCCCGCCGGTACAGCTCCCGGCCGCGGTCGCCGAGTTCCTCCCCGAGCCGGTCGGGGTCGGCGGCGGCGAGGTCGCCCGCGGCCTCGATCCCCATTCCCGCCAGCGTCCGCTCCGTCACGGGCCCGACGCCGTGGATCTCGGCGGTCGGCAGCGTCGCGAGGAAAGGCCCGACCTCGCCCGGCGGCACGACGACGAGCCCGTCCGGCTTGTCGGCGTCGCTGGCGACCTTCGCGGTCGACATGTTCGGCGCGACGCCCACGCTCGCGGGCACGCCGGCCTCGCGCTCGATGCGCTCCTTGACGTGCCGGGCGTACCCCTCCGCCAGCGTCCGCGTCTCGGCGGGGCCCGCGGCGGCGCTCGGCGGGGGGTCGGCGGCGTCGCCCGCGGCGTCCCACGCGGTGCGATCGGTGACGTCGAGGTACGCCTCGTCGATACTCACCTCGCGGAGCACGTCGGCGCAGTCGCGGAGGACGGCCTTCACGTCGCTCGCGACCTCCTTATAAAAATCGAGGTCGACCGGGAGGTATCGCCCCGCCTCCTCGGGGTCGGGCGCGTTCGGGTCGTCTGGGTCGGCGTTCGCCCTTCGGGGGAGCAGGTCGAGCGCCTCCGATATCGGCATCGCGCTCTCGACGCCGAACGCGCGGGCCTCGTAGCTCGCGGTCGCGACCGCACCGATCGTCTCGCCCGCCTCGTAGCCCATGCCGACGACGAGGGGCTCGCCCGCCAGTTCGGGGCGTCGCAGGCGCTCGCAGGAGGCGTAAAAGCAGTCCATGTCGACGTGGAACACGACGCGGTCGCTCCCCGCGTCGTCTGTGCCGGTTCCGGGGAGCGTTCCGCCCGCCATCGCCCGAGGCTCGGCGCCGCGCGGCCTTAAGAACCAGCCACGCGCGGCGATAGTGGAACGGGCCCCGCTCGCGGCAGAACGCCGTCGACCGCAGCGCCGACGTCCGACTGTCTTCACCGCTGACAACCGAGCCGATATTCGTTTATCCGGAGAGCCCGAAGACGGGGCCATGTCCGAACGGATCGACGTGTTACACGTCGACGACGACCCGTCCGTGCTGGACCTCACGGAGGCGTATCTCGAACGCGAGTTGGAGTCCGTCGCGGTGACGAGCGTCACGGAGCCGTCGGTCGTCCTCGATCGGCTCGACGAGGCGGCGTTCGACTGCGTCGTCAGCGACTACGACATGCCCGGCACGGACGGGTTAGAGCTCTTCGAGGCGATCCACGCGGAGCACCACCAGCTTCCCTTCGTCCTCTACACCGGGAAGGGGTCGGAGGAGATCGCCAGCCAGGCGCTCAACGCGGGCGTCACCGGCTACTTCCAGAAGGGCGGCCCCGAGCAGCTCCGGCGGCTCGCGAACCGGGTCGAGCAGGCGGTGACGGAGTACCGGACCCGCGAGATCGCCGACCGCTACTCGACGGTCATCGACGCGCTCGGCTACCCCGTGTACGTCGTCGACGAGACGGGCGTCTTCCGGTTCGTCAACGAGCCGTTCGCGGATCTGACCGGCTACGACCGCGAGGAAATCGTCGGCAGCAAGCCGAGCCTTATCAAGGACGACGACGCGGTCGAGGAGGCCGAACACCGGCTCGGGAGGGTCCTTTCCGGTTCCGGCCCCGACGTGGAGCGCTTCTCGGTCGACATCGTCCCGAAGGAGGGGGAGCCGATCCCCTGCCGGGACCACATGGCCGCGCTCCCGTACGAGGGCGAGTGCTTCGAGGGGAGCGTCGGCATCCTCCGGGACGTCTCCGCCGAGCGCGAGCGACGCGAGGAGCTGGAGACGAAGACGCGGGCGCTCGACGAGGCCCCCGTCGGCATCACGATCACCGACCCGGACCTGCCGGACAACCCGATGGTGTACGTCAACGACCGGTTCGTCGAGATGACCGGCTACGACCGCGACGACGCGGTCGGCGTCAACTGCCGATTCCTGCAGGGGGAGGACACCGACGAGGAGCCGGTCTCCCGGCTCCGGGAGGCCATCGACGCCCGAGAGCCGGAAAGCGTCGAGCTGTTGAACTACCGCAAGGACGGCACGCCGTTCTGGAACCGCGTCAGCATCGCACCGATCCGCGACGGCGACGGCTCCGTCTCAGAGTGGGTCGGCTTCCAGGAGGACATCTCGGCGTTCAAGGAGCGCGAGGCGGCGCTCGAACGCCAGAACGAGCGGCTCGACGCCTTCGCCGGCATCGTTTCGCACGACCTCCGGAGCCCGCTCAACGTCGCGCAGGGACGCGTGGAACTGGCGCGGGAGCTGGCCGACGACCCCGAATGTCTCGACGCCGCGGTCGACGCGCTCGACCGGATCGAGTCGATCGTCGACCACACGCTCACGCTCGCACGCGAGGGGGAGACCGTCGGCGACCCGGAGCCGGTCTCCGTCGCCGAGGTCGCCGCCGACAGCTGGGAGACGGTCGACACCGCGTCGGCCTCGCTGTCGATCGAGGCCGACGGAGTGATCCTCGCCGACCCGGACCGGCTCCGGAACCTGTTCGAGAACCTCGTCCGCAACAGTGTCGAGCACGGCGGCGAGGACGTGCGGATCCGCGTCGGCGACCTCCCGAACGGGTTCTCCGTCGAGGACGACGGCCCCGGCATTCCCGACACCGTCCGCGACGACCTCTTCGAGCCCGGAGAGAGCGGCGTCGCCGGCAACACCGGCTTCGGCCTGGCGATCGTCCAGGAGATCGCCACCGCTCACGGGTGGACCGTCGAAGCGGTCGACGCGGCCGACGGCGGCGCCCGGTTCGAGGTTCGCGGCGTCCGGCGTCCCGCGTCGTCGTCGGCGTAGCACTCACCCCGGAACCCGCCGCCCGCCGCCGCCCGCCGCCGCGGGTCGGAACCGGATCGATCCCCGGCGTTCGCAAACGCCTTTGTGCTCGCGGGCGAATCCGCGACCGATGGGGTTGCTCTCGGGCGTCGCTGACACCGACCGCCGAGTGATCGTGCTCGCGCTCGCTCGGATGGTCGGCGCCGCCGGCAACTCCTTTCTCATCGTCGTCTTGCCGCTGTACATCGCGAGCGATCTCGTCGACATCGACTCGCTCCTCGGAACGTCGGTCGGGATCGGCGCGGCGTCGGTGACCCTGACCGAGCCGCTGCTCATCGGGTTCGTGCTCTCGCTTTTCGGCTTCCTCAACAGCCTCTCGCAACCCCTGACCGGTCGGCTCTCCGACCGGACGGGCGCGCGTCGACCCTTCGTGTTGGCCGGTATCGTCCTCCTGGGGACCGCGAGCGGGCTCTACACGATCGCGGACGCCTACTGGCAGCTGATCGCGCTCCGCGCGGCCCAGGGGTTCGGCGCGGCGCTCATCATCCCGGCGACGGTCGCGCTGGTCAACGAGTACGCCGCGAGCGACGCCGACCGCGGCGGCAACTTCGGCGTGTACAACACCTTTCGACTGATCGGCTTCGGCTTCGGTCCGGTCCTCGCCGGCGCCGTCGTCCAGCGGGGCCCGTACGACCTCTCCGCGATCGGGCTCCCCGTCGTCGACGGGTTCGACGCCGCGTTCGTCGCGGCCTGCGCCGGCGCGTACCTCAGTTTCGTCCTCGTCTTCCTGCTCGTGCGCGACGCCGCCGAGTCGAGCGAGGCGAGCGACGACCTCTCGATCCGCGTCCGCGGCGAGGAGCGCCTGCTCGACCCGGTGTTCGCGCTCGGGCTGGCGACGGTCGCGATGGGGATCTGCATCGCGCTGTTCGCCACCCTCCAGACCCAGGTGAACGCTCGCCTCGACCAGCCGCCGGTGTGGTTCGGCATCCAGTTTGCGGCGGTCACGGTGGCGAACGTCCTGTTTCAGGTACCCGTCGGGCAGGCCAGCGACCGGATCGGGCGCCGGCCCTTCCTCTTGGCCGGGTTCGTGCTGCTCGCGCCCACGACGCTCCTCCAGGGGATCGTCACCGAGCCGCTGGTGATGGCGCTCGTTCGGCTGGCACAGGGCGTCGCCGTCGCGTGCGTGTTCGCCCCGTCGCTGGCGCTCGCGGGCGACCTCGCCCGCGAGGGCGAGTCCGGGACGACGCTGTCGGTGCTCACGATGGGGTTCGGGTTCGGGATCGCGATCGGGCCGCTGGCGTCCGGCTGGCTCTACGGGTTCGGCTTCGTCGTCCCCTTCGCGGCCGGCGCCGCGCTCGCCGTCGTCGCGCTCGTGTGCGTCGTGACGCAAGTCGAGGAGTCGCTCGGGGCGGGCGACGATCCAGTGGACGCAACGACGGCCGACTGACGGTGGATTGACGCCAGACGCGGTAGACGCGGTAGCCGCCGACTGATGCTTATAAGTCTTTGACGGCCGAACCGGTGACCGTGTCTCGCGACCGCGTCCACTGCGTCGACTGCCGGGAGCCGATCCCGAGCGACGCTCGGATCTGTCCCCACTGCGAGAGCCTCCAGCCGTCGCCGCTCCTCGACGTCGGCGTCGTCGTCGCCGGCGTGTTCGCGTTCGTCTTCGGCGTGATCCTCGCGCTGATGACGCTGGGGACGACTCGCATGCTCGGCCTCGGACTGATCGTGGTCGGATTCGGCCTCGCCGCCGGCGGCTACACCCGGTACATCGACCGACAGGCCGGGAGCCTGGGGCGGTGAAGACGCGCCGAGCCGGTTCCTGTCCCGCGGTCGACGCCCTCGTCCCGCGACGTTTTAAGTCGGACCGCGATGCACGTGGTGACATGATCACGCCACTCTCCGCCGGACTCGTCGTCGCGGGACTGCTCCTCGCGTTCGTCGGGGCCGCGGTCTCCGTCTACGCCGTCACGCTGACCGGGGCCCTCGTCGGCGCCGGTGCGGGCTATCTCGCCGCCCCGAACCTCGCCGGACTGATCGCGGTCGACGGGTTAGTCCTCTCCGCCGTGGCCGCCGCGCTCGGCGCCGCGGTCGGCGGGTTTCTCGCGTACGCCGGGCTCTCCTTCGCGGTCGTCGCGATCGGCGGGCTCGTCGGCGGCTTCGCCGGGCGGTTCGCGGTCGGACCGATGTACGCGGCCGACGCGGCCGGGATCGAGGGGACGCTCCTCCTCGTCGGCGCCACGCTGGCCGGCGTCGCGGTCGGCGCGTTGCTCGGGTTCGTGCTGAGTCGGACGACGCTCGTCGTCTCGACGGCCTTCATCGGCGCGGCGTTCGCGTCGCGGTCGCTCACCCCCGCGACGCTCGAGGCGGCGGCCGCACAGACGACGGTCGAACCGCTGCTGTTCGACGTGACGGCGCCCGCGTTCCTCGCCGTGTTCGTCCTCGGCGCGCTCTCCCAACTCGGCCTCTTCAAGTTCGGCTACGTGACGAAACTCGTCGGCCTGCTCCCCGGCGCGCGCCGGTGGACCGCGGGCGACGACAACGACGAGACGGGCGCCGAGAGCGCCTGATCGCGCCCTAATCGTACTCGTAGAACCCCTCCCCCGTCTTCTTGCCGAGGTCGCCGGCCTCCACCTTGCGCTTGACGAGGTACGCCGGCTTGTACCGGTCGCCGAGTTCGGCGTGGAGCGTCTCGCTGGCGTCCAACACCACGTCGAGCCCGATGTGGTCGGCGAGTTCGAGGGGGCCCATCGGGACGTTGGTCCCGAGTTTCATCCCGCGGTCGATGTCCTCCCTGTCGGCGACGCCCTCGTCGTACGCGCGGACCCCCTCGTTGATCCACGGCATCAGGATCCGGTTCGTGACGAAGCCGGGCTTGTCGTCCGCCTCCCACGTCTCCTTCCCCAACGCCTCGGCGAAGGCGTGCGCGAAGTCGACCACGTCGTCCGCGGTGCGCTCACCGACGACGACCTCGACGCCGTCCATGACCGGGACCGGGTTCATGAAGTGGAGCCCGATCACGTCGCTCGCGCGGTCGGTGGCGCTCGCGATGCTCGTGATCGACAGCGTCGAGGTGTTGGTCGCGAGGACGACGTCGTCGTCGGTCACCCCGTCGAGGTCGGCGAAGATGTCCGCCTTCACGTCGAGGTCTTCGACGGCGGCCTCGACGACCACGTCCGCTGCCGCGAGGGCGTCGAGGTCGGTGGTCCCCTCGATCCGGTCGCGGATCGCCGTCGGTTCCTCGTCGAGCCGGTCCCCCCCGTCGAGCCGGGCGAGGCTGTCGTCGATGCCTTCGAGTCCCCGGTCGACGTACCCCGGTTCCACGTCGCGCATCACGACCTCGTAGCCGGCGGTCGCCGCGACCTGCGCGATCCCGCTGCCCATCGTGCCGGCTCCCACCACGCCCACGACGCCGACATCGGATAGCTCCCGCATGGAGGTCGCTGTCGCGGCGCTGGTGGTAAGTATTGCGGCTCTCGGGGCGAGATTCGTCGTCCGTCTCGGCCCCTAATTAACTATTCAAGTAGTAAGTGCCACGAACACGGATCCGCCACAGATCCGGTCGAAACGTTCGAGAGAAGTCGAATTCGTTTCTTCACGACCACTGGAACGACCATAGTGTTTTTTACCGATGTAACTGGAGTATGAACCGATGCTTCCTCACGCCGACGACGCGATCTCGCGGGACGGCAAGACACTCATCCTCGCGTACGACCACGGGCTCGAACACGGCCCGGTGGACTTCGAGCCGAATCCGGAGACCGCCGACCCGGAGCGGCTGTTCGACCTCGCCACCCACGACGCGGTCACCGCGCTGGCCGTACAGAAGGGGATCGCCGAGGCGTACTATCCCGACTACGAGGACGACGTGAACCTCCTGTTGAAGCTGAACGGTACCTCGAGCCTCTGGATGGGGGAACCCGACAGCCCCGTCAACTGCTCGGCCGAGTACGCCGCCGACCTCGGCGCCGACGCGGTCGGGTTCACCCTCTACGGCGGCTCGAACCACGAGGTCGAGATGGCCGAGGAGTTCAAGGCGGCGCAGGAGGACGCCCGCGAACACGACATGGGCGTCGTCATGTGGTCGTACCCCCGCGGACAGGGGGTCAAAAACGACACGAGCCCCGACACCATCTCGTACGCGGCCCGGCTCGGACTGGAGCTCGGCGCCGACGTGGTGAAGGTGAAGTACCCCGGCTCCGCCGAGGCGATGGGCGAGGCCGTCCGGATGGCCGGCCCCACGAAGGTCGTGATGTCCGGCGGCACGATGCGGGACGACGCGGCGTTCCTCCAGAACGTCGCGGACGCCATCGACGCGGGCGCGACCGGGCTCGCGGTCGGGCGCAACGTCTTCCAGCGCGACGACCCCGAGCGCATCCTCGACGCGCTCGAAGCCGTCGTCTTCCAGGAGGTCGACCCGTCGGAGGCGCTGGCGATCGCCGAGAGCGACGACTGATGGCCGAACCCGATCCGACCGTCGAGGCGATCTTCGACGCGGTCGCGGCCACGGCCCCCGAGATCCGCGCCGCGCTCCCCGGCCGGCGCGTCGAGAGCGGGACCGACAACCCGTCCGGCGAGCGCGTCATGGCCGGCGACCTCTACGCCGACGAGCTGCTCGCGGACGCGCTGACCGCGGTCGACGGCGTCGGCTCGTTCGTCAGCGAGGAGCGCGAAGCCGCGGTCGACGCCGGCGACGCGGTCGGCGAGGGCGCCTACGCGGTCGCGATCGACCCCCTCGACGGCTCCTCGAACCTCCGGTCGAACAACGCGATGGGGACTGTGATCGGGGTGTACGACGCTCCCCTGCCCGCCACCGGGCGCGACCTCGTCGCCGCCGGCTACGTGCTGTACGGCCCGATCACGACGATGGTCGTCGCCGACGACGGGGGCGTGCGCGAGGAGGTGATCGAGGTAGACGGCGAAGGCGGGTCGGTCGACCGCTCGGTCGTCGAGGAGGACCTGACGCTCCCCGACGACCCCCTCGTCTACGGGTTCGGCGGGCGCGTCCCGGACTGGCCCGACGACTTCACCGCCTACGCACGCGAGATCGAAGACGAGCTAAAGCTCCGGTACGGCGGCGCCATGGTCGGCGACGTGAACCAGGTGCTCACCTACGGAGGCATCTTCGCGTACCCCGCTCTGACCAGCGCGCCCGAGGGCAAACTCCGACTCTCCTTCGAGGCGAATCCGATCGCCTACATCGTCGAGCGGGCGGGCGGCGCCGCGACCGACGGCGAGACCGACATCCTCGACGTCGAGCCCGAGGGCGTCCACGACCGCGTTCCCCTCTACGTCGGCAACGAGAGGCTGACCGAGCGGCTGAAGTCGGCGCTGGACTGAACGGCGCGGTTCGCTCTTTTAAATACTGGCTCGCCGAACGCTGGAAATTTGCATGGAAAACTGTTTATCATCAACCGCAAATATTGCGCCATGAACGTCCACGTCGGGGCGGCGGCGACGCCGGAGGAGGCCGAGGCGATAGCGAAGTCGCTCGCCGAGCACCTCGGCGTCGACGTCGACGTCTACGTCGGGGAGAGCGCGGAGCCCGCGGCGAGCGCGTCGCCGTCGGAGACCGAGTACCCCCTCGACGACGACCTCGGGCCGACCGACCGCGAGCGCGACCTGCGGGCTGAGATCGACGACATCCTCCGAGGCGGCCCCGAAAAGTACCGCGAGCGGCTCCCCGAGCAGGGGAAGCTGTTCGTCCGCGACCGGCTCGACCTCTGGTTCGGCGGCGAGGGCGGGAC
>ENA-ORCR01000369-ORCR01000369.1-marine-metagenome-genome-assembly--contig:-NODE-369-length-28827-cov-3.455548_pt1 | contig 28827 bp, 34 predicted proteins | sample MGYA00237782_ERZ508514 | MGnify/ENA primary metagenome ERZ508514 (study PRJEB26185, sample SAMN06268960) | marine metagenome | isolation source: Eden Landing Ponds, San Francisco, CA, USA | place...
TCGCGTGGACGCCGAGTACACCGACGTTCAGTTCGCGCGCGAGCGTTCGCGTGGACTGCGAGATAGCGGCCGCGGGTGCTGCCACGTAGGCGGCGTTCGCTTCGTTGAGACGGTCGTGTGCCTGCACGACGCCGCGTTCGACGTCGATGCCGTGGTTCGCGGCGTAGCCTTTCGCTTCGATGACGACGAGCGGGGGTTCGTCGCCCAGTCGATCGACCGCGAGCAGGTCGTTGTCGAGCGTTGCGACGCCGACGAGGTCGGGGTAGCCGGTGCCGACGCGCGCGTGGTTGAACGGCGCGAGCACCTCCCGAACCTCTTCGTCGACGAGTTCTCCCGAAATCCACTCGTCAGCCGCGAACTGGGTGTCCGTGACGGCGTACGCGCCACTCGTCGCGTCGGCAGGGAACAGTCGCTGTTTCGCGTGAGCGAGTACCTGCGGCTCGGACAGCGCCGCTTTCGTGGTCATACTGTACTCACGGACAACGACGGCAAGAACCTTCGGCCGGCAAGACGATCGCTCCGACTCCCTCGACCCCTTTCGTCACTCGTCGTTCGCCGTCGTTCCTGTCCCGTCGAAGTGGCCACGTGTCCGGCCCGCCACCCGCTGTCGGTAGAGTCCGGCGAGGCCACCACCGATCGCTCCGAAGACGATCGGATAGACGATTCCCGCGATGACGAGCGCACGAAGCGGACTCGGCGCGATACCGCTGTGTGTGGCGGGGAATAGCCCGAGGAAGACAGCCCCGAAATAGCCAACGGCGAGGGTCGCCCCGACCATTGCGCCATCGCGGGGGACCGATGTGTCGGCCCGGGTCGCCACGACTGCACCCCCGACTGCGAGGACGATCACTGGCACGAGATACAGGGACTCGGCGCCGAGTAGGCTGACCGTGTCGACAAGATCGCCCCCGCCCAGGAAGAACCCATCCGGGCCGAACACTTCCGGCGTCCGCGTCCCGACGAAGTGGGCATCATAGAACACCCAGACGAGCGCGTTCCAGTCCGGGATCGCCCCGCCGAGCAGTTCGTTCGCGGTCACGTTCGCGACTCTCGTCCCCGCGAGAATCCACGTCAGGAGATAGCCGAGCGCGAACGCGATCGCTCCGCCCGCTGCCCCCCGAAGGACTGTCCCTTTCCGCACTGCTGATCCGTCTACCATTACAGCTAACACGTCGTCCAAGACGATAAGTCTATTTGTGGACTTTCAGCCGTCGAAACGGCGGATATCGCCAATACGCGGGGCGTTCAGTCGTCCCTGGCCAGGTGACCGCCGAGGAAGCCCCCCAGCGCGCCGAGGCCACCGCCGTAGGCGGCGACAAACAGCAGTGCCATGAACATCCCCGTGATCGTGACGATCCCGAGACCGCTCTCACCGACCGCTACGAACCCGTTGTACAGCCCGACGCTGACGAACGCGAGGATCGACAGCGCGGGAACCATCGCCAGGAAGCCCGCGAGTCCGCCGGCACTTACCGCGCGGCCGCTTGCGGGCTGTTCGAGGTACCCGGCGAGACCGCCACCGACCAACGGCGAGAACGGGATGAACGACAGCACCGCCGTGGCGACCGCACCGAGGACCGCGACGGCTCGATACGAATCGACGCCTTCGCCCTCGCTCGCGCTACTGTGGGCCCGATGGCGGACGACGACGTAGCCGATCGCGAACAGGACCAGTCCGATCCCCGTCACGAGGAGGCCGATCCCGGTCCAGTCGATGATCTCGACTATCAGATCGAGCATCTGGGCTTCCGTGAGATCGCGCTCGATGGCGACGACCGTGACCTGTCCCGATTCGATGCCCTCCTCGAGTAGCCCCCGATCGACGACGAACGTCAACGCGGAGCCACCGACCGTGAGTGCCATGCCACCCAGCGCGATGACGACGCCGACGATCCACTCGACGTACTCGGGGAGCGGACGCGCGAACGCGTCTGGCCCCTCGTCACTGCTTGCTGGCGTCTCTGTTGTAGCCATAATTACCTATACGATGAGACATGTCTTAATTATACCTATCCGAATACGGCTCTCTCGGATGTGAACACGGCCGGTCGGCTGCTGGCCCCGTCGTGCTGTCTGTTTGCGCGACGCGACACTGCAGTCGTGCAGTTGCCAACGATGCCACCGCCCCACCCGTCACTGGCCGGACCGTCACACTGGACAGGTGACGGCCGCCATCTCCATACCCGACATGCTGTTATCTATATTTATGTCTGGATGTATACGACGCTGACACTTCCCGGGTTTGTCAATTCCCCAGCTCCCGGACGCGGCCGGCGGTCGAGTTCAGCGAAGTGCCACCTCCCTAATTGTGAACCAGCGGAAGACGGTTACCTCGCTACGCTCGCTGCTACGTCTTCCAGGGTTTAAATCGCGCTCGGGAGTCTTTTCACTGCTCACTTCGGTCGCAGCAAAATGCCGCCTCCCGGATTTGAACCGGTAGTTCACATGCCCTAATTTAAAGAGGATTGGGACACATACACCTGTATGACCGATCCGGACACGCAGATCGAGAACATGCGAGAGCGGATTCGAGCGTCTGAGGACATCAGCGACGCCGATCGCGACGTTCTCCTGCAGTTCAGCGACGAACTCTACCTCCTCCAGCAGCAGTACAGCGATCACCGCCACCTGAAGCTTCTCAGCCACTGCACCAACATGGCTGAGAAGGTCGGCGGGCTTGCCGACACACTCGAGGACCGTGACGCTGCCGAGGAACTCGTTCGGTTGATCAACCGGACCTACGACAACGTCGAGACGAACCGGGACTTCCGGGTCGCGATTCGGGTCTTCGGTCGTCGGGTGACCGACGGGGACGACGACCCGCCCGAAAGCATCGACTGGATCCCGTCCGGGACGCCGCGGAACTACGATCCCGCGCCGAACCCCGGCGACATGCTCCACTGGGAGGAGGACGTCCTCCCGATGATCGAGGCGACCAATCACAGCCGGGACGCCGCGTTGATCGCCGCCGCGTGGGATTCCGGCGCGCGCAGCGGTGAGATCCGGAGTCTCACCATCGGCGACGTCGCCGACCACCGCCACGGCTACCAGCTTACGTTCCAGGGCAAGACCGGCCAGCGGACGGTCACACTGATCCCGTCCGTCCCGTACCTCCAGCGGTGGCTCGCCGATCATCCCGCACGGGACGATCCGAACGCGCCGCTGTGGTCCAAGCTGAACCGCCCCGAGGAGTTCTCTTACCGGATGTTCACGAAGATTCTCGAGGGCGCCGCCGAGGACGCGGGCGTGAACAAGCCCGTCACCTTCACCAACTTCCGGAAGAGTTCCGCGAGCTATCTGGCCTCGCAGGGCATGAATCAGGCCCACATCGAGGATCATCACGGCTGGGTCCGCGGCAGCGACGTGGCGGCCCGCTACGTCAGCGTTTTCGGCGAGGACGCCGACCGCGAACTCGCGAAGATCCACGGTGCCGAGATCGACGAGGACGACGAACCCGACCCCATCGCGCCGATGGACTGCCCACGCTGCGGGAAGGAGACGCCCCGCGAGAAGGACTTCTGTGTCTGGTGCGGCCAGGCGACCTCTCACGACGCCGTCGAGGAGATCAAGGCCGAAGAGCAGGACCTCCGGGACTCCATTCTGACCCTCATCAAGGAGGATCCCGAACTCCTCGACGACATTGAGAAGGCCCAGGAGGCGATGACGGTCTTCGAGAACCGACCCGATCTCCTCGAAGACGCCGAACGATTCCGTGAAGCGCTGAGCGACAGTTGACATTCGGGTTGCACCCGGCGCTCGTACGTTGTATGCGTGGGTAAGATCGGTCGTGGTGGTTCCGGAGGTGCCAGAAGCGGACCAGTCCGCTCGTCCGCTGGGACATTTATCTCGTGGAGTATGCTACTCTTAAGAAGACCATTCAGAGGGGGCGTTGACTCAGCAATCGCATCTCTCGAGAACGCCCTCGTCGAACGAGACTTCAGAGAAATGTTCTAATCAGTCGCGAAGCTCTGCGACTGACTGACCGACCTCGCGAACGTGTTCACTCCGCTCGAGGTCGAGTTCCTCAGCAAGGTAGTCGACTGTCTCTTCGAGGCTCATAACGAGATGGAGTCTGTCGAACAGGATAAACCTAGTGTTGGGCTTTGGGAACAATACTCGGAGATCGGAGAATCAGGCCGCGACAATGCACATCAAGTCAGTACTTCCCGGCCGGTCTCCAGTTCCTCGACGACCTGATCGAGTTCCGGATCGGACAGCCCACGGATGAGCAGCGCCGCCGCGTACGCCCGGATCTCGATGCTGCTGCCGTGCCGAAGGATGTACTCGAGTTGGTCTCGGTTCTCCCGGGCATACTTCCGGGTCGATTCCGGCACGTCGCCGGTCACGAGGCGTTCACCTCGATTGGGTCGCCGGTTTCCGGGTCTCGCAGGGAGTCGAACTCGGGGTTCGCGCCGTGGAGACGGCTACAGTCGTGACACCAGTAGTGTCCGTTCGACCGTGTCCACGAGGTGTGGCCGTTCGGACAGACTGGTTGATCGAAGCCGTCCCCGAACACAGGGTCGTTTCGAGACATTGCAACTCAACGTGGGACTGCCAGAAACGTAAGCGACGGCGCGCTCCTTCCGGAATTTCACGAACTCTCTGTGCGGCTGATTCCGAAATATGATTCGACCTGTAGTACTCATTGGGGCTATTCCCACAGTGTCTCGATGCGCTCCTCGAGATAATCAAGCACGAGGCGACATACGTCACGATGGTCGTTCGGCCAGTCGGCGTCCCGAGCGTCAGTACGACTGGCTGCCGGCGGCGGGTAGAAATGATCCCGCGAATTGTGCACGTTCGGATGGCGATCCCACCGACACTGCCACGTCTCCTCGTCGCGCTCTTCCCGATAGTGGATGGTGAAATCGTCGGTGCGGTACCAGCGGATCTCGAAACGAGCCGAGACTTCGTTCGGGTAGTAGTCACCAGACAGCTCGACCCGCACGTGTCGCTTTCCGTCCTCGACGATCCGGGCGGCGTCAGTCTGACGACCGCCGGCGAACCGGGACCGTATTTGTCGCAGGACTGCCCGATCGATCGGCGCGGGGCTCGCGCCGTCGTCCACCGGCACCATCGTCAGCTGTGTGATGGCACCGTCGAGTCGGTGGCCGTTCGCCTGGCACGCTCGTGCAGACGGCGCTCCTCGACGACGGTGGCCCACTCGCTGAGGTCCACGTACACATCGTCGACGTCGTCCGCGTCGAACGCGAGCACGTCGACGTGAGCAGGTGAGTCAGCGTCGTACTCGTCACGGTACCTTTCGATCTGGGCAGTGAGTTCGGAGACGCGGGCCTGGAGCTCGTCAACGGTGTGTTCCCGTGCCAGTTCGTTCACCCGTCGCCATTCGAAGTAATCGTCGTTGCGCTCGTACCGGGCCGGACGGCCCTCGTGCCGGATGACGATCCCGAGGTCGGCGTAGAAGGAGAGATGCGACCGCGCGGCATCCTCCGAGCAGTCCGCTCGATCGGCGATCTCCGCTGCCGTCATCGGGTCGCGTGCATGGAGGATCGTTCCATAGACGCGCTGTTTCGTGTCCTCGTCTTCGAAGGGGCGATCGAACGGCGGTGGGCCGTCGCCACGGGAACGCTCTGCCATACATCATCCCACGCACTAAAACTACATATTTCTTTCTGCAGCAGACATATGTATTCGGGCTGCGCTATCATGGGTGACCCGGCTGTTGGACTGGCAACGCTCGAACCCGTTGCTGGACGGCAGTCGATCCACGATCAAACGCGTGTTCGGCCGTCCAGGCCGCCTGCTGTTGACCGGAAGCCGGCAGTGAGACGATTGCTGTATCATCGTACGCAGGTATCGGGATAACACCCGGTCATATCAATGGTCGTGATCGTGGTGTTCGATCTCCGGGTGCTGCTCGGCATACGTCGACGGTGTCTCCTCGAACGTTCGCTTGCAGGTCGTTGAGCAGAAATAGTACGTTGTCCCGTCGTGGACTGTACTCGGTTCGGAATCATCGGTCCGCATACCGCACACGGGATCACGATACTGCCCGGGCGCCCCGAGTCCCCGTCGGTAGACGTATAGGAGGAACCCCGAGAGTGCGAAGGCGATCAGGTTGAGATAGAACGTGTAGTTGAGTTCGAAGTACGTCTGTTCGGTCGCGGTCTCGCCGCCGGCCAGATCAGGAACGATGCCGAACGCGTCGAACAGCAGTTCCATGAGAAAGCCCGTGAAGGCCATCGTCACGAAGAAGACGCCGAGGATGTAGGCCATCACCGTCCAGCCGTAGTACTTCCGGTAGACGTTCAGCACGGGGATCGTGATGAGGTCGGCGTAGACGAACGCGATGACGCCGGCAAAGCTGATCCCACCGCCCCAGAGTGCGACGGCGAACGGGACGTTGCCCATGCTGCCGACGAAGCTGATGACGGCGATGGCGACGCCCATGATGGCGTTCTCGGCGGTCACGAACAGGCCATCACCCTGGACGAACAGCGTGTTCCACACCCACTGCGGGACGAAGACGATGACGAACCCCGAGACGAGAAAGCCCGCAATGACGTCGGTCCAGATCATCGACCATTCCTTGCGGAACTGGTTGCCGACCTTGTACCAACCGCCCCAGGACAGCAGTTCTTCGCGCCATCCGCCCGCGCTCGATGACTCCTGTAAATAGGTCTCCATACACCCTTCAGAGCAGAACTGCAGCGTCTCCCCGCCGTCGGTCGTGATCGTGTACTCCTCAGTCCCTTCCATGCCGCACGTGAGATCCTCCGTCGTGCCCGATTCGCGGTCGCGCGCGTTCAGCGTCTCTCGGACCTCCGCGAAGAGGCTTTCCGGGAGCGTGAGGTGCACGATCACCGCCATGACGGCGATGAGAACGAGCCCGCCGAGGAGTTCCGCCACGAGGAACTCCCAGCCCAGCAGAAGCAGGATCATCAACCCGAGTTCGACGATGAGGTTCGTCGACGCGAACATGAACGCCAGGAAGTTCACCGCGTGAGCGCCCTTCTTGAACAGTCCCTTGCCGATGGCGACCGCGCCGAAGCTGCAGCCGCTGCTGGCCGCACCGAACAGCGTCGCTTTGGTGAGTCCGCGTAGATCACCATCGCCGAGGACCCGCGCCATGCGCTCTTTGGAGACGTAGACCTGGACGAGACTCGTGATCGTCAGGCCCATGATGATCGCCCACGCGGCCGTCCAGAGAAACCCCACGCCGATCCGGAGGGATTCGAGGACGCCACTGATAATCGGTGACATGGAAGTACACTCGTCGGGATCGCCTTTTGCAATTGTGCTTCGCAAATAGTTCTCAAACACCGATCGGAACATTGGAAACGAAACTGAATTGCGTCATTCGCTTCGGTCGCAAGCGACCCTCGACGCCGTAGTACCACGACCACCCACCGTGTGCCGCTTTCGTGGTTTATATGGTGGACATTTTGCCGCCAGTTCGGAGGAATACACCGACGAGAGTGTATCGCGTGCCGGAATCGTCAACGGAGGCACGTCAGTCCCTTTGAAATGTGAGCAGAAAATCGCCTGAAACAGCCACCCGTTGGTTAACACATGGCAGTGACCGAGCCACAGACGGCCGATACCGACAGCACAGAGGCGGTGCTTCGCGCGAGCGACATCGAGAAAACGTACGGATCCCGGGTGCCGTTCACACGTCAGATTCCAGTTCTCTCGGGGGCAGACCTCACGATCCACCCCGGTGAAATCGTCGGGATCGTCGGCGCGAACGGCGCGGGTAAGTCCACCCTGATGAAGATCCTGGTCGGCGTCCTCGACGCCGATGCAGGCACTGTCGAGCGGTCGGGATCGATCGGGTGGTGTCCACAGGAACCGCTGCTGTACGATCGATTGACCGTCACCGAAACCTTTCGGCTGTTCGGATCGGGCTACGACATGACGAGCGAGGAAATCGCTGCGGCCAGGGATCGCCTCGCCGATCGCCTGGACTTCGAGCAGTACCTCGATTACCGAGTCGACCAGTTGAGTGGCGGGAACCGCCAGAAGGTGAACCTTGCGATCGCCGTCATGCACGACCCGGACGTACTCTTGCTGGACGAACCGTACACGGGCTTCGACTGGGAGACCTACCAGCAGTTCTGGGCATTCGCCCGCGAACTCGCCGACGACGGGACGGCCATCGCCATGATCTCCCACCTGATCGAAGAGCGCGAACGGCTCGATCGGGTCTACGAACTCCACGACGGGACGGTGCAGGACGTGACGGAGGAGGGGACCGATGGGACAGACACGACCCGGGAGGGCGACGATGCATAGGATCCGGGAGGGCGTCCGGCTCAACCTGCAGGCGTTCGTCCGGACGCCGCTGAATCTCGTGCTCGCGATCGTTCTCCCGCTCGTGGTCATCGAGGGGTGGGGGCAGGCGATGGCGGGTCTCCCGTCGATGCCGACCGTCGAGGCCATCCCGCTGGACCTGGGGCGGATGCTCGGCGCGGTCTTCGGCGTCGCCATCATCGCCGGATTGCTGGGACTCGTCCAGATGATCCACGCCCGATCGGCCGATCGACGGCTGATCCAGGCCGGCTTTCCGGCCCGCACGTTGCTCGCGACGCGCCTGCTCATGCTGACTGTCGTCGCGGTGGCCGTCGCCGCCCTCAATTTCGGCGTCCTGCACGTGTTGATCGACCCCGAGGCGCCACTCGTCGCGTTCGCCGCCCTCGCGCTCGCGGGGATCGTCTACGCGTTCGTGGGCGCACTCGTCGGTGCGATCGTGCCCCGCCTGTTCGAGGGCTCGCTGGTCGTGGTTTTCCTCGCGATGATGGACGCCTTCCTCAGTGGCGACAGTCCGCTGGCGGCCGACGTGCCGGACTTCGTCGAGTTCTTCCCGCTGTATCACCCGAAAGCGGCGCTCGAAAGTGCGGCCCTCGAGGGCACGATAGCCACGGGCGAGTTCGCGTTCGTCGCTGGGTATCTCGTCGTCCTCCTCGCACTCGTGACGACGGTGTTTACACTCACCATGCAGACCTCTGGGAGGTGGGCGGCGTGACCCGAACGCTGACGGCCCTTGGAATCGGCCTGCGCGAACAGGTCCGCAACCGGGTGCTCGTCGCGTTACTGGTCGTCCTTCCCTTTGCGTTCATCACGCTGGCGTTTGCCGTCACGCAGGACGTCGAGATGCCGGTCCGGACGCTCGTCGACGGCGAGACGGCGTCGGTCATGCGCCCGATGCCCGACGTCCACGGCGTGATCATGACGCCGATCACGAGTGCACTGATCGCCGGGCTCGCCGGCCTGTTCGTGATGCGGACGGCCAGCGTCGACGGCCGGCTCGCAGTCGCCGGCTATCGCGCCCGGGAGGTCATCGCCGCACGCTTCGGCATTCTCGCCGCGATCACGCTCCTCGTGACGGGCGTCTCGGTGGGCGTCATGTGGCTCGATTTCGTCCCCGAGAACCCGCTGTGGTTTGCGGCGGCGATGGTCCTACTATCCCTGATCTACGGGATGCTCGGCATCCTGCTGGGTGCCGTCGTGGATCGACTGGCCGGGCTGTGGATCATGCTGATCGTGCCGATGCTGGACATCGGGCTGTTCCAGGACCCGCTGTTCGTCCAGTCCGAGCCCGACTGGTGGATGCGGCTCCTCCCGGGCTACCATCCCGTGCGCGTGTTAGTCGATGCCGGGTTGACAGGGACCGTCGATTCCGCGGCCTCGATCGGCTGGGGGCTGGCCTACCTGCTCGTGGTCACGGTCGCCGCCGTCGTCGCGTTCTATCGCGTGTCGGGTATTCACCAGTAGTGACTGCCGAACCTGCGTGCAACATCGATCCTGATGTCGTTACAGTCCGTATTCGTCACCGCCTGCACCACATCAGCAGTCGTGTCCGTAACGGACGGAATCACCGCGCCCTCACGACACCGAGGTCCAAAGCCATCTGAGGTGGTCAAAAATAGCGGCGATGCTCGAGGAGCATGGATCGGTCTGCGCGGCAATCACAGGATTGGACAGACGCAAATATCGCGTGGGAGGCCGGTCAAGCTGAGAGATCGACCCCCCGAAGGCGACGGGCGTTGATCGCGACGATAATCGTCGACAGCGACATGAACACCGCGCCGATCGCCGGCGACAGCAGGATTCCGAGGGGCGCGAGCACCCCGGCCGCGAGCGGGAGTGCGAACACGTTGTAGCCGGTCGCCCAGACGAGGTTCTCCTGCATCTTCCGGTAGCTCGCTTTCGACAGTCGGATGAGTCCCACCACGTCCAGCGGGTTGTTCTCGACGAGGATGATATCGCCGGACTCGATGGCGACATCGGTCCCCGACCCGATGGCGATCCCGACGTCAGCTCTCGTGAGCGCGGGCGCGTCGTTGACGCCGTCGCCGACCATCGCGACCAGCTTCCCCTCGGACTGGAGCTGTGCGACTTTCGTGTCTTTCTCGTCGGGCAGGACCTCCGCGAAGAACTGGTCGATGCCGAGTTCGTCCGAGACAGCTCGTGCGACGTCCTCGCTGTCGCCAGTGAGCATCGCCACCTCGATGTCCATCCCGTGGAGCGCCTCGATTGCTTCACGACTCTCCTCGCGGATGACGTCAGCCAGCGCGAACGCGGCGACGACCTCGGACTCGTCGTGGATCAGGTAGATGACCGTCTGTGCGTTCGCACCAGCGTCCTCGGCGAAGGAGATCATCTCCTCGGATCGGTCAATGTCGAGTTCCTCGATCAGGTTCGGTCCGCCGATGTGCACCGTCGCGCCGTCTCGCGGGTCGCCGTGCTCACCGCTCGACCCATCCGAGGTGGGTCCCACCTCGCCATTCACAGTGGCTCTGACGCCGAGGCCCCGGAGGTTCTCGAAGTTCGAGACGCTCGCCCGCTGCACGCCGCGTTCCTCGGCAGCGTTCCGGATCGCGCGGGCGATCATGTGCTCGGAGTCGCCCTCGACACCGGCGGCAATTTCGAACGCTCGTTGTTCGTCCCACCCGTCCGCCGTCTCGACCGAAACGACGCCCTGTTCGCCCTTCGTGAGCGTGCCCGTCTTGTCGAAGATGACCGTGTCCAGATTGCGGGCCTCTTCCATGGCGATGCGGTCGCGGATGAGCATCCCGTTCCGGGCGGCCGTGGAGGTGTTGATCGCGACGACGAGTGGGACGGCCAGGCCGAGTGCATGCGGACACGCAATGACGAGCACCGTCACGACGCGCTCGAGGACACCGATGTTGAACCCGGTGGCGACGACCCACGCGAGGGCCGTCACCGCCGCGACGGCGAGGGCAACGTAGAACAGCCACCCTGCGGCGCGGTCCGCCAGCAGTTGCGTCCGGGACTTGGACTGCTGAGCTTCTTCGACGAGGCGCATGATGCCTGCCAGCGTCGTCTCCTCGCCCGTCTTCGTGATCTCGACGCGGAGGCTCCCGTCCTGGTTGACCGTCCCAGCGACAACCTCCGATCCGGATTCTTTGCCCACGGATCTGGATTCGCCCGTGATCATCGATTCGTCGACGGAGGACTCGCCCTCGACGACCTCGCCGTCGGCGGGAACACTCGCGCCTGGGCGAACGAGTATAACGTCGCCCTCGCCGAGTTCGGAAACGGGGACCTCTTCGGTATCTCCATTCTCGGTGACGCGCTCGGCGGTGTCGGGCATGAGCTTCGCGAGTTCGTCGAGCGCGCCGGAAGCGGCCCGGACCGACCGCATCTCGATCCAGTGGCCCAGCAACATGATGTCGATCAGCGTGACGAGTTCCCAGAAGAACGGCGTCGTCCCCGCCAGGAAGAGACTCGCGATCGAATAGACGAATGCAACCGAGATGGCCAGCGAGATGAGCATCATCATCCCTGGCTTGCGCTCTTGCAGTTCCGTCCGTGCCATCGAGAGGAACGGCACGCCACCGTACGCGAAGATAATCACCGACAGGACAGGTGTGATCCAGACGCTGCCGGGGAACGTCGGCGCAGTGTAACCGACGGTCTCCTGAATGAACTCGCTGAAGACGATGACCGGGACCGAGAGCACGAGCGACACCCAGAATCGGCGCCGGAACATCGCTTCGTGGCCCGAGTGATCCGCATGGCCGCCATGATCTCCGCTCTCGTCTCCGTGCCCGCTTTCGTGGGCGTCCCCGCCATGGCCGTGCTCGTCGTGGTCGTGTTCGGCCTCGGGGCGGTGCCCGTCTTCGGCGTCGTAGTCGTGTTGTGGGTGTTCGTCTGTCGGTTCGGGCTGCGGGGTGGCCTCGTCTGCCCGTGGGGGAGTGTCGTACTCCGGGGCCGGGGACTGCTGGTCAGCCGAGCGATGGGCTGTCGCCCGCGGCTCCGTCTCTGCTGTTAACCGGCAGATCCGACAACAGGAGACGGAAGCCTCGGATTGAGACGGCGTTCTATCCTCCCGTGAGTGGTCCGTTGAGTGTTCGGTATTTGATTTGTTTCTCATGGATTGGGGTTTGGTGTCGTCCCCCATTATCCTGTCCAACCCCGCAGACCTGCCCGGGGCATCGGGAGGATCGGCGTCGAACGGGAACGGTGGGGCGTTCGTCAGCGGACGTTCGGGCGTCCCTTAGGCGGAGGCCGTGTATCCAGCGTCCTCGACGGCCTGGACGAGCACCGTGACGTCTGCGTCATCGTCGACGCTCGCCTGTTCGGTCTCCCGATCAGCGGTCGCGTCGGTCACGCCGCTCACGTCTCGCAGCGCTTCTTCGACTGTCTGTTCACAGTGTTCGCAGGTCATGCCTTCGACAGTGATGGTTTGGGTCATAACCACCCGTAGATAGGGGAGGAGATTCTATGTGGTTTGCTGCTTGGATTCCAATGTCAGCATGATCTCGAATCCACCATTTCAAAAGTCATCCGTGGACAACAATAATGTATCCCGGGATCCGAAGCGGTCGTATGCGAAACCTAGACGATACCGATCTGGAGATCCTTTCGTTGCTGGCCGAGAACGCTCGCCGTCCGTTCAGCGACATCGGTGAGGAAGTCGGGCTCTCGGGACCGGCCGTCTCCGACCGGGTGAATCGATTGCAGGAATCGGACATCATCAACAACTTCACGATCGACGTCAACCGGGCGCATCTCCGGGCCGGCGTGCCGGTGTTCATCCAGGCCGAAATCGGTTCGGCGTCCCTGGAGACAGCCCGCGAGCGGGTTCGGGAGTCAGACGGCGTCGAACACGTCTTCACCACGTCCGAAGGGGACCTCTGGTTCTACGCCCGCGTCGAAGCCCAGAACGTCCGCCAGTGGGTTGACGGGCTCTTCGACGGGGTCGAGGTCGCAGAGTATACAGTCACACTGATCGACGAAATCGAGTGGACGCCGTCCGTCGACGGCGTCGAATTTGCACTCACCTGTGCCGAATGTACCAATACCGTCGATAACGAGGGCGAGACGACGCGGATCGACGACGAGATCTACCACTTCTGTTGTCCGTCCTGTCTCGCGCGGTTCGAAGACCGATATCAGCGGTTCGAAGAGGAAGCGTAACCGTTCTTTGGTATCCGAATTTTCTTGGGGGTGAAATCCACCCTCCCGAAGCAGTAACTTGCCTAAACCTAAACCCCGTATAGTATACCAAGCATGACAAGCCGAACAATCCATCTCGATATCACGGGGATGTCCTGCGCCAACTGTTCGGGAACGATCCAGGACACCCTCGAATCCCTCGACGGAGTGTCGGAGGCGGACGCGAATTTCGCCACCGACGAGGGCTCCGTCGAGTACGATCCTGACGAGGTATCGCTCGAAGAGATTTACGACGCGATCGACGACGCGGGCTACGGCGCAGTCTCGGAGACGGTCACGATCGCCATTTCCGACATGACGTGTGCGAACTGCGCGGAGACCAACGAAACCGCTCTGGAGAGCACACCGGGCGTCGTCAACGCGGAGGTCAACTACGCGACCGACGAAGCGCAGGTCACCTACAATCCGGCGGAGGCGTCACTCGATGCGCTGTACGACGCCATCGAAGACGCCGGCTATTCGCCAGTTCGGGAAAACAATGACGACGAGGGCTCAGGGCAAGACGCACGCGATGCCGCCCGGCAGGCCGAGATCCGAAAGCAACTCAGGCTCACTTTGTTCGGGGCGGCGCTCTCGGCACCGCTGGTCGTCTTCCTCGCCCTGAATTACATTATCGCGCCGGAATTGATGGCCGCGATCGAGGAGGGATTCCTCGAGACGACCGGTATCAAATTCGGCTGGCTCGTGTTCCTTCTCGCCACTCCGGTGCAGGCAATCCTCGGCTGGCCGTTCTATAAGAACTCGTACAAGGCGATCGTGAAGAACGGCCGCGCCAACATGGACGTCCTTATCGCGATCGGTTCGACGACTGCGTCCCTCTACTCAGTCGCAGTCCTTACTGAACTCATCGCTGGCGGCCTGTACTTCGACACCGCCGCGCTCATCCTCGTGTTCATCACGCTCGGGAACTACCTCGAAGCCCGCTCGAAGGGCCAGGCCGGTGAGGCACTCCGGAAGCTGCTGGAGATGGAAGCCGAGACGGCTACCGTCCTCGACGAGGACGGCAACGAAGCGGAGATTCCCCTCGAGGACGTCGAAGTCGGCGACCGGATGAAGGTCCGGCCCGGCGAACAGATCCCGACCGACGGCGTGGTCGTCGACGGCCAGAGCGCTGTCGACGAGTCGATGGTCACCGGCGAGTCAGTTCCTGTCGAGAAAGCGGAGGGTGACGAAGTCGTCGGCTCGACCATCAATGAGAACGGCGTCCTCGTCGTCGAGGCGACGAAGGTCGGCGAAGACACGGCACTCCAGCAGATCGTCCAGACGGTCAAGGAGGCCCAGTCCCGCCAGCCCGAGATCCAGAACCTCGCTGATCGGATCTCCGCGTACTTCGTGCCGGCGGTCATCGTGAACGCCCTCTTCTGGGGCGTCGTCTGGTTCGCCTTCCCCGAAGCGCTCGCCGGCTTCGTCGACTGGCTCCCGCTGTGGGGCCAGGTCGCCGGTGGGCCGGAAGTCGTCGGCGGTGGCGTCTCGGTCTTCGAGTTCGCGATCATCGTCTTCGCCTCGGCGGTGCTGATCGCCTGTCCCTGTGCGCTGGGACTGGCGACGCCTGCGGCGACGATGGTCGGGACCACGATCGGCGCCCAGAACGGCGTGCTGTTCAAGGGCGGGGACATCCTCGAACGCGCGAAGGACGTCGACACAGTGGTCTTCGACAAGACCGGCACGCTCACCGAGGGCGCGATGGAACTCACCGACGTGGTCGTCTTCGACGGTGATGGGAACGTGGTGACTGACAGCGGCGAGCCGGCACCGGACGGCGGACAGCTCAGCGCCCCTGAGCGCCGCTCCGAGGACGACATCCTCAGGCTCGCGGCTGCAGCCGAGAGCGGGAGCGAGCACCCGCTCGCCAGGGCGATCGTCGAGGGGGCGAAAGACCGCGGGCTGGACGTGACCGAGCCGGACGACTTCGAGAACGTCCCCGGCCACGGCATCAAAGCAACCGTCGGTGACAGCGAGGTGCTGGTCGGCAACCGCAAACTGTTGCGTGACAACGACATCGATCCTTCACCGGCCGCCGATACGATGGAGCGTCTCGAAAACGAGGGGAAGACGGCGATGCTCGTCGCGGTCGACGGCGCACTCGCGGGCGTGGTCGCCGACGCCGACACGGTCAAAGAGAGCGCGAAGGACGCGGTGAGTCAGCTCCAGGAGCGCGGCGTCGACGTGATGATGATCACAGGCGACAACGAGCGGACCGCCCGCGCCGTCGCCGAACAGGTCGGTATCGACCCAGAGAACGTCCGCGCGGAGGTTCTTCCCGAGGACAAGTCCGACGCCGTCGACGCCATCCAGGACGACGGTCGCACGGCGATGATGGTCGGCGACGGCGTCAACGACGCGCCCGCACTCGCGGTCGCGTACGTCGGGACAGCAATCGGCTCCGGAACGGACGTGGCTATCGAAGCCGCGGACGTCACCCTGATGCGGGACGACCCGGTAGACGTCGTGAAAGCGATCCGGATCTCGGACGCGACGCTCCAGAAGATCAAACAGAACCTCGTGTGGGCGCTCGGCTACAACACGGCGATGATTCCGCTGGCCTCGCTCGGCCTCCTGCAGCCGGTGTTGGCAGCGGCGGCGATGGCCTTTTCCAGCGTCTCCGTGCTGACCAACAGCCTCCTGTTCCGCCGGTACACGCCCGATTACGACTACAAGCTCTTCGGTCGGTTCCGCTAAATCCTCTCACGCCTTCACACATGTCCGATATATCCCGCCACACAGTCCGGCGATACCTGGTCGACACTGCCACCAGCGAACCCACGTATCTCCGCGCTCACGAGATTGCCAGTGATCTCGATGGATCGCCGAAGGCCGTTGCACAGTATCTGAGCCAACTCCAGGACGAACTCGCGGACGTCTCACTCGAGAAGTGGGCTCGCTCGAAGAGTACGACGTGGCGACTGGAAGTGAGCGATTCGTGAGTCCCGTGACTCGACGCATCGAGACTGCGTTTCCGGAAACTGGCTCACGCGAGTGGTGGGCGTCGTACCTTCTCACTCCATTCGTACTCGTCGGTGCAGCGCTTCTCGCATTCCCCACACTCGTCTACGATCAGTTCATCTGGCGGTACCTCTGGGGACCAGTCGTTGCCGATGCCGCCAGCCAGCCCGTCACGCACGAGGGGATCCGTGCCGTCCAGGGATATAACGCGGTGAACACGGTGACGTACCTCGCGGCCGTCGGGTACAGTCTTCCCGGACTCCGAGCGTATCTCGACGCACTGGACGTCTCCTTCGACTCTCGACTGGCCTACGGATTAGCGCCGATGATCGTTGCCGGCGGGGCAATGCGCGCCCTCGAAGATATCGGACTGCTGGGCGACTACGCGGTGTGGTTCATCACGCCGTCGATTTACGTCGCCGTCACCGCCGTCACCGTCCTCGCGCTCGGTGTCGGCGCACTCGCGCGTGATCGGAATGTCGGTTCCATTCCGTCAACGGTCGGATTCGTCGGGTCGATCTGGGCTGTCGGTGCCATCGGATGGGCGCTCTGGCACGGATTCTCGTCAGGGACGACATTCCGCCTGTGGGTCCCCATCGCGACGACTGGAATCGCTCTCGGCGTGACAGCGCTCTTCTACTGGGGAACGAACGTCGTCGATGTCCCACACCTCCGACACCCGCTGATCCTGCTGGCTGTCTTTGGGCAGCTGTGGGATGCTGCGCAGAACCTCATCGGCATGACGTTTCTCGGTTTCTCCCCGAAAATGGTGGTGACCAAGCTCGTGTACGAAGCGACCGGCTTCTCCGGGTCGACCTTCGTTCTCAAATCCCTCGTGACTGTCGGCATCGTGTGGTATCTCGCGGACACGAAAGAGGGGATGAATCACACGTGGTGGTGGCTCATGACGTTCTTCATCGGTGCAATCGGACTGCCGATGGGGGTCCGTGGGACACTTCGGATGATGCTCGGTGCCTGACAATGGATCGGGTGGACACGACCGAGATAACACGGGCAGTACGGCCCGAAAATCGTCCTCGCCACAGCTATAAGCGAGTAGCACCGTAAATCGAGTATAATAGATGAACCGACGACGATCCGATATAGTGGTCGGTCTTCTCGTCGCTACCGTCGGTATCGTCGGCAGTGTACTGAGCTGGCAAGCCTATCAGCAACAACAATCGCTCGAGCAGATGGGGTCGATGATGGATATGGGTACCTCGATGGGGGGAATTCACGGAACGAGTCCCCTCTGGTACGTCCTCGGAACGCTCCTCGTTTCAATCCTCATCGGTGGGGGATATTTCGTGATGCGAGACGACCTCGCCAGCACAGACGCAAATGAGTCCTCACAGAACGTGCCGACCAGTCCAGACGACCGTGAGAGGACTAATTCTCCGGAAGAAATATCTCAAACAGAGGAAGGCATCAATCCGGAGTCTCAGCCACGAGATCGCGTACTTGACCTCTTGCCGGAAGATGAACGTCGAATTCTCGAACCTGTCCTTTCCTCGCCAGGGATCACACAAATCGAACTCAGGGATCGATCGAACTTCTCGAAGAGCAAGGTGAGCCAAACCGTGAGTGCGCTGGAGAAACGTGGGCTGCTGTACCGCGAGCGCCAGGGACGAACGTATCGGATCTATCCGAGCGATGAGCTAGGGGAGCACCAGATGCGGTGACAGGCCGAACGGGAACGGACTGGGTGAGGACAGTCTAGGCCTGTCGTTGGACGACTGCCCGCTCATCGGTGACTTCGAGGACAACCTGCTGATCTGGTGCCAGGCAGGGCTTTTGGTGCATGTCATGTTCGTAGTAGAAATTGACTGTCCCCAGCTCCTCGGTGTCGATTCCCCCGTCACAGCCGGTGAGTCCATCGCCAACTGACTCACACGACCGGTCGTACACGACTTCACCCTCGTAGATACCGGGCTCGACCGCTGCGGGCTCGGTCGATTCCACCCCTTCTGTGAGGGACCCGGCAAACGCGTCACCGTCATACCCGTCTCGATCGACTTCAAATTGACTCTCATTACTATCTCTGGACGGAGAACTCGAAGACTGCGAGCTACACCCCGCAAGGCCGACGAGCGCAGCGGCGCTCGCGAGCCCAAGAAATGAGCGACGCGTCCACCCCGAAGATCGGTCAGGAGTTACGTCTATGTCCGCGGCAGTCGAATCCATACTCTCACTAACACACGGACGATTTATTGCGGTTTCTGCTTCGACTCCACGGCTGTGTCCACACAGGCTCTTTCGAATCCCAATTGGAACCGGACATCCGTCTGGGAAGCCAACTCCGACGAAGGCGACCACTGAATCACTCGAATTCGGCATCGATGAACGGTCTTCTCGCTGAAAAACGATTAGAACACGTCATATACGCTCTCGAACGTTCTCCGACGCGGATTCACACCCATCCTGATATCCCCAGAGCTGTCCTACGGGTACTCGAGGCAAACGACAATGACCAATCTCAAATCTGGCCGCTGGCTGATCGTGGCGGTTGCAATCATCGGAATCGCAGTTGCACTCCCGGCGGTCAGCGCACACGGGAACGAAACAACTGCTGACGATGCCCCGACAACCAACGCAACCGCTGACGAGTGGGCCACGTGGATGGATGGCCACATGACCGAGTATATGGGTCCCGGTGCTGTCGAATGGATGGAATCGCACATGGGCGTGTCCATCGACGAGATGGCCCAGGACATGGCTGACGGTGACTACCACGATGGGACGGCCGCCCACGACGCTAACGGCGGAATGGGTGGGCAAGGCCACTGCTAATAGACCTATAGTGTCGAAGTAACGAAGCACTTCACACACGCGAAATCAATGACTCACTAGACCGATGTCATATACTATTACGACAACGATCGAAGCACAGTTCGACGATGTTGTCGCCGCAGTGAACACCGCACTCCAGGACGAAGGATTTGGGATCCTCAGTGATATCGACGTCCAAACGACCCTGAACCAGAAACTCGACGTCGACGTCGATCGATATCGCATTCTCGGAGCGTGTAACCCGTCACTCGCCCACGATGGACTCGCTGAAGACCCAGAACTAGGGGCCCTGCTCCCGTGTAACGTCATCGTCTACGAGACAGATGGCGGTGACGTCGTCGTCAGCGCCGTCGACCCCGAACAACTGGTTGGCATCGCGGAGAACCCAGATCTCGACGAGATCGCGAGTGACGTCCACGACCGATTCGAACGCGTCATCGCAACGGTCTCGGTCGAGTTTGGAACGACCGTGGAGAGTGAATAGCGATGTCGTCATCGAATCAACTCGACACCACGACCATCGTGCTCCTCATCCTCGGGGCGATCTTCGTTTTGCCGATGCTCACGATGGGGGCCGGACTCGGTGGGATGATGGGCCACGGCGGGATGATGGGTGGGTACGGAACCACCAGCGGGTGGGGCTCCCTCGTCGGTATGCTCGTCCAACTGGCGTTCCTTCTCGTTGTACTCGGTGGGGGGTACCTCCTCTTCCGTCGGATGACGGAATCACAGTCGTCCCGAGATCCCGCGATGGAGGAGCTACGCGCAGCGTACGCCCGTGGTGATCTCACCGACGACGAGTTCGAGGAGCGCCGGACCAGGCTCGAGCGGTCGGAGTGAACGGCCCGACCACCGACTCCGGGGGATGCCATCGGATCCCCGAGTTCGCTGATTCCGATCGACGGGAGTCACTCAATATCTTGATAGGACCGAACGAATGCCAGTCGTAACACGGTCAGGAGCACGTAGGTCTCGTATTTCTGATTGCGGCAGTGCTCGCAGGGCTGCATGTCCGCGACGATCTCGTCGATCTCGTCGTCGAACTGCCCGGTCAGCGTCGCGAGCGCGTCGGCGACCTGGGGCTCGATCGCGTCGATCATGTCCGCGACAGCGGGATCGGCCGATTCTGGCAGTGAGTACGAGAGGACGATAGTGTTCGCGCCGTAGTACTTCGTCGTCCCGCCCCGACCCTCCTCGAATCGAACCACATCCACGAGTCCGGCGTCGCGCAATTCGTTGATATGGTGACGTACCGTGTTTTCCGTCCGGTCGATCCCGCGATCGGCCAGGCGCTCGTGCACGTCGCCCGCCGTCAACGCTTCCTCGCCGAGGATATCGAGGATCATCGCCCGCATCGGCTCGTCAATCGCGTCCGAAACACGAGTATCACGGACGGCGATGTCGGTGAGTTGATGGCCACTTTTGCTGCTCATAGCGTAACCGACACACGGTGCTGTGAAAAGTCCGGCGTGGCCGTCCGTCTGTTCGGACGCCCAGTCACCAGTGCCGACCGAAGCCCTAGACGACCCGTTTGACCGTCTGCATCACCGATACCACTATTCAAACATATCATCTAAAAAATACTTTTGGCAATGTGGGTGCTACGTTGAATTGCAATGAGCGAGACAACGCAACTCCGCGTGCTGGACTTCGACTGTCCATCCTGTGCGAGTACCGTCGAACGCGCGCTGTCGAATGAGCAAGGCGTCGAGGATGTCGAGGTACACTACTCGACCGGCCGCGTCGAGATCGAGTACGACGATTCGGTCGCTGACCCCGCCACGTTCGAACAGACCATCGAGAACCAGGGCTACACGCCCCAGCCCGCCTGAGGAGGAAGAGTATGGATACCCAATCGATCAAACAGTACTATCGAAAACACCGGAAGGCCATCATCGTCGCGGTGAGCGGCCTGCTGTACGCCGGGGGCTGGAGCATCGGATACTTCGCAGGCCTGAACACGCTGAGTGCCGCGACCCTGATCCTCGCGGCGATCGTCGGCGGGTACGACATCGCGAAGACAGCCTACCACGAGATCAGAAGCCGGACGCTCGGTATCAAGACGCTGGTGACGCTCGCGGCGATCGGCGCGATCGCCATCGGCTCGTACTGGGAGGCCGCCGCCGTGGTCTTCCTGTTCGCGCTGGGGAGCTACCTCGAAGGGCGGACGATGCGCAAGACGCGCAACGCCCTCGAGGAACTCCTCGAAATGACGCCGGATACGGCCACCGTGCGCCGCGACGGCGAGCAGAAGGAAGTGCCCGCCCGAGAGGTCGAGGAGGGCGAGGTCGTCATCGTCAAACCGGGCGAGAAGATCCCCGTTGATGGCGACGTCGTCGAGGGCGAAAGTGCCGTCAATCAGGCCCCCGTCACCGGCGAGAGCGCGCCCGTCCACAAGGCCGATGGCGACGAAGTCTACGCCGGCACGATCAACCAGGAGGGTGCCATCGAGATCGCGACGACCGGCTCCGGGACAGATACGACGCTCCAGCGGATCATCCGCCGCGTCGAGGAGGCCCAGGAGGCCCAGTCACCGACCGAGAGCATCATCGATCGCTTCGCGACGTACTACACACCGGGCGTGATCGCGCTCTCGATCGGTGCCTTCGCCGTGACCCAGAACGCGATCCTCTCGCTGACGCTGCTGGTCATCGGCTGTCCCGGTGCGCTGGTGATCGGCCCACCGGTCAGCATCGTTTCGGCCATCGGTAACGCCGCCCGCTCCGGCGTGCTGATGAAAGGCGGCGAGCACCTCGAAAAGGCCGGGAAGATCGATCTCGTCGCCTTCGACAAGACCGGCACGCTGACGAAGGGTGAGACGACCGTGGCGGACGTCGAGGGCTTCGGCGTTACCGATGACGAGGCGCTGGAACTCGCTGCGATCGCCGAGAAGAAGAGCGAACACCACCTCGCCGACGCCATCGTCGCGGCGGCGCAGGACCGTTCGACGACGGCGACCGACGGCGGAGTCGCTGTCTCGGCCGACCAGCGCGAGTCGTCGGTCTCGGCCGGCTCGATCCCCGATCCCGACGACTTCGAGGTCGTCGCCGGCAAGGGCGTCGTCGCTCATCAGGACGACCGCGAGATCGTCGTCGGCAACCGGAAACTCCTCGACGAACGCGGCATCGATGTTCCCGACGAGGTCGCCGAATACGTTCGTGAACGCGAAGAGCGGGGCGAGACCGCCGTTCACGTCGTTCGGGGTGGACGTGTCGTGGGCGTGATCGCGATGCGCGACGAACTCCGGGAGGCCGCACCGGGCGTAATCGCCCAGCTCCAAGAGGCCGGCATCGAGACGGTGATGCTGACCGGTGACAACGAACGCGTCGCCGCCGCGGTCGCCGACGAGGTCGGCATCGACGACTACCGTGCAGAGCTGCTCCCCGAAGACAAGCAGACGGTTATCGAGGAGTACCGCGAAGAGGGCCACGTCGTGGCGATGGTCGGCGACGGCATCAACGACGCCCCCTCGCTGGCGACCGCCGACGTCGGCATCGCGATGGGCGCGGCTGGCACGGACACGGCGATCGAGACTGCCGACATGGCGCTGATGGCCGACGATCTAGAGCGGATTCCCTACGCGGTGACGCTGAGCAAAGCGACGCGCTGGAACATCTACGAGAACGTCGGCCTCGCGGTGCTGACCGTGACGGTCCTGCTGGCGGGCGTGCTGACAAGTTACGTCACGCTCGCCCTGGGTATGCTCGTCCACGAGGCCAGCGTCCTCGCCGTGATCGGCAACGGGATGCGACTGCTGCGGCACTGACGAACAGCCATATCACCACTTGTGACTCCACACATTCACCAATGACTCCGAACTCGACCACGACCGAATCACACAGCACCGAGACGAACTGGGCCGTCGAATACGACGTCGAACCGATCCGCATTCGCGACCCCGTCGCCGAAGCGCTGGGCGTCCTCGAACCGGGCGACCCGTTCGTGATCACCTATCGCGATGTCGTGCAGGAAGCGGGCCACTCCTGTCCGACCGCATCGGGAGCGTACCGGATCACGCAACTCGGTCTCGACGCGCTGTATCCCGACGACCTGCCCGTGCGGAGCGATGTCGAGGTACTCGCTCCCGGACCACGAGACGACGCCACCTACGGCGTGATGAGCCGGATCATCTCGTACGTTACGGGCGCAGCCCAGGCGGACGGCTTTGGCGGCCTCGGCGACGGCGTCGGCGACCGGCGCAACCTGCTGGCCTTCGACGCCTTCGATCCGGAGACGGCCGATCCAACGTTCCGATTTCGGCGGACAGACACGGGCGAAACCGTCGAGGTCACCTACCACGTCAGCGAAGTGCCGGATGGCGGCCCGGCCATGGGGAACCTGCGGCGGATCCTCGACGGATCGGCGAGTGAGGACCAGCGGGCAGCATTCGCGGAGGCCTGGCACGGCCGCGTACAGCAGGTCCTCACCGACGACTCGCTGTTTGCAGTTCGGACCGTCGACGACTGAGGCTCACGAAAACACCGCCCGCCCGCTCAGATTTCAGTAAACGTGCCTCCCGCGTCGCCGTCAGTAAACTTCCGTACGACGAACGGCTCGGTTTTCTCGCCGCCCATCCCGGGCGACCCAGCAGGCATCCCGGGGAGTGCAATCCCGTCGATCGAGGGTGATTCATCGAGGAGCGTGGCGATGGCTGGCGCAGGAACGTGCCCCTCGACGACGTAGTCCCCGACGATGGTCGTGTGACAACTCTCCAGCGCTTCGGGGACGCCGCGCTCGCGTTTGACTGTAGTAATGTCGTCGGGAACGGTATCGGTCACGCTCCCCGAGACGTTGTCCCGGAGATACGAGGCGTACTGCTCACAACAGCTGCAACTGGGTGAGTTGTACTGCTGCACCTCACTCACCGAGAGCGGTTCGTCGAGAGACATCTCACCGGTGTTGCCACCGCTCGGTGACCCCAGACAACCGGTTGTCCCCACCGTCAGCACCGCACCGCTCGTCGCGAGAAATCGACGCCGCGTCAGCTGTGGTGTCATCACGTCCGCGTTGCCAGTGGCACCTATAAGATGCCGCGCCGATCCTCACAGATTGAAAACAAGAATCCAAAGAAAGCGTCGGTCCCGACCCCGGTTCTCGAAAGGGCAATCGACATAAAGCGGCAAATAGTACATGGAGTCATGTATCGATCCGACGGAGGCCGACGGATGGCCTCTCGGGCGAGTGGCCGGCCGACGTTCGGTCGGTGGTCCCGCGCCGGACAGCGCGATCAGCAGTCCCGGTATTCTCTTGCACTCGTTTCGCGTCGGCGGCCCTGTTGTCGCTGTTGGTGACTCGTCTCTTCACCGTTCGGATGGTATCGCGGAGCAACTGCGCAGTCACACGACCCAGCACATGACAACACACGACACACCGAAGGCATCGGTCCTCGAAACGATCGGCCAGACGCCCCTGGTTGAACTCGACGCGGCGCCGGACGCGGTGCCGGTCTACGCCAAGGTGGAGACGTTCAATCCCGGCGGGAGCGTCAAGGATCGCATCGGCAAACACATCCTGGAAGGGCTCCTCGACCGTGGGGAAATCGAACCGGGCGGAACCGTCGTCGAACCCACAGCCGGGAACACGGGGATCGGCATGGCGATCGCGGCGACGCAACTGGATCTCGACGCCGTCTTCGTCGTCCCCGAGGGGTTCAGCGTGGAGAAGGAGCGATTGATGGCGGCACTCGGCGCCGAGATCGTGCACATCTCCGGTGACGGCGGGATGTCGGCGGCCGCCGAGCGGGCCCACGAGATCGCCGCCGACCGCGAGAACAGCGTCGTCCCCCAGCAGTTCGCGACGCCGCTGAACGTCGAGGCCCACTACGAGACGACCGGTCCGGAGATACTCGACGCCCTCGACGGCGACGTCGGCGCTATCGTCGTCGGTGTCGGTTCAGGTGGGACGCTAACGGGGATCACCCGCGCGGTCCGTGAGAGAGTACCCGACGTACGGGTCGTCGCCGTCGAACCCGAAGGCTCGACGTTCGGCTCGCTTCTCGGTGCCGAGCGGGAGGAAGGTCCCTACAAGATCGAGGGGATCGGCACGCACGACCCGGACGTGACCGACCTGCTCGACCCAGACGAAATCGACGAGTTTCTGAGGGTCGGCGACCGGGACGCTCACGCCGAAGTGCAGCGACTCGCACGAGAGGAAGGGCACCTCGTCGGGTCGAGTTCGGGCGCTGCCAGCGTGGCGGCCCGGAACGTCGCCGAGGAAATCGCAACGGGCGAACGCGACGCCCCGTACGATACCGTCGTGACGGTGTTCCCCGACGGGGGCGAACGGTACCTCTCGAAGAACATCTATGGCTCCTTTGAGGAGTGGGAGGGCAAAGCATGACTGACGGGAACAACGGCGGTGATGACTTCGAGACGCGTGCGATCCACGCTGGGTGGGAGCCCGACCCGGAAACGGGCGCGATCATGCCGCCGATCTACGCGTCCTCGACGTTCGCCCAGGACGGCCCGGGCGAGAATCGCGGCTACGAGTACTCCCGGACGGGCAACCCGACGCGGACGGCCCTTGAGGACAATCTGGCGAGCCTCGAAGGCGGCGAGTACGGCCGGGCCTTCGCCAGCGGGATGGCCGCGATCAACACCGTCCTCAACCTGCTCGAAGCGGGCGATCACGTCGTCGTCGGGCGGGACGTCTACGGCGGGACGCATCGGTTGTTCACGCAGGTCTACGAGGACTACGACCTCGAGTTCTCCTTTGTCGACGCGACCGATCTCCAAGCAGTCGACGCGGCCATGACACCGGCGACGGAACTGGTCTGGATCGAAACCCCGACGAACCCGCTCATGCAGATCGTGGATATTTCTGGCGTCGCGGCGATTGCCCGACACGGAGACGCCCTGCTCGCGGTGGACAACACGTTCGCGACGCCGTACCTCCAGCGGCCACTGGAATTCGGTGCCGATATCGTCGCCCACTCGCTGACGAAGTACCTCGGCGGTCACTCGGACGTGGTCGGCGGCGCGCTCGTCACGGACGACCCCGACCTCGACGAGCGACTCGGGTTCTACCAGAACAGCGTCGGCGCGACGCCCGATCCCTTCGCATGTTTCCTCGTCCTCCGGGGGACGAAAACGCTGCCTGTCCGGATGGATCGCCACACCGAGAACGCCCGACAGCTGGCGATGTGGCTGGACGACCTCTCGACTGTCGATCGTGTCCACTATCCCGGGTTGGAATCTCACCCCGGCCACGAGGTCGCGGCGGCACAGATGGACGACTTCGGGGGCATGCTTAGCGTCGAGTTCGACGCCTCGCTGGAGGCTGTCCAAACGGTCGTTTCGGAGACCGAGGTTTTCACGCTGGCCGAGAGTCTCGGCGGCGTCGAGAGCCTGATCGAACACCCGGCGACGATGACCCACGCGGCCGTCCCGGCTGCAGAGCGTCGCGAGACGGGGATTACCGACGGCCTCGTTCGTCTCAGCGTCGGCCTGGAAGGGCTCGACGACCTCCGGACCGACTTACAGCGGGCGATCGGGATCGGTATCGAGGGGTGACGACCCCATCACTTCTCACGGAGGAAAAACCAACACGCAGGCATTCGTCGTGGCAGCCTCAAACGAGAAGGGCCACCGGCTATTGGACTCCGCTGAAGATCCTACTCGGGATCGCGTTCGAGAACGGAGCGCCGTCGCTCGTATTCCTCGTCGTCGATATCGCCGCGGGCATATGCCGCCCGGAGTTCTTCGAGCGCGGGATCGGCGCTGTTAGTGCCATCACTCAGCGATCGGTAGGCGAGATAGCCACCGCCGACGAGGACGGCGAGGAAGAGCAGTTGCATGCCGACACCGAGGAGAACGGTCCACCCGCCGACGGCTGTCACGTCACCCATGTGTCCCCACATTCCGCCGGTCATCGGCCCCATTCCCATCATGCCGACGCCCATACCGAGCCCCGGCAGGACGAGGAGGGCTCCGATGGCGAGCACGGCGAGCGTTGCGAGTCGTCGATCCGACGTTGTGTGAGTCATGGTTTGAGCGGTCTATCGAGGTATCTATCCATACGGGCGGCGTGTTCATTGCCATTGTTGTTTGGATACTGTGGCTCTGAGTTGCAGTCGAGTTGTGATTCGAAGGCGGTCGGCGGATTGACGTTCGTCCGTGTGGACTCAGCGATACCCGTAGGAGGGTCGAACGACCGACGACCTGGCCACAAGCTCCCGGAGCGATACCATACTGGCTTCGGTGGAGTCAGACAGACGACGGTCGCGGGTCACCACGAACCCTTTTCTTCGGGAATCGCCGTAGTATGGGTATGTCAGCGACGATCGACATTCCCGACCCGACCCAGCAGTGTGCCTACTGTCAGTCCCGGATTTTCGATCACGATCCGATCTGTGTTCGGGACTGCAACGCCGATTGTGGCTCGCCGACCTACTTCTGTAACTATGCCTGTCTGTCGGCGTTCATCGACGACAACGACCTCACGGTCGGCGACAGCTGCGAGTGGCACCCCGACAAGGAGGGCTGTTGCTGATCTCGGACAGCAGACGGACGATACGAGTGGTGACGTGGCGAAGCGAATCTCCGGGGTGGTTCAGGCCGACGCCTCGTAGCCGGCGTCTTCGACGGCACTGACCAGTGCATCCGGGTCGGCAGACCCCTCGATCGTCGCGGATTCGACGTCGCGATCGGCCGTTGCCGAGGTGACGCCATCGAGTGCTTCGAGCGCCTCCTCGACGGTTTGCTCACAATGGTCGCAGGTCATCCCTTCAACAGTGATCGTCTGCGTCATACCTGTCACTAACTTAGGGGTGTCTCTGCTTTGTGATTTGCTGCTTTGAATCCAAAGTCAGATCAGGTGTATGGATGAGAATTCAAACTGGCTCCACGGCACCATACGTCGTCAAATCGGTATCGTCGGTGATGATCTCTGGAAGTTTGCGGGGCGTGCCGTCCGCGAGCATCTCCGTGACAGTACCGTGCTGTCGAGCGATCTCGTCGCCGGATGTGAATTCGAGCGGTCGTCCGAGTGCGTCACCGCAGGCCAACCCGAGGAGAACGCCTTCGGCAGCGTCGGTCGAAACCATGGACGAACCCACGATTACCAGTCCGTTAAACCCACTCCCACTCGGCAACTCCGATCCGCAATCGCCGGATCAGTGCTTCCCTCGCTCTCGTTCGTGGATCGTCGTTGACTCGGTGAAGTGGATTTCCCGATCGCCGTTGTACTCGCTGACTTCGACCCCGTCGAAGACGTACGTCGATCCCTCCTCCACTACTGGCGGGTCAGTTCGCTCCCACGAGACGAACTTGATCCGGCCACTCTCGTCTTCGAGCAAGCCCGCCTGTGCCTGACTTTCGTGGGGGTCATCCCACAGCGTGGCCACAGTCGCAGTGATGCGCACTCGGTCGCCGACCTCACCGGGATCGACGACACTCTCACTCCGCTCGAGGTACGCGTCGATTTCGTCGAGAAACGCGGACTCCTCGCCCGCCTTCGTCAGCAGATCGAGCGTCGCTTCCGAGCGTGTCAGGGCGACGTAGAAGAGGCGGCGCTCCTCGGCCTCGGTGTTCGCCGAGACGTCACGGACGGGATTCAGCAGTTCGTTGTTGCGGACGTCGGGTGCAAACCCGTCCTCGCCACGAGCAACGTGGAGAAGGATGACGTGCGGTGCCTCGCGCCCTTTCGCCT
>ENA-ORCR01000370-ORCR01000370.1-marine-metagenome-genome-assembly--contig:-NODE-370-length-28813-cov-7.002854_pt1 | contig 28813 bp, 20 predicted proteins | sample MGYA00237782_ERZ508514 | MGnify/ENA primary metagenome ERZ508514 (study PRJEB26185, sample SAMN06268960) | marine metagenome | isolation source: Eden Landing Ponds, San Francisco, CA, USA | place...
GTAGTCGTCCAGGTAGTGAATCTCGTCGGCCGCCGTGTCGAGACGCGTGTTGAGGACTGGGTGGTCCCGCAACGCCGCGCCGACGCACTTCAGGAGGAACGGCGTGTAGGTCAGCGTGACGCCACGGTCCTCGGCCAGCGGTTGCAGGCGCTCGCGAGCGGCGACGAGTTCGGACACCTCGACGCGGTCGTGATGGGTCGCGTGGGGCACCTCCTGACGCGAACGGGCCATTCGCTCGCCGATGCGGCGGCGGATCCCGCGGTACTCCTCGGTGCGGGCGACGCCGAACGACCCTGCGTCGCCGGCGTCGACCGCGTCAGTATCGGTCGTCGCTGCCGTCTCGGACGGCACATCGGCTGCCGCGTCGGTAGTGGCTGTTGCCGACGCCGCCTTGCCCTCGGCGGCGCGTTCGCGCTCCGCGAACGACCGGACTGCGGCTGCATCGACGAACGGTTCACCGTCGCGGGTGAGGTCGGTCGGGACGGCGTCGATGTCCACGTCGAGGTCGCGGGCCGCTTTCCTGGTGGCCGGCGTCGCCAGCGTCTGCTCGCGGCGCTCGGCCTGCACCTCGCCGACCTTGCGGACGGCCGATTTCACGGGCGGCCCGTCGTCGGCCGTCTCCCCGTCGTCGACCCGGGAGACGACCGAGGTCGGCCCGTCGTCGTCCTCGTCGTCCGAGACCTTCGAGACGACCGGCGTGAGTCCGTCGTCCCCGCCGCTCTCGTCGGCCGCCTGCGCCGCCGCGTCGACGTCGCTCTCGGTGACCCGACCGCCGGGGCCGCTCCCCCGGACGGCCGTGACGTCGACGCCCTGCTCGCGTGCGTGGCGGCGGACGCTGGGTGACGCGAACACGCGGCCGCCGCGGGCCGACGCGGTCCCGCTCTCGGCCTCGCCGTCGGACACACCGTCACCGGTGCTGGCGTCCGTTGCTGTATCGGCACTCGCCTCCGCCGCTGTATCCGCGCTCGCGTCTGCCGCTGTGTCCGCGGTCGCGCCGCCGCTCGCCCCGGCGTCTGCGGCCGCGTCGGCAGTCGTCTCCTCGCCGTCTTCGGTCCCGGTCTCGGCGTCGCCGTCCTCGTCGATGGTGACCAGCACCTCGCCGGTCCGGACAACGTCGCCGACCTCGGCGTGGAGGTCCCGGACGACGCCGTCGACCGGCGACGGCACGTCGACGGCGGCCTTGTCGGTCTCCACCTCGGCCAGCACCTGGTCCTCGGTCACGGCGTCGCCGGGCGCGACGTGCCAGGCGAGCACCTCCCCCTCGGCGACCCCTTCGCCGAGGTCCGGGAGCTTGAACTCGAACATGGCTCAGAACTCGACTGCCTCTCTGATACCGTCTTTGATGCGGGCGGGTTCGGGGAGGTAGTAGTCCTCCAGGGCGTACAGCGGGTATGGCACGTCGAAGCCCGTGACGCGGGTGACCGGCGCTTCCTGGTACAGCAGCACCTCCTCCTGGATGGTGGCGATTATCTCGCCGGCCAGCCCGCCGGTCTTGGGGGCCTCGTGGACGACGGCCGCCCGCCCGGTCTTCGTGAACGACTCCACGATGGCGTCGGTGTCCATCGGCGAGAGCGTCCGCAGGTCGACCACCTCGGCGTCGATGCCCTCCTCGGCCAGTTCCTCGGCCGCTTCGAGCGTCGGGCGGGTCATCGCGCCCCAGGTGAACACCGACACGTCCGACCCCTCGCGGCGCGTCTTCGCCTCGCCGAGGTCGACCGTGTAGGACTCGTCGGGGACGTCCTCGCGGAACGAGCGGTAGATGAGCTTCGGTTCGAGGAACACGACGGGGTCGGGGTCGCGGATGGCCGCGGCGAGCAGGCCCTTCGTGTCCCGCGGGGTCGAGGGGACGACCACTTTCAGGCCGGGCTCGTGGACGTAGAACGCCTCTTTGGACTCGGAGTGGTGCTCCGGGGCGCGGATGCCGCCGCCGTAGGGCGCGCGGAGCGTCAGCGGGCAGTGGTATCGGCCCCGGCTCCGGGTTCGCAGGCGGGCGGCGTGGCTGACGAGCTGGTCGAAGGCGGGGTACATGAACCCCGAGAACTGTATCTCGGGGACCGGCCGCAGCCCGTAGGCCGCCATGCCGATGGCGGTGCCGACGATGCCCGACTCGGCCAGCGGCGTGTCGACGACGCGGTCGCCGCCGAACTCCTCGTGGAGGCCCTGGGTGGCGCGAAAGACGCCGCCGTTCTTGCCCACGTCCTCGCCCATCACGATCACGTCCTCGTCGCGCTCCATCTCGCCGTAGAGCCCGTCGCGGACGGCCTGTACCAGCGTGAGACTCTGCGTGCTCGTCTCCGTACTCATTCCAGTAGCACCTCGTCGCCGTGTCGCTCGCGCAACTCTTCCAGGTACTGCAACTGCTGTTCGAGTCGCCGCGGCATCTCCGCGTACACGTCCGCGAACATCTCCTCGGGCGTCGGTCGCTCGGTCGACTCGGCGGCGTCGATGGCGTCGGCCACCTCCGTCTTGACCGACTCGTCGATGGCCGCGACGCGCTCGTCGTCGAGCAGGTCGCGGTCTCGCAGGAACGCCTCCATCCGCGGGATGGGGTCCTTGCGCTTCCAGCGCTCGACCTCCGAGTCCTCGCGGTACACCGAGGGGTCGTCGGCGGTGGTGTGCGCGCCGAAGCGGTACTGGACCGCCTCGATCATCGTCGGCCGGCGCTGTCCCTCCGGCGGGTCGCGGGCCTTCTCGACGGCCTCGCGGGTCACCTGGTACACCGCCAGCGGGTCCATGCCGTCGACCTGCACGCCGTCGAAGCCGTAGGCGTTTGCCTTCTGGGCGAGCGTCTCGCTGGCCGTCTGGCGCTCCCGGGGCACGGAGATGGCCCACTGGTTGTTGTTACAGAAGAACACTGCGGGCACGTCGAAGACGCCCGCGAAGTTCAGGCCCTCGTGGAAGTCCCCTTCGGAAGTCGCGCCGTCGCCGAAGTACACGAGACACGCCGCGTCGTCGCCCCGGAGCTTCGCGGCCCACGCCGCCCCCGTCGCGTGCGGAATCTGCGTCGCGATGGGGACCGCGAGCGAGAACACCCGCACGTCCTCGGAGGGCGCGTTGCCCGCCTCGTTGCCCATCCAGTACAGCAGGTCGTCGGCGAGGTCCCACCCCTTCACGTGGAGGGCGGCGTGCTCGCGGTAGCTCGGGAACAGCCAGTCGCTCTCGTCGAGGGCGAGCGCGCTGCCGACCTGGGAGGCCTCCTGTCCCGACATCGGCGGGTAGGTCCCCATCCGGCCCTGTCGCTGGAGGCTCACCGCCCGCTGGTCGAAGTGACGGCCCAGTTTGAGGTAGCGGTATATCTCGACCAGTTCGTCGTCCGAGAGATCGGGTACCGACGCGCCCTCGACCACCGTCCCGTCCTCGTCGAGCACCTGTACCCTGTCCGCGGGGTCGCGCTGGAGGACGCTCACCGGAACCGCCTCCCTAGTGACATACGTCAACTGTTCACTCGCGCGACGCTTAGTGCTTTCGCGGCGGCGAGCACGCGGGCCCACGAAGGTATTATCGGCGCGTCGCCGGGCGTTCGCCCGCTCCGGCGTGTGCCCAGGCCCGCCTCGACTGCCGAATTACTCGGACGTATCCCCCGCGACGAACTGAACCCCCCGTGTCCAGGATTACCGAACGATCCCGGTACTATTTCTGGCCAGTCGGTCCACCCGACTGCACCTGGTTCGACCCGGCCTGAATAGTCACCGTCGAAACGTCCGACTGACATGTTTAATCACCGATGAATTAAGTGTCATCGCGCTGTGTGGTCCCTGTTCCGTGACGGACCGCGGGACGAGACGGTGGATGTTCATCGATGGAAAACAGCGATTCACACTCTGATGGGCGTACGACACAGACGACTGCCGGCGGTGGGCTCTCGGCCTCGCGGCGGGACTTCCTCCGCGCGACCGGACTGGCCGCGCTGACGGCCGGCGTGGGCGGCACCGCCGCCGGCGCGGTACAGGGGACGGCACAGGTCGAGTCGCCAGGCGGTCCCGGCCGTATCGGGAACCTCGACGCGTACATCGAGGACCCGACGGTGTTCGAACAGAACCGGGAGCCGACGCACGTCTCCTCGACGATTCCGTACGGGTCGGTGGGCGCGGCCCGCGACGCCGACGAGCCGTTCACGGCGCTCGAAGACCGCTGGTCGGAGTCGTCGTACTTCCGACTGCTGAACGGCGAGTGGGGCTTCCGGTTCTACGAGCGGCCCGCGGACGTTCCCGACTCGTTCGGCGGCGACGGCTGGGACACCATCTCCGTCCCGAGCGTCTGGCAGACCGAGGGATACGGACAGCGAATCTACACGAACACCGGCATCACGTGGGACGAGTACGAGCCCGACCTGGACGGGAACCTCGACCCGACCGCCGGCGACATCGCCGTCCCGGACACGAACCCCGTGGGCGTCTACCGGCGGTCGGTCCGCGTCCCGTCGGACTGGGGCGACCGCGAGGTGTTCCTGCACTTCGAGGGCGTGAAGCAGGCGTACTTCGTCTGGGTCGACGGCACCTACGCCGGCTTCCAGCAGGGGTCGATGACGCCCGGCGAGTTCGACATCACCGACCACGTCACCCCCGGCGAGGACCACTCGGTCACGGTCCAGGTGTACCGCTTCTCCGACGGCGAGGCCCTGGAGAACCAGGACATGTTCCGGTACTCGGGCATCTTCCGGAGCGTCTACCTCTACTCGACGCCGTCCGTCCACGTCCGGGACTTCTACGCCCGGGCCGGCCTCGACGAGGACTACGCGGACGGTCGGCTCCGCGTCGACGCCGAGGTGGCGAACTTCACCGGCGAGGCCCAGGGGAGCCACACCGTCCGGGCACACCTGTTCGACCCGGACGGATCGCCCGTCGAGACGCTCTCGGAGACGGTCGACGTGGGCGCGGAGGGCGGCACGGTCGCCCTGGAGACGACCGTCTCGGACCCCGAGACCTGGTCGGCCGAGCACCCGAACCTCTACTCGGTCGTCGTCGAACTCGTCGCCGACGGGTCGACCGCCGAGGCGCTGTTCGAGAAGGTCGGCTTCCGGACGTACGAGACCACGCGCGGGACGCGCGGCGCGCAGGTCCTCGTCAACGGCGAGTCAGTCAACGTCCGCGGGGTGAACCGCCACGAGACGACCCCCGAGTCCGGGCGGACGGTCTCCCTCGACCGGATGCGCGAGGACATCGAACTGTTCAGGCGGTACAACGGCAACGCCGTGCGGACCTCGCACTACCCCAACGACCCGACCTTCTACCGACTGGCCGACGAGTACGGGCTGTACGTGCAGGACGAGGTCAACGTCGAGACCCACTGGTGGGAGGGCCTCCTCGCGAGCACCGAGGTGTTCCACGACCAGGCCGTCTCCCGGTTCCGGCGGATGCTCCTCCGGGACCGCAACCACGCCTCCATTTTCTCGTGGTCGACCGGCAACGAGGCCGGGACCGGCGGCGAGCACCTCGCGATGGCCGCGCTGGCGATGGACTCGGACGAGCACCTGCCCGCGGACACGAGCGACGTGACCGGCGCGTCGACCGTCGACAGCTTCGACGGCCCGACGCAGGGCCTCGCGCCCGACCGCATCATGTACCACCAGCCCAACGGCGGCGGCTGGGACGTCGAGTACTCCGACATGCTCGGCCCGCGCTACGCCAGCGTCGACACCCTGCTCTCGGTCGGCGACGGCTCGTCCATCGGCGACGGCGAGCGCCCGGTCGTGATGGGCGAGTACAACCACGCGATGGGCAACAGCCTCGGCCTCGTCCACGCGATGTGGTCGAACCACATCCAGCCCGACGCCCGCCGCGCCCGCGACACCACCGGCGCGGGCAACGACGGCGTCCTCGTCGGCGACCCCGCCGTCGACGTGGGCCGCTCCGAAGGGATGGTCACGCTCGGTCCCGACGACTACGTCGAGGTGCCCGACCTCGGCCTCGCGGACTTCGACACCCCCAGCTTCACGCTGGCGGTCACGTTCTCGGGGGTGACGCCGAACACCGAGGTCGACCTCGTCTCGCGGGGCGAGGAGTACGCCCTGACGGTCCGAGAGGGCGGCCACGTCGAACTCCGCCTCGGCGACGCGTCCGTCTCCGGCAAGCCCCGGGGCCGCCTCGACCCGGACGCGTGGCACACCGTCGTCGTCGCCTGTTCCGCCGACTCGCTCGCGCTCTATCTGGACGGGTCGGAGCTCGCCGCGACGAGCCACTCGCTGTCGTCCGTCCCCGGCAGGTCCGAGCCGTTCCGCCTCGGCGTGAGCGACCAGCCGGGTCGTGACGAACCGGTCTCGCTCGACGCGGTGTCGGTCCTCGACTCGGCGGTCGACGCGGGCGACGTCTCGTCCGTCCACGAGGCCGACGACGCGGTGCTCAGATACGACTTCGGCGCGCTGCTGCGCGACCAGAGCCTCGCCGGCGGCTTCGTCTGGGACTGGGTCAATCAGGACCTTAACGCCGCGACCGACGACGGCACCGCGTTCCAGTTCTACGACGAGGACCCGTTCTGCCTGAACGGGCTGGTCTGGTCCGACCGCTCGGTCCAGCCGGAACTGCTCCAGCTCAAGCACAGCCACCAGCCGGTCAAGGCCGCCCCGCGGGACCTCGCGGCGGGCGAGGTCTACGTCACCAACCACTTCGCGTTCACCGACCTCGGCGCGGTCGACGCGGCGTGGGCGCTCACGGCCGACGGCGAGACCGTCCAGTCCGGCTCGCTCGACCTCGACCTGCCCGCGGGCGAGACCCGCCCGGTCGAGGTCCCGTTCGACGCCCCGTCCGACCCCGCTCCCGGCACGGAGTACCGGCTCGAGCTCTCCTTCGCCCGCGCGGAGTCGACACCGTACGCCGACGCGGGCCACGAGGTCGCCTTCGACCAGTTCGAGGTCCCGTTCGACGTGCCCGAGCCGTCGACCGTCGCCGTCGAGGACATGCCGCCCGTCTCGCTGTCGGAGTCAGACGGCGCGGTCACGGTCTCGGGCGACGGTTTCGAGTACGCCCTCGACGCGGAGACGGGCGCGCTCTCGTCGATGCGCTACGGCGGCACCGACCTCCTCGCGTCCGGCCCGAGGTTCAACGCCTGGCGCGTCCCGATAATGAACGAGACGGTCAGCTGGGGGAGCGAACAGGCCTCGAGCTGGCGCGAGGCCGGGCTGAACGACCTCTCTCAGACCGTCGACGCCGTCCGCACCGACCAGCCGTCCGACGCGCTCGCCACCGTCGAGGTCGACGCCTTCCTCGAAGGGGCCGGTCCCGGCGACGCGCTGGTCACCCCCGACGCGTCGGCCACCGGCGCGGACGGGACCGTGCAGGGCGACCCGGAGATCGTCGCCGGCCAGTCCGGGCAGGCCATCGCCTTCGACGGCTCGGACGACCTCGTCGACGCCGGGAACCCCGACGCGCTCGCGTTCACCGAGCCAGGGTTCACCGTCTCGGTGACGTTCCGGGGCGCGGACACCGGCGGCCACAGCCCGTTCGTCACGAAGGGGGACACCCACTACGCGCTGAAGATCAACGGCGAACAGTTCTCCTTCTTCATCTACGACCCGACCGCCGAGTCCTCCTGGAAGTCCGTCCGGGCCGACGTTCCCGACGACCTCTCGTCCGACGGCTGGCACCGACTGGTCGGGGTCTGTGCGGCGGGCGAACTGCGGCTCTACCTCGACGGGACGGAGGTCGCGACCCAGTCGCACGAGGTGACCGAACTCGCGCCGACGGACTACCCGGTCCAGGTCGCACACAACGCCGAGAAGTCCGGCCGGTACGCGGCCACGACCGTCGACTCGGTCCGGGTCTTCGACCGCGCGCTCTCGGCCGACGAGGTGGCGTCGGGGTTCGACTCGCCGCCCGAGAGCGCCGTGCTCTGGTACGACTTCGACGCGTTCGAGGAGCGGTCGTCGACGCGGGTCACGCCCGACGCGACCGAGTTCGGCAACGACGCGACGCTCCGGAACGGTCCGGCGGTCGTCTCCGGCGTCTCCGGGCAGGCGGTCGGGTTCGACGGCCAGAGCTACCTCTCGCTCGACGCGTCCGACAGCCTCGACATCACCGAGGGCGGCCTCACCCTTGAGTGCTGGGTCCGGCCCGGCGAGCCACAGGCCGGCGGCGGGCCACAGCCCTACGTCGTCAAGGGCAGTCAGTTCCTGCTCAAGCGCCGGTCCGGCGACCGCGACGGCTTGCTCGAACTGGCGTTCCGGACCGACGACTGGCACTGGGTCTCGACGGACGTCCCGGACGACTGGGCCGGCAACTGGCACCACGTCGCCGGCGTCTGGGACGCCGACGCCGGGGAACTGCGAATCTACATCGACGGGGAGCGCCAAAACGCGAAGGCCTACGACGGCTCGCTCCGGCACGTCGACGCCGGCGTGACGGTCGGCAGCGACGGCAGCGCCCGGGTCGCGGACGGGACGCGTCTCGACAACGTCCGCATCTTCGACCGCGGCCTGAGCGACGACGAGGTGGCGACGACGGACACGTCGCCCCTCGACGGCGCGGTCGCCTGGCTGACCCTCGACTCATTCGAGACCGTCACCCGTCGGGGAGCGGGCTTCGAAGCCACCTACCGCTACCGCGTCTTCGGCAGCGGCGACGTGGCCATCGACGTGACGGCCTCGCCCAACGACCGACTCCGCGGCATCGTCACGGACTACCTCCCGAAGGTGGGCCTGCGGCTCGAAGCGCCCGACCGGTTCGACCAGTTCGAGTGGTACGGTCCCGGTCCCGAGGAGACCTATCCCGACCGGAAGTGGGGCGTCCGCGTCGGCCGGTACGAGGGCTCCGTGGCCGACCAGTACGTCCCCTACCTGCCGCCGACCGAGAACGGGAACAAGGCCGACGCGCGGTGGGCGTTCCTCTCGGACGGCGACGGGACGGGTCTGCTGGGCCTGCCCCTCGACGAGTCGATGAACGCAAACACCGACCACTGGGCCAACCTCGACGAAGCGGCCCACCAGTACGAACTCGAAGAGAGCGACGCCGTCACGTTCGACCTCGACCACCGGGTCACCGGCGTCGGCGGGACGCCGACCGAACCGCTCGACGAGTACACCGTGCCAGTCGCGGACGCGTCGTTCGGCTTCGTCCTCCGGCCCGTCTCGGACGCCGACCCGATGGCGCTCTCGAAGCGGCGCTTCCCGGAGTAGGCGTCGGGACCGCCGGCCAGTAGCGATACTCCCGCGTCCGCTCGTCTCGCGCGACGGCGCTACTCTCGGGCGCGGGCCGCTTCCCGCGCCGCTTCGACGCTTTCGCCGTCGCGGAGGACCGCCTCGACGAACAGTTCGCCCGCACGATACGACGAGCGGACCATCGGCCCGGACGCGCAGTACAGGAAGCCGAACTCCTCCTCGGCGACCCGCCGCCAGGTGTCGAAGGCGTCGGGGTGGACGTACTCGGACACTTCGAGGTGCGAGCGGGAGGGCTGGAGGTACTGGCCGAACGTCACCACGTCGACGCCGGCCTGCCGGAGGTCAGACAGCGTCTGGTACACCTCGTGGGCGTACTCGCCGACGCCCAGCATCAGGCTGGTCTTGGTGTACACGTCACTCTCGCGGTCGGCCTGGCTCAGGACGGACAGCGACTGCTCGTAGCCCGCCCGGCGGTCCCGGACCGGCCACTGGAGGCGGTCGACGGTCTCGACGTTGTGCGCGAACACGTCCGGGCCGGCGTCCAGAATCTCGCGGACGAGGTCCGGCTCGCCCCGGAAGTCGGGGACGAGACACTCCACGAGAATCGAGGGGTCGCGCTCCTTGATGGCCCGGATGGTCTCGGCGAAGTGGCTCGCGCCCTGGTCGGGCAGGTCGTCGCGGTCGACGCTCGTGAGGACGACGTAGTCCAGTCCGATTTCGGCGACGGCCTCGGCCACCTGCCGCGGCTCCTCCGGGTCCAGCGGCTCCATCCCGCCCGTCTCCACGTCACAGAAGTTACACCCGCGCGAGCAGCGGTCGCCCATGAGCATGAACGTGGCCGTGCCGTGACCGCCGTCGCCCGCGCCCGGCGCGCTCCCCGACCAGCACTCCCCGAGGTTCGGGCAGTTGGCCTCCTCGCAGACGGTGTTGAGGTCGCGCTCGCGGAGGATTCGCTTGATCTCGGTGAACCGCTCGCCCGACGGCGGCCGGGACTTCAGCCAGTCGGGCTTGCGCGAACGACTCATTACCCGCGAATTGGTGGCGTCTCGCAAAAGGGATTGTGTTCGGGCGGACGGACCCGTCTCCGACTCCGTCCGGAGCCGCCGCTGGTGCCGTTGCCTGCGGAGAACCGACCGCCGCCGTCGCGACCGTCGACCGGCGTCACTCGATCTGCGTGATCTCCTGTGACTCGCACTCCGGGCACTTCGACCAGTACGAGTCGGGGTCCGCGGCCGAGCGGAACTCGTGGCCGCAGTCCTCGCACTCGTACAGGGGCTTTTCCTCCGCGATTCCCACCTTCTCCTTGACTGTTTCGAGCACAGACATCGGATGCACCCGCCACTTGTCGAGCGAGGCTGTTATAACGCCGGCCAGCGCTTCAGACGCTGAAACCCCCGATATCTGTCGACCAAGCTTGTCCGGTCCCACCGCGTCGAAATCTATCCGTTCGGTCGGCCCAACGGGACCAACCGGCGGCGCGCGCGGCAGTTTCAGTCCGTGAAGCCCCGCGACGGAACCGCCCGATTGCGACCGTCTTCGCCGGAGGAATCACGCCTCGTCCGGCGCGGCTCCGTCGGCGCCTGGCTCGTCGCTCTCTGCTTCGGCGTCGCCCTCGCCGTCCCCGTCGCGGACCGCGGTGCTCCCGTCGACCAGCTCGCGGCGCAGTTGGATGTCCACCTCGAAGACGCCGCCGTCGAGTTCGAAGCACACCCGCTCTAAGGCCGTCGCGTACACCTTGTAGTGGTTGCCGTCGGCGTCGACGCGGGTCTCCTCGCGCAGGAGGTCGTACTCCTGGCAGACGTTGACGCGGCGATACACCGTCGGCTCGGAGGCGTCGAGGCGGTCGGCCAGCGCCTGTACCGAGACGGGGTCGACGTTCGCGGCCGCGAGGATGCGCCGGACCTCCTCGCTGCCGAGGACCTCGAACACCGTCTCCGGGTCCCACTCCTTGCTCACAGGTCTCATGCGGTGGCCAGGCAGTTAAGCCCGGGGTGTGACCGGTTCGGGTCACTTTCACTCCGCCATAGAAACGCCTTTGCCGTCGCGGACCCGCCACTGTGACGTGCCATCCCGAGCCGACAGCGAGCCGACCGTGGCGGTCGCGGAGGTCCTTCCGGAGTTCGCCGACGCCTTCCCCTTCGAGCGGTTCAACGCGATGCAGTCCGAGGCCCTGCCGGCCCTGCTGAACCGCGAGGACAACGTCGTCGTCAGCGCGCCGACGGCCAGCGGCAAGACCGCGCTGGCGGAACTGGCGATCTGCAAGACGCTCGCCGCGGACGGGACCGCCCTCTTTCTCGCCCCGCTTCGCGCACTCACCAACGAGAAGGAGAGCGAGTGGGAACGCTTCGAAGACCTGGGCTACTCGGTGTACGTCGTCACCGGCGAGCGGGACTTAAACCCCCGGCGCGCCGAGCGGGCCGACATCCTCGTGATGACGCCCGAGAAGGCCGACTCGGCCACGCGAAAGCACGAGACGCGGCGCTACTCGTTCATCACGGACGTGGACTGCTGTGTCATCGACGAGGTCCACCTGCTGGACTCGGACCGCCGCGGCGCGGTGCTGGAAGTCACCGTCTCGCGCCTGCGACGGCTCTGTGACCCGCGCGTCGTCGCGCTCTCGGCGACGATGCCGAACATCGACGACGTGGCCGACTGGCTGGACGCCCCCGACGAGACGACGTTCGCCTTCGGCGAGGACTACCGGCCCGTGCCGCTGAACGCCGACGTGAAGACCTACTCGCACGGCGAGAACGCCTTCGCCGACAAGTACCGCCGCCTCTACCGGGCGCTCGACCTCGCCGAGCCCCACATCCGCGACGAGGGCCAGGCGCTCGTGTTCGTCTCCTCCCGGCAGGACACCGTCCAGGCCGCCAAGAAGGCCCGCGACGAGATCACCGAGCGCGACGTGCCGATGGGGGCCCGCGGCGACTACGACTTCCACACCGAGGCCGCCGACCTCTCGAACGACACGCTCCGGCAGTCGGTGCTGGACGGCGTCGGCTTCCACCACGCCGGCCTCGCCCGCGAGGACAAGAACCGGGTCGAGGAGTGGTTCAAGCAGGGCAAGATTCAGCTGCTCTTCTCCACGTCGACGCTGGCGTGGGGCGTGAACCTCCCCGCCCGCTGTGTTGTCATCCGCGACACCAAACTCCACGACCCGCTGGAGGGGGAGGTCGACATGAGCCCGCTCGACGTGCTCCAGATGCTCGGCCGCGCGGGCCGGCCCGGCTACGACGACATGGGCTACGCCTGGGTCGTCTGCGACCGCTCGGACGCCGACAAGTACCGCCGCCTGCTCCGCGACGGCAAGGAGATCGAGTCCCGACTGGCGGCCGAACTCGACGCCCACCTCAACGCCGAGATCGCCCTCGGGACCATCGGCGACGTGGACGACGTGATGGACTGGCTCTCGACGACGTTCTACTACGCCCGCTCGCAGTCCGCCCCCGACGAGTACGACGCCGGCAGCGACCTGCGCCAGCGGGTCAGCGACACCCTCTCGGCGCTCGTCTCCGAGGGCTTCGTCGAGCAGGACGGCCTCGCCGTCGAGCCGACGCGGCTGGGCCAGCTGGCCTCGAAGTTCTACCTCCGGCTGTCGACCGCGCGGCGCTTCGCCGACATCGCCGAGCGCTGCGAGCGGGCGGCCGACCCCGACACCGGGGTCACCGTCGACGCGGACGACCTGCTGACCGCGGTGGCCGGCGCGACCGAGTTCGACAGCGTCAGCGCCCGCTCCGACGAGGAGGACGCGGTCCACGCGGTGCTGGGGGGTTCGGCCGCCGACAGCCTCGACGCCGGCCAGCGGAAGGTGCTCGCCATCCTCCGGTCGGGGATGACCGGGACGACGCCGACCGAACTCAAGAGCGACGCGTGGGTCATCCGCCAGAACGCGCTCCGCCTGCTCGCCGCGCTCCGGGAGTTCCTCGACACGCTCGGCCCGGCCCGCTACGCGAACCTCGCCTGCCGGGTGGAGGCCCGCGTCGAACACGGCATCAGCGCCGACGCGGTCGGCCTGACCGCCATCGACGGCGTCGGGAGCGGCCGCGCGGGCAAGCTCGCCGCCGCGGGCCTGTCCTCGCCCGCCGACGTGGTCGAGGCCGGCTCGGACGCGCTCGTTCGCGCCGGCCTCTCGGAGGGCGTCGCCGAGCAGGTAGTCTCCAACGCCCGGGACCTGCCGGTCGTGCGGGTCGACTGGGGCGCGTTCCCCGACAGCATCGCCCCCGGCGAGAACGAGATGCGAGAGGTCGCGGTCACCAACGACGGCGGCGGCGCTCGCGCGGGCCTGCGCGTCACCGTCAACGGCCGCGAGATGACCGCCAAGCCGTCCTACCTGGGCGAGGCCGCGCTCCCGGTCGCCGTCTTCGGCGCGGACGCGGACGAACTCACGTTCGCCGTCGAGGTCGCGTTCCCGGCGCTGCCGCTCCCGCCCATCACCGAGACGCGGACCGTGACGATCCGGTGACGGTTCCATTCTGACACATCCGCAAAACGCGCTCAGAGCGGCCGATAAAATTTACAAAAGTCTCTCGAAGCGTCTCGTCGCGGCGTTACCCACTCCCTGAAGGGTGGTGAAATCCGCTGAAGGGTGCGCAAAGCGAGCGAACTCACGGCAAGCGTCTGCCGTTTATATTGTGGGATAGGTCCATACGACGAAGTGAGGAAGCTCACCATGTCCAGTGCATCGCCCTTCCGCTCCCCGACGGAAGCCGCCCCACGCAACGTCGACCTCCAGTCCCTCGCGGTCCGTCCCCTGCGCTTCGCCGCGTTCTGGCTCGGGGTACTCGCGCCGCTGGCGTATCCCCCGCTCCTGCTGGGCGGCCTGGACAGTCAGACCTTCCTCGTCTTCGTGGGTGTCGTCGCCCTCAACGTCCTCGGCCTGCTGGCGGGCCGAGGCTACGGCGACCGGGCCTGACCCGGCCGGTCGCTCTCTTTCGTTCTGGCATTCCTCACTCGTCGCCGAGCAACAGCGCCCTGAGGTCTGCGCTCCCCGACGCAACGTGGTCGACCATCGAGAGGTCCGTCTCGTCGCCGTCACCGCGGAAGCCGATGGTCGTCATGCCGGCGGCGACGGCCGCACGCGCGCCCATCGTGGAGTCCTCGACCGCCCAGCACGCCTCGGGAGCGAGGCCCAGTTCCACCGCGCCGCGCTCGTAGATGTCCGGTTCGGGCTTGCCGGGACCGTCCACGTCCTCGGCGCTGACCGCCGCGTCGAACTGCGAGAGGAGGTCGAAGCGCTCGTCGACCACGTCGATCCAGGCCCACGGGGCCGACGTAGTGAGCGCCAGCGCGACGCCGGCCGCCCGGAGGTCCGCGAGCAGGTCGTGTGCGCCCTCGAGCAGCGTCGCGTGCTCGCCGTAGATGCGCTCGCCGTGTTTCTCGAACAGCGCCTCGAACTCCTCGCGGTCGACGGCCATGTCGTACTCGGCGGCGAGGTCGGGGTACACCTCGGTGTAGTCGCGGCCGGTGATGGCCGCGACGGGGATGTCGTCGTTCGGCGCGGCCGTCGGGAGAATCTCCTCGCGCTGGGCGCTGACCCAGTGGTCTTCGGACTGGACGAGGACGCCGTCCATGTCGAAACAGACGCCGGCGGGGATGTCGCTCATTGCCACTCCATCGAGCGGCGACGGCTTTGGCTGTTGCGACTCCGGGTACTCCCGCCCCGACGGCGTCCAGAGCGAGCGACGACGAAGTGAGTTCGGCGTGCGCCGACAACGACTGTACGTTCGCGGCCGCCCTCTGTTCTACTGTAGTGAGCAACGACTTCAGCGACATCACGGGACTCCCCGAAGACATCGGCGTCGGGGACGACCTCGCTCGGGCACAGCAACGCGTCTCGATCCGCGTCGAGTCGCGGCGGTACGACAAACCGGTGACCGTCGTCTCGGGGTTCGACGACGCCACGACCGACCTCGACGCCCTCGCCTCGACGCTCAAGCGACGCCTCGCGGTCGGCGGGACTGTCACCGACGACCGCATCGAACTGCAGGGCGACCACGGGCCGCGACTCCGCGAGGCGCTCGAAGACGAAGGGTTCGCCGTCGACGACTGACTCCCGCCGACAGACCCCGATCGCGGTCAGCGCGTCGGCTCCACGCATCGAATCCGGCTGAAAAACGGTATCGCGTCGAATCCTCCTTCGCGCGGTTCGCTCGCTTCTCGCGTCCCGACGGCCAGCGGCCGGTCCGACCGGCCCCGGGGCCGTTCAGTCGTCCCCGGCGGCCGGTCCGGCGTCGTCCGCGTCGAGCGACCCCCGCTCGTCGGCGTCGGCCGTGTCGGCGCTGACCTCGAACTCGTCGACCAGTTCCTCCAGGTCGTCCGCGAGGCCGGCGACCGACCGGACGTTCTCGGAGACGCTGGTGAGCGAACTGGACTGCTCCTCGGAGGCGGCCGAGACGTTGCTCGCCTCCGCCGCCGTCTCCTCGCTGACGCTGCTGACCTCGTCGACCATCGCCACGACCTCCTCGGTGGTGGCGGCCTGCTCGTCCGTGGCGTCGCTGATCTCCGTGACGCCGCTCTCGGCTTCGTCGACGACCTCCTCGATCTCCTCGAACATCTCGATGGCGTCCTCGGTCGTACTGACGCCCTCCTCGACCTGGTCGCGCATCCCCTCGATGTCGTCGACGGTCTCGCCCGTCGAGGACTGGATCTCGCTGATGAGCGACTCGACCTCTTCGGTCGCCTCGCCCGCCTCCGTCGCGAGCGACTTGATCTCGTCGGCGACGACGGCGAACCCTTCGCCCGCTTCGCCCGCTCGCGCGGCCTCGATGGAGGCGTTGAGCGCGAGCATGTTCGTCTGCTCGGCGATGTCGGTGATCATCGAGACGATCTCGCTGATCTCTTCCATCTCCGACTCCAGCGCGGCGACCTGGTCGACCGCCTCGTCGGCCCCGTCTTCGATCTCCCGGATCTCCGCGGACGCTTCGGCGGCCCGCTCGCTCCCTTCCTGCGCTCGCTCGGCCGCTTCCTGTGCCGTCCCGGCCACGTCGACCGACGACGAGGCGATCTCCTCGATGGTCGCGGACATGTCGTTCATCTCGCTGACGACCTCCTGGAGGTTGCCTGACTGAGTGTCGGCCCCGCTGGATATCTCCTGGACCGACTCGGCGACCTCCTGGCTCGCCTGTTCGATCTCGGCCGTGCTCGCGGCGACCTCCGTGCTCGCCTCGCTCACGTCCTGGGCGATCGACTGGACCCTGGCGATGCTCTCGTCGACCGCGTCGAGACCCTCGTCGATGTTCACGAGGACGTCGCCGTAGGCCCCGGGCAGGTCGGTATCGAGGTCCTGGTCCAGGTGCCCCTCGCGGAGGTCCGCACTCACGTTTTCGAGCTGTTCGAAGCTCTCGGAGAGCTGCGTGAGTCCGGAGTCGAGTTCGCGCATGACGGTCCCGTAGTCGCCGGGCAGGTCGGTGTCGAGGTCCTGATCCAGTTCCCCGGCGCGGACGTTCTGGCTCGCCCGGCTGATCTCGTCGAAGCTCGCCCCGAGCTGGGTCATCCCGTCTTCCAGGCCCTCCATGATCTCACCGAACTTTCCGGGGAGGTCGGTCTCGACCTCCTCGTCGAGGTGGCCCTCACCGAGCGAGTCGCTGACGGACTCGATCTGGTCGACCTGGCGGTTCAGGTTCGACTGCATGTCCTCGAACGCGTCCACCATCTCGCCGATCTCGTCGTCGCCGGTCGAGATGTCGTCCGTCTGGTCGAACCGGCCCTGTGACAGCGCCGTCGCGCGGTCGCGGACCTTCACGATCGGCTTCGAGAAGTACCTGGCGGCGGCGTAGCCGGTCACCGCGACCGCCACGGCCGCGAGGCCGGACAGCGCGATGACGAGGTTCCGCGCCGACGCCGTCGTGGACTGCAGCGCCGCGCCGAGTGCCGCGATCGGTTCGCTGATGTCCTCCTCGGGAACCGTCGCCACGAGCGTGAACTGCCTGTCGCCGAACTGGAGCGGGGCGAACCCGACGTATCGCGTCTCGTTGCCCTCGCCCTCGACGGTCTTCGTGTGCGTCGTCATCCCCGACTCGCCGGCGAGCATCTGGTTCTGGGCGATCGTTCCGAGTTCCGCACCGTACTCGTCCGCCGTGACGTTCGTCCGCTGTTCGATCATCTGCTGGTCGGGGTGGCTGACGATCTCGCCCCTGTCGTTCAGAATGTAGAGGTAGCCGGTCTCGCCGACGGTGACGCGGTTCGTCGTCTGGGTGATGATCGAGTAGTTGAACTGCGCGGCGACGACGCCACGGAAGGCACCGTTGTCGTCGTACACCGGCGTCGAGACGTACAGCTGTTCGTGCCCGTCGCTCGTCTCGATTTCGTCGAAGTACGCCTCGCCTCGGGTCCCGGCCTCGGCCCTGGTGAACCAGCTCTCGTCGGCGTAGGACGTCGAACTGTCCGTGCCCGTGGTCACGTCCCGGCCCGTCCGGTCAGCGTGGAGAATCTCGTTCCCGTCCGGCCCCGCGAAGGTAATCTGCTCGTAGGCCAGGTGCTCTTCGTCACCGACGGTGACCGTCCGCGTCAGGAGGTACCGCTGGAAGGAGTCCTCCATCTCGCTCTCGGCGTCCTCGACGGCGGTCTGCTGGAGTTCGTAGTAGTAGACGCTCGGCGCGATGACCCAGTCGAAGGGCTCGTAGTAGGTGTAGGCGATGAACTTCGTCATCTTGGGGTTGCCCTCCTGGGTCGTGTCCTCCCACTCGTACTCGGCGATGCCCCACTCCTCGCCGTTGCGAATCGCCTCGTCGGACTCGACTTCCGACTCGATGTCCTCGAAGACGACCAGCGTCCCGCCGCTGTCCTCGACGAGGTTGTGGCCGTCGTCCAGGCTGTGGTGGACGACGACGTTGGAGTCGCTGTCGGTGATGTACGCGTACCCCGTATCACCCATGTAGCCGGGCTGGAACGAGTCGTACATGGTCCCGTCGGTGCGCGTCCGGTCGCCCGTCGTGCCGCTGATCATCGCCTCGACGTCGGATTCGACCTGTCGCTGCTCCGCGGGCGAGAGCTCCTCCCAGCTCCGGCCGTCGTACTCCGTTTCGAGCACCGTCTGCATCGCGTTGTCGATGCCGGCGCGCATCTGGAGCGACGTGTAGCCGAGTTGACGCTGACTCGACTCCTGGACCAGTTCCATCTCGCCGTCCTTGGCGGACAGGTAGTTGTCCATCGTCGAGGAGTCCGCCAGCGAGCGCACGTCGACCTCGCGCTGGTTGACCTGGTTCTGGATGCCCTCCTGTCGCGCTTCCACGCTGTTGTTCAGCTGATCGGTCATCGAGCCGCGCAGGTACTCGCCGCTCTGCATCTGCGCGTTCTGGTTGAGCTCTCCCATGCTGTTGACCGAGAGCAGTCCGACGCCGGCCAACGGCACCAGCGAAATTGTTAGAAGTAAAACTATTAGTTTGCCCTGAATATTCATATTCAACGCTCGTCTAATTCGCCTATTAAGATTTTTTGCCGCATTATTTGGTACGATAATCGGGGACTGAATTCTGGCCCCGATTTGACCGGTGCGTTCTCACTTACCGTGGGTGTACGTGTCGCGACAATTGATACCGCCCGTCTGATACCCGTGTGACTCCGATTCCAGTGCTCCGCGTTCGTAGGGACCTTCAAATACCAGCGCGGGACCAGACCGGTCCATGCACGACGGACTCCGTGTCATGGCCGGCGAGTGTACGACCGTCTTCGAGGGCTCTCGCGAGCGCGAGCAACGCGGGAACGTACTCGTGGTGGTCAAGCCCGACAACACCGTGCTCGTCCACGACGCCGAGGGGTACCAGCCGGTCGCGTGGCTCACGCGCGCCGAGAGCGTCGCCGTCGACGACGGCACGGTGACCGCCCGGGACGGCGACGAACTGCTCCGCGTGGTCGCCCACTACGAACACGGGAGCGCCCGTTATCCGGCGTCGAGCGCGGGCGTTCCGGTGGCCGACTGCCCGGACTGTCCCGGCACGCTGGTCCGCGCCCGAAGCGCCGTCGACTGCACCGCCTGCGAGGCGTCCTACGGGATTCCGACGGACGCCGAGGTCACCGCCGGTCGGTGTTCGGACTGCGGGCTCCCGACGTTTCGGGTCGAACGCGGCCAGTCCTTCGAGTGCTGTCTCGACCGGGACTGCGAGTCGATGGACGACGTCGTCGCGGCCGCCTTCGACCGGCAGTGGGACTGTCCGAACTGCGACGGCGACCTGTTGATTCTCCGGCGCGGCGGCCTGCTCGCCGGCTGTGAGCGCTATCCGGACTGCGACACTGGATTCGCGCTGCCCGCCGGCGTCGTCGTCGGCGAGTGCGCCTGCGGCCTGCCGCTGTTCGAGACGGCCGGCGGTCGCCGGTGTCTGGACAGCGCCTGCGCGGCGGCCGAGTGACCGCGACCCGCGGGCCGACCCGCAGGGGCTTTGTCGTCGCGGGAGTCACGTCCGGGCATGGAACTGACGCTCGACGGCGACGTCGTCCGGGCCGGCGGGGAGGCCCGCGAGCGATTCTACGACTCGCGCGGCTACGGACGGGCCCGCAACGGCGACCTCGACCTCGCGCCCGTGGAGGCCGCGCACCTGCTCTACCGCGGCGACGTCGAGGGAATCGACGGGATGGACTTCCGCGCCTTCCTCACCTCGGCGGCCGTCTCCGAGGTCGCCTTCCTCGTCTACAAGGACCTGCGGGACCGGGGCTTCTACCTCTCGCCGGCCCGCGAGGGCTGGGTCGACGACCCGACGGGCGCGGACTTCGTCGTCTACCCGCGCGGGAAGGGGCCGTGGGACGGTGCCGTCGCCTACCGCGTCCGGGTCGTCGGCGAGCGCGACACGGTCGACGCCGCGGCCCTCGGCGAGTGCGTCCTCGCCGTCGTCGACGAAGAGAGCGAGGTGACGTACCTCGAGACCGACCGACCCGCGGTCGGTGGGACCAGCGACGCCGCCGTTCCGGAGACCGAGGGCGACCTGCTCGCCGAGCGGGTGCTGTGCTGGGACCCGCCGGCGGCGCTGTACGAGTCGGCGTTCTACGGTCAGCGCCTCGACGACGACGGCGCGGTCCAGCTCTCGCTCGTGGAGGCCGCCTACCTCGCCCGCGAGGGCCTGCTGTCGGTCGACGGCGGGGCCGACGCCGTGGTCGAGCGCGGCCGCGCCGTCGAGGGCGAGCGCTTCGACCGTCGGCTGGCGGTGTACGCCGCGCTCCGGACGAGCGGCGTCGCGCCCAAGACCGGCTTCAAGTTCGGAGCCGACTTCCGGACCTACGCGGACGTGACGAGCGCCGACGACCTCGGCCATTCGGAACTGCTCGTGCGCGTCCTGTCGGCCGACCACGCCTTCGAGCCACGCGACCTCGCGCTGGACGTTCGGCTGGCCCACGGCGTCCGCAAGCGGATGGCGTTCGCGCTCGTGGACGAGGCGGGCGACATCGAGTGGGTCGCCGTCGAGCGACTGACGCCCTGACGAGCGCGCGGGTCGCGACCGGTCCGGCCCATGCCGTCGCCGCCGAGGCGCTCGGAAACGAACCCTTTTTGCGCCGACCGGGACCAAGACCCCTGTAACGCGGCTCACCGCGAGCCCGGTGTACCCATGACGACGGACGACTCCCACCACGACGACGCATCGCCCGACGAGGACCGCCGCCAGTCGGGCCGGCAGTGGCGGGAGTTCGACGCGGCGGCCGAGCCTACCGCTCCGCCCGTTCGCGCCGACGGCGGCACCGAGGCCGAGGGGGCCGACGAGGCCACGCTCGATCCGTGGGGCTCCTCGACCATCGCCGACTACCGCAAGCTGTTCGAGCAGTTCGGCATCGAGGAGTTCGACGACCTGCTCCCGGAAGTCCCGAATCCCCACTACCTGATGCGCCGGGGCGTCATCTTCGGCCACCGCGACTACCGCCCCGTCGCCGAGGCGATGCGCACCGGCGAGGACTTCGCCGCGCTCTCGGGGTTCATGCCGACCGGCGACCCCCACATCGGCCACAAGCTCGTCTTCGACGAGATCATCTGGCACCAGCAGCAGGGCGGCGACGCCTACGCGCTCATCGCCGACCTCGAGGCCCACAGCGCTCGCGGGCTCACGTGGGAGGAGATCGACGAGCACGCGACGAACTACGTCCTCTCGCTGCTCGCGCTCGGCTTCGACCCCGAGGACGGCACGCTCTACCGCCAGTCCGACAACCGCGAGGTGCAGGACCTCGCGTTCGAACTCGGGGCCGAGGCGAACTTCTCGGAACTGCAGGCCATCTACGACTTTGACGGCGAGACCGACGTCTCGCACATGCAGTCGGTCGTCACGCAGATGGCCGACATCCTCTACCCGCAACTGGACGAGCCCAAGCCGACGGTCATCCCCGTCGGCCCCGACCAGGACCCGCACATGCGGCTCGCGCGCGACCTCGCGGCGCGGATGCGCTACTTCGGCGTGACGGAGGCGTTCGCCAGTTTCGAGGCCGACGCGGCCGAGCGCACGCTCCTCCGGCAGGCCCACGACGCCCGCGAGGACTACGCCGCGGAGCCCGACCGGCCCCGCTGTGGCGAGGCCGCCGACTGGCTCCGCGAGAATCGGCAGGCTCCCGCCGACGCGCTGGAATCCGTCGCCGCGAAACTGGACGAGGCGGGCAAGGAACCGCTCCGCCCGCGCATCCGCTTCCTCGACCGCAACGCGACCGACGCGGCCTTCGACGCGCTCATCGAGGCCGTCGAGGGCGAGAAGCGCGTCTACGACGAGCACGTCGACGCCTTCGACATGGACCGCGCCGAGGCCGAGGAACTGGCCCGGCAGGTCGAACTCGACACCGGCGGCTACGGCTTCCTCCCGCCCTCGTCGATCTATCATCGGTTCATGACCGGCCTCACCGGCGGCAAGATGTCCTCCTCGATTCCGGCCTCGCACATCTCGCTGCTCGACGACCCCGAAGACGGCTACGACAAGGTGAAGTCGGCGACGACGGGCGGCCGGACGACCGCCGAGGAACAGCGCGAGAAGGGCGGGAAGGCCGACGAGTGTCCCGTCTACGAGCTGTACGCCTACCTCCTCTCGGGCGACGACGACGAGTTCGCCACGGAGGTCTACGAGGAGTGCGTCGGCGGCGAGCGCCTCTGTGGCGGGTGCAAGGAGCAGGCCGCCGAACTGATGACCGAGTTCCTCGAAGACCACCAGGAGAAACGCGAGGAGTGGGCCGACAAACTGGACGACCTGGACATAGACCTCGACTCCGACCGCAAGCGCTCGGGCGCGGACTGAGCGACAGGGAGTCTCGGTTCGCGTCGAGACGCCTCCACGCGCAACGCTTTTGGTCGGCAGTCACAATCGCTGAGACATGGCATCCGAATCCCACCGTGCCGGTGTCGCACGCCAGCCACCAGACCGCCCGGGGTTCGGCTTCTTCTTCGTCGCCTGATCGCGCGTGGACTCCGCGGGCGTCGAGCGGCGTCCGCGGACGAAACCGCGAGCGGGAAGTGAGAACCGTTAACTGAGCGACCCGCGCTATTCCGACAACGACCGAGACACCCGTATGAAACGACCACAGGCACAGGTGGCCGTCCTGCAGGCCGCCGACGCACAGGAGGACAGACGAATCGACGAGGTGGCCGACGAGGCCGACCTCAAACCGGAGGCGGCGACGCGCGCCGCGTTCGAACTCGAAGCCGACGGCCTCCTCGCCGTCGCCGAGGAGACCGTTTCGCACTACGAACTGACCGAGGAGGGCGAGCGCTACGTCCGCGAGAGCCTGCCCGAACAGGACCTCTACGCCGCGGCCACGGACGCCGGCGCGGACGAGGGGCCCGTCCAGATGGGCCAGGTCATCGGCGCGTCGGGCCTCGAAGGGCCGGCCGTCGACATCGCGCTGTCGAACTACGCCCGCAAGGCCTACGGCGAGATCGACAGCGGCGAGATCACCGCCAACCCCGACGCCGACCCCGGCGCTGACCCCGAGATGCTCGCGCTGGAGGCGGTCGCCGACGGGCGCGTCGACGACGCCGACGCGGACGCGCTCGACCAACTGGAACGGCGCGGCCTCGTCGACGTGCGCGAAGAGACCGTCCGCTCCGTGCGACTGACCGACGACGGCGTCACCGCGCTGATGGAGGGCGTCGAGGTTGCCGAGACCGTCGACCAGCTGACGCCCGAACTGCTCACCAGCGGCGAGTGGGAAGACGTGGCGTTCACGGAGTACAACGTCGAGGCCGACGCCGAGGACGTGCGCCACGGCAAGGAGCACATCCTCCGCCAGACCGCCAACCGCGTGAAGGACACGCTCGTCGGGATGGGCTTCCAGGAGATGGAGGGCCCCCACGCCGACGCCCAGTTCTGGATCAACGACTGCCTGTTCATGCCACAGGACCACCCGGCACGGACCCACTGGGACCAGTTCGCGCTGGAACGACCCGACGAGATCCGCGACCTGCCCGAGGACCTCGTCGAGCGGGTCCGGTCGGCCCACAAGGAGGGCGTCGGTCCCGACGGCGAGGGGTATCACTCGCCGTGGACCGAGGACGTGGCCCGCGGGATGGACCTCCGCGGGCACACCACGTCGCTGTCGATGCGCTACCTCTCGGGCCACCAGGTCGGCGACCTCGAACCGCCACAGCGGTACTTCAGCGTCGAGAAGGTGTACCGAAACGACACGCTCGACCCGACGCACCTGCTCGAGTTCTTCCAGATCGAGGGCTGGGTGATGGCCGAGGACCTCTCCGTGCGGGACCTCATGGGGACGTTTACGGAGTTCTACGAGCAGTTCGGCATCACCGACATCGAGTTCAAGCCCCACTACAACCCCTACACCGAACCGAGCTTCGAGCTGTTCGGGACCCATCCCGAGACGGGCGAAATCGTGGAGGTCGGGAACTCGGGCATCTTCCGGGACGAAGTGCTCACGCCGCTGGGCGTCGACTGCGACGTGATGGCGTGGGGGCTCTCTCTGGAGCGCCTGCTGATGCTCATGTACGGCTTCGAGGACATCCGCGACGTGCACGGGACGCTGTGTGACCTGGAACTGCTGCGAGAGACGGAGGTGATGCACTGATGCCAGTCGTCGACGTCGACCCCGAGGAGCTTCGCTACCTGACCGGCCACGACGAGAAGGACGACGAGGAACTGAAATCGGACCTGTTCGACCTCGGACTGGAGTTCGAGGGCCGAACCGAGGACGACGAGTTCCAACTGGAGTTCGCGCCCGACCGCCTCGACCGCCTCTCCGTGGAGGGCGTCGCCCGCTCGCTGCGCTACCACTACGGCGACGACCGCGGTGTGTACGTCCCGAGCACGAACAGCGCCGACTGGACCATCGAGGTCGAGGACCAGCCCGAGGAGCGTCCGTACGTGACCGGGGCGATCGTCCGCGGCCTCGACATGAGCGAGGAGGCCCTGGAGTCCCTGATTCAACTGCAGGAGAAGCTCCACGCGACGATGGGTCGCAAGCGCGCGAAGGGGGCCATCGGCGTCCACGACCTGACGATGTTGAAGGGGGCGGCCGCGACCGAGGGCCAGGGCAAGTCCATCACCTACACGAGCGCCGACCCCGACGAGGCGACGTTCGTGCCGCTGGACGCCGACGCCGAGATGACGCCGAACGAGGTCGTCGACTCGCACGAGACGGGCCAGACCTACGGCGACCTCGTCGCCGACTTCGACCGCGTCCCGGCCATCTACGACGCCATCGGCCTGTTCTCGTTCCCGCCGGTCATCAACGGCCGCCGGACCGAGGTCACCGAAGGCTCCCGGGACCTGTTCATCGAGATGACCGGGACCGACCAGTGGACCATCGACCGGATGTGCGCCATCGTCTGCTACGCGCTGGAGGCCCGCGGCGGTCGGGTCGAGCGCGTCGAGGTCGAGTACGCCGACGACGCGCCCGGCGAGTACGCCGGCCGGACGCTGGAGCGACCCGACTTCGCCGTGCGCACCAAGACGGTCACGCACGACCGCATCGAGTCCATCCTCGGCGTCTCGCTGGACGAGCGCGAAGTCGTCGACTACGCCGAGCGCGCGGGCCTCGACGCCACGCCCACGGACGGCGACGACGGCACGGCCTACGAGGTGGAGATTCCGCCCTACCGCGTCGACGTCATCCACCCGTTGGACCTGATCGACGACATCGGCCGAGCGCTCGGGTTCAACAGCCTCGAACCGGTCTACCCCGACGTGTCGACGGTCGGGGGTCGCCACGACCGTTCCCGCCTCGAAGACGCCGCCCGCGACGCGCTGGTCGGCCTCGGCTTCGAGGACCTGCTGAACTTCCACATGATAAACGAGGCCGAGAACTTCGAGCGGATGAACCTCCCCGTGCCGGACGACGATGAGGGGAGCGACGCCGACACCGTCGGCCTGGCCGAACCGGTCACCATCCAGGAGCCCTACAGCGAGGACTACACCGTCCTCCGGACGTGGGCGCTCCCCTCGATTATGATGGTCCTGGAGAACAACACCCACCGGAGCTACCCGCAGGACCTCGCGGAGATCGGCCTGGCCGCCGGCCTCGACGAGTCCGAGAACACCGGCGTCGCGGAACACCGGACCGTCGCGGGCGCGCTCGCCCGCACGGACGCCTCCTACGAGGACGCGAAGGCCCGCCTCCAGGCGCTCGCCGACGCCTTCGACAAGGACCTCTCCACGCCTCCGACAACCCACCCGACGTTCATCGACGGCCGCGCGGCCGAGGTCGTCCTCGACGGCGAGTCCGTCGGCGTCGTCGGTGAGGTCCATCCGCGAGTGCTCGTGGAGCACGATCTGGAACTGCCTGTGGCGGCGTTCGAACTGCGACTAGACGGACTGGCGTAAGTTCGACTGCGAGCGGCGCGAGCAGTCGGTTTTGACGATTTTCACTCCTCGCTCGGATAGACGTACTCCACGTCGTCCGGTTTCGCCGTCTCGTCCTCGTCGGCTTCGACGACGATGGTCGAGGAGAGCCTGTTGAACAGCCGCAGCCCCTCTTCCTCGTAGGCGAGCCAGCCGATGAGACAGTCGAGCGGGAGCAGGAACGCCTTCCCGAAGCTCTCGACGGCCGCCGTCCCGTAGTCGATGGGGTCGCCGCGCTCGTCCCTGACCGCGATGTCCATGACCATCTTGCCGGCGGACTGGCCCTGCCGGCCTTCGAGGACCGTCCAGTACGTGAACAGGGCGAGGCCGTTGAGGCCGGCGAACGGCGTCGTCACGGAGAGGCTGCCGGTCACGAGCGAGAAGACGCCGGCCACCGCTCCCAGACCGGAGAGGACTGCACCGACGAGGAGCACGTCGACGAGCCACGCGAGAAAGCGGTCGTCCCAGGAGGCGATGTGGATGGTGCGAGGGCGTGTCATGCCGGAGATTCGCCGGCCTCGCACTTCAGGATTCGCCGGCTACAGGTCCGCGCCGACGGCGTCCTCGACGCTGTCGAAGCCGTCCTCGGCGAGCAGGTCGACCAGTCCCTCGTTGATCTCGCGGGCGATGGACGGGCCGCGGTAGACCAGGCCGGTGTACAACTGGACGAGCGACGCGCCGGCACGGATCTTCCGGTAGGCTCCTTCGGGCGTCGAGACGCCGCCGACGCCGACGACGGGCACGTCGACGCGCTCGGCGACGAAGCGGACCATTTCGGTCGCCGTGTTCTCGATTGGCTTTCCCGAGAGGCCGCCCTGCTCGACCGCGTTGGGCGAGCGCAGGCTGGCCGGCCGCTCAGTCGAGGTGTTCGTCGCGACGACGCCGTCGAGACCGAGTTCGGTGACGAGGTCCAGCGTGTCCTCGACGGCCGGTTCCGGGAGGTCCGGCGAGAGCTTCACGAGCAGCGGCGCAGCGCCCGCGTCCTGGAGTTCGGTGAGGATGGCCTCCATCGCCTCGCGGTTCTGTAGCTCCTCGAACCCCTGTGAGTTCGGACAGGAGACGTTGACGACGAAGAAGTCGCCGCCTGCCGCGACCCGTTCGTAGGTGTAGCGGTAGTCCGCGGGCGCGTCTGCCGTCCCGACGTGTTCGGACTTCGCGATGTTGACGCCGAGCGGGAACGGCGCGTCGGTGTTCTTCAGTCGCTCGCCGACGACATCGGCCCCGTCGTTGTTCAGGCCCATACGGTTGATGATGGCCTCGTCCTCCCGGAGGCGGAACATCCGCGGGCGGGCGTTTCCGGTCTGTGGCTCCGCGGTGACGCCGCCGACCTCTGCGAAGCCGAAGCCGAGGGACGCGAGTACAGTGGGGACGGTCGCGTTCTTGTCGAAGCCGGCCGCGACCCCGACGGGGTTGTCGAAAGACTGGCCGAAAGCCTCGACGTTCAGGCGTTCGTCGTCGACTGTGTACCGTGCGGCCATCGCGTCCGCCACGGGCGTCCCGTTGACCAGTTCCAGGAGTCGATGGACGCTTCGGTTCGCCGTCTCCGCCGGGAGTGAGAACAGGACTGGTTTCGCGATGTCGTAAAGTCTCATACTGAATGTCGGTACCGAACAGAACGTCGTGGATGGAGTCCCGCTGTTGGGATCTTTCGGTTCGACGGCCCGCGATGCGGGCGTCTCACCGCCGATGGTGCGTTAGAAGTCGTGTTCGACCTCTTCGGGGTCCGCCTTCTGGATGATGATCTTGTTGTCGCGTACGCGAACGAACACTTCGTCTCCGATCTCCATGCCGGCGACGGCCAGCTCGTCTTCGTGAAGGTTGATGTGTACGTTGTGGTACTCGCCGTCCTCATCTTTGGCGCCACTCGGGCTGAGCTTCTTCTTTCGCACCATCGCGGTATCCTACTCCGCACTTCACCGCAGGATACACTTAAGTCTACCGTGCCGACTGTCACGGGACTGCGCCGGGGCGGGCGCGCGTGACGTTTTCGTCGCGGCTGATTCGCTACAGATCGACCTGAACACGGCCTCCCACAGGATAGTTTCGACTGACGTTTATAAATGCATCCGCCGAAGGCGGCCGAATTGGGGGGTATATTTATGGTCTACCATGTGCTGAATTGGCATGGAGCGGTTCAATCATGGCACCCGACAGCGACAAGCGCAACTTCGCACTGCGCGAAGACGGTGACGAATCGAGCGTCTTCTCGGGCGGGACTCCGCGTCAGGCCGCGCTGAAGGCAGCGCGTCGCCTCGACCCGGCGGACGGAGAGGACGAGGCCGAACCCCAGGAGATACGACTCCGAGAAAAGGGGACACACAAGGTCCACATCTACGAGGCGTGGGCCTGGGTCGAGGAGGCACCGGACGATAAACCCGACTGGATGCCCGGTGACATCACGAAAGGGAACGTCTCGAAACAGGGCGTCGAGCACCTGGACGAGATCTAGTCGCGGCTCAGGTTTTCCGTTCAGTACTCGCTGGGTCGGATACGCGTACGCGCGAAACAACAAAGATAGTCTCGACTGAACTCTCTTGCCGCTCTCCGCTGTGCGGGCCACTCACACCCGTGTAAGCGCCTCTCGTAGCGCCCTTCCTTCGACGGGGTTAAGTATGGCACTCCCATCGGAACGTAATGCGAACGCGGCGCGGGGCGACGCCCCCTGCCGAACGGAACTCCATTCGATGCCCTTAAGTGGAACAGGGCATTCGGATGGGACGCAAAGGTGGTTCACGTCGGGCGGTTTCGACGTGACCCCAATCCGACGCCCTTAAGTGGAACAGGGCACTCGGGTTGAATGCGAACGACGTTCGGTCGGGACATCGAAACCCGGCCGCCACGGACCGAGGCGAACGGGAGTTCGCCGATGGAACTCGAAGCCTTTATAGGGGCTTCGAGACAACATACAGGTCCGAAGAAATGAGGATTCCACCCCTGCGGTCCGCCGTCAAGATGGGATCTGATGTTAGCCCTGATAGTTCGG
>ENA-ORCR01000371-ORCR01000371.1-marine-metagenome-genome-assembly--contig:-NODE-371-length-28725-cov-6.691008_pt1 | contig 28725 bp, 26 predicted proteins | sample MGYA00237782_ERZ508514 | MGnify/ENA primary metagenome ERZ508514 (study PRJEB26185, sample SAMN06268960) | marine metagenome | isolation source: Eden Landing Ponds, San Francisco, CA, USA | place...
AGGGCCGACCGCCGGCGGTCTCGATCTCCGCGAACAGCACCTCCGTGCGCCCGCGGTCGAAGTGGGTCCGGAGGACGGTGTCTATCTCCACGATCACCTCCTCGATGTCCTCGTCGTGGGTACGGTCGGTCGCCTCGCCCGCGGTCGGCTCGCCGTCCTGCCGGAACTGGTCACCGGTGTGGTAGTCGAGCGTCTGGGTGCCGCGAGCGTGGCCGTGCGGCGACTCCGAGGTGTCGTACTCGCGGGAGTCCTTCCACCACGAGCCGCGCTCGGCCTCGCGGAGCTCCCGGACCAACTCGTCGAGCGTCTCCGGGGAGCCCCGGGTGTTCTTCCGGTCGAGCCGGCGGTCCATCTCGGCCTCCAGCTCGTCGATCGGGTCGACGTCGCCGTCGGCGGGGGCGGGCGCGCCGCCCTCCATCGCGACCTCCCACGGCTCCGGCTCGGGTTCCTCGTCCTCTCCGTCGTCGTCGGCCAGCATGCCGTCGCTCTTCATCCGGAGCAGGACGCTGGCGTAGAACAGCGCGCGCCCGGTCGTCCGGAGATCGGTCTCGTCGAGCTTCGCTAAGAACGCGTCCGTCACCTGGACGATATCGATGTCCCACGGCTCGATCTCCCCCTCCTCGGCGAGCTGGACGAGGAGCTCGACGGGCTCGACCTCGCCGTCCTCGCTGGGCCCCTCGTCGGGCCCGCCACCGTCGTCGGCGCTCTCGTCGCCGTCGCCTGCGTCGGCAGCCGTCGCGCCGCCGATGACGGGACCATCGCCACTGTCGACGCCGGGACCGTCGCCGCCGTCGCGCTCGCTCGTCAGGTCGAGGTCCGGGACGCCGCCCGCCGGCTCCTCAGTCATCCGCGGTCACCTCCTCGTCGCTGTCGGCGTCCTCGCCGAACTGCATCCCCGTCACGGCGGAGAGGTTGTCGCCCTGCATCGTGACGCCGATGGCGCGGTCTGAGCGCTCCAACAGCGCCGAGCGGTGGCCGACGACGACGAACTGCGCGTCCTCGGCCAGCTCCTCGATCATCTCTCCGACGCGCTCGGCGTTGACCGCGTCGAGGAACGCGTCGATCTCGTCGAGCGCGTAGAACGGCGCGGGGTTGTGGCGCTGAATGGCGAAGATGAAGGAGAGGGCGGTCAGCGACTTCTCGCCGCCGCTCATCGCGTCGAGCCGCTGGACCGGTTTGTCCGCGGGCTGCGCCTTCATCGTTAACCCCTCTTCGAACGGGTCCTCGGGGTTCTCCAAGAGGAGCTCGCCGCTGCCAGCCGAGAGCCGCGCGAAGATGTCCTCGAAGTGGTCGTTGATCGACTCGAACGTCGCCATGAACGTCTCCTTCTTCGCCGCCTCGTACCCCTCGATGCGCTCCTCGATCGCGTCGCGCTCCTCGACGAGCACGTCGCGGCGCTCCTGGAGCTGATCGAGTGCCTCCTCGACCTCGTCGTACTCGTCGATAGCGAGCATGTTGACGGGTTCGAGCGCCGCCATCTCGTCCTCCAACTCCTCGATCCGCGACTCGACATCGTCGAGGTCCGGGATCTCCGACGCGTCGTACTCGCCGACCTGCGACTCCAGTTCGTCGATCTCCCACTCCAGCCGGTCGCGCCGGTCGGTGAGGTCTTCCAGGTCGGACTCCGCCTCCGAGACGAGCGAGCGCTGCTCGTCGCGCTCGCGGGTCGCCTCGGTGATCTCCTCGCGGAGATCCTCGCGGTCGGCCTTCAGCTCCGTCAGCTCTTCTTCGAGCTCCGCGATCGCCTCGCGTTTCGCCGCCAGCGTCTCCTCTCGATCGTCGATTTTCGCCTCGTGCTCGGCGACCGCCTCCTCCGCCTCGGCCTTCCGGTTCTGGGCGTTCTCGACGGTGTCGTGGAGATCGTCGACCGCGTCCTCCGCGTACCCCCTCTCCAGTTCGAGCTCGCTCTGCCGCCCGTCGAGCGAGTTCATCCGGTCTTCGAGGTCGGATATCTCCCCTCGAATCTCGTCGGCGCGATCCGAGAGCTCCGGGATCTTCGAGTCGGCGAGCTCCGCCTCGATATCGTCGATATCGTCGTCGAGTTCGTCGATCTCGGCGTTCAGCTCGTCGATATCGTCGTCGAGCTCGCTCATCTCCGCGTCGACCGACTCGCGTTCCGCCTCCAGATCGTCGAGCTCGGCCTCCAGATCGTCGATTCGGTCCTGGGCGTCCGTCAGCTCGTCCTCCGCACGCTCGACGTCGGCCTCCAGCGACCGGACGCGCTCCGCGGCGTCGGCCTTCCGGTCGCGCGCGTCGTCGATGTCGGCTTCCAGCTCGTCGATCTCGGCCTGTAGCGACTGGCGCTCGTCCTCCAGATCCGATATTTCGGTCGCGAGCCGTTCGAGCTTCCCGCCGCCGGACTTCGTGAACGCGTACCGCGAGCCACCGCCCGACCCGCCGGTCATCGCGCCGGACTTCTCGACGAGGTCGCCGTCGAGCGTCACCATTCGGTAGTCGCCCATCAGGTCGCGCGCAGTCGCCATGTCCTCGACGACCAGCGTGGAGCCGAGCACGTACGAGAAGATCGACTCGTACTCGCGGTCGTAGTCGACGAGGTTGCGCGCGAAGTCGACGACGCCCGGCACCGAGGGTTTCCGCGGGAGGCTCCGGTCGTCCATCTTCGTGATGGGAAGGAACGTCGCCCGGCCCGCGTTGCGTTGCTTGAGGTAGTCGATACACGTCGAGCCCACGCCGTCGTCGTCGACGACGACGTTCGCGAGCCGACCGCCGGCGGCCGTCTCACACGCTTCCGCGTACTCGGCCTCGACGGAGCCGAGTTCGCCGACCGCGCCGTGGACGCCGTCGATCCCGCCGTTCTTCACCTCGGTCACCGCGCGGGGCCACGAGGTGTCGCCGCGCTGGTCGGCGGCCGCCTCCAGCTTCGCGTACTCGTTCTGTTTCTCGCGGAGGTCCTCCTCGATCGCTTCTAGTCGTTCGCTCTTCTCGGCCTTGTCGGCGAACAGGTCGGCGACCGCGTCCTCGATCGTCTCCTGGTTCTTTTTCGCCTTGTCGAGTTCGCTTTTCAGCTCGGAGATCCGCGCCTTGTGTTCAGGGACCGACTTGCGGGCCTCTTCCAGCTCGGTCCGCGCCTCACTCACCGCGTTCGACCGCCGCCGGGCCTCGTCGATCAGACGGTCCTTCTCGCGTTGCAGTTCGTTTTTCTCCTCGCGCAGCGACTCGATCGCCTCCTTCTTCTCCGATAGCTCGCTTTTCAGCTCGTCGAACTCGGTGTCGGCGCCCTCGATCTCGGACTCGACGTCCGCCAGCTCCGAGCGCTTCGTGGCGATCTCGGACTTGACGGAGGCCTTCTCGACTTTCACCTCGCGGATCTCCTCGCCGAGCTCCTCGATCGTCTCCTCCTTCCGGTCGATCTGGACGAATGCGTCGCGTCGCTCCGTCTCAGCCTCCGCCGCGCGCTCCTCGGCTGCCTCGATCTTGTCCTCCAGCCGCGAGATTTCGCCTTTCACCTCCTCGATCTCCGATCGGATCTCGATCTGCTCGTCCTCGCCTTTCGTCTCGATCTCGTGGTTGAGGTCGGCCAGGTCCTCCTCTAACCGCGTGAGCTTCCCCTGTCTGGCGTCGAGTTCGGCGCGGAGGTCCCCCAGTTCGGCCTCCGCGTCGTCGATGTCGCCCTCGACGCCCGCGAGCGTCTCCCGTTTCTCCTCCAACTCGGAGGCCTTGAGGAAGCCGCGGTACTCTTCTAACTCGTCGCGGAACTGTTGATACTGGAGCGCTGTCTCGCGCTCGTCGGCCAGCTGATCGAGCCGGTCCCGCTTCTCGCCGATCCGGAGGTCGGCCTCCTCGATCCGGTCTTCGACGGTCTCTAGCTCCTCGTAGGCGGCCTCCTTCTTCTCGTCGAACTCGGCGACGCCCGCGATCTCGTCGACGATCCCCCGGCGCTGGTAGGGAGTCATGTTGATGATCTCGGTCACGTCGCCCTGCATCACGACGTTGTAGCCCTCCGGCGTGACGCCGGCGGCCGCGAGCAGGTCCTGCACGTCCGAGAGGTTCACCGATCGCCCGTTGAGGTAGTAGTACGAGTAGTAGTTGTCCTCGGTCTCTTTGACGCGCCGCTTGATCGTGATCTCCGAGACGTCGCCGACGTTCTCCGTGCCGGCGGCGGAGACGACCTGCGAGCGGTCGAGGGTCCCGTCCTCGTTCGAGAGCACCACCGTCACCGACGCCTCGTTCGGCCCGCCCGAGCCCTCCCCGCCGTCGTGGCCGGGGTTGTAGATCAGGTCCGTGAGCTTCTTGGCTCGGATCCCGCGGGTGCGAGCCAGTCCGAGCGCGAAGAGGACGCCGTCGATGATGTTCGACTTCCCGGAGCCGTTCGGCCCAGTGACGACCGTGAAGTCGTCGTAAAAGGGGATTCTCGTCGTTCGTCCGAAGCTCTTGAACCCGTCTAAAACCACTTCTGTGATGTGCATGAGTCGCGGGAGGATGGGCGGCGGTTACGCGACGATGATGTCGCTGTCGGACTCCTCGTCGCTCTCTCCGTCGGCCTCCGACCCCTCGGCGTCGGGCGTCGTCGCCTCCTGCTCGGGGACGAGAACGTCGTCGCCCTCGGAGGCGTCCGCGTCGCCGTCGACCGTCCCGGAATCGTCGGCCGCGGGACCGTCGTCGGTTCGCTCGACGACCTCGACGTGGTCGTCGGAGTGGGTCCGCCGCTCGCCGCCGGTCGCCTCGGGTGTCTCGGACTCCTCGGCGGTCGACGTCGCCGGGTCGTCTTGCCCTGGCTCCGCCGACTCCGCCGACTCACTCGTCCCGACCGCGTCGGCCGCGACGGACACCTCCTGTGAGTCTTCCACCTGTCGGACGCGCTCTTTCATCTCGACGAGCTCCTCGGTGAGCCCGTTGACCGCCGCCTGTAGCTCCGCGACCTGTCGTTCGAGATCCTCGACGCGGTTACTCATTATACACACGTATGCCCACGCGGGCCGTATAAATCTGCGTCAGACATGTGTGTCCATGCCACACGAAATCGGGCGCTGGCGGCTGTTCGTTTCACACTACCTATGTGTGTCTGTCGACCGTCGGACACGAGGAGAAGATACTTGTAGTGAGGGTTGATATCGGTCCGGTATGAGCAAGATCACCTTCCGAGCCGACGACGACCTCGTCGAGCGGCTGGAAGCGTGTGACGCCTCGAAAAGTGAGGTGATGCGAGAGGCCCTCCGGACCCACCTCGGCGGTGCGGTCGCCGGCGATTCCGACGGTGATGAGACGACCCCGTCGGACGCGACGGTCGACGATGTGCTGGCCGATCGGATCGACGACCTCATCGCCGATCGGCTCGACGCCGCGTTAGACGAGCGACTCGGTGACCGATCCGCGGCGTCTTCGACACCCCCTCGGGCGGCGTATACGCCCGGAAACGCCGGAGATATCAACGTAAACGTCACGCTCGACGCTCCGGGGGCCGGTGAGGACGACGCACGTGTAACGCGTGAGACGGCCACGGACGCCGACGCGCAGACACGTAAGACGACAGCCGATCCGGACGTGCAAACGCGCGAAAACAGCTGTGGCGGATGTGGGGAAAACGTTCCGGATGACCATGTATACTGCCCGAACTGTGGGACAAAGCAGTCGCACCGGGCGTTCTGTGAGTGCGGTGACGAGCTCCGGACCGATTGGGCATTCTGCCCCGGCTGCGGACGCCGAACCCCCGCTGCCGACGTACTGAAAGATCGATAACGGGCTTCTAAGGCCATGTATACGCCGGAATTCTGATGTTTCTGATTTCTGTCTTACAACCTCCGGTAGTTTTATAATGGTAGCCTCGGTGACTTCAATTGCGTAAGACGGTCGTCTTACAGAGGCCGTCCGGGGCGGGGTGACCCTCCGCAGTCGGGCGATTCGTCGCTGTAAGACACACGCGTTGCGTGGTCTCCGTCTTACCGGGGGAATACCAATGGAGCGTGTGACACTACGAATCCCGAAACAGCAGATCGACGAGGTCGAACAGATGGTCGAGACGGGCGAGTTCCCGAACCGGAGCGAGGCGATCCGGTCTGCCGTCCGCGACATGTTGAACGAACAGGACGGCGAGCGCGACGAGCGCGGCCGCAACCGCAACTGGGCGAAGGTGTAAACTGATGCAAGATCTCGTTCAGGACGCCCTCGACAACGCGGAAGCGGAGAAGCGCGACATGGACGTTGACATGGACGACGACGAGTTCGGGGATCCCCGAATCGTCATCGTCGGTGCCGGCGGCGCCGGGAACAACACCGTCAACCGGCTGTACAACATCGGAGTCGACGGCGCCGATACCGTCGCGATCAACACGGACAAACAGCACCTCAAGATGATCGAGGCCGACACCAAGATCCTCGTGGGCAAGTCGCTCACGCAGGGGCTCGGCGCCGGCGGCGACCCCAAGATGGGCGAGCGCGCCACCGAGATGGCCCAGGGCACGATCAAAGAGGTGCTCGGCGACGCCGACCTCGTCTTCGTCACCGCCGGGATGGGCGGCGGCACCGGGACCGGCGCGGCGCCGGTCGTCTCGAAGATCGCCAAAGAGCAGGGCGCCATCGTCGTCGGGATGGTCTCGACGCCGTTCAACGTTGAGCGCGCCCGCACCGTGAAAGCCGAGGAAGGGCTCGAAGACCTCCGCAACGAGGCGGACTCGATCATCGTCCTCGACAACAACCGGCTGCTCGACTACGTGCCGAACCTGCCGATCGGGAAGGCGTTCTCCGTGATGGACCAGATCATCGCGGAGACGGTGAAGGGGATCTCAGAGACGATCACCCAGCCGAGCCTCATCAACCTGGACTACGCCGACATGTCCACCATCATGAATCAGGGCGGCGTGGCGGTCATGCTCGTCGGCGAGACCCAGGACAAGAACAAGACACAGGAGGTAGTCAACGACGCGATGAACCACCCCCTCTTGGACGTCGACTACCGCGGTGCCTCCGGCGGACTCGTCCACATCACGGGCGGTCCGGACCTCACGCTGAAGGAGGCCGAGGGGATCGCGAACAACATCACCGAGCGGTTGGAGGCGAGCGCCAACGTCATCTGGGGCGCCCGCATCCAGGACGAGTACAAGGGGAAGGTCCGCGTCATGGCGATCATGACCGGCGTCCAGAGCGCGCAGGTGCTCGGCCCCTCGACTCAGAAGCAGGCCGACAAGTCCCGCGCCGCGGTCGACGGCGAGGACCTCGGCGACTCGCGCTCGCGGGCCGCCGAGGCGAACGGCACCGCCGGCAACGCGGCGGTCTCGGGCGGGACCGAGCAGGGCGCGTGGGAGTCCGACGGCGGCAGCGAGCCGACCGAGCAGAACAACGGGCTCGACGTCATCCGCTAACGCCGGATCCGACGGGGTTCCGTTCGTCGTTCTCGGCATCGCATCGATCTGCTGACTGCGGTCTCTTGCGGTTGCGGCCTTCGTTGCCATCCTTATTGAGACCCAGTTTGGCCCATGTGCGGTCTGTGCCGGGACAAAAACGAGCGATTGCGGGAGTCTGTGTCCCAATTCGGCAGATCGGTTATTTATAAGTGAACGAGTGATGTTGCTGTCGGCTGTTTATACGTGATCGATGGTGCTGCGGTGAACACTGCCAAAGCCCCAGTCGACGAGGCGGGCGCACGCTCGTTGCGGTCCTCAGTCGGTCGCTAGCGCTCCCTCCTTGCGGTCCTTACGTCACCTGCGCCCGCCTCGCCGCTGCCCCCTTTTAGTCCCACCCCACACCGTGCCCCACGCCTCCCCAACCTCGTCGGTGCGGCGCTTACAAGCGCCGCACCGACTCCCTCGCACCGTCGGCTCGCGGCCTGAAGGCCGCGAGCCGGGGCGCGCCACCGCATCGCCGCATTCATTTATAAGCGATCATCGCAGTCGCTCGTCTCCTTTTAAATATGCTCTCCCACCACCGATCTCAATACCCACTCCCGACATCGATCGGCCGTTTCTGGTAGATCTGTCCGAAGAGGGGGGTTCCAACGGAACTACAGCCGACGAGCGTTCCGTCCGCCGAGCTACGCCGCTTCGATCGAGTCGAGCAGTCGGCACTTCCGGCAGACGTCGCGGCTCGTCTTCGATCCGCAGCGCTCGCACTCGCCGAGGTCGGGGGAGTCGGCGGCGGCGTCGCCGCCCTCGCGATACGTCTCGGCGGCGAGCGCCGACAGCTCCTCGTAGCCGGCCATGATCGAGTGGCGGGCGCCGGGATGGTTCTCCTCTAACTCGTGGATCGTCGACTGGATCTCGCCGCGGTACGCCTCCGAGGAGTGTGGACACTCGGCCATGTGGGTCGGGAGGTCGCGGACGTGACAGTACAGGGCGATCTCCTTCTCCGGGACGTCCCGCAGCGGCTTGGCGCGCGGGACGAAGGCGTCGGTCCCTCCGCGCTCGTCGAAGGGGCCGAGCGAGGCGTCGAAGTGTTTCGCCACCTGGCGCACGTCGCCCTCTAAGAAGTTCATCATCGCCGTCTGGGCCTCGTCGTCGAGGTTGTGGCCGGTGAGGAGCTTATCGGCGTCGAACTCGGCGGCGTACTCCTCTAAGAGGTCGCGACGGAACACGCCGCAGTACGCGCAGGCGGCCATGTTCTCGGGGTCGCTCTCGACCACGTCGTCCATCTGTACGCCGAACTCCTCCTCGTAGGAGACGACCTCGTGGCGGAGCGAGAGGTCCTTGGCGAGTTCGACACAGGCGTCGAGGCTCTCGTCGCGGTACCCCTCGATCCCCTCGTGGATCGTCAGCGCGAGCATCTCGACGCGGGGGTCCTTGCCGAACACGTCGTCCAAAATCTGAGTCAGCGCGACGCTGTCTTTCCCGCCCGAGAGGCCGATCACCCAGCGGTCGGGGTCGTCCGGCGTCGCGTCCGGATCGAGGAGGGAGTCCTCGCGGACGCGTCGCTTCACGCGCTTCTCGACCGACTGGCGGAGGTGGTCGCCACAGAGGTGCGCCCCCGAGTAGGCGGCGTGGTGGATCGCGTCGTCTCCGCACCTGTCACACTCCATCGGTGTCGGGTTGCGGACGCGCGGGGATACCCGTTTCGGGCGGGAGCCGACGACGGTGCTCACAACGCCGGGCGCGTTGTCGCCCGTTCCGACACGGGTTTGACCGGGGCGCCGCCTCCCTCGGACGTGACCGACTCTCCAACCGGCGTCGACCGCGACCCCGACCCGCGCCCCCTGTGCGAGGACCCGCCGGCGGAGAGCCTCCGCACCCGGCTGTGGCGACACGGGTTCAACCTCCTGCCCGCCTACCGCGGTACCGGCGCCCGAGTCGATCACATCGGCGCGGACTGGCGATACGTCCGGATCCGGGTCCCGTTCAACTGGCGGACGCGCAACGCGGTCGGCACGACCTTCGGCGGGAGCCTCTACGGCGCGATCGACCCCGTCTACATGACGATGCTCAGGCGGACCCTCGGCGACGGGTTCACCGTCTGGGACAAGTCGGCCGCGATCGAGTTCCTCGAACCCGGCCGCGACACGTTATACGCGGAGTTCACGCTCACGGATGGGGAGATAGCGGCGCTCCGCGAGAAACTGGGTCCCGGCGAGTCGACCGACCGCGACTACCTCGTCTCGCTGGTCGACGGCAACGGGGCGGTCCACGCCGCCTGCGAGAAGACGCTGTACGTCCGGCGCGACGAGTGACGGGAATCGCTCAGTCGTCCGCCTGCGCCCCCGACGCGACCTCATCGAACTCCGAGACGGAGATGACGAGCCGTTCGTCGCTCGTCGTCGTCACCATTTTCGACTCCGCGAACGTGGATCCGTCCGCGCGGAGCCCGGTGCTCGTCCCGGTCCACCGCTCGCCGTCCATGACCGCCGGGATGATGTGCGTACGGATGTGCTCGACCTCCTCGGTCGGGTGGAGCCGCTGCCAGCGCTCCCCGACGAGCTCGTCGGGGTCGTAGCCGTACAGGTCGCCGTACTCCTCGCCCACGAACTCGAACGTGCCGTCGGGCGCCACGGTACAGATCCCGTCCAGCACGACCTCGTCGGTCGGACCGCTTTCCGACTCCCGATTCGGTTCCGACCCGAAGCGTCCGTTTTCGCCTTCGATAGCGTGTTCGACCCGGCGCAACAGCGCGGTGTACCCGTCGGCGCCGCCCCGCTTGGTGACGTAGTCGCTGACGCCCGCGCGGATCATCTCTGCCGCGATCGCGTCCGGATCCGTCGCGGAAAAGAGGAGGAAGGGGAGGTCAGGGTTGCTCTCTCTGGCGTCGGAGAGCAGTTCGACGCCCGTCCGGCCGGGCATGTCGTAGTCGCTGACCACGCAGTCGAACGACTCGCGTTCGAGCCGTTCGAGGGCGGCTTCGGGGTCGGTCTCCACAGCGGTCTCGCAGTCGATCTCGTCGTCGCGTTCGAGGTACGCCGCGACGAGCTCGGCGAGGCCCGGCTCGTCGTCGACGCAGAGCACTCGAAGCGGTGCGTCCGTCATATCTAGCGCTCGGCACCGTCCGGATATACCGTTTCCCTCCCGATGCTCAGAACTGATACCGACGGGTCACGCGGTCACGCCGTCGCGCCCGCGACGAGGCTCTCCTCGACGGTCTCGACGAACCGGCCCGGGTGTTCGACGTGCGGCAGCAGCTTGGCGCGGTCGAAGACGACGAGGCGGGCGCCGGACGCGTCGGCGAGTTCGCGCCCGTCGGACAGCGGGCTCACCTCGGCCTCGCGGCCCCAGACGATCGTCGGGGCGGCGTCCATCTCCGCGAGCGCGTCCGCGAGGTCGAGGTCGCTGTTGAGGTACCCCGAGACGAACGACGCGGGCGCGAACCGCGCGTTCTCGACGTGGCTCGTCCGCCACTCGTAGTCGGTCCACTCGTCGCTCGGGTTCGTCGGGTCGTCGTAGCCGTGGTCGGCGTTGAAATACCGTATCGACGGCTTCGAGGAAATCACGTTGAACAGCGCGTCGCCGACGAGCGGCGCCCGGATCAGCTCGCGCAGCCACGACTTCGGCGGGCTCGGTCCGGCGACCGTCGTCGGACAGACGCCGACGAATCCCCGGACGTCGACGCCGTCAGCCGCCGAGTCCTCGACGTCGACCGCGGCGGCCGCGTACGCCGCCGAGAGCGACGAGGCGACGACCGCGGGCCGATCGAAGTCGGCGAGGAAGTCGCGGACGAAGTCCTCGTACAGCGCCGCGGAGTAGCGCAGCGGCGGGCGGTCGGACCGACCGAACCCTGGTAGGTCGGGGGCGACGACGTGGTGGTCCGCGGCCAACTCGTCGAACACTTCGCGCCACTCGCCCGCGGAGCCGGCGGCGTTGACGCCGTGGAGGCACACGAGGTCGGGGTCGTCGGGGTCGCCCGCCTCGGTGTAGGCAACGTCCATCCCGCGCCAGCGGAAGGTGCCGTCGTCGCCGTCGAGCGGCGACTCTAACTCCCCTTCGTACCGGAGGCCGGTGTTGATGGCGGCGAGCGAGCCGACGCCGAGGAGGGCGGTCCCGGCGAGGTTCCTGAGCTTCATGGAAACCTGTTGGTCCGCTGGCGACTTATACCTCGTGGGCTCGCGGGCCCGCCGTCGCCCCCACATCACGTCGCGTCGCGGTCGACCTGTTTCCCGCCGCCGGCGCCCTCTCCGTCGGACTCGACGCTCTCTCCGCCGGATTCGACGCACTCCGCGATCGGCTCGACGATCGCCGCGGCGAGGCTGTACGGGTCCGTCTCCCGCCGCCGGACCGAGTCGGCGAGCGCGTCGATCCCGCCGCGGCGCTCGATCTCAGCGCTCGCGAGCGCGCCCACGTCAGAGCGGACGAGCGTTCGGATCTCCTCGGCGTACCGCCGGCGCTTCGTCGACTCGATCGCACCCGACTCGCGGAGGTGCGTCGCGTGGGCGTCGAACGTCTCGATCAGCTCCGAGACGCCCTCGCCGGTGTTCGCGACGGTCCCGAGCACTTCGGGGGTCCACGCCGGCGCCTCGCCGGTATCGTCCCCGCCATCTCTGTTTCCTTCCCGATCCCCGTCGTCCGGATGGTCCGGAACCTCGAACCCGTGGTGTCCCCCGTCGAGCCCCTCCGTCGGGCTCTCGCGCCGGTGGACCATCTCCTCTAGCTCGGCGAGGGTGCGCTCCGCGCCGTCCATGTCGGCCTTGTTGACGACGAACACGTCGCCGATCTCCAGTATACCCGCCTTCAGCGTCTGCACGTCGTCGCCGGAGCCGGGCTGGACCAACACCGCGACGGTGTCCGCGGTGCGGACCACGTCGACCTCGTTCTGCCCGGCGCCGACCGTCTCGATGATGATCACGTCCTTTCCGAAGGCGTCGAGCGCCTTCACGGCGTCCGCGGTCGCCATCGAGAGCCCGCCGAGTTGGCCGCGCGCGCTCATCGACCGGAAGAACACGTCCATGTCGCCGACGTTCGACGCCATCCGGATCCGGTCGCCGAGCACCGCGCCGCCGGTGTACGGCGAGGAGGGGTCGACGGCGACGACGCCGACGGTGTCGCCGCGGTCGCGGTAGGCGGCCGCCAGCTTGTCGACGAGCGTCGACTTCCCGGCGCCGGGCGCTCCGGTGATCCCGATCACGTCGGCGCCGCCGGTGTGCTCGTGGAGCGCGGCGACGATCCCGCGGTAGCCGGCGGCGCGGTCCTCGATCCGCGTGATGACGCGCGCGAGGGCTCGGTGGCTCCCCGCGAGGAGGTCCTCGACGAGCGCGGCGTCGCCGTCGCCGAGCGCGGTCGCGTCCGTCCCGTCCATCTACTCGCGCTCCGGGAGGTTGTCCCGGATGAACTCGATCGTCTCCTCCATCGGGGTTCCGGGGCCGAACACCTCGGCGACGCCCAACTCCTTGAGGTCCGCCTCGTCGTCGTCGGGGATGATCCCGCCGACGAGGATCAGGGTGTCCTCGAACGCGCCGTACTCTTTGAGCCCCTCGATCACCTTGGGGACGAGCGTGTTGTGCGCGCCCGAGAGGATGGAGATGCCCAGCACGTCCACGTCCTCCTGGACCGCCGCCTGCACGATCTCCTCCGGCGCGCGATGAAGCCCGGAGTAGACGACCTCGAACCCGGCGTCCCGGAACGCTCGCGCGATCACGTGTGCGCCCCGGTCGTGGCCGTCGAGCCCGACCTTCGCGACCAGACAGCGGACGGCTCGCGTCTCCTGTTCGGCGCTCATACCCGACTCTCAGTCGCGTGTCCGTTTGATTCTAACGGACGTTCGGGATCGTTCGAGGTCGCTCGGACCGCGTCGGGAGGGGATATCTGTGCCCGCCCGGAACCGACGCGTTGAACGCGGCGGCGCCGGTACCGAACAACATGGACACCGACGCCGCACGGGACGACCCCGACGATCGACTCCCCGCCGGGGCCCGGATCGGTCGCGCCGCGCTTCGGGTCGCCGACCTCGACGAGACGACCGCGTTCTACCGCGACGTCGTCGGTCTCGCGGTGCTCGATCGCGACGACGACCGAGCGACCCTCGGCGCCGACGGAACCGCCCTGCTCGTCCTTGAGCGCGCCGCCGACCGACCGGAGCGGAGTCGGACGGACGCCGGGCTCTTCCACACCGCGTTTCGGGTTCCGTCCCGCGCCGCGCTCGGCGAGGCGTTGGCTCGCGTGCGGGACCGGTGGCGCCTCGACGGCGCCTCCGACCACCTCGTCAGCGAGGCGCTGTACCTCGACGACCCGGAGGGCAACGGCGTGGAGATCTACCGCGACCGCCCCCGCGAGGAGTGGCCCGTCGACGACGACGGAACGGTCCGGATGGCGACCGAGCCGCTCGACGTTCAGGGGGTCGCCGGAGCGGCGGGCGGGGAGCGCGCCGGCCTCGTCGACGACGTCCCGCCCGGCACCGACGTGGGCCACATGCATCTCGAAGTCACCTCGCTGTCGGCGTTCGAGGCGATGTACGTCGACGGCCTCGGCTTCGAGGTCGGGATGACGGGGCCGAACGTCCGGTTCGTCGCCGCCGGTGGCTACCATCACCACATCGGCGCGAACACGTGGCAGGGGCGGACGACCCCCGCGGCGGGACGGGGGCTCGCGTGGTTCGAGGTCGTGGTTCCCGACGAGAACGAACTGGAAGCGCTCCGCGAGCGACTCGACGCGGTCGCGGCCGACGGCGACGTCGGGTTCGAGACCAACGAGCGAGACGCAGGGATCGCCGTGACGGACGCCGACGGCATCGAGGTTCGGATCCGGACGCCGTAGCCGCAGCCGAGCGCTCCGGACGGGCTCACGGAGCGGAGCACGGAGTGGGTCGGCTCACGGAGCGGTCACGTGACGATCGTCCGGAGCGTCGACTCGGTCAGCACCCCGGTGATTCCGAGCGCCTCGGTCGTCATCCAGCCGAGGAAGAGGGCGTACATCACGAGCAGGACGTACCCCTCCTCGGTGGTGATCTCGAAGTCAGTCGCGGCCAACACCACGACGACGAGGGTGGTGTAGAACAGGAACAGCATGAGCGGCACGGACGTGAGGAACCCGATCGAGACGCCGCCGGCGAGGATGACGCCGATCGGCAGCGCCGCGACGAGGTTGAACGTGTTCGTTCCGAAGACGTTCGCGACCGCCGCTCGCTTGTCGCCGGCCTTGCCCATCTTCACCCCGACGAGCAGGTCGGGGAACGAGCTCAGCACCGACAACACCGTCACGGAGACGAGGAACGGCGGTGCGTCGAGCGCCTCCGAGATCTGTACCGTCATGCTGACCATCGACTCGACCCCGACGAGCACGACGACCAGTCCCGCCGCGAACAGCCCGACCTGCTTCGGAACGTTCGTCGACTCGGTCCGCTTCAGGTCCGACGCGCCGCTTTTCCCCCCGACGAGCAGGATGACGTACACGCCGTACAGGACCAGCAGGCCGACGCCCATCTGCGGGGTGATTCGCGCGAGCTCCCGCCCGTCGGTCCCGAGGACGCCGAGAGCGATCACGCCGAAGAGGGCGAGGACGGCGACCATGTAGAAGATGGCGTCGCGGTAGACGATCCCCTGCGTCGTCGTCGTGTCGCCGCTCGTGACGGCGACGGCGGCCGGGATGACCAGTATGTTGAACACCGCCGTCCCGATGAGCGCCCCGGCGCCGACGCCGAAGTCGCCGAGCACGACCACCGAGATGACGATGATCGCGAGTTCGGGGAACGACGTCGCGGCCGCGACGATGAGCCCGCCCTGGACGGCCTGCGAGACGCCGAAGTGGTCGCTGATCTTCGACGTCGTCGACTCGACGACGTTCGCTCCCTTCCAGGTCAGCAGGAATCCGATCGCGCCCAACACGACCCAGACGGCGAGCGACTGGTCCCCGATGAGTTCCCGCAGTACGGTCACGTTCCCGTACTGCGTCCGGAGTCGATTAGAGCTTCCGGAGGGTCGCTTCCGTCAGTAGATCAGCGCGTCGTCGTCCTCGCGGGGGCGGTTATCCGAACTTCCCGGTGATGTAGTCTTCCACGCGCTGTTCCTCGGGGTCCTCGAAGATCTTGGTGGTATCGTCGTACTCCACGAGCCGACCGCCGGTGAGGAAGACGGCGGTTCGATCAGAGATGCGGGCCGCCTGCTGCATGTTGTGGGTGACGATGATGACGGTGTACTCCTCCGCCAGATCGTCGATGAGGTCCTCGATCTTCGAGGCCGCGACGGGGTCGAGCGCCGAGGTCGGCTCGTCCATCAGGACCACCTCCGGGTCGGGCGCGATCGCCCGAGCGATACAGAGTCGCTGCTGTTGGCCGCCCGAGAGGTCGAGCCCCGAGGAGCCGAGCTGGTCTTTCACCTCGTCCCAGAGGGCGGCGGCCTTCAGCGACTCCTCGACGCGCTCGTCGACGTCGCCGTCGTACCCCTGGATCTTCAGGCCGTAGGCGACGTTGTCGCGGATCGACTTCGGAAACGGGTTCGGCTTCTGGAACACCATCCCGATCTTCCGGCGCAGCGCGACCGGGTCCACGTCGGCGTCGTACACGTTCTTCCCGCCGAACTCGACGTCGCCCTCGACGCGGCACACCTCGATCATGTCGTTCATCCGGTTGATACACCGGAGGAACGTCGACTTGCCACAGCCCGACGGACCGATGAGCGCGGTCACCCGCTCTTCCGGGATCTCCATCGACACGCCGTCGATCGCCTGCTCGTCGCCGTAGAAGACGTTTAAATCCCGTGCGGCGACCGCCGTCCGATCGGGTGCCGCGGTCTGTTCGTCGGATCCGGTCTCTACGTCCGTCGTGATGAGTGAGTCGCTCGTTTCTGTGTTGCTCATGTTAGCTCCCTCGCTCCGCGCGGTTCCGCAGCAGTATCGCCGTCCCGTTCATGCCGATGAGGATGATCAACAGCGTGATAACGCCTGCGGCGACGACGCCGTATCGGAACTCCGCCTGCGGGTAGTTGGCCCACGCGTAGATCTGCATCGGCATCGCGCTGAATCGGCTGAAGAGGCTGTCCGGCGCGCTGAACACCGTCGTCGCCGCCCCGATCATGATGAGCGGCGCGGTCTCGCCGATCGCTCGCCCGAGCGCGAGGATCGTCCCGGTCAAGATGCCGGGGAACGCCTCGGGGAGAACGACGTTCTTCGTCGTCTGCCACCGGGTCGCGCCCATCGCGTCCGACCCCCGGCGCAGGTCGTCCGGTACCGACCGGATCGCCTCCTGCGCGGAGATGATCGTGATCGGGAGGATGAGCAGCGACAGCGTCAGCGCGGCCGTCACCGCAGACCCCAGCCCGAACCCGAGCAGGTTCGCGAACAGCCCCAGTCCGAGCAGCCCGTACACGACCGACGGGATGGCTGCGAGGTTCGCGATGTTCACCTGCAGCAGCCGCGTCAGCGAGCCGAGAATACCGCTTCCGGGCATGTACTCCTCCAAGAAGACGGAGGTCCCCACGCCGAGCACGAACGACAGCAGCGCGACCAGCGCGATGATGATCACCGAGCCGACGATCGCCGGATACAGCCCGGCCTCGATCGCGGTGCTCGACGGCGACTCCGTGACGTACCCGACGTCGAGCCACGGGTCGGGCGCGGGGACGCCCCACGCCTCGACGATCAGCGCGCCGACGAGCGCACCGCCGACGAGGAGGGCCGGGAGTGCCAGTCCCACCACCCCGTCACCCTCGTCGATCACTCGGTGCACGTAGACCGCCGTCGGGACGCCGACCGCGATGAGCACGAGCAGCGCGGTCGGGCCGGGAATGCCGAAGCCGCCGGCGAGGAACCCGCCCGCGGTCGCGACCGCGAGCGGCACGCCGCCGACCGCCGCCGCGGTGACCCGACTTCCGCGGTCGGCGACGACGAGCCCGCCGGCGATCGCGATCGGGACCCCGAGCGTCCAGAGGTAGATGAGAACATCGGACGGATACGTGGCGATAACGCCTCGGAGGTACACCGCGGCGACGACGCCGACGAGCCCGACGGGAATCGCCGCGGTCGTCGCTCGCGGGACCGAGCGCCAGCTGCCGTACGCGTACAGCGCCGCGGCCGGAACGACGCCCAGCGTGTACGCGAGGAACCACACCAACGAGTCGAACACCAAGAACAGCGTTCCCAGAGCGAGCCCCATCGCGACCCCCCCGACGAGCCGGCCCACCAGTCCGAAGCCGACGGCGCCGACTCGGCCGCGGCTCCCGACGTACGCGAGGTACGCCGTGACCGGCATCGCGACGACGAAGAGGTACGCGAGCTGCCAGCTGAGTCGCGGGATGTCCACGAGGAACGCCTCGATCGCGGTGAAAAGCGCCGCGACGCCGACGAGTCCTCCACCGAGCGCGCCGAGAGACCGGCGGGTCACCGTCGGGTCGCTCACGCTGTACAGGCAGAACGCGAGGAACGGGACGACGAGGGTGATAAAGTACGTCAGCAGCCACTCCGGGCTGGCGTTCGCCAGGTCGAAGGCGTCGATTGTGACGTACACGAGGAGCACGCCGAGCGCGACGAGCCCGACCACGCTCGCGCCGAGCGAGAGGTACTCGAAGACGACCCCTCGGACCCGGCTCACCTCGCCGAACTCGCTCGTGTTCGCGTTGTCCGTCGCCATTAGTACTCCTCCCGGTACCGCTGTGCGATGATATCACTGATCACGTTCATTACGAGGGTCACCACGAACAGCGTGAGGCCGAGCGCGAACATCGAGTCGTACGGGATCGACCCGCCGGTGAGGTCGCCGCCGGCGATCTGCACCATCGCGACGGTGATCGTCATCCCCGACTCCAGGAGAACGTCGGCGGGGTTGACGATCGGGATTCCGAAGGCGGCCTCCCGAACCGCCGGCATCCGCGCCTGCGCGCCCATCGCGACGACGACGATCATCGTCTCGCCGATGGCGCGGGACACCGCGAGGATGTACGAGGAGGCGATCCCCGAGATGGAGGCCGGGACCACGATCCCGGTCGACACCTCGAACTTCGTGGCCCCGAGCCCGTATCCGGCCTGCCGCAGGTCGTCGGGAACCGCGCTCATCGCGTCCTCGGAGATCGACGACACCATCGGGATCGTCATGATCCCGACCATGATCGACGCCGAGAGCGCGTTGAACGTGCTCATATTCGGGAACAGCGTCGCCTTCAGCGCCGGCGTGATGTACACCAGCGCGAAGTACCCGTACACGACCGTCGGGATACCGGCGAGGATCTCCAAGAGCGGTTTGAGTATCGAGCGCGCGTTCGGCGTCGCGTACTCGCTGAGGTAGATCGCCGTCAGCGTCCCCACGGGGAGCGCGATGAACGCCGCCGTGATCGTCACGACGAGCGTCCCGATAAGCAGGGGGATGATGCCGAACGCCTGCCCGCCGCCGGCCGGGTTCGGGCTCCAGTTGGTGCCGGTCAGGAACTCGGCTATCGGTATCTCTTGGAAAAACACCACTGCGTCCCACAGCAGCGTCGCGAAGATCGCGACTGTCGTGAGCAGGGTGATCGCCGCGCACGCGGCGAAGAGACCGCCGTAGGTTCCCTCCTTCAGTCGTCTGAGCCCGCTCCGCCGCTGGAGATCGGGACTCTCGGTACTATCTGTCACAACCGGTCGGGTATCGAACGCTGTCGTAAATCAATACACCGGTTCATGACGGCGCTACTCCTGCGCCCGTTCGATAGCGTCTTCGAGCTTCTGCTTCTGCTCCTCTTGGGTCTCCTCGGTCGCGGGGACGTACCCCACGTCGCCGGCGACGAGGTCCTCGTTGGTCGTCTGCTCGACGAAGTAGCGCGCGAACTCGGCGACGTGCTCCTTGCCGAGCGACTCGATCGACGGGTAGGTGAAAAGCGGTCGGGAGAGGGGAGCATACTCGCCGCTGGACGCCGTTTCGAGGCTCGGCTCGACCGGTCCGTCGCCGGAGTCGATCCCGAGCGCCTTGAGTTGGTCAGGGTTCTGGGAGTAGTACGCGAAGCCGAAGTACCCGATCGCGAACTCGCTACCCGAGACGCCCTGCGCGATCGAGTTGTCCTGCTCGGTCGCCTGGTACTCGCTGGTGTGGCCGCGCTCCTCCAAGATGGCCTCGATGAAGTAGTCGTACGTCCCGGAGGTGTCGGCGGCGCCGAACCGTTCGATCTCCTCGCTCGGGAACTCGTCGCGGACCTCGTCCCAGGTCTGGGCGGGATCGGACTCCCAGATCTGCGCGAGTTCCTCGACGGTGAGGGAATCGATCCAGTCGGCGTCGTTGTTGACGACGACGGTGAGCGCGTCGGTCGCCGCGATGAGTTCGACGTACTCGACGCCGTTCTCCTCGCAGAGTTCCTCCTCTTCCGGCTGGATCGGCCGGCTCGCGTTGTTGAAGTCAGTGTCGCCGACGCAGAAGTAGTTGGAGAACCCGCCGCCCGAGCCGGTCGAGCTGATGTCGACCGAGACCTGGTCGTGATCCCCCGCGAAGTCCTCCCCGATGGCGCTCATCAGCGGGAAGACGGTCGAGGATCCGGCGATATTGATCGAGCCGGAAAGGCCGTCGCCGCTGCCTCCCGTCCCTTGCGTGCATCCCGCGAGCGCCAGCGCGCCAGCACCGCCGAGCGCCGAAAGTGCTTTCCGCCGCGTGACCCCCTCGGTATCCGCGTCGTGGCTTGATGCCATCACCTGATCGAGAGCGTCATCGACATAAGTAGTATACTATGAGTAGTACGATCGACCCAGTACCGCTCCCCGGTGATATATACTCTATATAGTTTTCTCGACCGGGCCGCCTGCGGTCCGGTCACCGACCCGCTATCCGATCATTCGACTATTCGACCGTATTTTTAAGCCGCTCCGTGCGAAGAACCCGTCATGACCCCACCGACGACCGGGGATCCGATCCCGCTCTCGCTCTCCCGCGAGGAGGCGTGGGTCGCCCACGCCGCCCTGATCGCCGCGGGCGAGGCCGCCGTCGACGCCGGCGACGACGCTCCCGCGCAGCGCCGACCGCTCCGCCGCATCGAGCGGGACCGCGCGCTGACGCCGGACGGGGCGGCCCTCCTCCGCGACGCGCTGATCGACTACCTCGGCGACGCTCCCGTTCGCGACCGGGCGCCGGGCCGGGCGCTGCTGCGGCGGATCGACGACGCGGTCGAGTCGCGATCGCCGTCGACCTCTTAACAAGCGCCCCGCTGTGCGGCCACGACTATTTAAAAGCGAACCGCGGCGAGACTACGACCTCGCCTCCGCCGATCCCGCTTTCTCCGACCCCGCCTCCACCGCCTCGATCAGCAGCTCAGCCACGTCGACGATCTCCACGCCGTCCTCGAAGTTCCCCGTCTTCCGACCGTCCTCGAACATCGTCGTGCACATCGGGCAGGCGACGACGAACTTCTCGATCGCCGCTCCCGCGTCGGTGTCCTCGACCGCCTCGCGGAGGCGCTCTTCGCTCGGTTTGACGTCCTCGTCGTGCTCGGTCCACAGGCCGCCGCCGCCGCCGCCACAGCAGAACGAATCCTCGCGGGAGCGGGGCATCTCGTGGAGGTCGGCGCCGGTCGCGGCGATCAGCTCGCGGGGCGCCTCGTACTCGTCGTTGTACCGGCCGAGGTGACAGGGGTCGTGGTAGGTGACGGTGTAGTCGAGTTCGTCGCCCGACAGGCCGAGTCTCCCGTCCGCCACGAGTTCCTCGACAACCTGCGTCCAGTGGAACACGTCGATCTCTCCCTCCGCGTTCCACGGCTCCTCGCGGTCGAACGGCATCATCGGGTCGTCGGCGAACTCCGCGAAGTCGACCTCGGGGTACTCGTTTTTGATGGTGTTGTACGAGTGCGGGTCCGTACAGACGATCGAGTCGAACTCGCAGTCGGCGAACGTCTCGACGTGGTGGCCCGCCAGTTCGAGGTAGAGGAACTCCTCGCCGATCCGGCGGATGTCGTTGCCGTCGGTCTTCTCGTCGTCGAAGAGGATTCCGAACGACACGTCGGCCTCGTCGAACAGGCGGGCGAGCGCGCGGGCGACCGTCTTGTTCCGGTCGTCGAAGCTCGGGTAGTCGCCGACGTACCAGAGGTACTCCACCTCCGTCTCGCGGGCGTCCGGGACCTCCACGCCCCCGTCCAGTTCGTCGATCCAGTCGCCCCGCGTCGACTGCGACTCGCCGAAGGTGTTCCCCTTCTGCATGACGTCCTGGAACACGTCCTGGAGGTTCGAGTCGACCGCCCCCTCGTCGACGAGCTGACGGTTCAGCTTGGTGAAGGAGGTCAGGTGTTCGATGTCGACGGGGCAGGCGTCCATACAGGCCAGACAGGACATACAGGACTCCATCGACTCGCTGGCGATCACGCCGCCCTCGTCGGCGACGATGGGGACCGTGCCGCCGTCGGAGGCGGCGGCGGAACCAGCCACGCCGCCGTCGATGGCGGCGGTCCCGCCGTCCGTGGCTACCTCACCCCCACCGCCCGCACCGGCCACCGGATCGTCGCTCACGGACTCGCGGTACGCCTTTAAATCGAGGATGACGTCCCGCGGGTCGAGGTTCCTCCCGACGGTCTCGGCGGGGCAGGCCGAGGAACAGCGCCCGCACTTCGTACAGGCGTCGCCGTCCATCAGCTCTTTCCAGGTGAAATCCTCCAGGGACTCCGCGTTGGTGTGATCGAGGTCGGCGGGGACGTTGGGGAGCCGCGCGCCGGCCTTCTCGTCGCGGGCGACGACGTTCGCGAACGAGGAGATCATGTGGAACGGCTTCGCGTAGGGTATCCACGCGATGAAGGCGAACGCCAGCAGCGAGTGGCTCCACCAGACGACGCCGTAGATCGCCTCGGCGCCGCCGGGCGTCAGCCCGGCCCACCGGAACCCCGCGGCCATCGCCATGCCGACGAAGCTCACCGTCTCGTCGGCGCGCGCGGGCTGGCCGACGATTCCGAGCGCCTGCACGACGAAGCCACCGACGCCGAGGAGAAAGAGGGTCCAGACGAACGCGTCGTCCTCCAACGAGGTGTGTTTCCCCCACAGTCGCCCGTCGCGGTCGCGGTAGCGGCGGTACATCGCCATGCCGACGCCGACGACGAACAGCAGGCCGAACGCGTCGACGACGAACTGGTAGGCTACATAGAAGTCGCCCACCCAGAACGACTCGCCCGCGAGCGGGCGGTACACGTCGATGTCGAACCCGAGGATGGTCGTCGCGACCAGCAGGGTGAGGAAACCCCACAACACGAACGTGTGCATCACGCCGGCGTACAGGTCCCGATCGAACTGATTCTCGTTCGAGAGCACGGTCTTCGTCGCCGCGACGGTCCGGGCGGGGAGGTTCGACAGCCGGTCCCGCGGGTCCTCGCTCCCGCGGGCGTACGCCGCAAACCGGGCGTACACCCCGTAACAGAACACGAGGATCGCGACGGCGGCGAGCCAGTAAAACGCGGCCTTCCCGACCGGACCGATCGTCCAGAACGTCTCCCGGGTGGCCGCCTGCAGGGGAGTCATGATCGATCAGGCGGATACGGTCGGGTTAAAACTTGCCACAACCGGGGCGCACTGTCCGCCGTTTCTCGGCCCCGCAGCGGTTCGTCCGCTCGGCACCACGGTCGCCGTCTCGGAACCTGCACAACGGTCGCCGTCCCGGAACCTGCACAACGGTCGCCGTCCCGGCACCTACACCACGGTCGCCACGGCCGCCGCCACCAACCCCGCGCCGACCGCGAGCGCCGGGTAGTCGGCGGGACCGAGCGCCAGTCGCGGGAGCGTCGGGTTCCACGCGAAACACCGCGCGTTCAGCGCGGTTCCAAGCCGGTCGGCCCGCCCGAACGCCCGGTTGATCCCCGCGACCGCGACGAGTCGCATGCGCTCGCGGACCGGGAGCGCGCCCCCGCCGCGCGCCTGCACCGCCTCGCGCGCCGTCAAGAGGTCTCGCTTCAGGAGCGGGAGGAACCGGAACACGAGCGCGACGCCGGTCCCGAGGAACTGCCCGGTCTTGCCCGGAACCGCCCGCTGGATCGCCGCCCGCGACTCTCGGACCGGCGTCGACCTGACGTAGCCGGCGGCGACGACGAGGATCAGCAGGACCCGGTAGCTCGCGAGCCCCGTGGTCGCCGCGCGCTCGACCCGGAACCACGGCGCCCCGAGCGTCGCCCCGGCGACGACGGGAGCGATGGCGAGCATCGGGAACGCGACCCGGTAGGTCCACAGGTCTCTCGGACCGCCGCCGGCAAGGGACAGACAAGCGACGGCGAGGAGCGTGAGCGCGGCGAGCCCGCGGGGGGTCGTGTACGCGTACGCGGCCGCGACAAACCCGACCTGTACGAGGAGCTTCGACCGGGGATCGAGCCGGTGGGCGAGCGAGCCGCCGGGGACGTACGAGAGAGTCACGGTCCTGAGGCGGTGTCGCCGCCGGCGACGGGCGTGTGTCGTCCCGAACCGTCGGTCTCGAACGACGCCGGCACCCGAACGTCGAGCCCCGGCAGGTCCGCGACCGCCGCCTCCGGGGCGGCGTCGACCGCGACGCGTCCGTCCGCCATCCCGACCACGCGGTCCGAGAGCCCGAGCACGTCGCGGAGGTCGTGGGTGACGACGATCACGCTTGTCCCGGCCGCGCGGAGGTCGCGCAGGCGGTCCGTCACCGACCGCCGGGCCGGCTCGTCGAGCCCGGTGAACGGCTCGTCCAAGACGAGGTGATCGGGCTCCATGGCGAGCGCGCCGGCGATCGCGACGCGCTCGCGCTCGCCGCCGGAGAGGCTCGCGATCCGGTCGCCCTCCCGCTCGCCCATGTTCACCGCCGCGAGCGCGTCGTCGACGCGCCGGTCGATCTCGGCGTGCGAGCAGCCGAGGTTCTCCGGGCCGAACGCCACGTCGGCGCCGACGGTCGCCGCCACCAGTTGGTCGCGGGGGTCCTGAAACACCATCCCGACCGCGGTCCGGGCGGCGACGAGGTCGTCGCTCACGGGCGTCCCGTTGACGGCGACCGTCCCGGCGTCGGGCTCGACGAGCCCGTTGAACGTCCGGACGAGCGTCGTCTTCCCGGAGCCGTTCGCGCCCGCGAGGATCAGGAACTCGCCGTCGGGCACCGAGAGGGTCACGTCGTCGACGGCGACGACGGCGCCGTCGTCGTCGGCTCTCCCGCTGCCACCGCCGTCGCCGAACCGACACGTGACGCCGTCGACGTCGATCACGGTCTCGCCTCGTGCGTGCTCACGACCGCCTCACGCGGCCGCGACCGCGTCGGAGCGCACGATGCCGACCGCGGCGGCGATCTTCAGCGCCTCCGCGGGCAGGAACGCCGCGGCGCCGACTGTCACCGCCTCCACGGGGCCGAGCGAGAGAACCAGGACGAGCCCGGTGACGCCGAGCGCGTAGATGATCGCGGTGCCGAGGACCATCGCGCCCACGAGCGTCGGGAGGCCGACCGCGGCCGCCAGCAGTTCGTAGCTCCCGGCGAGCACGGACAGCGCGACCAGCGGGACGGCGGCGTTGGCCGCTCGGTCGATCGGTCGCCGCTCGGCCTGATGCTCGCCGGTCCCCGTCTCGGCCCCGGTGAGGTTGTCCCGCACCGTCCAGCCAAGCGCACCGATCCACACGAGGACGCCGAGGAACCACGAGACTGTTCCGACGGTCGACACCCCGTTCGGGACCCCAGTCAGCGTGCCCACGGCCAGCGCGCCGACGCCGACCGTCGACAGCGGGAACTGCACCGCGGGCGCTCGCGGGACCGACAGCGACCGGTCGAAGTACGACGGGACGAGCGCGTAGGACTTCCCGAAGACGGTCAGCAGGACGAACCCGTACAGCGCCAGGACGGCCTCGATCCGGCGGCCAAGGCCCGCCAGCGCGGCCGCTGCGAAGCCGACAAAAAAGAGCGCACCGGCGGCGACGAACCGGCGCGACCACCGCGAGACCCGCGGGGCCGACATCGTCGGACCGACGGCCGCCGCGGGCCTAAAAGTACGGCCGAACGGCGCTCACTCGTACTCGCGTTCCCGTTCGCGCTCGTTGCTCGCTCGTTCGCGGTACTCCTCGACGTCTTCGAGGGTCTCGGTCTCCAGCAGTCTGTCGAGTTTTCGCTCGAACTGCTCGTCGGTGAGTTCGCCCTCGGCGTAGCGCCGCCGCAGGGATTCGAGGGGCGTCTCGCTGCTCGCGGACCCGCTCGAATCGGATCCCGACTGAGTCTGCTCGGTCTTCTCTCGCTGACCGGTCCACTCCCCGGCCCTCGCGTCGCTGTCCTGATCCTCGCCCGCCAGAATGCCCGCCAGCGGCAGGACGACCGCGTAGCCGATGATCAGTACGATCCACCAGTTCTCCACGCCGGTGAACAGCGCGGCCATCCAGAGGCCGGTCACGAGTAGCGAGACGATCCCGGTGATGTTGTTCCGGGCGCGGTCGAGCGGCGTCTCCTCGCTCATCGGTCGACGCTTCTCCTGAGAGGATTATAACTGTGGCGAGGCTCTCAGGCCCACATCTCGTGTAGCTGTCGCGCGTATTCGACGGCCGTGTCGACGGATGCCTCGCCGGAGTCCAGTTCGACCCCGACGAACCCGAGGAAGCGTCCGTCGCGAAACAGCAGGCCCGTCTGGAAGTCGCTCGGGTGAGACTCGTACGTGACCTGGCCGACGGTCGTCGATAGCTCCTCGCCGCCGCCCCATCGGTCGAGCGATTGGGTCAACTGGGACTGTGCACCGTCCTCGGACGGCGCACGCAGCACCGCCGTCCCGATCCGGGTCCCGGTCTCGGTGTTCGTGAACTCGCGGTCGATCGAGGACCCGTAGACGCGTTCGGTCGTGCGCTCCCAGTCGGGGCCGAGATCGTCGGCCGAGAGGGTGTACGGCGTCAGTTCCACTCGATCGGCGGTGCCGACCTCCGTCGCGGTCAGCGTCCCGCCGCTTTCGGTGGGTTCGGCCTCGACCGTGACTGCCTCCGTCTCGGCTGGCTCCCGGGTCGGTGTCGCCGTCTCGGTCTCCGTGGTCGTGGGTGTGTCGGTCGTGGTCTCCCTCGCGGCCCCCGTCTGTCTCGGTGTCGACGTGTCGGTCGTGAATACGGTGTCGGTCGGTGACTCCGTGTCAGTGCTGATTTCGACCACGTCACTGATCTCGCTCTGGCAGCCCGCGATCAGGGCAACAGCGCCGAGCGTGCCAGTTCGGAGAACTGTGCGTCGATCCATACCAGACGCTCCCATCGAACTGTCAAAAAGACCGTTATCTGTTCAACGGTTCGATCGGCACGCCCCCGACCCGTTCGCCCGGTGCCACGTCCCGGTTGACAAAGGAGTGAGCCGCGACCATCGCGCCGTCGCCGATCGTCACGCCCGGCCGGGTCGAGCAACTGTGCCCGACGGTCACGTCGTCGCCGATCTCCAGGGGCCCGACGTGCCACTGGTCAGTATAGCCTTCGTGGGTCAGTAATTTCGTCCCCCAGCCGATCATCGACCGCTCGCCGATGGTGATCTTCTCGGGGAAGAAGGGGTCGACGACGACCGACGGGGCCAGTACTGACCCCTCGCCGATGTCGACGCCGAGCGCCCGGTAGATCGGATTCGTGATCAGCGGCGGCAGGTGTTTACACAGTTCTAAGACGTAATACGTCGGCCCGAAGCGCAGCGGATGGCGAATGCGATACCACGCCGCTGCCGGCACGTCTCGCACCTCGACGCTGTCGTTGACTGGCGTCGGCGACCCTCTGTCCCCCTCGCGCTCGTCCATACCCCTGGTTGGGGCTGGCGGCGCAAGTAGGCTGTGCCCGGTCGCTACCGCTCGGCGACGACGGTTCCGTCGAGGGCGTCGTCCGCACCGGCGAGCGCACCGTAGTCGGTGACCGAGGCGTCGAGCAGCGATTCGATGTCCGCCGCCGTCGTCAGGTTCTCGCCGCGCTCGACCAATTCGAAGAAGGCTCGCCTCTCCTCGTCTTGCTGGCGGACCCACGACTGCAGGTCGGTCGTGGGATAGCTGACGATCAGGTGGCCACCGTCGGCCACGCGGTCGTACAGGGCACGGAGCGCCGCGTCCACGTCGGCGACGAAGTACAGCGTCGCCACGCAGTACACGAGGTCGAAGCGCCCATCGACTGCGAGGTCCGGGAGCGCGTCCACTGTGAAGGCGAGGTTCTCGATCCCCCGCTCGCGTGCGAGGCCGCGGTTGTCGGCGACGACTCGCTCGGCCACGTCCACGCAGACGAACTCGGTGTCGGGGTGGCGTTCGGCGAGCGCGAACTCGGTCACTGCGGGGCCACAGCCAACCGATAGCACTGTCTCCGGGACGCCGGCGTACTCGAAGAAGGCGACGGCGTGCTCGACCATCGCCTCGCCGTCGAGGTACGCACAGCGGTCGTACTCGCGCTGTTCGTAGAAGGTCTGCCAGCGGTCCCGGACCATCTCACTCGCCGATGACGGCGTCGAGTTCCGCGTCGCCGATGTGTCGCCCCTCGCGGCCGGCGATGTAGGTCTTGGCGATGGCGATGGTCCGTCCGGTCTCGGAGTCGCCGAGGTTCGATGACAGTTCGGACTCCAGCAGGTCGGTCGTCCACGAGCAGTCGTCGTAGTCGATGTCACCTCGGACGAGACTCCGGCACAGTGAGACGACGATGGCGTTCATCGCGTCGGTGATGAAGCCCGCACCGGCACCGCTGATCGCCGAGAGGTCGTCGATGTCGACGGCTGTGCCGTTGACCGTCGCCGCGAACACGACGGCCCCGGCACCCAGTTCGGCGGCGGTGAACTCGCTCTCCGCTTCGTCGGCCGCGTAGCGTTCGAGTGCCCGCTGACTCTCCACGCTGACCGCCTCCGACAGGTCCAGTTCCCTGACGAGTTCGTCGACGACGTCCGCCGGACCGCGCCGCGGGATGTCGACGTCGACCGCCGCGTCGAGCGCGTCAAGCGACTGCGTGATCGCTCGGGGCTCGAACGACCGCAGGCCGGCCACGTCCACCACGTCGATGTCGCTGTCCTGCATCCGCAGCCCTGCCACGAGCGTCGCCCCCGCGAGTTCGGCGGCGCTCGATGCGTCGACCTCTCCGACGGCGTCGGACACCATCCCGCGGGCCATCAGGCGCGTCGGCGCGTCGATGTCGAGTTCCTCGACCAGCGCGTCGATCTCGGACTCCACCTCGCCGGCCGCGATCTCGGCGTGGGTGTCGACCGCCCCGTCGTCGCCCTCGCTCTCGTCGACGGCGTCCTCGGTCGCCTCACCGTCGCTGGCGTCGGCGGTTCCCTCGTCGCTGTCGGCGGCCGCTTCGGTAGCCCCGCTCGCGGTCGGTTCGGCGGTCTCGACCGGTGTCTCGGATTCGGCCTCGCCAGCGCCGTCGGCCGCGGTCGCCTGCGCGTCCGGATCGGCGACGGCGGCGTCGGCGTCGGTGGCCATCCGGTACCGGTCGCTCCCGAGTCGCTCCTCGCCGAGCAACGCTTGCAGGTCCTCGCTGCGGTTCCTGATCGCGACTCTGCTGGTCTTGGACGCCCCGCTGAGCACGTCCTGTACGTCGTCGGCGTCGTGGCCGTTGA
>ENA-ORCR01000372-ORCR01000372.1-marine-metagenome-genome-assembly--contig:-NODE-372-length-28681-cov-9.190393_pt1 | contig 28681 bp, 32 predicted proteins | sample MGYA00237782_ERZ508514 | MGnify/ENA primary metagenome ERZ508514 (study PRJEB26185, sample SAMN06268960) | marine metagenome | isolation source: Eden Landing Ponds, San Francisco, CA, USA | place...
GTCGGAGACCGACAGGAGCTGCTCATTCCGACCGGAGAGTCACCCTTCGAGAAGGCGAGTCTGAACCACTCCTAGTTGGCTCTGTTTGAACCATCAGCCACTGGTAGTTTTCTGAAGCCGTGCTGAATACAGGGAAGTGACTAATCAGCGGTATCGGTCAGCAGTTCATAGGGTGGGGAAAGTACCAATATATTGGGCCAGTGAATTCTCTGTAATGGCAAGGAATCGAAGTGCTCTATTCTGTGATTACAATTTCCTCGACCTGAAAAGAGAGAAGCAGGAAGAAATGAAGGACGAGATCTCATCGCTCACCTCGGAAGAGCTGGATGAGAACAGTACGGACTCACTAGCGATAATTTTCTCTTCAAAATATACTCCTTCTCAGATCGAACTTCACGACGTTATCAAAAAGGACGGAGGACAGGTGGAGAAAGAAGTTCAAAACCGAACTGGGATTCCAACCCCCGGTCGAGGCACACCGACTAGGAAATACGAGAGGCTGAAGGTAAAGTTCCAGTTTGACGGGGATAAGGAACTATTCCGTTACAAGCCTAGCAGCTACAATTTTAGCCCTCCATTGTACGACAAGCTCAGAAAGAGTGAGGTTGTGAGATACTTTGATTTCCGGACGCAGAACCGGGATGCGGAAGAGGTGAAAGAGGAACTTCACTCTGATATCGAGGACTGGAAGGATGATGTCCGCTCGTGGGTTGAGAACCTCAATTCCGACATCAGGCAGATGCGGGAGAAATTTGAAAACAAAGCTCGTTCGGCGATTGAAAGGCGTCGTGGCGAGGTTGAAACCAAGACAAAGGTTATGGAGGATCTCGGTGTCGATACAGGTGGTTCTGGAAGTCAAGGGTTCGTAGTCCCTGAGAAGAAGCGGAGTATTGAGCTTCCGAAGCTTGAGGACAGCAGTTCTCCGGATATTGTTCCAGACAATCATTATTTGGAGATTCTCGGGATTATTGATGATCTGGGAGTGAATATCGAACGATCTGCTGAAAGGGTTCGAGATCTGGATGAGGAGTCCCTGCGTGATATTTTTCTCGCAGGGATCAACTCTCACTACGCCGGGATTGCACAGGGCGAGTCTTTCAACCGAAGTGGAAAGACTGATATTCTGCTTCCGTACGAAAACCGGAATTTGTTCGTTGCAGAGTGCAAGTTCTGGTCTGGACAGGCTCAGTTCGTAGACGCTATGGACCAGCTCTTGGGGAATCTAACGGTCCGGGATTCGCATGCGTGTTTGATGATGTTCTCTAGGAGAGCGAGGTTCGACGAGATACGTGGGAAGGCGGAGAAGGCGACGAAGAGTCACAAGCAATTTGAGACAGAGTTACCGGGTTACGATGATCACGACGTGTACCGATTCAACATCGACTCAGGTACACCAGTCAGGGTCGCTGTCAAAGTATTCAACCTGAAATAATCGAGCGGGGCGACATCCTAGTTCGATCTACTTCGTGGCAGCTGCTGTTTTTCAGGGGTCGGAATGGGTGAGCCCCCATAGGCTCGTGATTCGATGACCTCAGACGACGATCCGTTTCACGATTGCGAGTTGGATCCCGAGGCGATCCTCGGGACACGTACGTTCGAAGATGTCCTGTTCACCGACGGGACGGAAACCCCGGTGGATGTGTTGACCGGAGAGACACCGGCACATTCGCGGGCGACCGTCGAGGAAGCGAAGGCGTTCGCTGCGAGCATCGACCCGGACACACCACAAATCGCGCTCCCGGCCTCTGTCGAGACGCAGGTCGAGACCCAGAGCAAGCCCTACACCTCAGCTGCGTTCTTCCACTTCAAGGCGACGGGGTCACTCGAACGACACAGTGCCTACCACACCGCGTACGACTCGGATGCGTTCACCGTCGACTTCGAGGCCGACTACGAATCGGGCGACCTGACCATCACTGTCGAACGAGTGGAGGAGGCCTGAGAAAGGAACTCTGGGGCAGGTCCACTTTTTTATATGTCAGGTGCATCCATGGAATCCATATGGAGGCTCAGCGGACAATCCAACGCCTCATCGATCACATAACATTCGGTCACGGGATCCATCTGTTCCTTCAAGTTCTTCTCCTTGAATTCGCCTCCGTCTTTCTTACCTACCAGTTCTCCAGCTCCCTCCTCCTCCAAATATCAAACCCCAATTTCTTCATTGGCGTCTACGCCGCTACTTCTGTCATCTTCCTTGGCATCCTCATCCTGTTCACAGCCAAAATGAGGAAACGCACCTTTTCCCCACCACTCCAACAAGTGCGTCGCCTCGCCATTTCCATCTCGACTACTACGATGATGAGCAGGTCGCCCGTGAGCACTACATCGCGTTCCGGAATCAGGTGGTCTCACAACTGGAGTGCGACGGTGCAGCGGCGTGCTGGCACCTCCCCGGCGAAGAGATCGACACCGCGATGGCGACCCTTACCGACGACGTCGTCGCGCTCCCCGATGGCGGACGGCCGTCACCGACGCTCCCCGAGAACTGGCGAGCCGTCTCTCGCCCGGACCGGCGGGTCTTCCAGCGCGCTGATCGCGACCACTACATCGTACTCGGGGATGGAACCGACGAGTGGCTGGTCGTGCTCTGCAGCCAGGGCGACCGTGCATATCCTGCTCCGCTCGCGCATCGGGCGGTTACCGAGGAGGCTGACGTGGAACGGGTAATCCGGGAACTCGCCGAAGAGAGCAACGACCTCATCGAGCCCCCGGAGAGGGAGCACTGATGGAAACGCTTCAACTGGCGCGAGACACTTACCAACTCCTTAAACGGGATGTTAAGGCGCTCGAGAAGAAGATGTTTCTATATTGACCCTGAACTGGGAGTAGAATCGAGAGACAATGACAGAGGAACGTTACGCGACAGATATTTTTCGCCTTCTCGCTGACGACACACGGGTTGATATTCTCCGTGCTGTCGCCGTGGCGCAGTACGAGCTCGAACAGATCGGATCAGGAGCTGCTGAACTCGCGTTTTCTGAGATTTACGAGCACATCGATGTGGAGAACACGTCCAAGCTGTCGTACCACCTCGGGGAACTTACAGGGGTTTATCTCCGGAAAAGCGACGATGGATACTCGCTTTCACATGCTGGTGAGCGCATCGTTCGTTTCATCCTATCGGGGAATTACGAGCAACCGGAGTCGTTTGGACCTGAACCGCTTGATGGAGTGTGCGTCTTCTGCGGCGAGGAGGCACTGGAAGCAAAGCTCTCGCATCAGTTTTTCCGGATTGACTGTACGGCCTGTGAGCAACAGGTTACGGGACAGCCAATCACGCCTGCACAGGTCAGGACGCGGGACGGCAAGTCGCTCGTGCAGAGCGTGAAGTTACGCAGCGCGGAGGATGCTAGACAGATTCGGCGGGGGATGTGTCCTGAGTGCGGGGCGAAGCTGTCTGCCGACGTAGCTGCGGTGCCCGAAAGTCCGTTGCCTGATACAGATTCGTTCGTAGTGACGAGTTCCTGTGAGGAGTGTCTCCGAAAGTATAACAGCCCGTTGACCTACAGCGTCGTCTACCACCCGGCGTCGATTGCATTCCACTGGGATCGTGGCGTTGATGTGACGGCGCACGGTATCTGGGAGTTTCACGAACACGTCTACAAGGGACGCTGGACGTCCGAACAGACGGCGTCCGATCCCGACGAGTACGAAGTCGTGTTGCGTCACGGGGATGATGCAGTTCGACTCTATCTCGATTCGACCGCGACGGTGTTGCGGACGGAGCGCGTGCGAGGCGAAAGCGGTGAGTTTAGACATTTCTGACAGTATTTTTACGAAAACGGCGTTGAGCAGACGGTGGGGCTGGTCGTGGGGTTCGCTGATTATCGGTGCTAGTGGCGTGTTATAGTGGTTTCCTCCTCAACTCGGGTTTTGAAGCAGATCTGATAAATTATCAAATATCCAATAGATTTATCGGTGTTGCTGGCCCGATCCATAATCACGGTCAACGGAGGCCCAACACGTGCAATCGAACACTCCCCACGACGCGACAGGCCAGCAGCATCGAACACACAACAAGAATACCGACCAACAGCAATCAGCACGAAGGCGCTCGAAATCGGCCGACGAGATTGCCGACGCGTATGCAGATGTCGCCGACAAACTCGCACGGTGGCGACGGCTTGACCGGCTCTTTGCCGGTCGGTATCGTCGCCGCCAGTTCGAGCACGCGAACGGCCGAGTGCTGGATGTCGCCTGTGGTACCGGGCGGAACTTCCGCTACCTCGCGTCGGGGAGCGAAGTCGTCGGTATCGACATCAGCGCCGAGATGCTCGCCCACGCCCGCAGTGAGCTCGACAGACTCGAACTGGACGGGGCTATCCGTCAGATGGATGCCCAGACACTCGACTTCCCTGACGACAGCTTCGATACCGTCATCTCGTCGTTCTCTACGTGCACATTCCCCGATCCGAATGCCGCGCTCCACGAGATGGAGCGAGTCTGCACCCCCGATGGCGAGATCCTACTGCTCGAACACAGGCACAGCGACGCCGCGCCACTCGCCTGGCTCCAGGACTGGCGCGCTGAGGCCCACTACGAGAAGAACGGCTGCCGATTGAATCACGAACCGCTGGAGACCGTTGAGCAGGCCGGGATCCCGGTTGAGAACGTATCTACCGCGTTCTTCGGTCTCGTCACCACCATCGACGCCACCCCCAGGTGAACATCCAATAAATGCGCACACGACCCACCACTATCTCACGCGTCGACTCAACAACCACCACGTCACAATCCACGAAACCACCATGTCTGTCCCACACCTGACGCATCGCTACCTCGACTCAGACGAGACGTTACATCAGAATTCGGCCGCCATACCGGAGGTGGCCTATGTATAGTGTGGCCTCTAGCCTTCGGTCGTTCGTCTGGGGCCAGAACACGGCCGCGTCCGGGCCATTTGGCGCGTTGTCTTTCCGGTCCTTGCTGGCTTCCTCGCGTTACGCCTCGCAGGTGTAGCCGCGCTCACGTTCGACCTGAATCGCGGTGAAATGATGGTGGTTGCGTTCGGCGGGACCACCCTCGTGATGCTGGGCGTCATCGGTATCTCTGCGCGGTACCTCGACCACCGTCCACTCCGCGAGTACGGCTACCGTTTGTCCGGCGACTGGTGGCGGCAGTTCGTCGTCGGCACTGGACTCGGAGTCCTCATAGTTGCGATAACGATAGTCATCGCGCACTCCACCAATTCGCTGCGAGTGACGAGCGGCACACTCATTCCGGACGCGGCACTACTCGGGTGGCTGTTCGTCTTCTTCGCCGGGTTCGTCGGCGTAGCGTTCTACGAGGAGTTCATCTACCGCGGCTCGTTCATCACGAACGCGGTCGAGGGGCTCACAGCCCGCGATCTTAGTCGCCCCGTCGCAACCGGCGTCGCCTTGGTCGCAAGCACACTCGCGTTCGCACTTATCCACCTTCCTGGGGCAATCGTCGCGGACGGCAATATTGGGCTCGTCGTCGTGAAGACCGGGCTACTCGGTGGCCTGTTCGGCGTTGCGTACCTCCGTACCGAGGAGCTTGCGTTCCCAATGGGCCTGCATCTTGGTGTGAATTACGCGCTCATGAACATCTTCGGCATCGGTGCTGCAGAGACCCCCGGCGTCTCCAGTCTACTGACTGTCGAACACACTGCAACGGGCCTGTGGAGCGCATCTCGTGGTATTCCGTTCTTCGTAGCGATTCTCGCCGGGTACGTCATCGTGCTCCTCTGGACACGCTGGCGAAGCCGCGACCGTCCCGCCCAGCAACGCAACCACCTCACTCACAGCCGTTCCGACTAATGACACGAGCACGACTCTCCACAACAGGCGATAGCACGGGTAATGCCACGAGACGGTCGTTCATCGCTGGTCTCGGCAGCCTTGGATTCGTCGCCATCGGAACTGTAGCCGGGCGAACGAGCGCCACAACAGACTCTCGGAACACCGACACACAGCCAGGCGAGGGCCCCTTCACGAACTCGGACGAACTCGAAACGTTCGTCGATAACGTGATGGCTGAACGGCTCGGGACGACAACGCCCGGCGCTACTGTCGCCATCGTTTCGGGAGACTCACCCATGCTCACTAAAGGATACGGCGCTGCTGACGTTGATACTGATGTTCCGGTCCGAGCCGACGAGACGGTGTTCAGAGTCGGGTCAGTCGGCAAGCTCGTCACCTACACCGCCGTTATGCAGGGCGTCGAACAGGGCGTACTTGACCTCGATACCGACATCAACTCGTATCTCGGCGACTCCGCTGTTACAGTTTCGGCTACGTACGACGATCCTGTGACGCTCCGGCATCTCGGCACTCACACCGCCGGATTCGAATCCAAGATCGATCCAGACATTGTCGCCGACCCAGCGGCTCTCGACTCGTTGGAGGCGTTACTTACCGACCAGCAGCCTTCACGCATCCGCCCGCCTGGTGAGCTTGTCGGATACTCCAACTACGGTGCAGCACTCGCCGGCCACGTCGTCGCCAAAGCCCACGACACGACGTTCGAGAAGTACGTTCAGTCAGAACTCTTCGAGCCACTCAATATGACGCACAGCACATTCGCCCAGCCAGTTCCGGACGATCAGCCTGGCGACCGCGCTGCACCACACGTCCGCGACGGTGAGTCGTTCCTGGTAGCCGACGACGTGTACATCAATATGCGTCCTGCGGGATCCCTGAGTGCGACGGCGACGGACATGGCCACGTTCATGCGTGCACACCTCGGCAACGGCGCAGTCAACGATAGGCGGATTCTCGACACAGAGACTGCCGAGACGATGCACAGCCGGCACCACGTCCGTCACCCTGCAGTCACGAATTGGCGATACGGGTTCCACGAGTACGGCGACCCCCACGCCAATCTTATTGGCCACTCGGGCGCGACGGTCAACTTCACGAGCTACCTGCTACTTGCCCCAGACCACGATATCGGAATCTTCGTCGCCTTCAACAGCAATCCGAGTGAGGGTCCGAAAGCGGTCGTTGATGAGACCGTCGCGGAGTACGAACTCCAGCAAGCACCGACTACCCCGACACCAACTTCAAGACCGGGCGGTCAGGAGCGCGCCGAAACCGTTGCCAGCGAGTACAGCCTGACGTATTTCCCGCAGAGCGGGCCCCTCCAGGTCGTCGATCTGCTCGAACACCTGACCGTCGAGCCCGCAGCCAACGGCCGCCTGCGCACAACAACTCTCGAAGGAGACGCCCGACAGTGGGTTGAGACTGAACCGTACGTGTACGAGGAGGTTGGCGGTCACGATGTTCTCGCCTTCGAGGTCACAAATGGCGAGGTAGACGTACTGAACATGAACAGCGAACCGACTGGCGTTTACCAGCCCGTTCCGTTCCACGAACGCCAGCTCATCACCGGCGGTGTTCTCGGTACAGCACTATCGGGCTTCAGTCTCTCGCTCGTCGGCTGGGGCGGACACAGCGCTTGCCGGCAGTGGAAGCAGTATCGCACCGACGAGGGATCCAGCATGGAGGACTCCGAATGACAGATCAGCACATCTCTCAACAACGAACCGAACAGCAGCAGGGGTACGACGAGCGAAGCGCGCTCACACACGGCGTTAAACGCCGACTGACGAGCGCGTCGTGGCTCGCCCGCGGGGCAAGCGTCGGCCTGAGTTGTGTCTCGATTGGGTTCGTCATGCTCTTCATGTTCGTCTTGGAGACCGGCGGCGACCTCACGCTCTTCACGCGACCGCTACCGATGCAGATCGCACTTATGCTCCCGTATCTCATCGCATTTCTCACAATTGGGACTACTGCAGGGACCCTGCTGGCGTGGCGGTACCGCTACTGGTCACTGACCGCACGCATCCACCAGACGTTACTGGCACTACTGGGCCTCGTGTTCAGCTGGCAGCTCTCGACACTGGGATTCCTACCATTATGAGAACTAACCGAGCCTGTCAAAGGTTCGCGGGCCCGAGTGTTTCTAATTGGCGTGAATATAACAGAAATGTCAGCTAAGGCGAACCAACCCAACACACCGTATCCAGTTCGAACCATTTGGATTTGGGATATCAATACTCGCAGTATACGTTCCTGCATCAACGGTTAATTGCTCGTTGATATAGTTGACCACCTCTTCGAACGTCCAAGAATGCGTTCCACCAGAAGCAACCACGAGGCGACCGTTTCCAGAGCTGCGTTTTTCTATAGGCACCCAACCTGACGACTGTTGTTGCATTACCATCCACTGGAACGGATTGAATTCTAGGTCTGACGACGAGTCGTTGTGTAGCGTCAGTGTCGGTGTCTCAGATTGTGTTGTTTGGTCGGTGAGGAGGTAAATGTCAGCTGCGTCCGTATCTACGGTGTGAGAACATACAACTGGATCTTCAGTAGGGTTATCTGGTGGACATTCGTATTCGGACAGCGGTATGGTCGTACTCGCGGGTGAAGTGGTGCCATCCGGCTGTGAGGCGTTACGGGCACAGCCGCTGAGGCCTGCGGCGACTGTAGAGGCGGCGACGAGTAAATCTCGGCGCTTCATCACTTTCAATGTTTTCTGTGTCGAGGAAAAGCTCTGTATGGTTAAAAGACCTATTTGAGCGAGATCTGGCCGTTATTGACTATTTGCGGAGGAGGGAACTAACCTCCGCTGCAATGCGTTTCGGTGCTTCACCCGGACCGCTTCGACCGATGCATCCGTCGCGGTTTCAACTGCCGTCAGCGCGCTGTAAGACTGACCGAACAGAATCGAATCACCGTCGACGGCGTCAGCGAGCGACCGTACGTACTGCACCTCACCATTCAGTACCTCTCCAGCGCTAATCTCTTCTGAATTATTAAGATACGTACCGAGTACCGGTCGCTGCGGGATTACAGCAAACCCCTCAAAGTGGTGTAGTACTGGATTCCAGTACTGTCGGGAGCCATACCGCTGTATAGAAAGCTCAGTGGCTGACCGTCGTCGTGTCGTTTGTACACTATCTCGGTACCCTCAACGGGCTGTGTCGTCATCACACGACTCTGTATTCAAGCACGACAAGGCTAAGCCACACTCTCCGCGATTCGATCAGTTATTAATAGAGAGAAGAGTATACGAGATTCCAAACCGTGGCACAGCAATGCTTGAAGACATTCCTCTTGCAATCGTTGCTTCAACAGCCCATTAACAATGGTATCAATTATTGCGTATGAGGCTAGTCGCTGAATTCGAGATCTACTGCGATGCTCTGCCGCTCGTCGAGGTTGCAGCGGCAGTTCCCGAGGCGACGCTAATCCTCAAACTGCAGTTCAACCATGGCGAACGGCCCGTATTTCTTGTCACCGTGACAGACGGATCTGACCAAGCCGTTGCAAACGCGCTTTCCGACGCCTATGATGTCGGTGAATGGACGCTCGTCGGAGAGGCCGGTGACACGCGTCGTTACCAGGTAATGCCAGCACTCAGCTTCGAGGAACAACTCGGCGGTCACATAAACGACCTTTCGGGCCTTGAGGCGCTCGCTACTGTGGACGCGATCATCGAGCGGATTGAAGTACTACCGGACGGGTGGCGACAGACGGGCTGGTTTGCCACCCGAGACGCATTCAACGAATTCTCGGCGTTCTGGCGTCAGAATTCCGATTTTCAGTTATCGCGCCTCACTCGTGATGGAGAGTCCGAACCGCCAGGTGATGGGCTCACTGACCACCAGCAGGAGGCACTCCGGACGGCATACGAGCTGGGCTATTTCGATATCCCCCGTCGGGCAACGCTGAAAGAGATCGCCGCAGAGTTGGACATCTCTGCGTCGTCAGTCTCTGAGCGATTGCGTCGTGCTCAAACTCAACTCATTGAGGAGACGGTCGCAACGACCTGGCCGCCGCTTCCAAAGTGAATCCCGGAGCTGTAACTACTGATCTCGTTGAGTCCTCAAATGCTGATGGGTTCCAGTAGTCGTGCAGGGCGCATATTGAGCACCAGCTGTCTGCTATCGTAGACAGTAGTTAGTCAAGAGTGTGATAATCACCGGGATTGACGAAATAGAAAGTTGGCCGACTGTACAGACGGAAGCGACTTAAACCGAGATGACTCTGAAACCGCCGAGAATCGCGTATATACCAATCAGAAAGACAACACAACCCAGGATTCTGTTGAGTATAACATTCCACTCTGCGGGTTCAACGTCTTTCAGATCTCGTGTGCTTCCGATAGCGTCCATCTGTTCTTGAAACCTCGCAACGCATCGTGGTTTAGCCAGCATCGCGCTACCCAGCAGGCTAACGAGCACCCCAGGAACGAGCAAGAGGGTCTGCGCTTCGGGGACCATAGCAGTAGTTTACAGAGGGTTACAATAACGGTGACGACGACGCAAGCGCCTTATAATCGAAGGACGTCTACGTGGCTGATATCCGCTCTTTTTATTTCTATTACTGACACACTGTTATGATGGAAGATCATCAATAGAATCCCTCACTTAAATTGCCGGATGACTGAGAGACACATCTTCGTCGGTAACGCCCCCATCAAGAGATGCACAATGCAGACGGTCACGTCCGCAGATGGTACCAGTATAGCGTTCGAACGACACGGAGAGGGACCGCCGTTAATCCTCCTTCACGGGGGCTCCTCACCGCAGTATTGGAAGCCGATAGTTCCCCGTTTTGCCGACGATTACACCGTAGTTATTCCTCATCGACGCGGAGTCGGGGAAAGCGGTGACTCTGAGGAGTATAGCCTTGACCGGGGAGTCGAGGATGTTCGTGCAGTCATCGATGCAGTAGACGGAACCCCGGTTCTGTTCGGACATTCGTTTGGCGGTCTGTTGGCGATAGAGACCGCTCGAACCGTACCAGTCAAGAAACTCATCGTGTATGAACCGGCAGTTCTCGTTGGTGAGTACAGACACCAAGCCGATCTCGCGTCACAGATGCAGGCGCGAATCGACGAGGGGGAACGCCGCCAAGCTATGAAGTTCTACATCCGCGAAGTTATGCACGGTGGCGACATCGATGATCTCGACGGTTGGCTCGCCGAGTGGCCGCCGTGGCCCGATATTGTCGCTCTGACCGAAAACATCGCGCGGATCAACCGTACCATCGAACAGTACCGTCTCCCCGACTCGCTCGACATCGACGCGCCAGTACTCCTACTGACTGGAACTGAGGGACCGCCCCATCTTCGAGACGGTATCCGTGCGATTGAGGAAGCCCTCTCGGACAGCCAGTTCGTCGAGTTCGAGGGCGTCGGTCACGGCGGCCCGACAGAAGCGCCTGATCGCATCATATCCGAGGTGCGCGCCTTCATAGACGGGAACGAGGCACCCACTCCCGAGAGTAGCGACTAAAACCGAATCACCCGGCTCTGTTGAAATCCTACTCATACAACAGTATCTCTGGACGAAACGACTGTTACAGTATTCTTGCGTAGTTACCGAAGACTTCCAATCTGTTGAGGTCGTTCCCATAGCGAGTTCGGAGTGAAACAATCGCTCAACGGGTGTCCGACCGTCCCGACGATTGAAATGGCTGTCAATTGTAACTCAGAACAAGCGACGATGGTCAGCGCTCAAAGTATCGCTGTAGGCGTCTTCATCATGCTGATGAGTACGCCGTTACTCGTATTCCCACAGAAATCAGCGCGTATTCGCTACCGTCACGCAAGAGATTCCGAACCGACCGAAGAGGGAATTCGGGAAGCACGCCTTACTGGCGGAGTGATATTCCTCACAGGTCTACTGATCTTCTTCTTCTACTGAGTTGCTATCATTGTATCCCGACGAACACGTAATTTGCCTGAATGTGTCCCGCGGTTCCTGTCACCCGGATCAATTTGGCGGTGGCCGTGCTGAATATAGAGCACGTGTCTTGCAGGAGAGAACGGCCTTGTTGAGACTGTGATGCACGGTCAGCACAGGGGGAAGTCAACGTGGGTTAACAGACGCGAGGTCGGGAAGCGGCACGTTGAGAGCCACTATGGCAAACCGCTCTTTGAGCAACCACGAGGCACTTGTTCATTCCGTACTCACGCCGGATATGCACCGTTGGCACCTGCTCACGCTGGCTGTGATCCTTGGTACTGGGTACAGTCTCCCCGGGGAGCGTCGCGGCCGGTGAGCAGAGAGGCGAGGTCACGATCAACGGTACTGTAACCGGAATTGATGGCGAGCCGGGAGGCGATGCGGTCGTTCTCATCGCCGAGGATTCGACGTTGACGAAGTTCTCGCCGGCTGAGCTGCGAGCCCTGGCCACCGACCTGCTCCAGAATCAGACCGTCGTCAATATCACCGCAGACGGGCACTTCGAGACGATACTCGACCCTTAGAGGCGGAAGCCGTTGTTAGTGTGAGCGAAGACGATATCACCGATATTATATATGCGTAGCGGAACGCAACGCTCGACATCCAGTTGTATGAGCGCCGACCTCAGACGGTCCACGCTCACCTCGGGGCTGTCGCACACGACGAACGACGAGCAGAGATGTACGTCAATCTGCGAAACAGCGGCGACACGACTATCGAGAACCTCTCGATCAATCTCAACTCTTTGCCGAGGGATGGGCAGTTACTTCTGTCACGATCAACGGGAGCTACGATCCGGCCAACCGAACGCTCATCTGGGAGTCAGTAAGCCCCACTGGAGAGATCGATACCACGGTCGTTCTGTCGGTGCCTGAGAACGCTTCACCCGGTGACTACACTATCGAACTCGGTGCTGTAAGCGACACGCACCGAATTAACGTTGAGTCGGAGACAGTCGAAGTACTTCCCGAGGACACTCCCAACCCGACCACGACGCCCCCGCCTGAAAGCAATGCGACACCGATGACGTCCGGCACACCCGAACCGACCCTACTTGGGACGGCTTCACCGACCCGGACGTAGACGATTCACTCCACAGCGCGAACGCCGGCGACGACGAATGCAAGGCTCCCGGCTTCGGATTCGTGGCTACGATCACGGCCTTCGTGCTGATAGCTAACCACTTCATCCGAACATAGTAGGAGAAGCAAGCAATGGGTCCAGAGTGAGAAGGCATTTCATCTGAGAGGATATCAAAAATCCGGCTCTGTTGAAACCCTATTGATTCGACACCTTTCCCGCTGAAACAGCCGTTAGTTAGAACTGCGTATTGAGCGATCATCGGTGGGCTTTTCGCTCGCCTATCGAAATGACAATCGATGCCCTCCGATACGTTTGGCCGTTCAGTTCGTAGTCCACTGTTCGTAATTGTTTTCCAATTAGGATGCTGTCTCGTCGTCCTTGCCGAGGTTGCAAACGCTGCAAGGGGATACAGTGAACTACTGCCCCTTGTTGCACAGCTTATCGGTGGCGTGACTGCAGTTGGGGCACTACTGATTTTACTCGGAGAAACATTTGAGTGGTGAAATCTGCGTACCGAAGTTTGGCGGCCTTCGTTGATACTCGTGCCCTCACCAGTGAGTAACTGAGTGAATACGTGGCTTATTGCCTATTCGGAGTGGCATCTGAGTGGGAGATGGAACCCACCTGTACCTCGGTGGGACGCCACTCGGCCCCCTCTCCTACTTTCGATAGACAACCTATATCTACCGTTCAAAGTACCTTGTCGATGTTGTGAGTGAGACAGCCGACAACGAGTTCCCGGAACTGCTTCCACCAGAGTCGTGAACGGACGAACGCACCGTACTTGCGCTTGAGTCGAGAGTTCACCGTCTCGTTCTGACTACGCTGCCCGTAGAGATCAGAGTTCAATCGAGCGTTCCACGCCTTGTGGAGCGACGAGAACTCGCGGTGCTTGATGATCGGACGAACCCCTTCTTTACGGGCTAACGCGCGAATCTTCTGGTCATCGTATCCCTTGTCGCCGAGGAGAACCGCTACTCCCCCGGTATTCCGCTTGGTGAGCGACGGCGCGATCTTCGAGTCGTGTTTTCGTGTCGTCGTCACGTGTACGTCAAGAATCGCGTTCGACCTCGTGTCCACGAGAAGCGTGACCTTCAGCTTCTGAATCCTCAACTTCGCTCGCTTTGTATAGTGGTACGTGTTTAGCCCCGCCTGATTTCGTCACTATCTCGTAGATAGCGACACGTGAGGAGCACATGGTTGGTCAGCAGGGATCGAGTATGCCGTCTCAGGGATGGTCTCCGCTGCTCGGAGACCATCCCGTCTACCCTGCTGTCGTCGTTCTGAGGTGGGATCGATGAGCGGGGACGATCTCACCAAGGACGAACTCCTCTCGCGGTTTCTCCAGATGGAGGATCGAATCGACGAGGTGGAAGAGAAACTCGACCAGAAGGACGAGCGGATCGAAGAACTCGAAACACGCCTACGGAAGTACGAGAATCCACACACTCCACCCAGCAAGCGACGGTCGGGGACCGACGAGTCCCCGACCTCGCAGGACGACGAAGACGACGATCTCCGAACTGACGGCGGCACTCCCGGCCGAAAGGACGGTCACGACCCAGAGTGGCGCTCTCCACCAGATCCTGATGAAGAAGTCGACGTTACCTGTGATTGCTGTCCTGAGTGTGGCCAGCACTTCGACGAGTCGGTGGGCGTCAGCCCCCGACTCGTCGAGGAGATTCCGGATCCACAGCCACCAGAAGTCACCCAGTACAACCACCACCGCTACCAGTGCGACTCCTGTGGAACAGAGACGGTTGCGACTCACCCCGACTGCCCCGATGAGGGGCAGTTCGGGGTGAACGTCATCGCGCAATCAGCACTGTCACGGTACGATCACCGCCTTCCCTACCGAAAGATCGCCGATCGTTTCGAGCAACTGCACGAGCTCGGTTGGGAGAAGCAGCGTCGGAGGGTAGCAAAGGCGAAACGTAGTATCAGGCGGAAGGTGCTCGACTTCCAGCACAAACTCACGACGTGGCTGGTGAAGGAGTATGATTTAGTGGCGGTCGAGGATCTAAACGTGAAGCCAATGTTGGAGACCCATCAGAGTGCGAAAAGCAAGCAGGATGCGGCGTGGTCGCGGTTTTTGAGGTTGTTGGAGTATAAAGGCGATCTATATGGAACTCACGTCATCCGGGTTAATCCAGCTGGGACGTCGAAAGAGTGTTCGCAGTGTGGTGTAGAGACGCCAAAGCCGGTGTGGGTACGCGAGCATTCGTGTCCGGCGTGTGGTCACGAAGAGGATCGGGACCTGAATGCAGCGAAAAATATTCTATCTCGCGGTAAGGCGAAAGTAGGGGTGGGATGCTCCGAATCAACGCCTGTGGAGACTGCGCTCCCTACGTCTACTTCCCTGGAAGTAGATGCAAAGCGTGTCATCGAAGCAGGAAGCCCTGAGGCTTGATCTCGGGCAGATTCACTCGCGTCCGAATGTTGACCTCATTGTGGTAGTGGCACCTCGTAGTCAGCCGCTAGCTCCTGGAACTCGTCCCACTCCGGGAGCCGGTCGTCGTCGACCTCGCCGTGCGTCTCGAGGTAGCGGAGCAAGGCGTCGATCTCGTCCTCGAGTCCATACTTCGCCGCCTGCGCTCGGAGGTCCGCCTCGTCGATGTCGACGTGGCTGAGTAGAAGGAGACAGTACGAACGATGGCGACTGCCGTCGTCGATTAACAGCGTGTGACAGCAGAGCTCCGCCGGCGAAACCTCGTCGAGTTCCTTGAATACAAGTGTGAGCGAGAGGGGACTCACTTCGTGAAAGTCGAACCAAAGGGTACGACGCAAGAGTGTGCCGAGTGTGGTGGTGAGGTTGAGAAGGAGTTGTGGGTGCGGGAGCATTCCTGTCCGACGTACGGGTTCGAGACTGGCCGTGATGAGAACGCTGCGTACAACGTGTTGAAGCGTGGGCTTTTAGAACTAGGCGTGGGACACGCCGAAGTGACGCCTGCGGAGACTGCGCTCCCTACGTCCGCGACTGGTGGCTCTACCACTGTCGTGGATGCAAAGTGCGTCATCGAAACAGGAAGCCCCACCCTCAAGGATCGAACGGCGTCAGCCGTGAGCGAGTAGGGAGGGGGTAGTTCACATGGCGAGTACTGTCTGGATCTGGAACCCAGTTACGGCCAGGTGCCACTTTGCTCGCCGGCGTTCATGACCCGCTGGAGTGCGACGACGTATGCGGCGGTTCGGAGGGATGGGAGCTTGCGTTCCTCGTAGGCATCGACGAGGTTCTGGAACTGTGAAACGATAGTCGAATCGAGTTCCTCGTTCACGCGCTCTTCAGACCAGTAGAAGCGTTGTCTGTTCTGGACCCACTCAAAATACGACACAATGACCCCGCCCGCGTTCGCGAGGATGTCTGGGATGACCAGCGTCTCGCGGTCGCTGAGAACGTCGTCGGCTGCGGGAGTAATCGGGCCGTTCGCAGCCTCGGAGATGACATCGGCAGTGATGTCATGTGCCAAGGACTCGTCGATAGCGTTCTCGAGTGCGGCTGGGATTAACAGGTCGACATCGAGCGTGAGCAGTTCTTCGTTCGTGAGGTCATCCTTTGCGTCCGGATATCCGACGACGCTCCCGGTTTCACGCTTGTAGTCTTTGACTGCGACGGGATCGAGGGCCGCTTCGGTGTAGATACCCCCACTCGAATCGGACACGGCAACGACGTTGGCACCCATCTCGTGAATGAGTTTTGCCGCGATCCAGCCGGCGTTTCCGTAGCCTTGAACCGCGACCGTCGCGCCTTCGAGGTCCTTGTTGAGATACTCGAAGGCTTCACGCGCCGCGACAACCGTGGAACGTCCGGTGGCTTCAACGCGTCCTTCGCTGCCACCGCTTGCGAGGTCCTTCCCGGTTATGACGCCGGGCTCGGTCGTGTTTTCGAGTGTCTCGTAGGTGTCCTTGATCCAGTTCATCTCGCGCTGGCCCGTGTTGACATCGGGTGCGGGCACGTCGCGGTCGGCCCCTATCAGTGGCGTCAGTTCCTTCGCGAACGAGCGCGTGACTCGCTCAAGTTCGCTCTCCGAATAGTTGCTCGGATCGATAACAATACCGCCTTTTCCGCCGCCGAGTGGAATATCACTCGTGGCCGTCTTGTAGACCATCCACCCGGAGAGGGCCTTAACCTCGTCGCGGTCCACTTGTGGATGATAGCGGATCCCGCCTTTGTACGGGCCACGGTCGCCGTTGAACTGTGACCGATATGCACGGAACACCTCGATGGACCCGTCATCCATCTCGACAGATAGGTTCGTTTCAAGGATTCGTTCAGGGGTCTTCAACCGTTCCAGTTGTCCCTCTGAGATGTCTACATGTTGTGCTGCTGCATCGATCTGTGTCCGCAGGCTTTGATACGGATTTACATCCGACATGTTTCGACGAGATTCATAGAGATACCAAAAGCTATCTATTTCTACCAGCAAATTTACTATAATAGGTGAGGTACTAGATACTAATACTGGGGCTTATAGCGGCGTTTGAGCTGATATTTTTACCCTATCGTTTCCTTTTTATCAAAATTTGTTACTACTAGATTTCCTGTATTGTTTGTCACCCGAACAGTGGTATCCGTATCGAGTGCCACAACGTCTGCAACCTGTTCTGTTCCACTAACTGGAACGTCAACCCGATCGACATCCTGGATCAGACAGTCACGACGGTCGGCACGTTCGAGCAAGACATCACCGCTGGGGAAGTGCCAGACTCGCGTCACAGACTGGAAAACTGGCACCGACATCGGCTCTTTGACGTGTCGGATAGCTTTCTCCTCCAACAAGCGACGTTGAACGTCGATCATAGCTGAACTGAATCTGTGGGACCTGTCGTTTCACGACTGCCTGAACGATGGCACTCAACCAGAACGAGCGAAGGAATAAGCAAATACTAAATTGTTTAGCAACAAAGCCCACCAGACAATAGGAGTTTATTATTGAACCCTCTACCCAAAACGCGGCAACTGAAGCACCTCTTTTCGAACAGGCGGCGGCAATTCGAACGAGGGGACACACTTAGCGGCACTGTTCTCAGTGAGAGCCTTGCCGCTGGGAGAGTCAGATGAGAGACGCACGGAGCTGTCTCGACACAGCTCAGGTACTCGCTGTCGGGTCCACGAATTGGAGCGAACCGTTTACAACTGCTCTCAGAGCCAGCACCGAGGTCACGATCCACACCGGTGAGACGGCACCGGAAGCCCTGGATACCGTTCGGCAGCGCCCGGTCGACTGTGTCGTCACGGGAGCGACACTCGAAAACGGGAGTGGCGTGGCGTTGGTCAGACAACTTCGGGACTTGGCTCCGGATCTCCCAGTCGTCCTTGGGACAACAGACGGTAGCGAGGCCTTAGCGAGTGAGGCAATCGAGGCCGGCGTTACCGACTACGTCCCGCTCAGCGGTGCAGATGGACTGCGGATAGACGAGTTGATTGAGCGCACCGGGAAGGCACTCCAGTCCGGTCAGCAAGCGATCACGCGGCGTGAACGGGCACGACAGTTCGATGCTGTCTTTCACGACACACAGACGGCCACGTGGGTCCTCGACCCGGACGGCAGTCTCACCCGCGTAAATCAGACGGGACGGGCGATGATCGATGAGGACGTGGATGCGGTCATCGGTGACCTGTTCTGGACGCTGCCGTGGTGGTCACAGTCCGAGGCGACCGAACGTGATATCCGGCAACTCGTAGCAGCCGCACGCGACGGCCAGTTCGGTAACGCGGTCCTTCACCGGCCCGCCACGACCACAGACAGCGTTATCGAGCTGTCGGTTCGGCCAGTCGAGAATGACTTCGGCGATGTCACTTCGATTGTGATCGACGGGATAGACATCACGGACCAGGTCACCCTCGACCGTGACCTCCGTCAGTCCGAGGAACTCCACCGGGTCACGCTCAGCAATATGACCGATACCGTTCTCATGACGAACGAAGACGGGGAGTACACCTACGTCTGCCCGAACGTTCACTTCATTTTCGGCTACACCGACGACGAGATTCGCGAGCAGGAAACGATCGACACGCTCCTCGGGGAGGACCTGTTCGACCGTGCAGAACTCGCGGAAAAGGGCGTTCTCAAGAACATCGAATGTACCGTCACTGACAAAGCGGGTCACGAGCACACGTTGCTAGTCAACATCCGTGAAGTCGCGATCCAAGGCGGGACACTGCTGTACAGCTGCCGAGATATCACGAAACGGAAACAGCGTGAAGAGGCACTGGCGACGCTGCAAGATACGGCACGGAAGTTCCTTTATACGGAGACCGATCAGGAAATCGCCCAGCATATCGTCGATGACGTGCTGAGTGTGTTCGATGTCTCGGCGAGTGCCATCTACCTGCACGATGTCGAGACGAACGAACTACAGCCTGTCGCACAGTCACAGGCGATGACTGAACACCACGGGCCGCTTCCGGCCGTCCGTACTAACGACGACACGCTTCCGAGTCACAGCTTCGTTAACGACGAGACACTCGTGTTCGACGATGTCCACACGTCGGACCGACTGGAGAACCGGGCCACTGACCTCCGGAGCGTCATGTTCATTCCACTCGGCAACCACGGCGTGTTCGTCAGCGGCTCGACAGCCGTCGGGGTGTTCGATGACGTGACACAGGAACTCACTGATCTGCTCGCAGCGACCGCCGAGGCGGCCCTCGACCGGGTCGTCCGGGAGTCTCAGCTTCGGGAACAAGACCGTGAACTCCAGCGACAGAACGAGCAACTGACCGCCCTGAATCACATCAACAACACAATTCGGGAGATTGACCAGACGATTGTCAGTGCCGAGACACAGGAAGAGATCAACCACACCGTCTGCGAACGGCTGACTGACACGGATCGCTTCAAGTTCGCGTGGATCGGGAGCGTCGATCCGGGCGGAAACTCCGTCGAGCCGCGTGCGTGGGCCGGCAACGAACAGGGGTATCTCGACAGCCAGTCAATCGCTGTCGCGGCCTCTGAGACCGAGCCTGCGGGCCAGACGGCTGCGTCCGGTGAACTGACGATGATCCCTAACGTGGCCGCTGATCTCCGGACTGCGTCATGGCGATCGGACGCACTCACACGTGACTTCCTTTCAGTGTTGAGTATTCCATTGGTGTACAACGATCTCAGGCACGGGATCCTCACCATCTATGCGGACACGAAAGATGCATTCGACGAGACGACGTTAACAGTGTTGCGCGAGCTCGGTGAGACAATCGCCTCGGCACTCAGTGCCATCGAGCGGAAACACGCGTTGCTAACGACGTCGGTGACTCGAGTCGAGTTCGTCATCGATGACGAGCGATTCCTCTTGTCGCGACTCGCCCGGTCTGCAGGGTGTACCCTTTCCTATGAGGGGGGTATCCAGCACGCCCCGACTGGTAACAGCGTGTTCGTCACCGTCAAAGACGTGGACCTGCGGACGGTTGCGGCGGCTGCGGAAGACATGACGACCATCGACGACGTCACACAGATCAGTGAGGACGGCGCCGAGGGCGGCGTCCTGCGGCTGGAGTTGTCACAGCCGTTCCTCGCGCTGGAACTGGCCGACCACGGTGCTATCTTCAGGGAAGCGACCGCAGATCCGGAGGGAACGACACTCGTTGTCGATGTGCCACAGAGCGTCGACGTTCGGAACATTGCGCAGTTGGTCGACAGTACGTTCTCTGGGGTCGAACTCAAGCGCAAGGAAACGCTCGAACGGGGTATCGAGCAGGACCAGAGTTCAGAGTACCTCACGGACCTCACGGAGCGGCAGCTCGAAGTGGTTCAGACCGCCTACTACAGCGGCTACTTCGAATCACCGCGGACAAAATCCGGTGAGGACATCGCAACGATACTTGAGATCTCCCCACCAGCGTTCTACCAGCACGTCCGGACCGTCCAGCGGAAACTGTTTACAGCACTGTTCGAAGAACGGAGCGTCTCGGGTCGAGAATCCTGAAAGGGGTTTCATAATAAACAACCCAATCTGCCACCACCTCGTTGTTTAACCTCTGAATATTCCTTTGATGTCCTTCTATTCCTTAATCGAGTACTGGCGGTCGGAAACCGCCGCTCGGGAATACACATGAGAGATGTCGAGCAAGACCACGACGAGAAGACACCGTATGAATGCTTTACGTGTGGTAAAGTCATCGCCGCAGAGAGCCAACCAGAAAACTGTGAGGACTGCGGTGGTGAGATGCGCAACCGCCTGACACCGCTGGAATAACGATGGGGCCGAAACTGGGCCCTACTCCGTCGGGAGAGCCGTCGGCAACGTCCGAACCGGAGTCGGCACTCGAAACAGCCCGTCAGCAACTCCACCGGGTCGCAAACTATATCGATATCGACCCGAACGTTGTCGAACGACTCAACCATCCGAAAAAGGTCCACGAAGTCACAGTCCCAATCGAACGAGACGATGGTACGGTCGAGGTGTTCACCGGGTACCGAGCCCAGCACGATAGCGTCAGAGGACCGTACAAAGGCGGACTTCGGTATCACCCTGACGTGACGAGGGAAGAGTGTGTCGGTCTCGGAATCTGGATGACCTGGAAATGCGCTGTGATGGACCTCCCCTTTGGTGGTGCCAAAGGCGGCATCGCGGTCAATCCGAAAACGTTGAGCCAGGATGAAAAAGAGCGGCTCACCCGCCGATTCGCACAGGAACTCCGGAACGTTATTGGCCCGAACCGAGACATACCTGCCCCGGATATGGGGACTGACCCACAGACGATGGCCTGGCTGATGGACGCGTACTCCATGCAAGAAGGCGAGACATGTCCAGGCGTCGTCACCGGCAAGCCGCCGATCGTCGGCGGGAGTGAAGGCCGTGAAGACGCGCCCGGTCGGAGCGTGGCGATTATCTCACAATTGGTGTGTGAGTACTACGACCAACCGCTGTCAGAGACCACGGTTGCAGTACAGGGCTATGGCAGTGTCGGTGCGAACGCAGCACGGTTGCTCGACGAACAGGGTGCGACTGTCGTCGCGATCAGCGACGTGAACGGGGCGATGTACGACCCCGCCGGAATCGACACCGCGACAGTCCCGTCACATGACGAGGAACCGGAAGCAGTCACGGAGTACGCCGACACTGTCATTTCGAACGACGAATTGCTGTTGCTCGATGTCGACGTGCTCATTCCGGCAGCACTCGGGAACGTCATCACCGAAGCAAATGCAGACGACATCGCTGCGGATTTCGTCGTGGAAGGTGCAAACGGCCCGACCACGTCCACCGCGGACTCGATCCTCGCCGAACGAGATGTCGTGGTAATTCCAGACATTCTGGCAAACGCCGGTGGCGTCACGGTGAGCTACTTCGAGTGGCTACAGGACATTAACCGTCGGTCGTGGTCACTCCAGCGTGTGAACGATGAACTCGAGACAGAAATGCGGGCAGCCTGGGACGCAGTGCGAACTGAGTTCGAGAACCGCGACATTAAGTGGCGTGATGCGGTGCACATCGTTGCACTGTCCCGTATCGCCGAGGCCCACGAAGCACGAGGGCTCTGGCCCTAGTACTGTCTTGGCTGACGCAATCACGGACTCCACAACTATCAGTCGGTGTCGAGAAACTCGCTACTACATAGTGAAGCCACGTACTGTACTTCTCTGACCAGTTGCGTCTCGTAGTACGAGGCGTCGTAGGTCTCGATCGCTTCGTAGGCGAGGGCGACCCGGTCTCGCGAGGATTTCTCGTCGTCGACGACTACGTACTCGATATCCTGGCCCGGGTGGACTGCCAGGTCCTGCTCGCGAGCTGCTGGTAGTCGACGTCCGGCCACCGACTCAACGAGAAGTCGTCGACGCCGGCGTCCGTCGCCATCTCGTGAAGAGTCGGGACGATCTCGCTCGTCGAGCAGACTAGGACATCCGGATCGTGTGTGTCGAGCATCCCCTGGACGGCGGTCAGGATATCCGTCGGCGAGCCGGTGACGGTGTCGTCGGCGACGGATAGCTCCCCATAGACGTCGTTGCTCGTTTCGGTCACCGGAACGCTGAGCCGGAGCGTCGGCAGTTTGCTCGCCGGTCGGATCGGCGCCGGTCTCTAGACAGTACCGGAACTCCCGCGAGAAGTCGACGTTGAAGCAGGCGAGATCCCCGACTGGCTAGGCCGACAGCTGGCGCGCTTGCCGGGCGAGTGGGGTGACGCGGTCGATGTGGGCGACGTCGACCGCGAGAACGGTCTCCTCGTCTCGCCGAAAGCCTTGCCGTCGCGCAACCATTTCGGTCGCACCGATGTCCGGGTGCTGGTCGTACACCGACTGGAGTGTCGTGAGGTCGAGGTCGGCATCAGGGTCGCGAGCGGCGACATAAAATCGCGGTGTGTAGTTACCTCGTTCTGTTGCGGCGGCGCCGTCGGCGGTTGCCTCCCACTCCAGGACGCGGCCATCGTCTAGGAAGTCGATACTGAACGGCATCTAGGTCTCTCTGAGGTTCGAGTTGCCGATAAGCTGTGTCGTGTCGTTTCCGGATTTCAACGTATGACCCCAAGAATGCCTCTACTGGTGCTTTCTGACCGTTTGTCTGTGTTCCTCTACTTCTAGAACGATTTCCGGAATTCATCTGTGTGGATTCGCCCGGTGTACTCACCATCGGAGGAATATAGGAATCTGCCAAAGAACTATGTTCCTCTGAACCGTGCGTTTCTATATGAACGACCGAAGTCCACCAGAGGAGTTTGCAGACATCAACGAAGCGGTTGGTGAGGAATGGGAGGCCGAAACAACACCTTACGAGCGCATTCGACACGTCGTTGCGCATACGTACAGCCCCGTCTCAGCTGATTCGGTAGCTGATGATGCACGGACGGCTCCAAAGACCGCTCGAAAGCACCTGAACACACTCGCAGACGAGGGGTTTGTCGAGACGACATCCGGCGAACAGGGTGGCACGCTCTATCGGCGCTCACCTGAATCACTCGTCGTCGAACAGGCTGCCGACATCCTTGAGCACGTCTCGACCGATGAACTCGTCACCCGAATTCAGGAGATGCGCGAGCAGCTCACCGAATATCGGTCCGAATTCGGTGTTGATTCCCCCGAAGAATTGGCGGTCAACCAGACGAACCAGGCTCTCAGCGAGACCGGGTCACAGGACGAGATCGACCCAGAGACGATTCGTGAGTGGAAGACGCTCCGACGGAATCTCGCGTTCGCGAACGCTGCCCTCTCGATCGGCAACGCCGAGCAGTTCGTCGATAGTGACCGTCGCCCGACTGACGACAGCGTCCCTGCCTGAGCAATGCGGGATTCGCCTGACCAAGCAGAAACCCATACTCTCCGGGGAGCTACGGATCGGCCGGCGCTACTGACGATTCGTGATGTCGTCGAGGAGATGGAACCGCTCGCAACACCTGAACTCGACGACTACCTCCATCCATCAGTCCTCGAAGTCATGCTTGACGATGGACTGTGTGGGGCCGAGGACGCCCGGATCGATATCCAGTGGACGACACGAGATGATTACAAGTTCCATTACACGGACACGGAAGGGGTGAATCTGCGCTGGGGGAAGCACCCACACGCAGGAGACTATATCCACGTCCCCGGATTAGAACACTATCATCCACCGCCGAACGCGAGTTCTGATCCAGACGAGGTCGAAGCGTCCTGTATTTCACAATCTCCTGAAGAATTGGTCACCCGCGCGGTCCTTAAACTCTGGCGGGTCGCCTACCACACGGACTCGTATGAACCACTCAACGCAGGTCGTAACCCACCGTAGGAACCATCCGGGTGCTTTCCTTCACGAACCCCCACTGAGAAGCGAGTTCTTCAGGCGATAGGCTCCAGCGACTTCATAGAGAAATCTGACTTTGAACAATACCGTTCTGCAAGCTCTATCAACGCTCGAGTCCGTCGAATATCGGCGACGTTGTGAGTGATGAGTGGCTCGTAGGCGCCCTCCTCCCATGCGGTGACTGCCTCGCTACTGTCGGTGAATGGATCCAGCTCGTTCAATCCGGCGCCGATCAGTTCCTCGTAGACGCCACTCAGTGTGTCTTCACTCGTATTGAAGTATGTCTCGAAGACATCCATCACGTCGACGTATGGCAACGTGCCAAACGGCCACTCGAGCCCGTGCGTACAGAGCCGTGTGCGAAGGAATGGGAGGTCGAACCCTCCGTTCCACCGCTCACCGTTGTACGCAACGAGCTTTGCATCACGTTGGGTGAGTGTCGACGTGACGAATGTCGACAGTTCGTTCAGGAGTTCCTGTTCGCTGTCATGGAGGGAGAGCTGTACCGGTGTCTGGAGGGCGTCGTTGAGCCGATCTGCGAGGCCTGTTTGTGGTGCCGTTCCGGTATGGAGAAACATTCGCGACGAGACCGCGGAGTCGAACCCAACTACTGTGAGTTCATCATCGGCCTGAAATCCCGTCGTTTCGATATCGAATGCAATCGTCGTCAACTCAGTCATTCCACATCTCCAGTGGTACCTTCGGCGGGCGGTTGCTGCTGTTCGCTCCCGGTTTCCGAAAGCCGTTGCTCAAGCTCTTCGAGCCGTTCCTCGTGGTCGTCGAGGCGGGCCTCCTGTTCGAGATCGATGCTGAGCAGCGCCGGCAGCAGCGGGTTCTGGTGGTTCAACAGCCCGCTCGCGTCGGCGTGCTCGCGGGCGTACTCGAACAGCCGGTCGAAGTGCGGCTGGTCGCGACGCCGCAGTGCCCGGCGGAACTCAGCCCAGCGCTCTTCGATTGCCCGCAGCGCATCTCGGTAGGTTGGGTTCGTACGCCCCATCGCTATCGTCCTCCTGCCCCGGTTGCGGTCCACGCATCGAGCAAGGGATCTGCGGTGGCCGCCACCGTCTCACCGTCAGCGGTGACGCCCGTCCCGACACCTTCCGGGGTCGGCGTCGACGGCGCCGGCGTCGTCGGCTCCACGCCGACCTGCGTGGCGCGTGCCGCGAGCAGCTGTCGCCAGTACGCGAACGTCGTTTGGTAGTACGCGCCGTCGTCGACGGGATAGACGAGCGTCTCGAAGCCCTCGCCGACGACCCGTGGGCCCATCCGCGTCTGCTCGCACTCTAGGTGGTGGTCGGCGACCCTCGCGACTGACTCGGTGAATTCGTTTCGTTCGTTTCGCGTAACGAGCACCGGGATGTCGTACCCATCGGCGTAGGTCGCCAACCGGGCGAGAGTTCGAGCCTGGAGGGTTTTCGCGTGGGTCTCGCTGAGGGTATCGTCGGCGCGGTACTGGGCGTCGACGGCCGGCGCGACGATGAGGGCGGGGGTGTGGGGCGACGTGTCCTCGTCACGACTTGGTTCCCCTCGACCGGCCGCCCCGGCGTCAGTGGTAGACATCTGGATCGACTTGTTCACTGCCGTCGGGAGATCACAGACGGCGCCGTAGTGCTGGTAGGCGGTGAATCCGCGGGCGACGTGAATTCGGTTGAGCAACCGTTGACTGGGCGCGATCTGGGCGAGTGTCGGCGTCGCCGCGTGACCATTTGCGTCGACCCAGAAGGCGGGCCCGTCGTGCAGGAGGAGATGGTCGAGTACGAGCGACTGCAGGATCGGGACGCCGCGGCCTCCCTCGACATCAAGCAGCGTGATGCCGTCGTCGAGCTGCGGCAGCAACATCTCGTCCGTAGCTGGATCGGCCTGGTCAGCGAGGGACCGATTGCGGTCAGCGCCCCGTGTCGGCTGGTCCACCGCCAATCGGTTCGACGTTGAGTGTTCTCCCATACTCGACTAGAGGTCTACTTTCCCGATAAGCCGCGGCGTGTCGCTTCCGCGTTTCAGGGAACTCGACTTGATCCCCTCCAATCCAGGTACAGTCCCGAGTAGTCTCTGTTTGGATCCTGTTTCCGAGAATAGTTCCTGAATCCAGCGTTCTCCGTGTTAACCAACATCTGGCCGTATTGGCGGCGGCGTGTTGGTTAAACCTCCACAGCTGTAGTCTCGAGCCTGACTGCTCGGAATGTTAATGCTCAACGCCACGTTGGAAGAGGTGCTCTATGAGCTACCCACGAACCCACGTCGACCACCGAAACCCCGATCACCACGAGTCAATGCACCCAACTCGAAATATCGTGAATGCCCACGTTGTTGCCGGGGAATTTCTCACTTCGCGGTACCACGAGGCGCTTCAAACTGTTCTCCATCCCCTCGGCGAGTCTTTGGACACCAAAGACCAACATGCGCTCAACGACCTTGGCATCGTCCATGCTACTGGTTCCTTGAACGAGCTATCCCCGATCGTTCGCACATACGTCAAACTCGAGGAGTATTGGACACGCACCCATCGTACTGCGCTCAACGAACTATTCGCTGATCGACGTGCTCACGTCCTGAGTTGCTGTACGCGGTTCCTTTCTGAGTTCCCTCGACACACTCTTGAAGCCGAATCCGGCCGTTCCGGAACTGCGCTGGATACTACCCTTGCTCCGCTTCTTGAGTGCGGATTTCTCTCACACACAGATGATGAGAAAACCCCATACTCTGTTGATGAACACCACGCGCTATATCGACCGACTGAACGGCTCTTCGACGCACTTCTTGAACAAGCAGCTGTTCTCTGTGAGCTTCTGCCGCCGACCGAGCTCTAATCGCACGATTCAGAGGCTTTTCGGCTCTGTAGAAATTCTCTTGGCCACATACCAACAGCCGGTAAGAAAGCTTGCGAGTCTTACACACACGAAGGGAAAGGATTCAACCGTCCTTTTCTATCGGAAGAACCCGCCCATCCTCCGTAACACGGAGATTTTCAAACTCTAAAGCCGTATTCAACTTCTCTACCACTTCTTGATGCTTCTCCTGCTCGCCGATATACTGCTTAGGATCCGCGGCCTTCTGAACAATCTGCACAACATATCGGTAATCCTCGCTGTTCAGCTCTTGCAACTTCTCTTTAGCAATATAAACACGATTACTATGGCCCTCAGCCTTACTCCGCAACGGATCATCATGGCTTAAATTGTACCTCATTTCATCCGCGTCAAATCCAACTATCTCGAAGAAATCAGCTATCTCATCCGTACTACGTCCGTCAGCGATAACCTCCGCCAGTTCATCCAGCACCTCGTCACTGAACTGCTTCTTTTCCTTCAACTCCTCCAACCACTCTCCGCCTGCCAGATTCATTTCCTCTACTCTCTCTGACTCAGCGTATATACTCATCACCTCCTCCCACTTCGGCGTCCAGACATACTCATTCCCGTTACTATCCTGGAAGATGATATCCATCTTGATTCTGTTATCTGGGAATGTACCCACAGAATCTATCTTGTCGAAGAACACCCGTTTCATGCTTACATCAATCGGATGTAATGGTGAAATAGTTTTGTAGGTTGTCAGTAGAGAAGTGCCGTTTATCTGTTTTCCATAGAAGCCTCCTCTGTTGTATGAACCTTTGTACTTGCCAATCATCCCAAATCTACCATCAAACGAAGGGGCCTCAGAACCAGCCCTTCACATTTTCAAATACGTTGAAGACTCTCCCGGTCGGACCCGGATGTATGTGTGGCCGAAACTCGCTCTTCATCGACCAGGCTGACCTCGAGGCCCGCTTCGATGCCGAGGTCGTCGCGGACGGCGGGTACGCACCCCGATACAACATCGCGCCTGGCGACGACCTCCACATCATCACAAACGAGGCTTCCGACGAGATCGATGCCTACCACTGGGGGCTGATTCCGTTCTGGGCGGACGAACCCGAGGAGGGTATCATCAACGCTCGTTCCGAGACAGCCGACGAGAAACGCGTCTTCGAGCGAGCGTGGGAATCACGTCCCTGCCTCATCCCATCGTCGGGGTTCTACGAATGGAAATCGCCGAACGGCGGTTCGAAACAGCCCTACCGGATTTTTCGCGAGGACGACCCCGCGTTCGCGATGGCCGGGCTCTGGGACGTCTGGGAGGGCGACGACGAGACGATCTCGTGCGTCACGATTCTCACGACGGA
>ENA-ORCR01000373-ORCR01000373.1-marine-metagenome-genome-assembly--contig:-NODE-373-length-28606-cov-3.795436_pt1 | contig 28606 bp, 18 predicted proteins | sample MGYA00237782_ERZ508514 | MGnify/ENA primary metagenome ERZ508514 (study PRJEB26185, sample SAMN06268960) | marine metagenome | isolation source: Eden Landing Ponds, San Francisco, CA, USA | place...
GACCTGATGAACACGGGCGGGATCACCGAGGGCAAGAAGATCGCCGGCCTCGCCGAGGCCGACCACGTCGACATCGCCCCGCACAACCCGCAGGGGCCGGTCGCCGGCGCCATCTACTCCCATTTCTGCACCTCCATCCCGAACTTCCGCATCCAGGAGATGTTCCAGACCTACGACGAGCCGTGGGTCGACGAACTCCTGGAGGACCCGCTCCTGGTCGAGGACGGCTACATCCAGGTCCCGGAGGGGCCCGGGTTCGGCATCGAACTCGACATGGACGTCGTCCGCGAACACGAGTACACCGAGGACGCGGTCCACACCATCGACCTCTGGGAAGAGGACTGGGAGAAGCGCGCCGACGAACTCCGATAACTCCCGCAGAACCGTTCTACCACGGATACATCGCCGCTCCCCGGTCGGGAACAAAAACCGACCGCCCTTTTTACTGCACGTCGACCGTTTCGCCGGATTCCGCCGCTTCGTGAATCGCTTCCACTGTTCGCATGTCGGTCAGGCCGTGTTCGCCGTCGCCGTACAGCGGTTCGTCGGCGAGGACGCGCTGGGCGAAGTACTCGAACTCTTCGGCCATCTGGTCGACCTGTTCGGTCTCGACGTCGACAGTCGTGCCGTCTTTCGCGACCGTCAGCGACGTCTCCATGTGGAAGGCGGGTTCGAGTTCGATCCGACCGTCGGTCCCGACGATTTCGAGGCGCGTGTGGTCCTGCGCGTTCTGTGAGGACGTGCACGCGCCGTGGGTCCCGTCGTCGAAGACGACGGAGAAGGTCGCGACTTCGTCGGGCACCTCGTCGAACGCCTCGTGAGTCGACGCCATCGTCGACTGGACCTGGACCGGGTCCGCGTCGAGGATGAACCGTGCCGTGTTCAGCGGGTAGATGCCGAGATCCATCACAGAGGTCCCGTAGCCGGTGAGGTCCGGGTTCAGCCGCCACTGGTTCGGGTCGTCGATCATGTCCAGGAGCGGCTGTGAGTTCTCGCCGTGGACGAGGACTGGGTCGCCGATGACGCCGTCGCGTACCAGCTTGCGCGCGCGCCGGACCGCCGGTTCGGTGTGCATGCGGTAGGCGATCATCAGCGGGACGTCCTGCTCGTTGCAGGCGTCGACGAGCGCCTCGGAGCGCTCGACGGTCGCCTCCATCGGTTTCTCGCAGAGGACGGCTTTGCCGTGTTCCGCGGCCGCCTCCACCTGTTCGAGGTGGGTCGCGTTCGGCGTGCAGACGTAGACGGCGTCGTAGGCCTCGGTAGACTCTCCGTCGGCGAATTCCTCGTAGGTGAGGCCCTGCTCCACGGGGTCGTAGTCGGCGCAAATCCGGTCGGTCTTCTCCGTGGAACTGCTGACGACGGTCGTCGTGGTACAATGCTCGATGGATTCCATGGCGGGGAGGACGAACTCTTTCGTCCACCAGCCGACGCCCACGAGCGCGAATCGCAGTTCGCCCGTCGCATCCGTCTCCCAATCTCGCGAGTCGTAGTCGAAGAGTGATGTTGCCATACCGTCTGAGAGATCCGCGACGGACGAAATAAATGTGGCCCCTCGGAGACAGCCATCGCTCGCTCGAACACCCATCCGATATACCCGGATACCGATCGATTCGGGGACCACGTCGCCCTCCTCACCACCCCATTACAAGTCTAATTATGTAATGGCAGTCCGGATCAGGTTCATTTCGGTCCTCAGATACGGGCCAGGCGGTGCCACTTCTGACCGTGGACCGACGAATCAGCGGTGAGATCAAGGTGGCTCACACACTTCACGGACGCAGGAGGCGCGCGGAACTACCAGCCCGCATGGCCGGTCGATATCGGGTTGGATTTCCGCGTGGTGGCCCGAATCCCGGTAGTTCAGCCCGTATCAACCCAGCTACCTGGCTATCCGATAATGTCGTGAGTAGCGTTCGACGATATCGGATCACCGGGTGCCCCCCGAGACCGGTGACAGTTCGAGGTGAATACCCGAAGTCTCAGAGTCTCTCTGACGGTTCGTTTCACGAACTGAAACGATATTTCGCCGCTCGGTTGCGTCAGTGCTGGACGAGCCACTCACAATTACGCTCATACGAATGGAAGACGCCCGCCAGGGACCTGGAACTGGTAGAGTGCGCTCGAGGACGGAGGGACGAGTGACGTGAAGCCTTCACAGTTTGGTTTCACAGTATGAAACACACTCACGACTTCGCACTCCTTTAAGTATGTCACCAGTGTCGGCCGCTCCTGCGGGTGTGCTAACTGCCCAAGTAGAGTATCGTTCCATCCGTTCGGACGGGATGGTAGATTCCGAATCGCGAACCGCACGTATCGGCGGCGCGCTCGCACGCGCGAAGAGATATACTTTGAATCCCGATAGGTACGACGAATTAGGAAATATTTATATACTATGCGCTGAACGACAGTAGTATGCGGGAGTATGACAACCTCCGCGACCAATTGTCGCGACGGCAGTACGCACAGCTACTGGCCGGGATCGGCATCACCGGCCTCGCTGGCTGTCCGTCTCAGGGTGGCGATGGACCGACGGCCGGGTCGGGTTCGACGGCGACGGAGACCCAGACCGACGCCGGAAGTGGGAGCACACCGACTGCGACAGCGGAACCGAGCGAGACGACCGAGACGACCGAGACGACCGAAACCGACGAGCCGACTCCGAAAGGTGATCCGGTAACCGACACGGTCCGGGTGTTCAAGGCCAACTCACCGTCGGTGTTCGACGCGAACGTCTGGACGCCTCAGGACAATTCGACAGGAATGGCGCTCATGACCGAGCTCCACTCCGTCCGGAACGTCCACATCGGGGCGACGGAGTTCAGTGGCCTGGAGATAGAGACGCCGTGGAAGGCGGGGCGAGACACCGCCTCGATCATGACGTGGTTCACGGGCTACGAAGTCGAGCCACCGTACGACGTCTACGAAACCCACGACGACCGGGCGACCTACTGGAACGGTGACCCGCTGGACGCCGAGGCCCGCGAGATGCACGACCACGTCTCGTACTTCCAGCAGGGGAACAAGTTCAACGAGGAGACGGCGTTCACGAACGAGGCGACCAGTCAGTGGGAGTATCACTGGTGGAACACCGACGGCACCGGCAAACTGTCGGACGATCCGCAGGCAAAGCACATTCTCGAATCCAGCGCCGCGAGTGCGGACACGCCGTTGCACCCCGACTTCACGCGGCCGTACCTGGAACAGTACCAGGACGCGTCGTCGGCCGACGCCGTCTCGAGCGTCAGTGACGAACTCGCGAGCGACCGGATCGACCTCCAGCGACTCATGGACGAGGGCTGGGGAAGCGGCCCGTACGAACTGCGGTCGGAGGACGACATCGGGTCAGCACGGCTCACGCTCCGCCTCCGGGACGAGGCCGCGGCCAGTGCCGGTGACACCGAACTCGCTCACCCGAACGCCGAGAACACGAACGTCCCGAAACTCGCCATCCTCTGGGGCGAGGGCGACCGGCGGACGACGCTCGCGACCAACGGCGCAATCGACCTCAACGGCAACATCGTCTCGCCGAACGGTCTCTACTCGCGAGACACGCTGCCGGACCACATGCAGGAACTCACCCGCTGGCTGCGCTCCAGCGGTGGAGACAAGTGGCGGCTCAACTGGAACGACGAGCACCTACAGAACCTGTGGGTTCGGCGGGCGCTCGTCGCCGCCGTCGACTGGACGAAAGCCGGGACGAACGGCTGGGGCGACGAACGGTCCGTTCCCCTGGAGAACCACACGTACATGCTCGACGGCCAGTCCCAGGCCACCTTCTCCAGTGAGTTCCTCGACAGCCTGCACAAGTGGCCGATGAAGTCCGACTTCGATGCGGCAACGACGTACCTCGAGAAGGGTGGCTACAGCAAACAGGGCGGTCAGTGGGTCGGCCCCGAGGGCAACCCCGCCTCCATCGACCTCATCTACCCGTCGGCCATCGGCGACTACGCCGGCGCCGCCCAGACGATCAAGGCCAACCTCTCGAAGTTCGGCTTCGGCGTCAACTTCAGCAGCCAGGGCTGGTCTAGCTGGTCGAACAACCTCAAGGCCAAGAACGGCCTCAACTACGACTCGTCGATCTTCTGGCACGGCTACGGCAACCCCTTCGGCTACTACAACTCCACGCCTGGCTGGTGGTCGGGCACCCTCGTGATGGGCAAAGCCGAGAGCCCGACCCAGCCAGCCGACGCCGACACGGAGATGGACTCCCAGGGCAAGCCCTTGCAGGTCGAGATTCCGACAGAGGTCGGTTCTATCGAAGCACCCGACGAAGCCGGGATCGACCCCGACCTCTCCGACGGCGAGGAGATCAACCTCGGGTCTATCATCCACGAGATCCGCGAACCAGGCAAGTCAGAGTCGGAGGTCAAGGAGCTTTACCGCAAGTGCGCCAGGTACTACAACTTCTATCTGCCACACTTCGTCTTCCACCAGTACACCTGGGGCGCCTGGGGCAACGTCCGCGACTTCGAGTGGCCCGCCAAGGACCACCGCGGCCTCGACTACGAGTCCGGCTTCGGCCTCAGTTCGGCCATCATCAAGGGCGGGCTGACCGAAGCCAGCTACGACACGGAGTTCCCGGCACCGGAATAATGCGACCGACGACCGCGCTCGACGGCGCGGTTCCGAGACGTACGCTCTGGGGAGGGCACGCGTCTCACGGAGACACCCATCTGACACGCCGTCCGCGCTGACGCACTGTATCGTCACACGCATCTCGTCGTTCGTCTGGACTGCCGGTCTGACGAAGCGAGATGCTGCACCACTCCTTGCCGGTCCCGTTCGGACGCTGGCACGGTGTGACCGTGTGTCTCGCAACTCACCGTAGCCGACACCGATCGCTTGCCACGACACATGCCAGACGGGACACATCGCTTGCCACGACAAACCGCTCCAACACCCATCGCTTGCCAGCATCCGTCTGGGACATTCAATTTTCTGAAAGTACTGGCTACCAACCAATATAACTATATATTGATCATCGCTCACAGCGCCACCCTCTATTTCACACTGGTGACCAATGGGCCGACTGGCAGCTCGGCTGGGCGCTCGACAACCCACCCAGGAGAAGACTGTCCAGTGACCGACAGATGGCCGAGGGATCGCGCCACTTGACGCGGCTTTGACGCGGCTGTGATACGGCTGTGAAACGGCTTTGACGCGGCTGTGATACGGCTGTGACACAACTTTGACACGGCTGTAACACCGCTGTGATACGACTGCGATACGGCTGAGATACGGCTGGTGACTGGAACAGAGACGGGAACCGATACCACTCGGTTCTCTCCGCTGCGGTACCTGGAGGATTGCACTCCCGACCGACCTCAGAGTTCAGGCAGACGATATGTGTGAACCTGCACTTGCGGATCGTAGCGTGAATCCGGCCGAGACCTAGCGAATCAACAAAATGAGTCCTCAATTCGGCCCGATCGATACACACGTTCGAACGGAAACTCACTGAGCGGCCTGCCCCCGCTGCCAGTTGTCCGGTGCTGAACGATCTGCTGGGTCGTCGACGCGTTGAGAGCCGCCCGTCCAACTATAGATAAGATATATTGGTAGTAGGGGAATATGATATGTGGGCCATCTCTCTACAGCGCCGGCGCCCCTCATTCGTCGTGGTCGTCGGCTTCGGCATCGACGGGCAAACTGGTGCCTGTGGGTTCGCCGGTCGTCCCGTGCGTCGAACGGTCGGTGGACTTATCGAGAGATCTGCCGAACGGTGGCGTATGGATACAGGGACGCAGGCGGCTGATCTGGGCTTCTCGTTCGCGTACGACCCAGGCGAACTTCGCTGCGGTCGGGGCTGTGTCGCCGACCTCGGATCGCTGCTCGCCGACCGCGGGCTCGACGACGCGCTGGTCGTGACCGGTGCCAACGTCGGTGCGAATTCCGCGGTGATGGACCCGGTGCTGGCTGGTCTGGGCGACCGACTGGCCGCCGTCTTCGACGAGACGACGCCCGAGAAGCCCCTCGCGACGGGACTCGAAGCAGCGAGGATGGTTCGCGATGCGGACGTCGACGCGCTGGTCGCCGTCGGGAGCGGGAGCAGTCTCGACGTCGCGAAGGTCGCGAGCGCGCTCTCCAGCCACGACGACCCCGAGGCAGGGGCCCAGCGGGCGCTCGAATCCGGGACCGTGCCGGTCGCCGCGGACGGAGCCCCGACCCCCATCGTCGCCGTGCCGACGACGTTCGCCGGGGCAGACCTCTCCGTCATCGCGGGCGTCTCGCTCACGCTCGACCCCGAGAGCAGGCCGGCGGATGCGGTCCCGAGCGGGTCTGTGAGCGATCGACGGCTCATGCCGACGGCGCTGGTGTACGATCTGGCCCTCTTCGAGACGACGCCGAGGGGCGTGCGCTGTGCGTCCGCGATGAACGGCTTCGACAAGGCGGTCGAGTGTCTCTACTCCCCGCATCGGACGCCTATCACCGACGGGACCGCGATGCGGGCACTCTCGCTCATGCAATCGGGATTCGAGACGCTGCCCGAACAGCCGATGGAGGAGGAGCAACTCTACGACGCCGTGGCGGGCGTCGTCCTCGCGCAGTACGGCATCTCGACGCCCGGGACCTACCGAGCATCGATCATCCACGCCTTCGGTCACGGCTTCTCGAAGGACTACGACGTGCATCAGGGGACGATTCACGGGATCGTGGCACCGCACGTCCTGCGGTACGTCTTCGACCAGGTTCACGGGCGCCGAGACCTGCTCGCGTCGGCCCTGGGCGTGGCCGATGACGCTGGGACCGACCAGGAACTGGCCGACCGTGTCGTGACGGCCGTACGCAGCGTGCGCGAGGACCTCGAACTCCCCTCGCGCTTGCGGGACGTCGACGGACTCGACCGCGATGATCTCCCAGCGATCGCAGCTACCATCCGGGAAGACAGCCTCATGGCTGTCACGCCGGCTGGGCTCGACCCGAGTGCCGACGACATCGAGTCGGTGCTCCAGGACGCCTGGTGAGTGCTGGCGCAGCGCGACTCCTTGCACGCGAATCGTTAACACAGAGCCGCACAATCTCGGAGATATGCGAGAGGTGTATCTGGTCGGGGCAGCGCAATCGCCGTTCGGTGCGTTCCCCGGGGAATCCTATCGGTCGCTGTTCGCCACTGCCTTCGAACGGGCGCTCGATTCCGTGGACGGCGAGGTGGACCGAACGGAGATAGACGAGGCCTTCGTCGGCACGCTCGGGGTGGGGGGTCGACAACTCGGCCTCAGCGGCCCGGCCGTGACCGAACACGTCGGCCTCGACGGCACCGCCTGCACGCGCATCGAGAACGCCTGTGCCGCCAGTGGCTCGGCGTTCAGACAAGCGGTGCTCGCCGTCCGCGCGGGCGCGGCCGACCTCGCCCTCGCGGGCGGCGTCGAAGTGATGACCGACGCGAGCGGCGAGCGCACGCGGGAGTGGCTCGGCGTCTCCGGCGAGACCGAGTGGGAGCGCATGGCCGGCACGACCTTCGCCGGCGTCTACGCGCACATGGCCGACGCCCACATGGCCAACCACGGGACGACGCGCGAACAGCTTTCCAGTGTGTCGGTGAAAAATCACGCCAACGGCGCCGACAACCCCGACGCACACCTCGGGTTCGAGACCACGCTGGACGACGCCACGGCCGCAGCGACCGTCGCCGACCCGCTGAATCTCTACGACTGCTGTCCGACCTCAGACGGTGCGAGCGTGGCGCTGGTCGCCAGCCGCGACGTTGCCGAGAGGGTCACGGACGACCCGGTGCGCGTCACCGGGAGCGGCCAGGCCAGTTGCCGCATCGGCCTGTTCCAGCGGCCGTCGCTCACTTCGATACCAGCCACGCGAGACGCCGCCCAGGCCGCCTATCAGGACGCCGGCGTCGACGTGAGTGACGTCGACTTCGCCGAGGTTCACGACTGCTTCTCCATCGCAGAACTCATCGCGTACGAAGACCTGGGCTTTTGCGAGCCAGGGGGTGGCGGGGACTACGTCGAATCCGGCGCGACCGGTCCCGACGGGGAGCGACCGGTGAATCTCTCCGGCGGGCTGAAATCGAAAGGCCACCCCATCGGCGCGACCGGGACGGGACAGATCGCAGAGATATACAAGCAACTGCGCGGGGAGGCAGGTGAGCGGCAAGTGGAGGGACTCCAGTGCGGGCTGACACACAACGTCGGCGGGTCGGGTGGTGCCGTCGCGGTCCACGTCTTCGAGGAGGGATGGGCGTGAGTGAATCCGATGGAGACGGTGTGGCAGAGCGGAACGGTGCCGCGGAGCGCAACGATGCGGACCTGGGCGCAATCGAAAGCGTGGGCGTCTACGTCCCACGGTCGACGATTTCGGCGGACACGATCGGTGCGGCCTGGGACGGCTTCGAGGCCCGCGGAATCAGCGAGAAGCGGGTTCCTGCTGCCGACGAAGATTCGGTCACGATGGCGGTCGCGGCCGTCCAACGTGCGCTGGCGGACTCGGATCACGACCGCGACGAGATTGCATCGCTCGCGTTCGGGACGACGACACCCCCGCTCGACGAGGGGGAGGTTGGCGCGACCATCGTGGAAATCCTCGGACTCGACGCCGGTACCGAGGTTGCGGTCCACACACAGTCCACGCGGGCGGGAACACGGGCCGTGGTCGATGGCCTTCGAGCGGCGGGACCAGCGGTCGCCGTCGCCGCTGACGAACCCCGGGGTCCGCCGGCAGACGGCACCGATCACGCCGCCGGTGCCGGCGCGGTGGCCGTCGTCCTCACGGGCGAGGGTGCCGTGAGCGTCACCGACCACGCGACCGACACCGAGGAGTTCGCGGGAACGCGATTCCGCGAGCGCGGGGCCGAGACAGTGGACACCTACGGCGCGACTGCCTACGAACGCGAGGCGTACACGACCGTCGTCGGTGGTGCAGTCTCCAGGCTCCAGTCGACCCCGGAAGCCATCGCCCCGACGGCGCCCGACGGGAGTCTTCCTCCCCGGGCCGTTCGGGGCGTCGACGGTGACCCAGCAGTCTACCATCTCGCGGACCGCCTCGGCGATACCGGTGCAGCGAGCGCACTCTTTGGCCTCCTCGCGGCGTGGGACGCTGGCGAATCGTCCGTCGCCGTTGTCGGGTACGGTGACGGAGCGAGCGCGGACGCGCTGGCCATGGATGGAGCGCTTCCGGTGTCCACGGAGTGGCCGGGGGTCGATCGCTCGTATCAGGAGTATCTGCGCCAGCGTGGTCACCTCGGAGGTGGTGACTGATGGGCGCGTATCTGAGTCTGCCGTCCTGGATGCGGAACCTGGACGGTCGGTACCGACTCGTCCTCGGTGAGTGTACCGCCTGTGGGAGCTACACCTTCCCGGCCGAAGGGGCCTGCGTCGAGTGTGCCGCGGTGGAGACGCTCGAACCGGTCGAACCGGCAGGGACCGGGACGGTGGTCGCCCACACCGTCGTCGAGAGCGGCGCGCCACCGGAGTTTGCGGCCTTACTCGACGCCCAGGGCGCCAACGGCGTCGTGATCGTCGAACTCGACGAAGGTGCGCGAGTGCCGGGGATGCTGACCGACTGTGACCCCCACGCGGTCGAACGCGGCCACCGCGTCGAATCGGTCGTCCGCCGGATCTACGAACAGGAAGGGATCCCCCGATACGGGGTGAAGTTCCAACCCACCGGGCCTGCTGACTGACTGATTGACGCTCAGACGGACGCAGGCACCGGTGGTCACGCGAGACCCACGGACGACCCACTCGCGGACCGAATTTCCCCGGTCGGTAGCTATTTTCCGCGCACTCTCAATTGGCGCGCATGAGCATCGAGCGCGTTGCGGTCACGGGCGGCAACGGGACGATCGGTGGCGCGATCCTCTCGGAACTGGCCGATCGTGGCTACGAGACCGTCAACGTTTCTCGTGGCGACCGCAGCGAGTCCGTCGCGGACGACTATCGGTCCGCCGATCTCGTCGACGCGCAGGCCACCACCGACGCGCTCGCAGCGAGTGACGCCGACGCCGTGATGCATATGGGCACCATCCCGTCCCCAGTCGACCATCCAGGTCACGTCACCTTCGAGAGCAACGCGCTGTCGGCCTACCACGTGCTCGACGCGGCGACCGAACTCGGTCACGAGGCCGTGGTCCTCCCGTCGAGCATCAACGTAATGGGCGCCGACTACCAGGACGCACCCACCGAGGTTTCCTATCTTCCGGTCGACGAGGAGCACCCACTCACGCCGCGAGACCCCTACGCCCTGGGTAAACAGACGACCGAAGCGCTCGGTGAGGGATTCGCCCGACGGCCAGACACGCCCCAGATCGCGTCGCTCCGGTACCCCTGGGTCGCGACGAGTGATCAGTTGCGCTCGCGGTTTGCGAGCCAGGAGCGCTCGCTCGCGAGTTTGGGTGCGAACCCCACTAGCCGGTCGACGCTGTTTTCGTATCTTCACCTCGCTGACGCGGCGTCTATCGCCCGCCGGGCCATCGAAGCCGACTTCGACGGCCACGAAGCGGTCTGGGCCGTCGCTGCCGACACGAATACGACCGTTCCCTCTGCGCGATTGGCCGAGACGTACTACGAGGACGCGCCGGTTCGGGGCGACCTGGGCGGCTACGCCTCGCTCATCAGCACCGAGAAGGCCCGTCAGCTACTCGACTGGACTCCGGAGTACAGTTGGCGTGATCTGTAATCTCCGGCGACAGAGGACACCAGGAAACTGCTGTGGCGACCAGCGACTCGCGGCCGACGCTGGGAGGCTATTCGTCGGTGGCGGCTGATTGGCTGGTCGAGTCCGCCGTGTCCGAGTCGTTGGCGCTGCCTGAGTCTGACTCGTCGGCGCTTCCGCCTTCACCGCCGGAGCCACTCCCTTCCGACGTTTCACCGCTCGAGTCGTCGGAGTCGTCGCCGGTCGAGTCGTCGGAGTCGTCGCCGCTCGAGTCGTCGGAGTCGTCGCCGGTCGTGACGCCGCCTTCGTCGGTACCTGCGCCGTCGTCCGACCCGCCGTCGGTCGCGTTCGTCGAATCCACGACTTCGACCGGGACCGTGATTGGGCCGGGGACCGCATACGGCTCCCCGTCTTCGTCGACGATCCAGTCGATACGGACGGTGACGTTTACGACCCCGGTCGATAGCTCTTCGTCGCCGAACGTCATCGTCTCGATGCCGAGCGAGCCGACGGTGACGGTACCGTTACCAGTGTTCGCCTGGAAGGCCGTCGCCGAACTCTCGACAGTGTCCTGTCCGCCACCGGCACTGCCGGAGGCTCGACTGGCGTTCACGTCCAGCCTGAGGTCCGGCCAGACCGCGGGGCTCCCGCTCCGATTCGCACTGACCGAGAGCGCCGAGATGCCGTTGTCGACGCCCGAGACGGTGAGGTCCGTCCGGACAGTTCCGTCCGTCGTCACTGTCAGTGACGACTCGTTCAGCGAGAGTTCGACCTGCCGGTCGGAATCGTGGGCGACGACGATGCGACCGGTCGCGGAGCCACCGGCCTCTCGGGTGTCGGGGCTCGCGACGGTGACCTCGTAGAGGCCCGCGTCGAACGCGGCGGCCGAGACGTTCATGCGGGCTTGCTCGTCGATTTCGATCACTGCGACGGGCGAGCCGTTGACGTCCTCGACCCCGGTGAAGCCGTGGACGTTGCCGAACGCGTCGCGGAGTTCGTCTGCCGAGGCCGACTCACCGGTGACGTCCGTTACGCGCACGTGGACGACGTAGTCCGAGCGGGCCGAGCGCAGGGATAGCTCGACGCGGTCCTCGCCTGCGCCGGCGTCGACGAACGTTCGGTTCGTCTCGACGCGGAAGAAGTCCTGGCTCAGAAGGCTGAACGCGGCCGCGGACTGACTTCCGGTCTCGGTGACCCGACCGTCGTCCAGCACGAGCGATTCGCCCTCGTCGTTCCGGAGGACGTACTCACCTGCGGGCAACGTCGCGGATTCGATGACTGCCTCGCCGTCGTCGAAGCTGATCCGACGGACGACGTGCGGGTCGAACTCGTCGCGCTCCTCGGGGAGACGGACGAGTTCGTACGTGTCACCGTGGGATCCCAGGTCCTCGAAGTGGAGGTTCTGGCCGCGATAGGCGGTCTCGTTCGAGGACACCGCCGTGTCGGCCTCGAGCCCGGAGCGGTCGACAGCGCCGCGGTCGGGGACCGAGACTGTCGACATCGTGGCAGTGATGTTCTGCCCCGTGATGCCGGTGACGCCGGCGAGAGCGACTTCGTCGTTGGCGAGGTTCGATGCGGTCAACGCCCCTTCGAAGTCGGTGGCGTCGTTGAATACCTCCGTGCCGTCCGCGTCGACACCGCGGAGACGCACCGTGGAGTCACCGCGACCGAGGAGGCCTCCCTGTTCGACTACGAGCACGCGTCCGTGGTGCTCGTAGACGGCCTGGGGGCGGGTCCGGTTGTCGACGCCGTAGACGCGGCTCCAGCGCGTCACGCCCTCGTCGTCGAGGCGACTCACCCAGGTGTTGGTGCTCGTGGCACCGCCGAAGTTCGACTGCATGCCCGCGAGGAGCACGCCGCCGTCGTCGGTCGGCACTGCGCCGACGACGCGCTGGTCGACTGCACCTCTGACGGTCGTGTTAAACACCACCTGTCCGGTCTGGCCGGTCCTGAGCACCCACGGCGTCGCGAACTGGGCGTTGCCGGTGACGAGATAGCCGTCGTCGGTCGTCTGGAGCGACGTCGGCGTCGCGGCGACGTCGTAGGTCTCGTTCCAGATGTCGTCACCGCCGGTGAGTTCGGCCAGTCGCACGCCCGCCTGGTCGGGAAGGCCGTACGCGACGACGACGCCCTGGTCGGTCGCTCGAAGCGTGTCGCCACCCATTCCGAGCGACGAGCGGGCGCCCGCGTCGAGCTCGTACCGCCACGTCAGGTCACCGTCGGCGGTGAGGTGAACGACCTCGACGGTCGTCTCGGGCGGGTAGGACTGACTCTGGACGTTGCGACTCGTGACGAGGGCGTAGACGTCACCGTTCCGGCCGAGCGCGACGTCGGAGACTTGCGTCGTCGCGTTCTCGGCGGAGAACGTTTGCGTCCAGGTGACGCTGTCGTCTTCCATGCGGAGGAGGGTCCCGTTCAGCGTCTGGGGCCCGCTCCGCACGCTGTAGTTCTCCGGGAGCGTGAGGCCGCCGGCAACGGTGACGCCACCGTCGTCCGACGACGCGAGCGAAAGGAGGGCTGTCCGGTCAGAGACACGATTCACCTGTGCGTCGGTAGCGACCGAGCCAGCGACACCAGCGGACGCCGGTGTCCGGGCGGCCGACGCGTCGGTCGACTGCGTGGAGGGCGCTGTGGCGGTCACACTGGCTGGCACCACGGCGAAGAGGGTGCCGAGGACGACCAGTGCGGCCAGTCCACAGGCGCGCATGCGCTTCGTGCGGGGCATGTAATCCGATTGACGCTCCGGATCACCTATATCGTATCGCTAACTCAAATATCGGCTTTAGTCACGTCGTCCCATGCGCCCGCAGGAAGTGACTCGACGCCCGGCAATTCAGCCAGTCGGAAGTGGTCCCGCAGTCTCGTCGACCGGAGATTCACCCGGTTGGTAGTGGTCCCGCAGTCGTGGCCCTCAACGACGCACGCCATCTCGGTCACTCCGTACTCCTGACCCCCGGAGCAACCGTGTTCCGGGACCAGCGTTCGGGTTGCACTGACGTTTATACGCTAGAGGTGCCAAATTGTAGCTGTGACAGCGGGATACGAGCCGTCAGAGGTGCCCTGTTACGAAGACACGGCGAGCCGTGACGCCGAGTACGAACGCGCCGAACGCGAGGGCGTTCCGTTCTTCGCCATCGAGCGGTACGACGACGGATACGCGGTGACGTACGACCTCTTGCCGGCCGGGCACGAACTCTCGAAGCCAGCCAGAAAAGAACTCGAGGAGCGACTCACGCGCGAACTGGAAGACCTGGTCGGCGACTCGTCCGTTCCGACGCGAGAGGTCAGCAAGAGTGTGGGCGTCTCGCTCGGAAGCGTCTCACTCTTCGCGCGGGAACAGACCGCCCGTCGGGTGGCGGCGGTCATCGGTCGTGTCGCGCTCGACGAGTCCAACTGGGTGGACGCCTCACCGCCCGACGGACCCGGCGGTGGACAGTTTCGGGACAACTGACGCCGGGTGAGTGAGTACTCAGTCAGAGTGAGTACTCGGTCGGAGTGGGTACTCAGTCGGAGTGGGTGGGTTCGACGTGGGAACTGGTGGCGTCCTCCCTGAGGATCGGTCGGTCGCGAAACTCGGTGATGGCCGACGGTCCGAGCGGGCGGCGCATCTTGATGGCCCCCATGCGTCGCCCGCCGCTAAGGGACTGTTCCTCGACTGTCTCGTAGCCCAGGGTGTCGTAGAGCCGTCGAGCCGGTCGATTGCCGGGTTCGACGACCAGTTCGAGAGCGTCACGGTCGCCGACGGCGGCATCGGCCAGGACGTGTTTACTGACTTCAGTCCCGATTCCGCGGCCCTGGACCGACTGGTGGACGAACACGGCGAACTCCGGTTCGTCGGCGTCGGTCGGTGTATACAGTGCGTGGCCGACGATACGGTCGTCTCCGGCGACGACGAAGTTACAGCCGTCCTCGAGTCGGTCGGCGACCCACGTTTCGATTCGCGAGCGTGTCCGCGGTGGGAGGCCCTGAGCGCGTTCCCCCGGCGCGAAGTCGTCGTACATGTCGACGAGCCCAGGCTGGTCGTCGTCGGTGGCCGGTCGTATCACCCACGCCGATCCCTCGCTGTCGACGAATCGTGGACACCGCGGCGGGCAGTGCGCTGTCCCTTCGCACTGTGACGGCGCCCAGTACCGACACGAATCATCCGGGTTGGTCATATCTACCACTCAGTTGCGGGTCCGGGTAAGGGTGCAAGCGCACTCTCAGTTTCTGGGAACGCGGCCGAACCGGCGGGAGTGGTGAGCGGAGTCGAGACACCTGAAAGAGCTGTTTGAAGCTCCAGAAGGCCCTTTGAGTAGTCGTCCGGAGTATTCGTTATGCCCACTCGACGCCGGACGCTCGCACTCGCTGGCGGTATCCTCGCCTCGTTGACTGGCTGTGTCCAGGATTCTGGGTCGAGTGGCTCAGGCAATGGCACGCCGACAGACCGTTCGAATACGGCCACTCCCTCGCCCGCCCCCGCCGGCACGCCGACGGTTGCCGGGACCGACCGCCCCCCAGAATCGACTGATCGAACAGCGGCGCAGACGGGGACCCAGCGTGCCGTCGGTACCCAGCCGCAGACGGTTACGCGAGTCACCAGTGAACTCCCCGAATGGACCGCCGACTCGTGGATCGAGACCGGATACGAACAGATTCTCGGCCTCGATGCTGCCGAGAACGGGCGGCTCTACGTCACGATGGGGTCCGAGGGCGGCGAATCCGCCGTTGCGGCCCTCTCGCCGGGCGCAGTATCGTTCGATTGGCGGACGTCGTTGCCTGGTGAAGCCGAAGAGCGGACTGCTGTCGACCCGACCGACTGGACCGATACCTGGGGCGTCACAGTCGAGGATGGAACGGTCTACAGCGTCAACGGGAAGAGTGAGTCGTACGAATGGACGGCGCTCCACGCACTCGACGCTACCACTGGAACCCGGCGGTGGGAGTTCGAGCAAGAGCGTCGGCTCGGCGTGACCGGATTCCTGGGAGACGCTGTCGTCGTTCGCTCGACCGAGTTCTTCGAACCCGAACACAGCCACGACACACCCGAGGAACCACTGGAAACATCCGTCCACGCCGTCGACACGGCCAGTGGTACGTCCCGGTGGAACGTCTCGGTTCGCGGATTCTCGGAGGTTGCTGTCGGCGCCGACGCGGTCTACGTGGCTCACGAACGGGCACTATCTGCGTTCGGACCCAGCGGTGAGAAGCGGTGGCAGACTGAATTTTCGGCCGAGGTTCGGAGCGTGCGGATGATCGATGGGACGCTCGTCCTCTCTGTCGGCCCCAGTGCTGACGAGTCATCGCTCGTCGGACTCTCGACGGACGGCGCCGTCCGCTGGCGACGCTCGATTTCGACGCGCGTCCTCGTCCCGCACGGCGACCGCGTCTATGCGATGAACGATAGCGTTGCAGCCGTGAGCGCAGACGGCCAGGTCCTCTGGCACGTGGACGCTCACGGACACTACCCGCTGCTATCGGCCGACGGGACACGACTCTACACCCGGACGAACGTCAGGATGAACGCCGTCGACGCCTACGAGCTACCCGGCGGCAATCGTCGCTTTCGCTTCGTGACGCCCTCGGACAACGGATGGCCAGTCGCTGCGACCGATGAGACCCTCGTCGCCGAAGCGATCACGCCAGACAAAGCCGACTTCACGAGCCTCTTCGCCGTCGACGCATCGTCGGGTGAACCACAGGCGGTCTACCGGCCGACAGACACGGTGTTCTCCGTCACTGGCTTCGACGGCCGAATCTATGGTGGGTTCGGGAACGGCCGGCTGGGTATCTTTTCGAGCCAATCGTAGGGTGTCGATTCCCGGGTGGGGCCGATTGTGGTCGTGGGACACACACCTGATTCCGAGTTAGTGGGGGTGGACGCCACGGGGCGTGTGCAACGATGGACGTCGCCAGCGTGAAGGCGTGAATGGGCATGCCATGGGAGGCTTTTACAAGACCCATGAGCGGGTAAACGAGTGTGTCAGGAATCTGTGGATGCACCCAGTCCAACGTCGCTCCTGGAGGAGCACACACACCGGATTCCGAGTTAGTTACGGGAGTACTGGGTGATGAGGGAATCCAGTACGACCCAGTCGCCATCAGTCGGTTCGGTCCACTACCTACGGGACATGCTAGGCAGCTACTAGCACACGCAGTGATCGCTTCCACTGGTACGAAACAAATCCCAATATGTTTGATAGATAGAGTTGTCCCAGTGGTGGAACTGATTCTGTCCTGGGACACACCTAGTTCCGAGTTAGTACGGGTTGTTCAGGATACCTAGAACAGGTCCTTTCGCACACTAACTCGGAATCAGGTGTGTGTCTTCAGGGGTCCAGTGTTGCATTCTCCAGCCGACGGTGCAACTAACTCGGAATCAGGTGTCCCTCCCCAGATGTGGCCTCCAGACCGTCTCTCCGTGGGTACTAACTCGGAATCGGGTGGGGGTCTCCCGGCCGACGCTCACACTCGACCACTCACGATCCCCACTAACTCGGAATCAGGTGTGTGGGTAGCCACGGCTCACGTCACTCGACACTGACTAACTCGGAATCCAGTGGGCCGGAACCGGGTTTAGAGTTACCTGAACGGTGGCTCAGTCCGTTCTCTCGTGGTGATAGGACCGGTGACTAACTCGGAGACGGGTCCCGAAGTAGCAACCCTTTTCAGGTGGACACGTATCCCCAGATCCATGCAGGAGCGCAGTGAGTCGTCGGGGACTGACGGTGACGAACTGTTCCAGTCCGTCGACGAGGGCGGCGACGACACGATTTTCGCGAATCGCGAGCTGCTCAACATCGACCACGTGCCCGACGAGACGCGGATCGTCGGCCGCGACGAACACATCCGCGACCTCGCCAACGAAGTCGGCCCCGCAGTCACCGGCTCCCCTCCCAACTCGGTGATCCTCTACGGGAAGACTGGCTCCGGCAAGTCCCTCGTCGCCAATCACGTCATGGAGCGCGCTCGCGGCGAGGCCGAACGCCGCGACAAGATGCTCGCGACGGTCACCGTCGACTGCGCCCAGGCGAAAGGCGAAGCCGATACCGTCCAGACCATCGCCGAGGGGATCAACACGCCCGACTCTGCCGTCCAGATTCCGACCCGCGGCATCTCGACCAACGAGTACTACAATCGCCTCTGGGAGATACTCGACCGCAAGTACGACGCGGCCCTCATCACCCTCGACGAAGTCGACCGCCTCGGCGACGACAACGTCCTCATGTTGCTCTCTCGCGCCCGTGAGGCCGGGAAAGTCGACGTCCCAATCGGTATCATCTCGATTTCGAACAAGGTGAACTTCCGCGAGCAGATGACCGAGCGCGTCAAGAGCAGCCTCGGTCACAACGAGTTCATCTTCGACCCTTACGACGGCGAGCAACTCCGCCAGATCCTCGAAAACCGGCGCGACGCGTTCCGCGACGACGTCTTGCACAAGGGCGTAATCCCGAAAACAGCAGCCCTCGCCGCCCAGCGCCACGGTGACGCGCGCAAAGCCATCCGCCTCTTGCGCCACGCGGGCGACTACGCGAAGAACAACGGCCTCGGCGAAGTCACAGAAGAACACCTCGAGCGCGCGCAGGAACAGGCCGAAGTCGAGCGCCTGAAGGAACTCATCGCCGGCCTCCCACCGCACAGCAAGTACGTCCTCTACGCGCTCGCGAACCTGACCGCCAACACCGCGACGGACCAGGACTGGTTCCGGACGACGGTCATCTACGACGTCTACCAGAAAGTCTGCGCCGCGGAGGGAGCGGACGACCTGACGACGGACTCGATTCGCGGGCTGCTCAGCGAACTCGCCTTCCTCGAAGTCACCGAGTCCAATCAGGAACACGGCGGCATGGGCAAGGGCACCTACAAGGAACATCGACTGCTCTGGGAACCGAGCGTCGTGTTCAAGATGGATCCCGACCCCGCACAGGTCGACCTCGAGCAGTAGAGACGATACTGGTTTATCGGTGAGCGCCGGGTGCAACTGGGCGACCGGCTCTCATCGGTGCCTGGGGCCGATTGAAGCGTCACGGTCCGGGAGTGGCTATTATGGGCGTGACTCTCGATGCCTGATAGTATGGAGCGGCGAACACGCCTCAGCGTCTCTTATCTCCTCGTCGTCGTCAGCGTGCTCACCGGATTCGTGCTCCTCTACAACTACGGGATGGCCACGTGGGAGGGTCGACCACAGCCGCTGTATCGCTCGATCGAGGTGGTCATTCAGACGGTCACCACCGTTGGGTACGGCGGGGACGCACCGTGGTCGAGTCCACAGATGAACTACCTTGTCTCACTCATGGCCATGTCGGGGCTCGTGCTCATCTTCGCGGCACTCCCGGTGCTCGTCGTCCCTCTCTTCGAGGACGCGTTCAGATCGAATGCTCCGTCGTCCGTTCGCGGCCTCGAAGACCACGTCGTCCTCTGTAGCTACGGGCCGCTCGAAGCGGTGCTCATCGACGAACTCACCGAACGCGGCGTCGAATACGTAATCATTGAGGCCGACCGGGAGGCGGCGGACCAGCGTTACGCGTCGGGGTATACTGTGATGTTCGGCGATCCGGAATCGGACGCGGTCCTCCAGGGTGCCCGACTCCCGAATGCAGACGTCCTTATCGCGAACGTCGACAACGAGACGAACCCGAGCGTCCTCCTCTCGGCCCGCGCGGTCAATCCAGCGGTACGGACGATCAGTCTGACCGAGGACCCGGACACCGCGGATTATCATCGGTACGCCGGGGCCGACCACGTGCTCTCACCCAAACAGATCCTGGGTGAGCAACTCGCGGGCAAAGCGCTCGGCACGTTCGATCCGGAGGCCATCGACGCAGTCGAGATCGAGGACGACTTCGACATCGCGGAGTTCCCGCTACAGAGCGGCAGCACACTGATCGGGCAAACCCTCGGGGAGAGCGGCATCTTCGAACGAACGGGGGCAGCGATCATCGGTGTGTGGATCCGGGGGGAGTTCCGGAGTCCACCACCACCCGACGCGCGGTTCGACGCCCGCAGCGTGCTCGTCGCGACCGGCACCGAATCGGAACTCGACCAACTGAAGGAGCTGACCCTGTCTGAGAGCCGCCACCAGCGAGGCGACGTCGTCGTCGCTGGGATGGGTGAGGTCGGACGGGCCGTCACGTCGGAGCTCTCGAAGAGCGGGCTCTCGTACACGACCATCGACCTCGGCGAAGGCTCGACCGTCGACGTGGTCGGCGATACGACCGAGCGACAGGTCCTCAGCGAAGCCGGAATCCCGGAGGCCGACACTGTCGTCCTCGCCCTGCCGGACGATACGACGGCGATTTACGCGACGTTTGCGATCCGCGAACTCAATCCCGGTGTCGAGATCATCACGCGTGCGAACGAGCGCGAGAACGTCTCGAAGCTGTATCGCGCCGGCGCGGATTACGTGCTCTCGCTCGCGGCCGTGAGCGGACGGATGCTCGCGTCGATCGTGCTCGACGAGGAGATCCTCTCCCAGGGCACGCAACTGAAACTCATCCGGACGACGGCCCCGGGTGCCGCTGGCGAATCGCTCGCGGAGGCTGACGTTCGCAATCAGACCGGCTGTACCGTCGTCGCGGCGGAACGAGACGAGAGCGTCGTCACCAATCCCGAACCGTCGTTCGTGATCGAGCGAGGAGACGAACTCGTGGTGGCCGGGACCGACGAGAACATCAGTCGGTTCCAGGCACGGTTCTGCTGATCGTGACCGCTCGATAGAGGTTCGACGGGCACCGTCGTCTGGTCGACCTCGGCGCGGATGCTGTGGAGAGACTGGCGGACTTCTGGCCCGATGATCCGAGAACCAGAACCGTGCTGAGGATACGGTCTGTCCGAACGGTGTCTGGCTGTCCCACGATTCGGTTCGGGAGAACTTCCTTCCCCAGCGCTCGCTCAGCCCCGTCGTTCAGCGACCGTCCGCGTCCGCGTCGTCGTCGAGTTGCTGCTGCCACTCCTGGACTTTTGCCATCAACTCGATGGGCGGCGTCTCGTTGACATCGAGTTCGGAGAGCGTCTCCAGCACCTCCGGGACTCCGTCACCGTACGCCTCCGTGAGGACGGTTTCGGGGTCCGGTTCGCCACCGTCGGCAGACGCTCCGCCGTGGCCCGCGCCGCCGCCCGACTGGCCAGTTTCGCCACCCGAACCTCCCGCCGTGAACTCGCCCTGTTCGAGGTCGAAGACGGCCTGGACGGGTTCGCCGCTGCTCCCGCCCTTGGCCTCGATGGCCTTTTCCTCGCGTAACTTCTCCAGCACAGTCCGCGAGCGGTCGACGACAGGTTCCGGCACCCCTGCCAGGTCCGCGACGTGAATCCCGTACGACCGGTCGGTCGCACCGTCGCGAACCGTCCGCAGGAAGGTCACCTCGCCGTCCCGCTCGTCCGCGGCGACGTGCACGTTGTGAACTCTATCGAGATGCTCCGCGAGCGTCGTCAGTTCGTGGTAGTGCGTCGCAAAGAGCGTCTTCGCTCGGACTTCGTTGTGTAGATACTCCGTGGCCGACCACGCGATGGAGATGCCGTCGTAGGTCGCCGTCCCGCGGCCCACTTCGTCGAGAATCACCAACGAGTCCTCGGTGGCGGAGTGGAGGATGTTCGAGAGTTCCTGCATCTCGACCATGAACGTCGAGCGGCCCTGGGCCAGTTCGTCCAGCGCCCCCACTCTCGTATAAATTCCGTCGACCATCCCAACGCGGGCCGACCGCGCCGGGACGAAACTGCCCACCTGCGCGAGCAGCGTGATGAGGGCCGCCTGGCGCATGTAGGTCGACTTCCCGCTCATGTTCGGGCCGGTCACGATGAGGAACTGCCGCTCTTCGTCCATGTGGAGGTCGTTGGGGACGAACTGTGTCGTCTGCTCGACCACGGGGTGGCGTCCCTGTTCGACGGCCAGTTCACGCCCCTCCACGAGTTCCGGCCGCGTCCAGTCGTTGCGGACCGCGTGGACGGCCAGACTCGCCAGGGCGTCGCACTCGGCCAGCGCTCGGCCGGTCTCCTGCAGCACGTCCGCCCGAGCGGCCACCCGCTCGCGCAGGCGCTCGAAAATCTCCCGTTCCAGTTCGTGCCGCCGCTCTTCCAGCCTGAGTATCTCGCGTTCTTTCTGCTCCAGTTCGGAGATGACGTACCGTTCGGAGTTTTTGAGCGTCTTGATCTGCTCGTACTCGTCGGGGACCTGGTCGGTCTCGCTCTGGCCGACCTGGATGTAGTAGCCGTCGGTCTTGTTCCGGTCGACCGAGAGGTGCGTGATGTTGGTCTTGCGCTTCTCGCGTTCGGGCAGGGTCTCGATCCACTCCAGGGCGGACTCGTGGGCCTCGATGATCTCGTCGAGTTCCTCGTCGAAGCCCTGCCGGACGAGGCCGCCCTGCGTGACGGTCCCCGGTGGGTCCTCGACCAGCGCGTCGTCGAGGTCGGCGGCCAACTCGGCGGCGACCGCCCGGTTCGGTTCCGCGAGCACCTCGGACAGCGGCGACTCGGCGAGTCGGTCGGTCTCGGCCACGAGGTCGCCGACCGCGGGCAGGAGCGCGAGCGTCTCCTGGACGGCGCGGAGGTCCCGCGCGTCGGCGCTCCCGGAGGCCGCCTTCGAGGCCAATCGCTCCAGGTCGTAGGCGTCACCGAGCGTCTCGCGCAGCTGGTCCCGTGCCATCGCGGCGTCCATGAGCGCTGCAACGGCTGATTGCCGGCGAGTCACCTCCCCACGCGTCTGGCGCGGACGCTGGATCCACTCCCGGAGCAGGCGCCCGCCCGCGCTGGTGACGGTGTGGTCGACGGTGTCGAACAGCGACCCGTCGGTGTCTCCCTGCATCGTCTCCGTCAATTCGAGGTTTCGCTGGGTCGTCGCGTCGAGGTCGACGTAGGCGGATTCGTCGAAGGACTGGAGGCGCGTCATCGACGCCAGGACGCCCGCGCCTGTCTCGTCGACGTAGGAGATAACCGCCCCCGCGGCACTGATAGCGGCCTCGTCGTCGGCGATGCCGACGCTTTCCAGCGTCTCCGCACCGAACTGCTCGCGCACGCGATGGCGCGCTCGGCCGGGTGCGAAGGCCTCGTTCGTGTGCAAGGAAAGGGAGGCGTCGGTGCGTTCGCGCACTTCGTCGAGGAAGGCGTCGTCCGACCGGATGTCGGGCCCGGGCAACACCTCCGCGGGGTCGAACTTGTACAGTTCCGTCAGGGCAGCGCTCGTCGCGTCGCTCCCGGATTGTTCGGTGACGAGGAACTGCCCGGTCGTCACGTCGGCGACGGCGATGCCGTAGGTCGCGTCCGTGTCGTCGTAGCGACCGCTGCTGTCGGTCTCGCCGCCTTCCCGAACGACTGCGGCGAGGTACTGCGCGTCGTCGTCGCTCGTGTGGAGGTGGGTACCTGGCGTGACGACCCGCTCGATGTCGCGGGCGTGGCCGTCGTCGGTCTCGTACTGGTCGGCGACGGCCACGCGATACCCGCGCTCGACGAGCGCGGAGAGATAGGGCGTCAGGTCGTCCAGCGGGACCCCGGCCATGGGATACGACGAGCCGTGGGAGCCCTTCTGGGAGACCTTCAGGTCGAGTTCGTCCGCGACGAGTTCGGCGTCGTCGGCGAAAAACTCGTAGAAGTCCCCACACTGCATCGCGAGAATGTCTGCGTCGGTCTCCTCTTTGAGTGAGAGGAACTCCCCGACGATACCCGTCGCCTCGGTCATACCTGGAGGTGTGTCCGAACTCGGGTAAAAGGCTACGGGTCCGGACCGGAAGTGGTCGGGTCCCTCGAGAGAGTCTTCGGGTCCGGACGGAACGTGCGCAGCCCTGGGTCATCACGCAGTTGTCGGTTGCTCTTTACTCGTACCGAATCCCTTCCTCGTCGAGTTCGTCCCGTAGCGCCTCGGCGGCCACCTCGAACCCTTCCGGCCCGCTGTAGCCAGACGCCGACCCGGCGAAGGCCAGATGTGGCTCCAGCGAGAGTGCGCCCTCGAACCCGCGGTCCCGGAGCGCACCAATCGTCTCGCCGATACGACCGTCCCCCTCTCCGGCGGGCCGGATCTCACCACGTTCGCCGAACTCGGCGTCCTTGACGTGGACCTGTTCGACGTACTCGGCGACCTGCAAGAGCGCGTCGGGATACGGCTGGACGCCGATTTCGAGGTAGTTCGCCGGGTCGAAGACCGCCCGGAGGTGCGGCGAGTCGACGGCCGTCAGCAGGTCCCGGACCCGACCGGGCGTATCGCCGTAGATGTCCTTCTCGTTCTCCAGGAGGAGCGTCACGCCCGCCTCCTCGGCCCGCTCGACGGCCACGCGGGTCCGCCGCAGGACTTCCTCGCGATGGTCCGCGGGCTCGTTGCCGTCGGGGATGTAATACGAGAACACCCGAACATACCCAGTGTCGAACCGGTTCGCGAGTTCGAGGGCACGCTCCAGTCGCTCCAGATGTGGCTCGAAGTCCTCCTCGATGCCGATCTTGCCGATCGGCGACCCGATGGAGGTGACTGAGAATCCGCGTTCGTCGAGGGTCGCTTCGAGTTCGTCCAGGCGCGCGTCCGAGAGGTCGAGGACGGTCTGGTCCCAGACGCCGCGGAGGTCGAGGTGGCTGATGTCGAGCGATTCGAGGACCGAGAGCTGTTCGTCGAGGTCAGTCGCGATTTCGTCGGCGAATCCGCTGATCTGGAGGGGTGCGTCGGTCATCGTCAGCGGCCTCGCGGCGGGGGACCGTATGTCTTGGCACCGCGGAGAACGACGCCAGTAGTGAGACCTATTCGATCCGAACCGGTTCGCCGCGTTCGGCGGAGTCGTAGATGGCTTCGATGATCTCGACGGCTTTCCGGGCCTCGCTCGCGTCGAGCATGAAGGGTTCGTCGTTCGCGCGAGCGTCCAGAAAGTCGGCGATGTTGCGCCGGTGGTTCTCGTAGTCGATGCTCATCGGGTCCGCCGCACCGCCACCGGAATCGGTCTCGCCGAATTCATCCCGGATGTCTGGGTCCTCGTCGCGCTCCTCGCGGAACTGCCAGGTGACGAGTTCGTCTTCCAGTATCTCGGCGGTGCCGCCGCGACCGGCCAACTGGAGGCGCTTGAGCGACCCCGGATACATCGAGGTCGCACCGAGGATCTGGCCGAGCGAGCCGTCGCGATACCGGAGGACCGCGACGGCGGTGTCCTCGACCTCCATGATGGCGTCGTCGTGCGCCCGCCGGTCGGTGTAGGCGAAGACTTCCTCGACGGGGTTGCCACCGTCGTCGTCGGTCCCGTCATCACCCGCACCTCCTGCACCGGCCGCGCTCGCGAGCCACTGGATCGCGTCGATGCCGTGGATTGACTGGTTCATGAGTGCGCCGCCACCGTCCAGGTCCTGGGTCCCCTGCCACGCGCCCTCGTAGTAGTCGTCGTCGCGCCACCACGGGACGTACGCGTTCGCGACCGAGAGGCGGTCGAATCGCCCCGCAGTGGCGGCCTCGTGGAGCTGTCGGACGACTGGGTTGTACCGCTGGTTGAAGATGCCGCCGAGGCGGATACCGGCGTCCTCGGCGGCCGCGACCATCTCGTCGATTCGCTCGGTGGTGATCTCCAGCGGTTTCTCACAGAGGACGTCGATACCCCGGTCTGCGGCGGCGAGGGCGGGTTCGAGGTGGGCGCCGCTGGGCGTGCAAATGGAGAGCACGTCGACGTCCTCGCCGTCGAGCATCGCTCCGGTGGCCGCGTACCAGGTACAGTCGTACTCGGTGGCGAACTCCCGACCGCGTTCCTCCGTGCGACAGGAGCCGGCGACGAGCCTTGCGCCGTCGATGTCGGCGATAGCCTCGGCGTGCATCGTCGCGACGGCCCCGATTCCTGCGATGGCGATGCGGGCTGTCATGTCGGCCCTGGGTTCGCAACGGGGTGGGAAAAACCTGACCGAGCGGGCGAACGCCGCCGGGAAGTGGCAGTTCCGAACAGTGTGCGGACGGGCGGGGAGGGTCGAGGCCAAGCCGGTCAGTTTTTTACCCTGCCATCGGTCGGACAGAGACGAACCGATGGCCCTCCCGGACCCGCTGCAGCGGGCGCGACGGCAGGTACTCGACGACCTCCGCGCGGACCCGTACCTCCCCTACATCCTGCTGGCTGCCCTCCTGCTCGCCAGCTTCTGGATCTGGCACCGGCTGCCGAACTTCGCGACGCGCGACGAGCGCTGGCGCGTCGTCGACCCTATCGAAGTCCTCGCGAGCTACCGCGCCGATCCGGGGCTGGGGTCGATCACCGAGGGGGTCGCCTACTGGCGGACCTACGGGGCGGCGATGTACCTCTCGGCCGTCGCGCTCCTGCCGGTGTTCGTCGCCGTCATGGCGACCGACTCACTGCCCGCGTTCGCGGACATGGGGAGCCACATGGCGACAGATTTCTGGACGCACTGGCTGCAGACGCCGGCGTGGATCTGGACCTGGAGCGTCCTCCCGGTCAGGCTAGCGAACGTCGCGATGGCGGTGGGAAGCGTCTACGTCCTCTATCGAATCGGAACGACGATGCGGGACCGTGCAACGGGACGGCTGGCCGCGTCCCTGTTCACGGTCACCTGGGGGATGCTCGTGCTCGCACACGAGGGGGGTGAGGATATTCCGTCGCTGTTTTTCTTCCTCCTCTCGCTGTACTTCGCGATCCGGTACGTCGAGGATGGCGCTAATCGGCTCTTCTACTGGGGGGCGTTCTTCGGCGGTGTATCCATCGCGTTCAAGCTCTCCGGTGGTGTGAGCGCGCTCGTTCTCGGCGGTGCGCACCTCCAGCGGGCCAGTCGGTCCGAAGAGGAGCACCTGCTCGGGGCGCTCAACCGACCGCGGTTCCTGGCTATCGGACTGTTCGTCGGTGCCGGAACCGTGGCGCTCGGGTTTCCGAGCATCGTCTTCGGCGCGCCGGACCAGTTCGGTGGGCGGATCCTTCGCTCTGTCGGCGCGAAATCCGATCCACACGGCTGGCTCGTCCAGCCGAGCTGGTGGTGGATCCTCCGCGGGTACCTCCACGGAGCGGGGCTCCCGCTGTTCGTCGCGCTCGTCGGCGGCGTGGTCGCAGCCCTCCCCCGGATCCGCGAGGAGACGCTGACGGCCGACGGCCTCAGACTCGCACTGTTCGGCGTCGCGGTGTTCCTGTCCGTCTTCGCCTCCTGGCAGTACGTCAGGACCCATCACCTGCTTCCGACTCTCGCGCTGCTGGTGCTCCCCCTCGCCGTTGCACTCGCCCGACTCCGCGAGCGTCGACCGGCGGTTGGCAGGGCCGTGATGGCACTCGTTCTCGTGACGAGCGGAATTTACGCCGCTGGCGGCACGCTCGCGTACGCCTCCCAGCCCCGCGACCAGGCCGCAAGCTATCTGGAGCGCACCGCAGGGGCGAACGAAACCATCGAGACGTACACCGGAGACCCCCAGGACGCGGGCGTTCCGCACACCGGGCAAGTCGAGATATACCGTGGATACGACCTGGACACCTTCCCGGAGCGTTGTCCCGACTACGTCGTACTCAACTACCACAAGTCGCTGTTGTACGTCGCACCAGACGACTGGGGGAAACGGGCCACGACCCTCTCGGACGACGACGTGAAAAAGCACGTCCAGGCCCTCCTCGCGGAGGACACGTATCCCTACGAAATCGTCGGCGAGTACGGACGGAGCCCACGATTTCTGGACGGACGGGAACGCCCACCGATGTGGCAGCGCCTCCTCAGGGTCGGACTCCGACCGCGGACGATGCAGTACGGCGACCCTCAGGACATGGGCGTCGACCAGTATACGGTCGTGCTCCGACGGACGGGCGACTGTGAGAGCCTTGCCGCTGGGCCCGATACCGGGCCTGGATCGGATACCCGCTGACCCCTGGCTCGCGATGGCCGTGTCTCGTCCAGTCCCCCACCTGTACCCCCGCGTCACCTTCGAAGCATCTCGAGGGCAACCTCACCCGATTCTGGAGCGGGCACCCCACGACCCCCCACCCGTCAAAAACCCTCGACCTGTTCCTATCGGTGAAAATCTCACGGCCAGATTTATCACGAATAATCATCGATAGCGCGTATGCCAACTGCAAGGCGAATGCTGACAGTAGCGGTCGTCGTCGCCCTCGTCGCCCTGGCGGGCTGTTCAGGTGGCGACGGCACGGCGACACCGGCTTCGACACCTGAACCGACGGCGACACCGTCGCCGACGCCGACGGCCACACCAGCACCGACGCCGACGCCGTGGCCGACCGAGACGCCGTCGCCGACGCCGACGGCGACGCCCACACCCACGCAAACGCCGACGCCCACCCCGACGCCGACTGACACTGGGCCGTCGGACGCAGACGTCGCGGTGTGGGAAGACCGGCTGGAGGCTCACAACGACGGCATGCGGGAAGTAGACAGCTTTTCGGCCTTTAGAGGGATTCGATACGAGGGGCCGGACGAGGTGCTCACAGACGGAGAGGAAAACCGGACGTGGGGCCTTACAAAAGAGGGTGCGGAACGACGGTCCGTGGCGATCTGGCCAGAGTGGCGAGAGCAGCGATACCAGGCAGGGGGCGGTGAGACGATCTATCTCCGCCACAACGAGAGCGGCGAGATCACCTACGAGACAGATTCCGGCCCGTTCGGATACGGCGTGTTCGATACCCCGGCGAGCGCGGAGTTCCTGGCAGGGTTCGACTACACCGACAAAGGGATCGTGGACACGGATCAGGGTGAGCGACGGCGGTTCGTCGTCACGAGCCTCGACGCGGTGCCCCAGTCAGTCAAAGACTCGACGGATGGTGAGCTGACCGGAATCTACTATCAGATCGACATCCATCCCGAGCGGGGAATCTTCACTCGCGTCCTCTACACGCTCGAAATCGAACGTGACGGCGAGACGATTTACGCCAGCAGCGTCATCGGGTTCGACGAAATCGGATCCGCGACGGTGGAGGAACCGAGCTGGCTCGACGAAGCGAAGTCCGAGACCGGGTCCTGACACCCCTCGAGGGCTCGGCAGTAACCAACCGGTAACCGTACGTGCCGCTTTGACGGGGTTTAAGCCGGCTCATCCGTTACTCCGCGTTACATGAGTGAATACGAGTACGACGTCGTGGTGGTGGGT
>ENA-ORCR01000376-ORCR01000376.1-marine-metagenome-genome-assembly--contig:-NODE-376-length-28533-cov-3.974909_pt1 | contig 28533 bp, 17 predicted proteins | sample MGYA00237782_ERZ508514 | MGnify/ENA primary metagenome ERZ508514 (study PRJEB26185, sample SAMN06268960) | marine metagenome | isolation source: Eden Landing Ponds, San Francisco, CA, USA | place...
GAAACACTTCAACTGGTCACAGTCGGGATCGTAGTCCAGCAGTGGTTTGCGCTCGCCGTAGGCCTTCGTGATGCTAGTCCGATCCCGAATGCCTGGTGAGGGGCTGAGTTCGCCGGCGTCAACGGCATCCCAGTCCGTGATTCGTGCGAAGTTCGGGATGCGGTCTTGAAGATTATCGTGCGAATTGAGGCGTTCAAGCAGCTGGCGATCCTGGGTCTGCTGGTCGATACGACCGCTCAGCATATTCGGGACCAAAGCCAGCACGTCCACGTCCATATGCTGACGAAGCGGGGAAATTTGACGCTCAATAGTTCGCTCAAGGCCAGCCATCGCCTCGTTTCCAGGTGCAAGGGGAAGGACCAAATTTGCCGTCGCAACCAGTGCGTTGTCCGTGAGTCGGGATCGGTACGCCGGCGAATCCGTGACGATGTAATCGTAGGTGTCCTCGAGAAGTGGGTCGACGACCTCCCGCTTGAGCAGCGCAGAGGGCTGGAAGACGTCGCCAACCACGATCTCCCGCTCAACCTGCTCGAGATCTTCGCTGGAGGGGAGAATGTCGAACTCGTAGCCGGTATCATAGACGACAGAGGTTGGGTCAGCATCGTCGAAGAAGACGTCACCAATGGTTTCCTCGGTGTTGTGGTATTCATCGTCATAGCCTAATCCGACGGATGCGTGACCGTTCGGATCAAGATCAATAAGAAGAACATCGTGATCTTGAGCGGCCAGCTGTCGAGCGAGGTTGACTGCGATCGTTGATTTACCAACGCCCCCCTTCAGCATACAAACCGACACAGCGCGAGAGTTCCCGTCAGTCTGTACCGAGCTATATGGGCTATTTGGGCTATTTGTGCTATCTATACTATTCTTGCTATCTGAGCCACCCATACTATTCAACAGTATCATCCTCTCACGACTTAACTCTGTGGTGAATAGTTTGAATAGTATGCTATCCTTCCCGATAAGGCTATTTTAGAATAGTAATCTATTCCTAAGTAGAGTGGATAGAAGAAGAGAACGTAGGATCAGGAAACGAGTTCTAACATCGACCGAAGCTCAGACTCGATAGCACTCAGTTGACTGGACGACCACTCGAAAAGGCCCACAACAAACGAGGAACACGACTACCAGGAGGAGTGATCCGTCGCTACGGAAGTCACCGTTTCAAATTTATCGGAGAAATGCCCCGTGGCTGGAGAGACTCACCCAGACCTCTAGTAATACTTTTTACTGTTCCCGGAATAGTGGTAACTACCAAATGTACGAGGTGCTCGATGACACGGCGGCGCAGGTCATCCTCGCTATCGAGAGTGGTGACTCTATCCGCCGTGTCGCACAACACCTTCACACGCCGTACGAGACGGTGAGACAGGCTGTGAACCGTCTCGAAGACGCAGGCTACATCAGTTATGATGATGGCCTCTCCGTCGTCGACGAGCGCGTGAGAGACGCCGCACGCGATCTCGTGACTGCCAGCGCCGGCGTCAGTCCGCCTTCGATTGAGGAGGCATACGTCATCCCACAGTTCGGTGACCGACCGTACGCGTTTACGCGGATCGACGCCGTCTACGTATGGACCCAGGGTGGCTATCAAGTCGGTCGTGACCCCGATGACTATCCGCTTTTCCTGGCCGTCCGCGAGCAAGACGTCGACGCCTGGGAGACGTTTTTCGAGGCGTTCGACCTCCCCACCGCATTCGAACGACAGCCCCGAGACGGACTGGATGGATCGCTACAGATCGTCCTTGAGCCACGCCCGTCACTCGACGTCAATCACGTCGAAGGGTACCCGGTGATCCCGAGAGCTGAGACGATCGAGTATATGCGCGAGAACTACGCCCAGTTCCAGTCGGGGCTGGCGATGCTCGACCGGATGTACGAAGACCTCGACCTCGGCGTCGCGTATCGTGAGACGGAACGGGCACAGACATGAGCTTCAACAACCGGAGTGACGCACTCATCGAACTGCTCGAGGAGCTCACGCAATCGGGGCACGAGTACGTCCTTGTCGGCGGCTACGCTGTCTCCGCGTTCAACGCACGCTTCTCCACGGACCTCGACATCGTCGTCGCACCTGACTCCAAGGCTGAATTCGTCGAGTTCCTGAAACAACAGGGCTTCGAGGAAACAGACAGCCACGCCAAGGAATGGTTCTACGACACCGAAGTGATCGAGTACGAAAAGCGGCTCACGCCGCAACAGCCGATCGGCTTCGATCTCCTGGTGAACGGACTCGGGTGTCGCCAGACGGAGGCACAGTGGTCGTTCGACTACCTGTACGACCACAGCCACCAACAGGAGGTGAGCGGGGGCACAGTGACGACGACGGCTAGAGTCATCGATGGGGCAGTCCTCGTCGCGGCAAAGCTCCACAGTGGCCGAGAAACGGATCTCCGAGACGTCCTGGCAGTGGCTGAAGAGATCGACCTCGACGCTGTCACACCCCACCTGCGGCGAGGGGACGACGATGAGCTCCGGGAGCAACTTGAGCGTGGTCTGGAGATTTTGGAGAGCGAGGAACTCAAGCACGGATTCCGGAGTGACTTCGGGGCCGCAGCTGTCTCGACGGAGACGGTCACAGCCCTCCAGGAGTATCTGTCTGCACAAGTTGATCAACTGGGTTGACAACGGGTAGAGGTCTCGTTGGTCGACGTCGACGATACAGACATCCCCCACCGAGCGGGATTGCCACCTAAACTCAACCAAAGCTGGAAGCTAGTCTGACGCAGTCCCCACCTCAAAATAGTGGACCATCAAAGCCTAGCTTCCCAAGGAGAACGAGCCAAACGTAACCGAGAAATCCTAAAACGAAAACCTGGTTCAACGCTGCTAGGGCCGGGTGCACGAGAGCCGAGAACACTCCCGGAGCGATAAAGAAGAGGAAGGTACCTCCGACGGCGATCATAGCAGTGTATTCAGTGTTCCAATAAGTCGTCTTGATGGCGATGCCGACGAGGATGAGGAGCGTGGCCACGTTTAGAACTAGCCCAGCTGCGACCGATCCATAGAAGGCCTGGGTTATTGCAACTGCGAAGAGTACTGCTACTGAGGGAGCAACGATAATCTGGACGACGCGCCTCCAAGCATCCCCAGCATCAGGTGCCGGCATATACTGTCACACTAATCAGTAGGTGTTGATTCGAGTAAATATATGGGGAGGGACAGGATCTTGGAGAGGGGTAATTCTTTCTGAAAAGTCCGCGTAAACACAGTATAGATGGCACTCCCGTTCGGAATCACCCTCGGACAAATTACGGTCGTCGGAGTCCTAGGCGGCGCGGCGACCATGGGAGCATCTAAACTGTGGGATTGGTGGCGTGACCGCGTCAAGGCCAGACGGCAACGGGTGCATGATTGGCATCGGGATATGCAGGAAGCGTTCTCGAAATCGATTTCGGTCGGTCGTCGCCTCAAAGTCAGGAAACGGACAGGAGTTGATCTGGGTGAAGTAGAGGAGCTGATTCCCGTTGCTTCCGATTTGGATGCCAAGATTAACACCCCGCCTCCAGGAGTGAAGCGGATGGTTCGTGAAGACGTGTTCCACGACGTGCGACGGGCTGCTGGGCTTGTATATCATTTCGTGCATCTTCCGGAGCCGGAGCAGGACGCGGATTCAATAGCCGGAGTGATGAGGCATCAGTACGGGATATTGGACGTTTTAGATATGGATACGGATGTGGAAATGGGGAAAGTGCTGGAGGTCATCGGTGAGATAGCTCAGCCCAAGGACGTGGATGTTTCTCAGGGGGAGGCCGAGCAGATTTTGGCCCGTTTTGAAGATAGAGCAGATCGCCGGATGGAGAAGGCGGAAAAGATGACGATAGACGAGTTGATGCAGCTACCGTGGCAAGAGGTTGACAGAGTGGTGTCGGAGCAAGCTCGTCGGGAGCTTGTTCAGTTCTCTGTTGAGCAATATTATGAGAAAGCGTTAATTGAAATCCCGATGAAAGCTCGAAGTGCTTTGAACGGTTCTGAGGCCGAGCTGTTCGAGTAGTCTCCTGTCTATTGCGGTTGGTTGTTTAGGAAACGAAAGGGATCGAACCTGAGAAGAAAAACAAACTACCCAGTCCAAAAAAGCCTAGCAAGAACCCGATTAGCCCAATTTTGATTCCATAGATCTCCACGACTGGGCCGATTTTGATGGGTGCTTCTTCGACCTCGACAAGGGAACTTCCGTTCTTCCAGATTCCCTCGCCGACGGTGGTCACTGTTGTGGCGATTGCTTTTCCTCCGAATACGGCGCCAGACACGAGTATCGGGGCGGATGCGTCCGCAAATCGGCTGAGGCCGGACTTTGTGATTCCGATTCCCTGAATCATTTGCTCGAGTATGTCGTCCGTGGACTCCTCACCCATACCGATAACCCAGAAACCTGCTGCAGCAGCGAAGAGAATCACGTATCCTCGGGCAAATCCTGGTACCGGCGCCAGTACCGAATTGATGAATTCAGAGACTATCCCAATAATGTTTGGTAGCATATCGGCTGTTATCGTTCAAGTTTGTTAGTAGTTCTGCTAGGAAACGGAATGTAGAATCCGTCAAACCCTCTTCTAACCGGTTAAGTGGCTACTCGTTAACCAGCCGATATCGCCGAAGAATTTGCTCGACTAAATCGACGCCCTGCCACCCGATGATCAAACAAGAAAAGACAATATCAAATCACTCCAGTATTCTTGACATGTGTGTTAATAATACCAGGCGAGTTACCAACGGATCCGAACGTGGTGATACCCCCCAACGTCTATCAACTTAACAGTCGAAGATGCAGGTAGTATGGGGTTTGAAATCGATGCAGACGAGTTTGAACGCAACCTAGTGGAGGCGTTGGAAGAGGAGACCGGGCTACGTTTCGGGGAAGAGAACGAGATCCAGTTCACCGAACTGTTCCCGGAGGAGTTTATGCGACTTTACACGGAGTTCGATTCGATGGACACCTTCCTCAACGCAAGCAAGTGGGATGTCGAGACGCAGGAAGACTTTCGAGAAATCCCGGATGAACCGTTCGACGAGTACGTAGACGAACACACGGACTTCCCAAACTGGGAAGTTATGCACCAGACGGCCAGCCAGCGGTTTCTGGAACGAAGATTGACTTAAACCCTCGAAACATCTAATTCGAGTCTATGTAGCTGATCCCTCGTTGGTTTGTTCATTGACGTGGTCGGTTCCTCGGAACGTTATTTTGTGCAACCTGTGTTCTCATCTTGGTCGCTGGGTCCATCCTCAAAGCATTGGGGATGGACGCCTCGTAAAGAGTGGAATAGGGGTTCGAAGCGGTATTACTGGTGGACTTGTCTGCCTAGTCGGGTGATCTCCACAGCGTGGTACCCCGCTCCCATCGATGTTGTCGTCTCCACGAAACCCTTCTCCTCCAACAGCCACACGTTGTGGTCGACTACATCCTCATCAAATCCTACCGCTTCCAAAAGTTCGTCCCGACCCACCCTGTGACGTGACGGGTCTTCCCGGTACGCGGCGAAGAGGATATCTACTATCTCGTCTTGTACATCGTCATCTAGCGGGACTTCCTCACCCAACTCTCCAGCCCGCTGAACGCCTATCGGCGTCATCTGCAACGCATTTCCACCGGGGGGTCGCTCAAAGAATCCGTCGTCTATTGTAAACTGCCACACGCGTTCAACCGTGTCCTCATCCACACCGTCAACTGCATCGGCAACATCCTCAATCAGATGCTGAGCTTGGCGGTGGACCGTGAAGCTAAACGGACGGTCCGTAAAGGTGCGGTACGTTGTCCGAATCAACTCATTCTGCACTCTTCGCTCCGTCGGAGATAGTCCAGATGTTGCAGTTACGCGGGATGAGGTAAAGTTCTCCTCCTCGTGGTCGGAACTGGACAAGTTGTCTACCTCGTCATTCGGTGATTGCACCGGTTGCTGGTCTGTCTGATGGTGTTGTAGGATGAAGGATCCGATGCTGGTCAACATTACCAAGACACCGGCGGCTTGCACTATCGAGAAATTGGATTGGGAGGCGATTGCGTAGGCGAGAATGAGCGATACTATCCAGCCCGCTATGAGTTTGACTGCCAGACTTTCTTGGACGCTGGAGAAGCTCATGTTCTGTGGGTTAGAACCAGCTCTCGAAGGTCCCCTTTACTGAGAGGGGTGATCTCACTCCGGGTGCCATCGTCAGTGTAGAAGATGGACGCAGTTACCGACCGCTCTGGATATTGGTCGGCGACGACGTGGTAGTAGATACTGAGCTGTTTCTGGTATTCGGCCTCGGCGTGGGTTGTGAGGTCAGTTTTGTAGTCGATGATCTCGACGCGGTCAGATGTTATATGGAGCAAGTCGATGATACCGCCGATCGTTACCTCCTCGCCATCGACAGTAAGTGGGAGGAACGCGTCGATCTCGGCTGTCGGCTTACCGTCGAGTGAGTCGATCAACGCCTTCACGTTCTTCTTGTCAGGGTTATCGCCGGTTTCGACTGCCTCACCGAGAACATACCGCTCCGCAAACTCGTGGACGTCTGACCCGAATTCAATCCCCCTGCCGCCAGTATTCCCTTCGAAGACGGTGTCATCGATGAAGGTGTGTGGTGAGTAGCTTGCCGGTCCATCAGGCTCCGGAACGTCAACCGTGTATGGCGAATGCTCGCCATCTTCTGGGTCGAACGCAGACAGGTCGGGATCGACATCGTCGACATCCACGGGAAGCACGTCGAGGAACGAATTCGGGTCAGTACCGCCAGTCAAGACGAGGTGGCTCTCAGCGCGCGTGACAGCCACATAGAGGAGTCGACGTTCTTCGTCGTAGTTCTGGGGGAGGCAGCGATTAAGAACGTCAGTCTTCCAGTTGTCGTAGACGTGTGGGACGCTGTGTGCGTCCTCTGAGTACACCTTCCGCTGTCGGAGGCCAATCGGGTCGGTGTACGCGATATCGCTTCCGCTGCCACCGGAAGACGGGAATTTGTTCGCGTTCATATTTGCGAGGATGACGATTGGGTATTCGAGCCCTTTCGTCGCGTGGATCGTTTGGACAGTCACCGCGTTCGTCCCAGCCCCGGCGTCGACGTCGTGTGTACTCCCATCAGCAATCGCCTCCTCGATGAATCGGATCAGCTCTCCACGGGTGAACGTCGTCGTCCCGTGAACCGACTGGATAGTGTCGAGAACGACGTCTGCGGTCGGGCCGGAACGGCCGTACTGTTCGAACACGCGTCGGGCGACGCCGCCGAACGTCTCCAAATTCCGTAGATCCTCTCGGAATGCGACCATAGCTTCGGGATACGCCTCACGCTCGATGATCGTCTTCGTCTCGTCAATCGTGTAGCCAGCCTCTTCGAGGACGAGTGCCCACCCGCGTTCAGCGTCACGTTCGAGGATACGCAACCACGCTAACACCAGCTTCGCGGCGTCGGTCCGGAAGACCTCGATCCCACCCTCGTAGGCCATCGGCAGACCGAACTTACTCGCCGTATCGAGCAGATCCCGACCGAAATCGCGGGTTCGCGTCAACACAGCGATGTCGCCGTACTCAGGAGCGCGATACGTGCCGTCGTCGCCTTCGACGGCGTAATCATCGTTGTCGACGATTGCGTCGATCTTCGCGAGAATGGCTTCGTGTTCGTCCTCACTCGTGAGCGCCTCGATGTAGCTATCATCTCGATCTGTATCGGCAGTCAGTGGTGTTACCTGCTCGGAGATAGCCTCCGCATCCAGAGATTCGTTCTTTGTCGCACGGGCAGTCAGCGCGTGGGTAGAGAAGTCCAAGATGGACTGCGTCGACCGGTAATTCCGCGTCAGCTGCTTGTCGTCAATCGGCGTCGTCGGGAATGTGACTCGATCTACGTCCCGATTGAGCTCTGCGGTAAATCGTTCGAGCCGATCGTCGAACTCGCGGATGTTGTCGACGTCCGCGTACTGGAAGCTGTAGATGCTCTGTTTCCAGTCGCCGACCACGCAGATGTTGTTCGTGCCGGCGAGCAGCAGCGTGAGTTTAAACTGAATCTCACTGGAGTCCTGGAACTCGTCGACCATCACGTACTCGTACCCCAGCTTCTCTCGGAGGTCGTGATCCTCACACAGAAGCACGAACGCGAACAGCTGAAGGAACCCGAAGTTCAGGTAGTTCCGCCGAAGCGCGAACTCAAGATAGGCGTGATATACGTCGTGGACAAACCGCTTGAGAGCCGTTCGGTCCTCCTCGAAGACACGTTTAGCGAGGTCCGCCGGGACTTGCTTGCCATCGCCGCGGATGTCCCACTTTGCGGGCGCCTTCGGGAGATACGTCTTATTTTCACCATACTGATAGAGCTTCTTTCGAAGCTTCGATTGCTTGCTTCCGCCGTTCCGTGGTTCATTCCGGTCGGTGAACAGCGTCTCGAACGCCTCAAAGTCCCCATCGAGGTGTGACTCGCTGTTCCGGTACCAGCCATCCGCAGTGGGGAACACACCCTTTGCGGACAGTTCCTTGATCAGATCGAGTAGCTCCGACGTCTCCGACAGTGCCGTGAAGAACTCGTCATACTCTGGGTGATTATCGATGAACTGGCCGATGAACTCACGAAACAGCGCCTGTTCGATGATTTCGTCTTCGATAATCCGTGTCGAGCCAGTGATCGTCTCATCAATCCCGAGGGACATCGGTGCGTCGTGTCCGTATTCGTCGAGCAGGTCGTGTGACAGCGAGTGGAACGTTTGGATCGGCGCGTTCGCGAGTTCCCGCATCCCGTACTCGCTGTGACGCACAATTCGTTCCCGCATCTCCTCGGCCGCGTTGTTCGTAAAGGTCACCAACAGCACGTCTTCGGGATCGACGCCATCTTGGGCGACAATGTTTGCGTATCGCCGGGTAACGGTGAACGTCTTCCCGGTGCCAGCACCCGCGTCGACGAGATAGAGGCCATCAGTCGCCTCGATGAGGTCGCGTTGCTCCGGGTTCGGGTCGACGCCGCTCATTGTTCACCCTCCAGGAGGAGATCCCGGTTGTCAACCCGTCGGTAGTTCGGCTCACCCGCGATCCCCTCGATTGGGAATGCCTCGTCGCCAGTGCGGCGTCGGTTGAGTTCCGCCAGTCGCTCGTCGACAAACGATTCGAACGCATCGAGATCACTCTTGAAGAATGCACCCTTCTGTCGGTCGACGATTGCTCGCATCACCTGCTTGCTCCCTGTTGTCACGTACTTGTACTCGCCAATCTCGGCTTCGAGCCGGTCAATCATCGTCTCTCCGAACTCGGAGTCGATGAGTTCGTCGCTGTCAGTCGTCTCGACAAGCGGCGCAGCATCGAAGAGCGCGGCGTATGTCTGATAGTCGATCTTCGAGAGGATCTTCTGGCATTTCTGTGCCCCCTCCTCACGGAGATACTCGAAGAATTCCTCACGTTGCACGTGCTCGGTGAGCGATTCAGGGTAGTATGTTACAGTCGTCAACGCGTCGTCGATGTCGGCGTCGCCGGCGATCACGTCGTCGACGAGTTCGGTGACGTAGAAGAAGGTGAACGAGAGTTGGTCACCCGGACGTTGTGATCGCCAATAGGTGAGATAGAGTGCTGCCTGAAAGTCAGGCTCGTCTGTCGGCTCGTCAATCGCGGCGTGTTTGACGATTGAGGTGGCGCTGCTCTCGCTGCCACTCTTGTAGTCGAGCAGTTCTTGCTGCGACTGAACGAGGTCGATCATTCCGTTGATGCCCAGTTCTACGTCAGTAAACCGACGTTCAGTCACGGGGGAGTCGACATCTCGACCAAAGTGAGCAGCGACGGCATTGTCACCCCCACTGGACGGCATCAGAAACGCGCCCTCGGTCGGCTGGTTCGCGTCAAGATATGAGACGATCGTTTCGAGGCTCGCACGATATTCAGTGCGCCGGGTCCATTCGTCGACGGAGCGAACCAGCGGACGGACGTCCTCGAGCATAAGTTCGACGACCTCCGAGAGTGTCTCCTCGCCAACTGCGTCCGGATGGTTGACGTAGAACTCCGCGAAGTCGTGGAGCAGGTTGCCCTCGGTGAGATACGCCTTCTCCGGACCGTCGACTATCCGGCTGAAGTAGTAGTCTCGCGGTGAGTTCACGTAGGTGTTGAGACTCGACTTGCTGATCGTCTCGACCGGGTCGGAAGTCACACCGACAGGTTCGTTCTCGAATCCGTCACCAGCTCGTGCTGCGGTTTCGATCTGATGACTTGTCGAAGGTAGATCGGAGAAACGGTCGTACTCCGGTTCGAGGAGCTCTTCGAAGTACAGGCACGGCGTCACGGGTGATCCGCCGGTCGCATCTTGGACGAGATAGTGTTGCTGGCTGCCGCTCTGTAACAGCAGCTGGAAGCTCTTAAGATTCCGTGTAAACTGGGCGTCCTGGTCGACCCACGGACGACGTGGGGCCGAGTGGGTCCAGCGGTCGTCAAGCCCTAGGTAGAAGACAACCTCACGACCCACGTACGACGCTGATTTCGCATCGGCGAGCAAGACACCCTCGTTCTCTCGATCGACCGGCACCTCGTAGGTCTGGAGATAGAACGACAAATCGTCGAGGCGCGCTTCCGTGATGGATTCGTCCACGATGGTGAGTGTCTCCAGTTCCTCGCGGAAGGCATCCAACGTGTCGTCGGCGTGGCGTTCAAACACTGAAAGGGCGTCCGAGAACGTGTACTCTTGGACATCGTGGCAGAAGTCGATCAGCCACTTGAGATCTCCATCGTCAAGCTCGTGCAGTCGCTTGTTTGTGTCAGCGTCGACGACGTCACAATCGAAGACCGTCAACAGCGACCGGATCTCGCTTATTCGGGTATCAGTCCCCCGGTGGGCGGTCCGGAGGAGGTGGAGGAACAACCGGTGTTCGCTGCGATCTGTGAATCCCGGCCCGCCGAAAAACGGGATATCGGCCGCTTCGAGCGCGGACTCGATAAGCGGTGAGTACTCGCTTTCCTGGTCGAGAACAATCCCGACGTTATCAGCGTTCTCGTCATCGACGGAATCGACGACGGTCTCGACGATCGCCGTCGGCGAATCGTGTATACGGAACGGCGGGAGCTCGAACTCGGTATCAGCGAAGAGGTCGACCGTGTCGTACTCGGCAGGCAGATACGCTCGTTCGAGTTGGGTGAGCATCGCCGGCTCGACGACGACCACGTCGAGATTCGGATCTATGGTCTCGTTTGTGAGCTTCATCGAGGCGGTCTCGAGTTCCGCGATTCGCTCCACAGCTCGTTCGGTGGCATCGTCGACGTAGCCGTCGTACTCGAAGATAGCGTCGTGTGACCCTCGGTGTTCCCAACACTGGAGGATATTCCCAACCGCGTATGCACAGCGCTTCCAGGAGAGGTCCTCGTGATCAAGCATACCGAGGAAAGCGAGACGGTCCTCGGACTCTTGGCGTCGACCAACTGCAAGTCGGCGTGGTGGGATCGCGAACGGACCGAGATGCGAACGATCGAGGTGGCGGTTGAGAGCACTTGCAAGCGGCCCATCCGGAGTGATCACCCGGTCGTACGATTGAACCTCTTCGTAGAGTTGGCCTGGCGATTTGGCGCGGGGAAATGGCACGCACAGAGAAGGTCAGCGATGTCGGTTAAATCTTTGTCAGAATCTCTCTTCACTTTGCGTGGGGCCCACCGTACAGCCGATTCAAAACGATATCCGCTTTGTTGTTCCCGACCATCTTCACCCTTCCTAAGAAGACGGAATGAATGTTCTCCGTCACCTGGAGAAGAAAGCTCTTCAAACCCCGTTTTAGGCCCTAGAAACCCGAAAAATGGGGGATCAGGGACCCTCACAAGCTATAAGTGAAATGGAAGGGAACATTTTACTAATGAGTCTTTGGAGGGTTCAGCGGGAAAAAGAGACATATACGGACCTCAGCCGTAGTCTCAACCAAACCCTCAAAGCCATCTCCATCATCCGTCTCAACGCCATCGACCGCTATGGCTGGGACAGGCTCCAACAACAACTTGAGGACACCCAGGACATTATCGACCGCCTGCTCGAAATTTCCCACGATCCCTACTATACGGACGAAGAACTCCAGCCACTCTACTCTGGCGTGAAAGACGCCTGGCTCGACTCTGACGACACTATCCGCCCCCACCTCGATCAGATCAACACTCATCTCCAAGATCTTCAGGAAAGTTCTCAACCCTCCCAGGCACTGTCGGACACTGAATTCGACATCCTCAAAGACAAGTTAGAGGACATCCGCGACGTCGCCAACGAAACCGTCGAAGAGAACAAACAGGCACTGCGAGGAAACTTTGCCTAACACGGTCGACCAGGAATTCAGCGACCTCGAACACCGCCGAGACTACATATCCACCCGTCTCGCTGACGACGGCGTTCCCACCCCAGACAACGTATTCAACCCGTTGCTCGCCGATTTCGACGACCTACTTGACGAAATCCAGTACGACATCGAAACCCTTTCCGAACTCTCCGACAACACTGACGACTTCTACGAGGAGATCTGTAACGACCTCTGGGACGCCCACAGCAAACTCCAGAAAATCGAGAAGATCATCTCCTACTACGAACTCCACACCACCCAGGTAACGGACAGCACGGCAGTCTTCGACAACGTCCGCACTGTCGTCGATGAACTCTGCCACCCGCTCGGAATCGACTTCGACATCATTCCCATCCACTGGAACCAGACCGCTCTCGTCCGAATTGTTCCGACAGCCGTATACGGCCTCTGGCTCCCCCGCAACGTCTCCACAGAGTCGTTCACCGAGTTTGCCCCATTGATCGGGCACGAGATCGGGCACGTTACCATGGATTACCGGGACAGCTACACTCTACCAGATGCCGTCAATCAGGAGCGAAGACGGATCGCTGGCGAATTCGATAATCGCGAACAAACCGTTGCCGATGCTCTCAGAGACTGGTACGAAGAACTCTACTGCGACACTGTTGGAACACTTATGTTCGGCCCCGCATACGCGGTCAGCCTCACCCGGCGTCTGTTCTCCGATAATCCGTATAAACTAACTCCCTCTATTCACAGAGAACATCAGCACCCGCCGGACGCCCTCCGCTACCACCACGTCATGAACATTCTGGCTGACGACTACCCGGATGAACTCCACTGCCTCGCCCACGAACACACCGCCACATTCCGGGACCACCTAAACCAGCTCTCTTCCAAGCGCACCCCGACCTACACAGATTGGTGGAACGACCAGTTCCTTAACGCGATAATCGACGACGCCAAACAGTTCTTCACTCCCGATACCGAGCAGCTCTCCACAGCATTGACCCATCCGGACACAGACATATCTGAGACCGTTACCAAGCGTACCCGCATCAACCAGGATCTCCTCAAAACAGACTAGAACGGAAGATACCGAATCTCGTTACATTTCTCGAACATCTTCGCCAGCTCTGTCGCCAGATCCGTCGAGATTGGTGGCCGCATATTCACACTACCCGGCGACCCCCAATTCAAGAAGGATAAGCGGAATACGTCCTGTGTCAATGCGGTGATATCCCAGTCACAATTCGCAGCCGCCAACGTACAGCTCGTGGCGCGCGGCGTACCCTGCCACACATACGGATACCCTCCATTCACCACTATCCCGGTCCTGCCACCGATCGTCGTATAGGCACCGGTCGGTGCCTGCAGATCATACGCCTGGTCAAAGATTCGGTGCGGCGTATCGGCATTCACCTCAACCACGCCCCATCGCACGTCTTCCGGCAGCGTGCCCTCTTCGACGAGTTCCGGGATCAACTCTCGGATTGCTGATTCCTCGCTGTTTTTCAGAATCCCACCCCGATGGATCACGACCGAGGATATCGTTCCTTTTTCTTGAACGGCTTCCGTAATCTGGCTTCGGAGTGCCGACTTCGTCTCGAACTCCGGCGCAGCAGTACTCTGACCAGCGCTGAACCCGCTCGTCGTCTGCGTGATCACATCCCCGGATTCCCCGTCAAGGGTGACTGCCCCAATCGAGGTCTGCTCAAACCCGTTCACGTCGAACCCGATCACGATATCCGTGTGCAGGGGGTCGGCGAGGACGAACGGCCTGACGCCCATCTTGGCCGCAAGTCCCATCGCGACGTTGAACAGGCTGCTATCCCGGTGTTCGTCCAACGCAGATGGTGTGAAGTGTTGGACCGGTTTCCCGTCCACATCATTGACCAGCGAATAATACCGATCGTCAGACTCCTCTGCCAACGCGGCCAGTAAACCGTCGATCTGGTCGCCTTGCTGGGCAACCCAGTCATTCCAGATCCGACGGTCCGTGTATTCGATCGGGCCGACCGGGCCAGGAGCCGTGATTTTCGCATACTGCTGCAAATGATCTTGGATATCTCGATACGTCTCCTCAGGAACTTCCGGATAGCTGTCCGGATGTGCAAACGCGATATGACGTTCACCACGTACCCGTGAGACTGGACCGTGTTCGGCCAGCAACCGTTGCATCTCGTTTTCCCACTCCCACTTGTCCGGCAGATCGCCGAGTGACTGTGGGTCGAACACATGGCCACCACCAAATTCGAGGGCTGGATATTGGAACCGTTCAATATCCCCGGCCAGTTCGGTGTCTCCAAGACTGAACTGTTGGCCACCGACCTGAATGAACGATACGTCCCTAGCAAGCGCCCGGATCTCGTCTCGCCGCTGAGACGGCGTGATGATCGCAGACTCGTTCAACACGTCATTGCTCCCGGGGGTGCCGTAGAGTAGGGCCGGTGACACGGTGTACTCCTTCGGATTATTCGAATACGTGACCCCGCACAGCGGGTCCGTCTCTTCGACGTCGTCTGCCTGCGGTGCCGGTGACTCAGTATTGAGCTCGTAAATCGTCGAGCCGTACACGGTGTCGTCCATCACTGTCCGGTCTTCGTAGATTGATTCGAGCGTGACATAGCTCGTCCGAGAGCTGAACATGATGAACCGCTCGCCTGTGAACTGCTCCTGTACCGTCTCGATCCCGACTTGGTCGATCCAGTCCTTCAATGATTTTTGGGAGAGGAACTTGAATGTCGGATCGAGAAAGAGCTGGAACCCATCCGCGTATTCTACGGATATCTTGTATCCGAGGTGCATGTTGTAACTGCCTTCAGACGAGTAGGGGGCGTACTGGAATACCCGGTTGTATTTTTCACTCCAGTACCCACGATGCGCAGCGAGAAAGTCTTTGAGACCTGTTTCGAGGGCTTCTGCAATCACGTCAGGATCGCCGTCCGTATCTGGGTCCCAAACTGTGGATTCGGTAAGGGTGAGTTGGCTATCGCTGTCAGTGACCTGTGACGGAGGATCGGTCACACCGCAGGCCACAATCTTCCAAGAGTCGCCGTCATGGTACCGGACACCGATCCCACCGGTACTGGACGTTACGTCGTCCTCCAATTGGTCGAGACGATTCCAGGCCGGTGTTGTCGGTTGGGGAGAGATATCATAGATAGCGACGTCAATCTGGGAGACATCGATGGGGAATGCATTCAGATGGCTAGCCATAGTTCGAGACTGTCCGCCCATTGTCAAAATCATACCGGTCGCGTAGGCCGAATGTTTCTCAATGACAAATAGTAAAGTGGGTTGGTTGACTCCATCATCGTATGAACACTCTCCCGGACGGCGATAGCGGACCGCCGTCTCTTTCCCGCACATTCTCTCCCGAAGAGGTCAACATGGATTTGACCATGTGCGGCCTCCTACCTGATCGAGCAGAAGAGATCGCTCGGTTGTACCGTGAACACGGGAACTGGAACCAGGTCAAGGAAATTTGGTTTGAGGAACGACGTGCGAACCGCAGTACGAAAGGGAGTTCCCAGAAGATATACCGCGTTCTCTCATCACGATTCAAAAACGCACCTGCCACCCTCCCTAATCCAAGTGATCTTCCCGCCGTTTTGGATACCTGTTCGTCATCGCGAGACAAAGCTCAAGTGCTCTACCTCTATCTGGTCGCCGATGACGCGCTCGTTCGATATGCCGTTCACGAATATGCCCGACGCCTTACTGAGGACTTTCCCGAACCTCTTGACTTCTCTAATGAGACACTCACCTCTGTCTTGAATCAGTTCGAATACACTGACGAGACACCGTTCGACTATGCGGACTCAACGACAGAGAGATGGTGCGAAGGACTGCGGTCAGTTATGCGCGAGATCGGTGTCCTGGAGAATCAGCAAACGGTCGTCGGTGATCCCCCATCACTAGGAGAGACGCCACTCCTGGTCGCAATGGGCTACTCGTATGAGGAAGGCGACGAAGAGTGGTTCGAATCACCAACTGGACTCCAGTACCTATTCCAGCCGAGTGCCCGTTGGGAGGAACTCTACAATCGGGCAGCAGAGACTGAGGCGTGGGAGTTTGTCGAGCTCCATGGAAGTCTCCAACTGCGGCCGACCGACGAGGCGTACTCATCGATTACGAGTGGAGGGATCTGAATAATGGTCGACACAACGTGGTTTGAGGACTTACCGGAGGACTTCGAGGAATCGGTACGCATCGACCGCGAGGACCAATCTGCAGACGAGAAACGTCACCGGAAACAAGCCATCGAGTCATATCACGTTACGGCTGACTCCCAGCGGTTCCTCGAAGACTTCGTCAAACGACTGCTCGGCGAAGCAGAGGATATGCGTACGGGGTCGAACTACTGGCTCTACGGTTACTACGGGAGCGGAAAGAGCCACCTCCTAACCGTTCTGGATGGGCTGATGGATACTCAGTGGCTCCAAGACCGCTCCGACGAGGTTTGGAGGAACCTCGTCCCGGATGCGTCAGCGAGCGGGGACCTCGATACGCTCCGAACCCAGTGGGAATCCGTTCATTCCGAATATCACGTCATCCCTGTCTCAGTGAACCTGCTGAAGTATCAGGGTCAGAAGCAACGCAGCTTTAGTGAAATCGTTCTCCGGCACGCCCACCAGAATCCGATTCTCACGGGCGTCAATAACGGGGTCTCGACTGGACTGTCCTCCCAGCTTGACGTCGCATACTTCGAAGACTGGTATCAAACGACCGACGCCTGGCCGGAACGAGAGGATCGAGCTGCATCTGTCGTCGAGGGAGTGACACCGGATCAACCGCGATACGAGTGGGGAACTGACGGTCTCTGGACCGACGTCCAAGAGTACAGTGCGCTGTCCGACGTTGTGCTTCCGAAGCTGTTCGAGGGCGTCACGGGGACACGCGACGGCTACACCGATCTCCAACCCTCGGATATTGACCCAGAAGAGGTTGTCAGTCGACTGGAATCGCTGCGCCAGGAACGTGAAGCGGAGCTTGAGCAACCGGTCAAGCTCGTCCTCCTGCTCGACGAGGTGAGCCTCTTCATTGGGACCGACTTCGAGCGGCTCACCGAACTACAGACACTCGCGGAAAACGTCGACGACATCGGTGATGGTGACATTCAGCTCGTCGCAACGGCGCAGGCGAAAATCGAAGACGTCCAACCGAAGTTCGCAGCCCACGGCGCTGATTTCAGTATCGTCAAAGACCGGTTCCCACATCGGTATCAGCTACCGAGCAAGCACGTTGGGGACATCGCTAAACGGCGGCTCTTCCAGAAGTCAGAGACGGGCGATGACGCGGTTCGGCGAGTCCTTGACGACGCCGACGTGAAACCGGCTGAGTCGCTCGTGTACAACGAAATCAAACAGAACACGAAGCCACCACTCGATGCGATTGATGATGAGGAACTCGTAGAGTTCTACCCCTTCCTGCCGTATCACGCGCCGCTGTTCCTCGAAATCCTGTTCAACCTCCGTCGAGAGGCGAACGATCCGGCCAAATCGATCTTCTCGGGGACTGCCCGTGCCATCCTCGCATTAATGCACGGGTTGCTGGACGACTGGGTCGACGAGGGCAAGGAAGACCATATCGTCTCGCTGGTCGACTTCTTCGAGTTGGTTGAGCCTGAACTCCGTGAGATCTTACCGCAGGATATGCGGGTCGTCGAGGGCGCCGAAGAGACGACCGGCATCGCTGACGAGGTAGCCGACGACGAAAGTGAGCTTCAGGAGTTCGACCTCGACGTTGCGAAGGCCGTACTCCTGCTCCAGCACGTCCACGAAATCGTTCCCCTGAACGAGGGGAATATCGCGGTCGCCGTCATGGACGACCTGAACGGCCAATCGTGGATTAGCACGACCAATCGGGTCGAGGAATCACTGGATCGACTGCAGAAGTTCATTCGACCGACGCAAGACGAAAGTGGGCCTCGCTATCGGTTCGCGACACAGGAAGAACGCCTCATCTACGACGAGACCGAGGAGAATGAAGCCGACCCCGACTGGGACGATGTCGTCGATACCTTGGACGGGCATCTCTGGAATCGCATCACCCAGGACCTATCGCTACCAGAGTCAGTCCCATACGGAGAATCCAGTGACGAGTACCCCGTTTCGTATCACTTCGGACTCGACGGGAGAACATTCGAGAGCAGTATTGAAGCCGAGGGGGGGCTGGACATCGACGTCGATGTGCAGGGCGTCCGCCCAGATATAGAACCAGAGCAAACCGACGAGGACACGCTCTACTGGGAGATCGATACGGATGGCCTCCAAGATCTTCGCAAACGAATGATTGAGTGGTGGGCACTTCGCGACGCAATTGCGACGCGTGACGCCCCACCAGCCGTCGAGCGTGACCTCGAACAGCGTGCCAACGCCGTCCGAAGTAAGCTGACGAGCGCAATGATGAGTGGCTCCTATACCGTGAAAGATCGGACGGACATCGGTGGTCTCTCGAAGGCGATCCAAGCCACTGTCGACATCGCCTATCCCGACGACTTCCACCCGATGATGCTCCAGGTCGACGAAAGTCGGCTGCGGGAACTACGCGAACTCGACAGCGATGCACCGCTCCCGCCCTGGGCGCGAACAATCCAAGTCCCCTCGTCGAATCATAATGGTGGGCAGGGTAAACAGACGATTCAACGAAACGTAATGTCCCTCACCGGCCGGCAGCTGAAAGGCCGCGACGAAGGGCTCAATATGAACACCGTTCTTGACGGAATCGTCGAGGAGAAGCCATTCTACGACGAGGCCCGGCCTGCTCTCTGTGCGATCATCTGGGGGTTCTGTCGGGAGGGGAGATTACTACCAATCGACGAAGACGGAAACACGCTGGAGGACGAATCCGTCCTTGACCTCGACAGCCTCTCGACGACGAGGTTGAAACTCCTTCCACGCACAAACTTGAGCAAGCTGCTGGAAGAGGGTGGATTCAAGGAGACGACTGAAACGGTCGCGGATGGTCTCATCCACCTCCAAGAAGCTAATCAGCAGATTCGCTCGAAGCTGACCGGACTTCGCGAAGACGTCACGCTAGTCGTCGACACCGAGGTGCGAACCGACGAAGTCGCTGGCTTACTCAATGCGTTTGCTGATGAGCTGGCGGAACGAATCAATACTACCGAAAATCGCATCTCAACCGTCAAGTCACAAGATGACGGGATCGAGGAGGTCATCGACGAGACCAACGAGGCCCAAGAGTGGGTTGAAGAGGTAACCGACGTCTGGAACCGGCGTCTTTCGACACTACACCAGCTTGACGCGGTACTAACGATTCGAAACCGCCAGTTCGACTGGGTTGACGACGACGCTCAAGCATCTATCAAGTCCCGCTCATCTGCGGTCTCATCATTCGATGGGGAGTGGTGGACGACCGATGGGTGGAGTACACTCTCCGGAGAATTAGTTCCCGACCTCGCGCCCGAACTTGAGAGGTCGTGGAACGCGTTCGTTGACGAACGAGGGCTGCGTGAACTAGTCAGTCGTATTGAGGAGCATCCATGGATTCTCCCAGCTACTGATCTCCCCTCAGGCGTCCACGTCGCCTTCGAAGGCGAATACATCACTCCGATGCGCCACCTCCAGCAGTGGTACGAAACCATCGAAAGCGCGATCACGGTGTTGTCTACCGATGCTGATTCAGACGACATCGTCGAGATTACTGACGACGTGGCGCAGTTAGAGCCGCTCGCTGAAACTATCGAGTACAGTCCGAGTGAACTGGATGGCCGGCTCGATGAACTGTCGTCGATCGTGGGGGATCGAACGCCGGACGACGTCGATCAAATCGGCATCGTTCCTGACGATCGGCAGAAACTGAATCGTCGGCTGGAGCGTCTCGTGGAACAGCAAGATCTTGAAATCGAGGAGACTGACGAAGGGGTGATTATTCGATGAGCCAGACGAGTTCGTCGCCGTATCGTGAATTCAAGGAGAAACTACATACATTCGCTCAGGGGCAACACGGGATTCGTAACCCGTTCGTCATCGCTGCTGTCGACCCAGCAATCGAGCATCGGGTCGCAGATAGGCTCGCGACCTGGTCCGATGGACGAAAGGAAGCCCCAGAGATCCCTGACAACGTAACCGTCCAGCCGATCTGGCTTGACGAACTCCTGCCACGGACCGATGTGTACAAACTTCTCGTCGACCTGGGCGAACCCCTGGCTGAACTCGAGGGCGATACGTCGCCAGGTGAGCGTATCGAGGAGACGATGCAGGACCGGCTTGCTGAAGAACTCGTTCAGCAAATGATCGAACACGAGCTCAGCGAAGCCCAGCTGGAGACCCAGAGCCATGTGGTACTCTTGCTCAATCTCGGCAGTCTGTATCCGTTCACGCGTGCATCGGAACTGCTGGACGAGCTTGACCGTCGGAACGTAAAGTCCACCATCGGAATCCCATTCCCGGGGGACGTCGTTGGCGGGAAGCTGAGCTTCTTCGGCGGTGAATCACGCCATTACTATCCCGCCCACCAGATTGACGGCCAGATCCAGGGGGTGCATCTCCAATGACTATCGACGACCTCTTCCACAGCGATCCGACGCGACAGCTCGAAGAAGTACAGAAAGTCAACGCTCGCGAGCGAGCCGAGACCGACGTAAGAGAGTTCTACGAAACCGACAGTGCCGAGCAGGTCCTCGAAACGCTCGGCGAAGCTATCCAGACCCATCCCGGTGAGGCCGCGCGGTTCCTCTACATCCACGCGACGTTCGGTTCGGGGAAGACCCACCTCCTGAAGCTGGTCGGCCTCCTCGCCGACGACGAATCCGAGTTCGCCTACCTGGGTGATCGACTGGCCGAACAGTGGCCGGGATTCGACGAACTCCAGCAGTCAATCACAGACTCTCACGTCGACCGCCTCAAGCCAGTTTTCCTCAACCTGCTTGACCGCGATGCGTCGAAAGAGCCGCCGCTGCCGTTCCTCATCTTCGAGGCGATTGGTCGGGATCTCGGATACCCGACCGACCCGAACTGGCTGCTCGAGTGGGCCTGGACGCTGGACATGGAGTACGATGGGGTCTGGGAGGCGCTTCAAGCGTTCGAGCATGACGGAAAAACATTCGACGACGTACTTGCCGAACGGGCATCCCTCCGCAGCTGGCTCTACGAGGCGTTGCCGGCGATGGAAGAGACATCCGGGACGGAACTCAACAGTCGTTCGGGCGTGAAAGGCACCATCGAGACCGCAGAAGCGGATGTCGATCCAGAAGAATTCGATCCCGAGGACCTCGTCTCACGGGTCGAGACTGCAACGGCGGCTCTCAACGACGGCAGCAAACGGACCGAATTGCTGCTCGGCTTAGACGAGGTGGCGCTCTTCGTCGGCGACAGTCGCCATCGCTATCGTGAGTTCGAGGATACAATGGAGGCACTGCAGCGTGGGCCGAACCCGGTCGTGGTCACTACCGGGCAGTACTCCCTCCCGGATACACGGGAGAGTCTCATCGGTGAGCCGCCCGAAGATCACTGGACGCATCAACAGGTACGGCTTGAAGGAGCGGACACTGAGATCATCGTCCGGAAGCGATGGCTCCAGAAGTCGGACCCCGAGGGACGCGAACGTGTCGAGTCGCTGGTGGCGTCGATGCCCGATCTCTCACTCGACACGTACTCGTCGGTGACGAGCGCGGATCCGGACCCAGTCGAGTCCTATCCGTTCCGCGAGTACGACCTGTCGCTCCTGCGGGCGGTGATGCAGGAACTCATCACACAGGGCCGGTCGACCGATCGCGACTACATTCAGGGTCGAGCACTGCTCGTCCTCGTTCGGTCGCTGTTCACGAAGTTCGGGTGGGCGTCGAAGGAGGAGGGCTCGCTCGTCACGTGGGACGTTCTGTTCGACCTGTTGGTCGAGGAGACCACGTACCTCCCGCTCTGGGTCCAGGAGATGATCGACAACACGCTCGTCCCGACGTTCGACGGTGACGAGGATGCGTGGGAAGTCCGCCTCGCGAAAGGACTCTACCTTCTGAACCAGACGCCCGCTGTCCCGTCGACGCCAGAGAACCTCGGTCGGTTGATGGTCGACGACGTCACGGCGTCTGTCGACGACGTCGTCGAGCGAACCGAATCGGGACTGGAGACGCTCGTCGACAAGCAGAAGGCTCTCACCGAGACGAACGATCAAGGCGACGAGGTGTACACGCTCGTCTCCGAGGAACAGGAGAGCATCCTCAGTCGCGCGCAGGACAAGGCCGCGAAGATCTCGCCGCATCAGCTGTCGGCGTGGGTGGAAACGCGGCTGCGGGAGAACGACGCGTTCTTCAGGAGTGACGGCAGCCGCCACGAGGTCGATGTCGGCGACGAGCGCCTCGTCCCACTGCGGTACGAGTACTCCATCCTCGAACCGGTCGACCGAGCGCCGTCACCCGAGTACGACGCGCTTCGCGTTCGTGTGCTGGCCGATGATCACGATACTGTCTCGGAGCAGATCGAGACGTGGCAGGAAGTGAACAACGGTCGCGATGGTGGCGAACACATCCTGATCACCGTCGACGTTCCGGAGACGATGCTGGAGCGAATCCGAAACGTCATCGGGATGGGGCAGGTGTTGGACGAGGAGACCGAATCCCACGAGGAACTCGAACGCGAGCACCGTGCCGACAAACGCCGCCTCGAATCATCGGTGACGGAGATACTCGAAGACGCGTCGGTGTACACGGTACACGAACACCGTGGTGCGCGCTCGAGCGTGCTTGAAAGCGTCGTCGAAGACCAGGTCAATGCTGTCTTCGGATCGTCTCGAAAGACGCTCTCACGGCCGCTCGTCGAGGTCGACGACGCGAAGGCGATGGCGAAGTTCTTCCGTGGGAGCAGTGAGTGGCCTCTTTCGGACGCGGACGCCGCGATGCTTGGTGTCGATACCGCCACCGCGGAAGTCGCAGATACGGGCTGGTGTCGCGAGTTCATCGAGACGTACGAGGCACAGAAATCCGTCGACGTCGAGACACTCCTCCAGCAGACTCAGACTGCCAACGGGGACTACCGGGGGACGCCACAGGAGTCGATCGCGGCGCTGCTCATCACACTTGCGACCTCCAACGAGTCAGTCGCGCTCAAGCAGGATACGGAGTACGTGTCTGATCCCGCCGCCATCGGCCGACAAGTGCGGACCAAAGGGGGACTGACCTCACTCCAAGTCCGCTTCGGCGTCGAGATTATCGATCCGAAGACGGTGCGAGAGCTCGTTACGACGGTGCTCGGCGAACAGCCGTCGGGTGACGGACCAGACGAGTGGTTGGGCGAGCTCGGCCAGTGGGTCAACGAGAACAGTGCGACTGTCAAGCGGACGCTGAAAGGCGCCAGCCGTGAGTTCGATGTGACGCTCAGCGCCTTCGAGGCAACGGTCGACCCAGCCCTCGGCGGGGACGAGCTTTCCACGTCCGACCTCGGAAGTGAGGATGACCTCGAAACGGTACTCGAGGAAGCGAAAACCTTCTCGAACGCTCGTGAACTCTTCGGCGTCAGCGAAGACGGGACGACACTCTGGGAACGCTTCAGCGACGAGCTCGACACGATGACCTCGCTCTATCCGAACGCGTCGATCACTGCCAGTATGCGAGCGACAGCAGAAGGCGATACTGTCCCCAGCGTTTCGACCGTCGAGTCACGGCTTGAGGACGCGAATGGCCATCGCGTCGACGAAACATCGGCGCAGTACCGGCGGATTACAGGTGAGTCCATCGCTGACTCTGACCCGGAAGCCATCTGTGCCGATCTGAGCGCGTGGCTACGGTCGAACGAGGACGACGTTCGAGGAATCGTCGATGGTGCTACTGATGAGTTCGACGACGTCGTACTTGGCGACCTGGAGGACGTGTTCGAAGCTGTGTGGGCCGGCGAGGATCTGTCGGAAGGTGATGTCGTCGACTCCGCTGTGGTCCAACAGGCCGAGACGTACGAGCAGGTTCGCGACCTTTTCGACGATTCTGACGGTTCGGCTCTTTGGTCGCAGCTACGGGGAGCAGGCGAAGAGCTGCGTGAGGAGCACCCAGACTCACCGACGACGGAGTCCGTCGAGACTACGCTCGCCGCTTCACGGCCACCCTCGAAGCGACGTGTGCGCCAGCTCATCGAACGGGCAAAAGACCCGAGGCCGCCAGATGCGGACGACGATGCATGGGCCGAACTTCAGATGGTCGCCGAAGAGCTTCGCCAGGAGCTTCCGAACGCCGTCGTGACCGATGAAGTTACTACGGCCGTCGACGCCGACGACAGGCCGAGTGAAGAACGTGTGAACGAACTGCTCTCAGGGGCGAGGACTGTGTTGGATCGGATTCGGGGTGCGAAAGGACAGCTGGACGATCTCGAAGAGGGAAGCATCGTCCTCTTAGAGAACAATCCTGAGTAAGACGGAATTCGAAATCCAGAGACTCCCTTGAAGAGGGAGACGCCGGTAATCGAAGAAAACACCAAGAGTAGCTCTCTTCTATCTAATACTCACTCAGGTTCAATCTGGTCCCACTCGGCAGGGTCAGTTTGGAAGTCGTTCTGCTCTAATCGGCGAAGTTCTTGAAAGGTGTCAGAACGATTCTTGATCTCATTCCAGGCCATTCGAAATGCAGGTCGCTTCAAGTTCGATTCGATGCCATCCTGCCAGTTCTCCCACGTTTCCTTGCTAACCCGCTCCTCAAATCGCAGAAACACCTGTTCGTTCGAGAGATCAACGTAGTAGTAGAGATCTGGAAACTGCTCTTTGAACTCCTCGTCGCTCAATTCATCCCCCAAGAGTGCTTTTACCGGTAATTCCCGAGCCAATTCTCTATATTCACGAGAGAGCTCATCTTCGAACTGGGTTGTCGCCTGTTCCTTTCGAAGCTTGACCTGCCGATATGTCAAAAATACAGTTCCAACCGCTACAACAACGGCTCCAGCCTGAATAATTGGAGCCCAGATACGGAGGGCGTCAATCAAGTCCATATGCAGGCGATTATCTCCATCGGGAAAAGTTTCGACTCGATAGTCAACCGATATCTCCGAGTTCACCTTTCGGCAACATTAATGGTGGTTGTGTGATTCGGACATAGCATACACATTACCTCCTATGGAAAGCGATTCTCTCTCCCAGCGGAAGGCTCAATTGGACAAGGAAGAACGTGAACACCTCGAAGACGTAGTCACCGAGATGCGGGAGCGCGTCGAGGACAACGTCGAATTCCAGCTTAAACAAAAGGGGCTCGACAACGAGCCCGAGGACATCGACTCGCTGGACGAGGATACTCAACAGCTCGTAGAGGCGATCGAACTCGAAGCTGTCGACGGCGAAACTTGGTCGGAAGCCTTCGGTCAGTACGTGACTGGCGTGGGCTACACGATCGTCAATCGTCTGGCCGCGCTGCGCTGTATGGAAGTTCGGGGCTTCATCGACGAGGAGGTTACCGTCTTCAAGGACAATGGCCTGACTCCCGCCGCCGAAACGCTCGTCCACGAAGAGTTCTTGCTGGAGGACGAAGCCATCCTCGAGGCCTACCATAACGCCTGTGACGACTTCGCCGAGGAAATCGAGATTCTCTTCGACCGCTCGTCCCCTTATAGCCTGATCGACCCCGACGACGACACGTTCGAAGAACTCTGCGCGAAGCTCGATTCGGTTCCCGACGAAGTCTGGCGCGCCGACGACGTGCTCGGCTGGGTCTACGAATACTACAACGTCAAACTTCTCGATGATCTACGTCGCAAGGGCGACCGCAAAGGGCTCGACCCCGAGGACGTCCCGCCGGCGAACCAGTTCTACACCCCCCACTGGGTCGTCCGGATGCTCACCGACAACTCCCTCGGAAAGCTCTACCTCGAACACACCGGCGAGCTGCAGGAGGTCGTCGACGCCCAGGATTCGTTGGCCCCCGAGGAGCGCAAGAACCGCCCACTCTCACCGGACGAGTCGCCCGATATCGCCGACTTCTGTACCTACCTCGTTCCGAGTGAGGAGGCGGGCGAGCCGACCGACTTCGACCACCCTCGGGAGCTGCGGGTCATCGACCCGGCATGTGGCAGCGGCCACTTCCTCCTCTACGCCTTCGACGTGCTCGAACGCATCTGGCGCGCCGAAACAGACCTCCCCACCGAGCAGATTCCCAGAAAGATTCTGCAGCACAACCTCTACGGCGTCGATCTGGACATGCGGGCCTGCCAGCTCGCGGCGTTCAATCTCTACCTCAAGGGTCGCACCCGGGCCGAAGCCGAGGGCGCCGATGGCTTCGACATGCCGGAGGTGGGGATCGTCTGTGCCGACGCGTCGATCGCGGAGATCGACGGTGTCGAGGCGGTGTTCGACGAGGTCGCCGGCAACGATCCCGAGGTCCAGCAGGCGCTTGAGCGCATCCTCGATGCCTTCGAGGAGGTCCACGGTCTCGGTAGCTTGCTCGACGTGCGCGGCACCCTCGGCGACCTGTTCGAAGACGACGCCGACATCGGCGGCACGCAGCTGACCCTCGGCGACGACCCGCGCGAGAGCCACACACTCGCCCAAGTGCTACACAGCCTCCGCGAGGCGGTAGAGGAGCACCGCGAGTCGGATTCCTTTTTGGCCCAGGACCTGCGGAGCTTTGTCCGGCTACTGGATATTCTGGCCCAAGACTACGACGTGGCGCTGATGAATCCGCCGTATGGAGCACACGGGCGAATGCCTGATATTGTACAAGAATATGTCGAGGAAAAATACAGTTATAAAGACGAATATTATATTTCATTCTTTGAGGTATGCTCGAATTTACTACCGCAGAATGGTAGATTGGGTATGCTTGTTCCTCGATCGTTTATGTTCAAGAGCAGTTTCCAATCCTTTAGAGATCAGTTTTTGAATTCGGGGGGGACTATCGATTTCTTAGCAGAATTCGGCCTAGGCATACTCGATAACGCTACTGTAAGGACTTCTGGCACGGTTTTAGCGCCGAACACGGAATCTTCCAACCTAGGGACATTCATCAGATTACATGATGTTAAATCAGATGAGAAAGAAGAGGCATTCATCCGTAGTTCATTTGAAGGAGAGTTTGACGACGTTAAAAGACGATATTCAGTAAGTGCTGATGAATTCACTCAGGTTCCAGGGAGCCCAATTAGTTACTGGACCCCAGATGAAGTCCGAGAACTACATCAATCCCGTGAAAAGTTAGATGCGGAAACTGCAGGCATTGAGGGAGCATCTGTCTCAACAATCGCAACGGGTTTGCAGACGGGAGATAATCCGCGATTCATTCGGAAACACTGGGGATCCCCAGATACAGATGAATTCAAGCCCTTAGCCAAAGGTGGGGAAGATGCCTGGGTAGTCCCATCAGTGACCACAAAAATAAACTGGCGGGATGGAGGGGTTGAGATGCAACGGATTGACTCTGCCCGGTTCCAGAACCCACAGCACTACGGGAAAGAGGGTCTTACTTGGAATCAAGTAAAGGAGACAGGACGCCGGTTCGGGTTTTACCCAGAAGGAGGGATTTTCGACCAAACCGGATCGATGGTCTTCCCTGAAGACTATCTTTCACCATGGAAACTGATGGGGGTTCTAAATACAGACTTATATCATGCTCTGTTCCTCTCTTTAACGCCCGAACGTCACTGGAATCCCGGAGATGTTGCTAGAATTCCTTGGGTCTTCGATCAACAAGACTCACGAATTGCTGAGGTTACCAAATCTCAATATCAGGAAGTCATTAGTCTAAGATCCAGTAATCCGACTAGCCCGTATTACGTTGGCCCGCGAATTTTACCCACCCGATCTAGCTCTGGATGGTTCTACAACCATGAACACGTTCGTAATCGGGAGATCATACAGAACATTACGTTTCAAGAAGTAGCTCCAAGGGTGTCTCTGCAGGAGGCAGCTCGTCAATCTATAGGATCCAGGGTAGAGATTAACAAGCAACTGGAAGAACTCGCAGAAAAAGCAGATGAAATAGTATTCGAGGATTTAGATATTACAGACGGCACACAAAATCAAATCCGACAAGAAATCTTCCTCCGAACCGCTGAAAGCTCCGAAGATCGCGAAGTCATGGGCCTAGAGTCTGTCCCCGAGAACCCAGACAACATCGACGAGCAGGTCAAGGACCTCGTCCATCACTTCGCGATGGAGGCCGTCCGTGACGAACCGGACGGCATCGTCCCGCTCCACGGCGTCGACGACCAACCGAGCATGCTTGATCGCATCGTCGAGCGGTTCGAGGACGCCTACGGCGAGCACGCCGAAGACCGACTGATTGAGGTCGACGAAATTCTCGGTGCCGAGGCCGCTGCCGAGGAGGCCTATCCGAACCTCCGCACGTTCATCGAGGACGACCTGTTCGACTACCACGTGAGCCGGATGGAGAACACGCCGATCGTCTG
>ENA-ORCR01000377-ORCR01000377.1-marine-metagenome-genome-assembly--contig:-NODE-377-length-28494-cov-3.728789_pt1 | contig 28494 bp, 23 predicted proteins | sample MGYA00237782_ERZ508514 | MGnify/ENA primary metagenome ERZ508514 (study PRJEB26185, sample SAMN06268960) | marine metagenome | isolation source: Eden Landing Ponds, San Francisco, CA, USA | place...
CTCGTGGACGAGTGCTCCGTCGAAGGTGAGGACTTCGAGCGAAACCGTACCCGAGAGTGGCGTCGTCTCGTCGCTCGTGAGCCAGAGCGTCTGGGCAGTCACGTCGCCCCAGTCGGCGTCCTCGGGGTCCTCGGCCTGTTCGTTGGCGACGCCGTCGCGGCCCTCGAACTCGGGGTGAAAGGAGACGAGCAGCGGCGCGAACTGGCGGCGGGCGGCGTACTGCTGGGCCTTCCACTTGCCGTCGTACTCGATGGACGCCCACGAGGCAACCGGCCAGAGGTCGTTGAGTTGCCAGTAGAGCGCGCCCATCGTCGTCGGTTTGCGCCGCCGCCAGTACTCGATGGCCGTCGACATGGCCTCGGCCTGCAGGAGTTGCGAGAGGTAGACGAAGTCGCCGAAGTCGAAGGGGATGCGGAAGTAGTCGGCCATCCGGCGGAGGATGGTCGTGTTGCCCCCTGGGTTGCGCTGGTGGTGTTCCATCATCGGCGACGTCGGGTTGAAATCCTCCGGTTCGAGCACCGTCTCCAGGGAATCGAGCGAGGGGAATGACTGGTAGCCGAATTCGGAGACGAAGCGGGGCTCCGTCGTGTAGTAGTCTTCGAACGGTTGCCCCTGGTGCCAGACGTCCCAGTAGTGGATGTCGCCTTTCTCGAAGACGTACGGGTCGAGTTCGCCTGGCCCGCTGGAGGGAGACCCGGGCCAGAAGGTCCGCGAGGGGTCTTCTTCGCGACACGTCGGGCCGACCGTCTCCTCGTAGAGCGCCCGGTAATCTTCGAGGTGGTCCTCGTGGTGGTCGTGCTCGACGAACCAGTTCTGTGCGGCCTCCTCGTTCTCGTTGTTGGCACACCAGAGGGCGATAGAGGGGTGGTTCGCCAGGCGACGGACCTGGTAGCGGACCTCCGCTTCGACGGTGTCGAGGAAGTCGTCGTCGGCGGGGTGGAGCGAGCAGGAGAACATGAAGTCCTGCCAGACGAGGATGCCGTACTCGTCGCAGTACTCGTAGAAGGCGTCGTTTTCGTAGTAGCCACCGCCCCAGACGCGCAGCATGTTCATGTTCGCGTCGGCGGCACTGCGGACCAGGTGTTCGTAGCGCTCGTCGGTCACGTCGCCGTACAGAGGCGCGGTCGGAATGGTGTTCGCCCCCTTGGCGTACACCGGTTCGCCGTTGACCTCGAAAGAGAAGGAGGTGCCCGCGTCGTCGGGTTCGACCACGAGGTCGACCTCGCGGAAGCCGATGCGGTCGGTGACCGTGTGGGCCGTCTCACCCTCGACCGCCCCCTGCTCTGCCGGGGCGACGGAGACGCTGAGGTCGTACAGTGGCTGGTCGCCGTAGCCGTTGGGCCACCACAGTTCGACGGCGGCGTCGTCGATGGGGACCAGGAGTTCGAGTTCCTGCTCGCCCGCTTCGAGCGTGACGGACTCGGTGACCGTCGCCCCGGCCACCTCGGCAGTGAGGTCGTAGACGCCCCCGGTCGGCGCGTCGACGCCGACGCGGACCGCCAGGTCGATGCCTGCACCGGAGTGGTCCTGTTCGGTTTTCGTGTACCGGATCCGCGGCGCGGAGTAGCCCACAAGTGCGATGTCTCGATAGATTCCCATCGTCGGGAGACACGGGCCCCAGTCCCACCCGTAGTGACACTGGGCCTTCCGGATAAACGGTCGTCCGGGCTGGTCCACGGGGTAGCGAATGCAGGGGACCTCGTAGGGATACGCCTGCGCACGTTCCTGCCCGTACGCCACGGGCGAACGAAAGCGGACGGTGACCTCGTTCGTCCCCGGTTCGAGCGCGTCGCCGACAGCGAACTCGTTGCCGACGTGCATGTTCACCGACTCGCCCACTGTCTGGCCGTTGACCAGCACCGTGGCGACGGTGTCGAGGCCGTCGCACTGGAGGACGATTCGGTCGTGCCCGAGCAGTCTTTCGTCGACGTCGACGGTCCGCCGGTACTCCCAGTCGGTCTTCCCCACCCACTGTACGTCGAGTTCGTTGTCAGCGACGAACGGATCGGGTATCTCACCGGCGTCCAGGAGATCGGAGTAGACCCCCCCCGGCACCTCGCCGTCGAGCCACGACTCGGCACCGCGTTGGCGATAGGTCCAACTGCCGTTCAACGACTGTTGTCGCATACCGACTACAACTCAAGCAATCGCCCTTAAACGTGTCGCCACGGGTGATTCGTCGAGCGCCGAACCCCACGAGACGCGGGCTTAGAACCCAGCGCCGAACGCTCGCTGGGATGGGGCACCGCTTGTTTGCCCAGCGGAAACGATTCGTGGGCGGTGACGACCCGTTCACCTGCGTCAAACACCGGGCGTCGTCACGGGGACAGAACACTGATTACGCGCGCGCTCGAGTCACTGTCCATGGCCGAGACGTTTCGGGAACAGCTGTTGATCCAGGTCGCGGCCAACCAGCAAGTCGTCGCCTTGCTCCTGGCCGCCAACGTCGCCGCCCTGGTCGTCGACCTGCTCATCCTCGCGTTCGTCAACGAACCCGGAAGCGCGGGCGCGACGGTCGGGATCATGAGTCTCCCCGGTATCCTGGGGATGATCGCCTGGACCGGGTACGCGCTCTATCGCTGTCGTGACGGCATGCCCTACGGTCGCACTGGACCGATCGTCGAGCACGACGACGACGGGCCGCCATCGTTATAAGTCTGGACAGAGCGCTTTGCCACATGTCCACGAGTGCAGACGATGGACCGGATCTGGATAGTCCGTCGGACGACCACCACCTGCTCCTGCGGCCACTCGTCGCAGTCCGCAGTTCGTTTATCACCTTCATCGTCGCGATCAGTCTCGTGCTGTTCGTGGGAGCCGTCCTCACGTCCGGCCCGATAGCGGGCATTCTCGGCGTACTCGCCATCAGTGCGTTGCTCTACGCAGTGCTCGGCGAACTCGGCCTTCGCGCAATCGGCTACAAGTAACTCGACCGGCTACCAGTGTTCGAAGCCGGAGCGATCGCATACCTCCTCGAATGGGCCTGACTCCCCCAGAATCTCGACAGTCGGGTCCGCGTGCACCGCTTTTCCCGCTCGATCGGTGAAGATCGACACAGGCACATCGAACGTTTGCCCATGGCAAACAGATTGCGAGGATAGCCACCGGGTTCGCCACTGCCAGACTCCATTCGGGGTCACGGGCCTCGCACGCCGATCGGCGTTTGTCCTGCGCAAACGACCGATTACAGTCGTACGTCTGTAATCCACCGAGGGGTGTCCGGTCACGAGGCCCGTTCAGTCGTCTATCCGGAATGTGACCTAGCCGACGGACCTGCTCACACTCCAGTCCAACACCACTCGTTCGTCGGCCGCTTGGGAAATAGAAATCTGACACAATAGAGTTCACCTCCGATTCCAGTAATTATCCGAAATAAAGTAATTTATCATAATCAATCCGGTAGTCCGTCTCATTGTCCGCCTCACGTGGCATCCCGTTCGAACGACCCAGTACTGGACCCTCCCGTTGGCGCGGGTCCACTGGACGTACTCGAGTGGCACTGAATCGGCGTTTTGTCGGTACTACAAGCAGATAGGCGGGCGAGATAAAGTCGCCCGGGTCGTCAGCCCGAGCACTTATATACTTGTCAGAGCATATAAATTATCCTGGTCAAAATTCACGTTATTGGACCGATACATATCGTGACATACCTGAAATAAACTATTTCTTGTCAAAACAGACATGATCCAAATTCAAAAAATACTTTTACGAAGCGCGAACGGTCAACAGATGGAACCGAGGTGACCAGCGATGGCGCTGCCAACTCGTCCAGCGAGTTCGTGGTTCCAGGACACAGACTTCCCGAGCAGACTGTTTGAGAGCGGGCGGAGCGACTACGAACTGTACGAGGCTGACGGCGAGTTCGTGTTGAGCGTCGAGTTGCCGGGCTTCGAACCCGAGGAGATCACGGTCACGTGGGACGATGGCGTCCTCAACATCGCCGCCGACCACGAGGACGAGCGACGTGGCGAGCGGACGACCTACCACCGGCGCTTCCGGTTCCCGAAGACCATCGACGACGAGGACATCGCGGCCGAGTACACGAACGCCGTGCTCGAAGTCAGGCTGCCGGTGCTGACCGGTGCCACCGCGCGCGGGAGCGAAATCGAGATCCAGACCTGACGGTCACATCGCTCGTACCCGTCGTTCCCCACCCCACTTTCTCCGTGCACGGACGAGGTGAGAGCCATGGAACTCACGGTGGAACAGCGCAAGAATCGCGACCCCGGAAGTGGCATGGCCGTCGTCGACCGCGAAGCACTCGGCGACCTGGCCGAGCGGACCGAGAGCTACGTCGGCGCCGACGTCGAGGCCGTCTATCGCGAGGGCGCCCAGATCGCCGTCCGCGAGTACGTTCGCTCGACCCGTAGCGGTCTGCCCGCCAGCGTCGATGACATCGAACTGATGATGGACCACTTCGAGCAGGCCCTCGAGGCGGTCGATGCGGGCGCTGAGGACGACACTGGGCCCCAGAGCCGGTCTCCGGGCCAGTCTGACGAGAGCCGTCCCGGGCGCTGGCCCCCACATTTCGTATCGCGGTATGAGATATACGACCCGGTGATCGCCGCCCGGGTGCGAGATTGCAGGAATCGCCGAATACAGGCACAACAGCTACACACGGAGTGAATCGAGGACAGTTCGAGCCTGGTCAGCGACGGCCCGCCCCTGGAAAACGGAGGCGGTGGAGAACAGTGACGAACTGGGGCAAGCTGAGGGGAGGTGCGCAGCGGTCGAGGGGGACCGCGACGCTGGTCCCCGAACTGCGAGCGGGGTCGGTCAGCCAAATCGCCCGGAGGTCGCAGACGGTAGCAGCGCCGCTGAGGCCGAGTGGCCGGCCGTACGCTCGGTGAACCGCTTCCACCGCCATGCGAAGCAGCGAGAGCCGTGCACTCACCGCCGGGAGCCGTACATTCACCACCGAGAGCCGTGCACTCACCACCGGGGGCCCCTCCCGCTGGACACGGACGTATTTGCGCGCAGCCCCCAGCCCCAGGGCGAGGACGTAGTCGGCGCGCACGCCCATCGAACGAAGTAGAGCGAAGGCGTCACGACAGGGGTTCGAGTGGCGGACACACCGAGCGCCGATTCGTCGCGGGCAGGAGAGGGTTACCCACGCAGTATCCGAGCGTTCGTTCTGGACTGTCCTCTCACGGTCCCGGAGAACTTCAGCCAGCGCCGACACACCAGCGAGGACCGGGCTCCCGCGAAGGTGGCCCTCGTCTCTGTCGGTAGTGGGGGTGTCTGTGCCGTCTGCGCTCTCAGCGTATCTGCCTCTCCCGTCGTCATCGACCGTCGCGCAATCATCTCCATCGCATACGCCCTGGGCGCCCTCCCACGCAGCGACGTCAGATCGTGAACGGCCAATTGCTGGGATAGACCACCGCTGGGACTCAGTTTGGCCGGATCACTCGATCCCGCACCCGGGTCGCTGGCGACGGGAAATAAATCCCATATCGCGATATCAAACGACTGCGAGGCGACACGAACCACATGCCGGACGCAGGGTAACGGCAGCACGTGCGGGCGTCTGCACGTCGAACCCCTGCAGAAATCGGGATAGCTGAACGCCAGTCGGAGCGATTCCGTACCGAAGTGGCGGTTTTCAGTGTATCGAGCCCGCCGTGCGAACCAGCCCGCTGCGCGAACTCGCCCGAGTGGCCCTCGGCGTCTCGATGGGACGCCTCGCCGAATCGGTGGGACTGCCCGGCCTATCGACGAAATCCGGCGACGGAACCCGACCGACGGGACTGTCGTCCGGCGTCGCTCCTGTACTCCGCAACCAATCGTGTCAAACCATGCAGTAGACTGATTTCGCTCGCAGCCGCTACTATACCCAGTCTCGACCAGGAGCCCTGAATGAAACGAGCCAGATCAGTGACCGAACAGGACCCACCGACGACGTCGCGAGTCGACGGTGTTCGGACGGCCCAGCAATGTGATCGTGGCGCCGGCGAAACGGACCGGGCGAGTGGCCTGTCTGACCCCTGGGTGAACGTCCAGCAAACGGTGGGCAACCAGGGAGTACAGCGATGGGCGACGGATTCGAAGCTGACGATGGGTGGAGTCGACGACCGCCGAGAACGCGAAGCCGACCGGGTCGCGGAGAGAGTGCTGCGAGCGCCCGCGTCCGCCGCTGAGACGACGGTCGACCCGACAGGCTCGACCGAGCGGCCCAGTGGGGTCGACCCGGTGACCGCCCAGCGGATCCGATCCCTCCAGGGCGGCGGCCGCCCACTCCGAGGATCGGTCCGCTCGTTCTTCGAGCCACGGTTCGACAGTGATCTCGGGGGCGTCCGAGTCCACACCGGCCCGTCCGCCGACGAAGCCGCCCGTGCTGTCGACGCCAGGGCGTTTACCGTCGGCCGCGACGTGGTCTTCCGGGCGGGTGCCTACCGACCCGACACCAGATCCGGGACCCGACTGCTCGCACACGAACTGACCCACGTTGTACAGTCCGAGCACGGCGACGTCGTCCGGCGAACGCCCGACGGCAACTCTGGAACGACCAAGGGAGGGTCCCAGGACAGCCAGCCCCAGTTTGGACCACCCGCGCTGTTCGGGCCACAGCTACCGTGTGGTCGGCCGTTCGAGGCCTACCCCATCATCGAGTATATCCGCGGGGAGATGGCGACTAACGCCAAAAGCGCCGACGTCAAGAAGATTCGGCAACTGAACGACTACTCCGCGGCCGAGTGCATCAGACAGTGGAACAAACGGGGATGGGTGGGCAAGCTCCTCGGTCCCGGCTTGGAAGAGTGCAGTAAGCAGGAGATACACAACAGGCTCACGGCGCTCGGCCTCTGGACGATCAAGCTCCGAACCGGCGGGCCCTGGGACCACAAACCCTACATCCGCAAGCACTTCGCCCGGCCAGGACTGAGCACCCAGGTGTACCACCAGCTCTACAAGTGGGGGTACTTCTACGACATCTGGTCGAACATCCACTACGGCTACGTGGGGGCGGCCGCAGGCTTCAGCAAGGATACCCTGCTCGATGGGGCGGGTCTCGAGCAGATCGGGACGGACATCCTCTCCGGGCGGTGGCCCAGCCGAAAGGGGTCCTCGGGAATGCGCTCGTTCGACGACCCCTCCGACCGAACGTCGGTGGAGATGGGCTATGACTTCTATCCCGGCGTCCCATCCACGTCGGCCATCGCGGCATCGGTGCTGGCGACCCCCGGACTCAGCCGAAAGCTGGCCGAGTGCTGCAAACAAAACCCATCGCAGTGTTGATCCAGTCGGCACCGACCCGCAAGTCGACCGAGTGAGGCGCTGTCGACCGACGCCCCACTCCGACGTGAACCGCGGCGTACGCCCGGGCCAGCGCCTGCGGCCACCCGTCTGCCGTTCGTCGGTGTCCGGACACGACAGGGAGCCACGCGACGGCGCGTCCGGCCGCAGTCCGCACTCGTCGTTCCCCACACCGTGGAACACCTGCGGGCGAGTTCTGTATAGCGATATGCGATATACTGTCCGGCGTGACCGGCCAGAGATCCAGAGTACTGGAACTGTCGAATTCCCACGCAAACAGCCCTGAATGGACGTAATTCGAGGAACGAGGAGTGGGCGAGTTTCGAGACACGAGGAGTGGCCGAAGTTCGAGACACGAGACGTCCGCCGAAATCGAGACGTGCAGAACCCAACGTCAGAATCGATGGTAGCAGACCGCGTCGAAATGATCGCGGCGCGCCTATCCGTCGAGTCGAACCGCGGTACTGGCCCCCGAACAGCGAGCGGCGTCGGTCAGCGTGACCGCCCAGCCGTCGTCGACGCGGGCCGCGCCGCTGACGACGGGCGGCCGGCCGGGCGCTCGCCGAACCGTCTCCAGCGAGAGGGGGAGCGTCGGCAGACGGCCGTCCGTTGGCGTGAGTTCGTAGTCCCGCACGACGACCGTCCTTGGGCGACCCCACGGGCCGTCGACGAGTTCGTACTCGGCGAGGAGGCCTCGCGACTGGAGGTGCTCGAGCGCGTCCCGAACGGGGGTCCGTGTCCCAAGAACAGCGGGGAGGTGGACCGTCGCGCGCTGGAGCGCCTCCGCCCGCGCAGTATCGGAGAGGCGGTCCTGGAGTTCCGTCGCCATCGTCGCCAGCAACTGCAGGCAGAGGCGGTCGCGGTCCCGGGTCGACTCGGCCGCCGCGAGATAGGCGTCCATCACCGACCGTTCGACGGAGTCGTGGTCGCTGGCCGACAGCGCCTCGAACACCGCCCCGGCGACGTCGTGACAGTACGCCACGAGCGAGCGCCGAGAGCCCTCGTCCATCGCCGACGTCGTGGGAAACGACCACTCACGGTCGTCGAACGTGGTGCCATCCCCCTCACAGACGACGAAATCGTACCACGGCGCCCGTGGATCGTATCGGCGCAGCGTCGCCCGGTAGGCGTGTGCGATGCGAACCGCCTCGACGGCACTGGCGCGGTCCGGGAAGCGCCGCCCGTCGACTGGCACCGGACGCTCCCCCGTGCGCCCACACTGGACGTAAAAGTCGCCGCCCGGGTCGGCCAGCGACGCCAGTTCCCCCCGTATCTCGGTCAACGTTCGTCCGATCATTTTAGGGTGGCCTAAATCACGCCAGTATTTAGCTTCCGGGGATTTCGGTCGTCCGACAGGTCACCATCGGCGCGCCGTACGGGGGTGGACGACCCGTGGCAACTATGGGCATTGGCGTCCAGTGATCTGTCCATGGCGACCGAACATCGCGAGCGGTTCGACCTGGCACTGGTCGTGACGGCGTTGATCCTGGTCGTCGCGCCACCGATCAGTGCGTCGAACCCGGTCTCGGTCGTCGGCGGCGTCGTCGGCGCGATTACGGGTGTCAGCCCGATCGCGTATCTCGTCATCGTCGGCCTGGGCGGCGTCATCTTCATGGCCTACGCGCTGTTGTATCTCCCCAGCCAACAGGGTCAGTGAAGCATCGCGAATTTCGACAGAAGGGCGCCAGTGGAGCTATTTTTCGACCTGTCTCACACCCCGGCACTGCCGCGGCCGTGCACTCGATAAACCCAATATCGCGATACAGAATCGGCTTCGTGCGGTCTGACCCGGCGTCGAGTCCGCACGACAACAAATCCCACTGGTTGCACCAGTTAATAATAAACAGCCCATTATCAACGAAATTATTAATAATATATACCCTGTTATAGCTGCTAATTTGCTAAGATGAGTGGACGACTGTCGAAACGAGATGGGCGAACACGATTCGGCCGCTGTGCACGCCGATTCGTACGACGAGCACAGTCACAGACACGGCACGGGCGAGACGAGCAGTCGGAAACTCGCTGCCGTCTCGATCATCAACCTGCTGGGATTCGGGGCAGAACTCGCTGGTGGACTCCGCTTCGGGTCGGTCGCTCTCCTGAGCGACGCGTTCCACATGCTCTTCGACGCGCTCGCGTACGTGATGGCCTTCCGCGCTGCCGCCGTCGGTGACGGGTTCTGGGTCACGCTGTTGTACTACCAGTGGCGCGCGATCGGTCCTGTCTGGCCAGTCAGCCCCGATGCGATGCGACAGTATCCACTTGCTGACCGCCAGCGTGCCCTGGAGTGGGTACAGTCCGGGCAGGAGCGGTCCGGTCGGTGACGGACGCGGTGCCACCCCCGAACCGCTCACGCGCACACCCCTGGACGGACCCGCCACGAGGACCGGAGTGATGCTGTCGCCGTCGTTGCTCAAGCGTCGGGCCCACCGCATCGACACGGCCGCTGGGCAGACTAATTATTCGGGAAGATACTGGGGCCAGGACTGATCAGGGCGTCGTTCCTGAGGCCGAGGACGGCTGAGTTAGCAGTTCACGAGTATTTTGTCTGACAATCGGGGTGGTAATTTTATATATGAGAAGCGCTAGCGTATTACGAACAATGGGAACGATACCATCGACCCCCCTATCGGACGACGAGCAGTTACTGTTCGGCGCCGGTCTCGTCTTCGGAGTGATGGTGACGCTCGTCTTGCTCGGCGTCGTGATCGCAGTCGTGGCCGCGAACGGCCAGGCAGTCCCCTCGACAGTCGTCACGACGGTCGTCGCCGGAATCGTCTTCGCGGGCATCATCGGCGGCGGTCTCTATCTCCTCGCGTTCCCCGAGAACCGGACGAAGATCCCTGTCGAGCCCGGTGATTTCGGGCTCAAGGAAGAAGAAGAGACCTGAGGACCGTCGAGACGGACGACTTTTGTCCGTGCTGTTCGTCGGTCACGCTAATGGCCGAGTTCGATCCCGAACGCTTCGAAGACAAGTACGCGAACTACTTCACCGAGCTGCAGCAAGCGTACAAGAACGCCTTCGACACGATGAACGACCGGTACGATTCCGAGTTGATCCACGCCATCGACCAACAGATTCTCGCCGAGAGCGAACCCTTCTACGAAGGAGACGGCGAGTTCCGCGTCGAACTCCCCGAGGACCCCACGGATCGTCTGTCGGGCGTGCTCACCGCCGATGACGAGAAAGTTCAGACCATCCTCGACCGCTACGTCGAGGAGATCGAAGCCGAGATCCGGGCCGTCTTCGGGCTAGACGACTGAGTCTGCCCACAGTCGATGGCTGGACGACTGAGTCTGGCCGTCTCCCGGCACAGCGGCCCATCGCCCAGACTCCACGTGTGATAGGGAGCGCGAGACACTTATTGCGCCTCGGTCCAAAACACGGCCGATGTTTATCGGTCACGCCTGTCTCGCGTTCGCACTCGCCGCGCTCGGTGCCCACCGACTCGGGTGGTCACGAGGGACGGCGCTCCGCGTGGCAGTCCTGGCCGGTGCCTTCGCCACGGTCCCCGACGTGGACGTCGTCTACGGGATCGCTGGCCTCCTCGCACCCGCCGCCGGGTCCGGCCCGATCCCCGTCGAATCGTTCTGGGACGCCGGAAACCAGGTCCACCGCGGCGTCACCCACGCCCTCCCGGTCGCCCTGGTCGTCACTGTCGCAGTGGGTCTCCTGGCCAGATCTGACCGGTCGTCCCAGGCAGTGGCAGGGCTGCTCTTCGTCGGACTCGTCGCAATCGTGACCACGATCAGTGGGCCCCTGGCTGGAGCGGTCGCGACGCTGTTCGTTCTCACCTCGGCGGGAGTGGCCGTGATCGCACGGCGCCGTGGGGTTCCCCCTGGGATCGTCACGAGTGCTGCCCTCGTCGGACTCGCCAGCCACCCGTTCGGCGACCTGTTCACTGGCTCGCCGCCTGCGCTGTTGTACCCGTTCGACCTGACGGTGGTCTCCGAGCGGGTCGTCCTCTCGGCGAACGACACCCTGCACCTGCTCGGCGCGTTCGGGTTCGAACTGGCGACCATCTGGCTGGCCGTCCTCGCGTACTTCGTGATCGCTGGCGACCGCCCCCTGGCCCACGTCGACCGCCGTGCGGTGGTGGGCGTCGCCTACGCCGGGGCCGCGCTGGCGTTGCCGGCGCCCACCCTCGACGTCTCCTATCACTTCGTCTTCAGCGTGCTCGCGGTCGGCGTCGTCGGCATCGCACCGCCCTCACTCGAACGGCTTCAGACCAGACGGGCCGCACTGACGGCCCTCACCGCGGTCAGTCTCGCCGCCCTCGCGTACGCGACAGTGTTCGTGCTGCTCGGCCCGTGACCGACCGCGATCGTGTCAAGTGACCGAGAGCACTGCGGAGCCCGTTCCTCGGTCGTCTGCCAGCGTTGGGCCGCAAATCCCGGGCCCTAACCTGCAAAAGTTAAAACGTCTCCCGAGACAAGCATCTGGTATGAGCGACAACGAGGGCCGAACCGACCTGCGGATGCCCGACGACGACGAGGTGTTCGCCGTCGTCACCGAGATGCTCGGAGCGAATCGCGTCGAGGTACGTTGCATGGACGGAACGACACGCACAGCACGCATCCCCGGCAAGATGCAAAAACGCATCTGGATCCGCGAGGACGACGTCGTCCTCGTCGACCCGTGGGACTGGCAGGACGAGAAGGCGGACATCACCTGGCGCTACGAAAAGCAGGAAGCCGACCAGTTGCGCGAGGAGGGGCACATCCAGGAGTAGCATGGCGGACCACATCACCGCCGGGCGCGGCCAGTCTATTTTCTCCCCGCGCGCCCGGTGGCGTCGCTGACCATGCCCGAGTACCGACTGCTCGACACCGACGAAGCCGACGCGCCCGGTGACGAGTGGGAAGAAGTCGACGTCTACGACACCGAAGCGGACACAATCGCTCGCAAGCGCGACCGGGAGTTCAGCGAGTTCCGCAAACGCATCAAGAACACCGAACAGTTCAAAGTCGAGGACTCGGTCTTCGACGACGCCACCTACGCCGCCCTCTACAAACTCGTCCAGGACGACCACATCGTCGCCTTCGGCGGCCCCATCTCGACTGGCAAGGAAGCCAACGTCTACACCGCCCTCGGCGACGACGACACCGAAGTCGCGGTCAAAGTCTACCGGATCAACGCCTCCGACTTCACCGACATGCGCGGCTATCTCGACGGCGACCCGCGCTTCAAGGGCAGCGGGGCGGACAAGAAGAAGGTCGTCCCCGCCTGGGTCCGCAAGGAGTTCGCCAACCTCAACCGCGCTCGCCAGGCGGGCGTGCTCGTCCCCGAACCCATCGCCGTCGAGCGCAACGTCCTCGTCATGGAGTACCTCGGGACGGAGGAAGGGCGTGGCAAACGGCTCTCCGAGGTGAACCTCGAGAACCCGGAGACCGCCTACGAGGTCGTCCGCGAGTACATGCGACGGCTCCACAGTTCCGGCCTCGTCCACGGCGACCTCTCGGAGTACAACCTGATCGTCCACGGCGACGAGATTTACGTCATCGACCTCGGGCAGGCGGTGACCGTCCACCACCCCAACGCCGAGGAGTTCTTAGACCGGGACTGCGAGAACGTCGCCGCGTTCTTCGGCCGCCAGGGCCACGAGGTGAGCGCCGACGACCTGAAGGAGTTCATTCTCGACCAGGACGACGAGTGAACGGGGGCTCAGGCAGTCGCGTGACTCACTGGCCGTAGTTGTCTCTTCACCGTCACCAGACGTCATGACGATTTTTACAAGTTCGACGGTGTGAGTCCCGGGAACTTTGTACGGGGGTAGAGTATCAGTCGCAACGATGACGTGGGTAGCCAACGGGAACGGGAGCGAACGGGCCATGGGCGGGCCAGGGACCGAGCGGACTCAGGAGAGTGCGAGTACCGGCGGCCGGGGGAACGGTGCGGGTGGGCCGAGGCGACACCGGAAGGGGAAAGCGCAGGAGCGGCGCTGAATGCGGCAAGCTATCGCAGCCGTCGTCGTCACGCTGGTCGTCGTTTCGCTGACCGCCGGGTCCATCGCCGTCCCAGGACCGACGGCAGCCCCCGGGCCCGGTCAGAGCGCCGACGCGGTGGGGGAGGTCGAGCAGGCGACCGTCGACGGTGGGACGGCCGAGACCGGCGCGGTCGATACGACGGCGGGGACAGTCGACAGTTCTCCGCAGGCCGCAGTCTCGGGGGGAGCGCCCGCGGCTATCACACCCGATGCAGCAGTACGGTCGAGCGACTCGGCCGGTTCAGCCAGTTCCGTCGCGTCGAGCGATTCGGTCGACCCCTCGAAGCGGCCGGCGCCGCTCGTCGAGCAGTGGAGCGAGACGTTCGACAGTGAGCACGGCGACGTTATCGCGGACTTCGAGCGAACCGAGAACGGTGTCGTCTTCGCCGGACAGACGAGTATGGTCTGGGGCGACTCGCCCACCACCCAGGCGTGGATCGGGCACGTCGACGCGTTCACCGGTGACCTCGACTGGCAGACCGCGTGGGGCGACGGCCAGACGACGATCTGTCCGCCCTCCGGGTCCTGTTTCGAGTCCTACCCCGATGACTCGGCGGTCGACATCGCGCCGAACGGTGACGGTGCATACCTCGTCAGCGGGTACACCGAGACGTTCACCACGCGCTCCGCGGCTGACGGCAACGGCAAAGAGTGTACCTTGCCGATACTGCTCATCCAGGTCGACGCTGGTGGCGGAACGACCGCGGACGGCGCAGGTGACTGTATAAGCTGGATCGGTGGCGCGAGCGGCGCGGCCCCGGCACCGACCGGATCGGTCGTCGCCGGGATGCACCTCGCGTCCTATCGGACGGGGGACGAACAACCACAGTGGACCGCGTTCAAGGGCTCGGGCATCGGCTTCACCGACGTGATCTCGGTCTCGGACGGCTACGTCGCGGTCGGCCACGAGCCGAACGGGCCCGGCCGCGTGGTCAAACTTGATTCGAGCGGGTCGGTGGTCTGGTCCCGCGTCGTGGGGTCGGGATCGGTCGTCTTGCAGAGCGTCGTCGAGACGGAGGACGGCAGCTATGCCTACACCGGCTGGACCGAACGCGGTGCGGACCTGGAAGCTATCGTCGGAGAAACCACGGGAGCGAGCGGCTGGACGACGACTTACGGGGGCAGCGGGTACCAGTCCGGACACGACCTCGTGGCTGTCTCGGACGGGTTCGTCGTCGCCGGGATCAACGCCGAAACGCGTCCACAGGGGACGATCGCGCCGCCGTACGGCGACGGCTGGCTGTTCAAAGTCAACGAGAGCGGTGGCGTGCGCTGGGAGCGAAACTTCACGAGAGACGATCAGGTCGGTGGCTTCGCGACGATAGCGAAGACGGACAACGGGTTCGTGATGGGCGGCGGTGTCAAGGACTCGCAGGGCCTCGACGAGGAGACGCTCGAATCGCGCGATGGCTGGGTGGCGCGGGCGCTCCGGTGTGTCGACACGGACGGCGACGGGAAGACCGACGACGACGGGGACGGCCTCTGTGACAACTGGGAAGACGAGGGCATCGACGTCGACGGTGACGGGCAGGCGGACCTCGACCTACCGGCGATGGGAGCAGACCGGGAGCACAAGGACGTGTTCGTCGAGATAGACTACATGGACTGTGGGGAACCGGGCAGCGAATCCTGTCTCACGCCTCACGACCACGAGCCGATGGCTGCATCGCTCGACCGTATCGAGACCGCCTTCGCCGAGGCGCCGGTCGACAACCCCGACGGGGAATCGGGGATCGAGATCCACTTGCAGGTCGACGAGGCTGCCCCCGAAGACCAGCTACTTGACTTCGGCAGTTCCTTCGACATGGGCGAGTACTTCGCGATCAAGTACGGCGACGACCGCTGTGGGACCGGTGCGAAGGACGGTCACTTCGGCACGGTCGCGGACCGCGAATCGGACGACTGCGAGCAGCGACTCGAAGCGCGACTGCTCGCCTATCACTACCTGCTGGCCGCGCACAACAACTCGGTGAACGCACTCGGATTGTCACCGACTCCCGGCAACGACGTCATGTCGTTCGCGACCGGGCCGAAGGCCAACGACGTGGTGCGAGAGCGGGCCCGGTTCACACACCTGAAAGACTCGCTCGAACCCAGAACTGTCCACGAGGAGCGCGTCTGGCTCGAATCGGTCACGATGATGCACGAACTCGGTCACAACCTCGGGCTCAGACACGGCGGTGACGACAACCGGAACAACAAGCCGAACTATCTGAGCCTGATGAACTACCAGTACGCCCACAACTACGCTGGCCGGGCCACGTCGCTTCCCGGCGTCGACGACGATGACTGGGCGCGCGTCGACGCCGATCTCGATTTCTCGGAGACGGCGTTGCCGACGCTGGACGAGACAGCCCTCGGTGAGACGACGGGGTTACGGGGCCCGACCGACGCGCGCTCACTCTTCATTCGCAACGGGAGCATCGACGAGCTTCCATCGCGATATATCATCCCTGCCTCGGGCGGTGTGGACTGGAACCGAAACGACCGGATCGCCGGGTCGGTCGAGTACGACGTGAACAACGACGGCGAGACGACGGCGCTCACCGGGCACGACGACTGGTCGGCCCTGCAGTACAACTTCCGCGAGACGTCCTGGTTCAGAAAGCAGTACGAGAAGCTCTCGGACTTCGGCGTCGGGTGGACACTCGGTGATCACCTCGACGCCGGCCTGGGGTCGCCCGACGCCGACGACGACGGGGTCGAGAACAGCGCGGACAACTGCCCGCTGCTGGCGAACGGCGGACAGGCCGACGAGAACGGCGACGGAACCGGTGACGCCTGCACGCGCGAGACGGAACCACCTGTCCCGGCCTTCACCGTCGAACCCGGGGAGTCGGCTGACGGGCCGACGCTCAGGTTCGACGGTTCGGATTCGAAAGACCCCGAGGAGCGCGGGGTGATCGCCTACACCTGGGACTTCGGTGACGAGAGCGTCGGGTACGGTCAGTCACCGACCCACACCTTCCCCGAAGCCGGGGAGTACACAGTGACGCTCACCGCCGAGGACTTCGACGGTGACACGGCGACCGTCGAGCAGACGGTGACTGTCGAGGCGCACGAATCGTCCGAGAACGGCGACGAGACGAACGACCAGGACAGCGAGGCCGCGGATTCGTCGAGCAACGACGTCGACAGTGAATCAGACACCGACGACCCGTCGAGTGTAAATGGAGTGGCGGCCGTCGGCCCGCTCTCGACGCTTCCTGGCGGCCTCCCTGGACTCGCCGTCGGCTTCGGAATCGGGCTCGTCGGTGCCCTTGTGGCGTTCGCACTGCTGGCGAGCAGTGGAATACTCCGCAGACGAGGTCGGTAAGCGGGGTCGGCCGGCGTCTGGACAGGCACCGGCGACCTGACGGATCGACCCCTTCGACACTCGGCCGATGGCCAGCGTTAGCGCTCGTATCGTCGGCTGGCCACCACGCCTCCGGTCACCATTCCGAGGACGATGCCGACGAGCACGGAAACCGGCGCGCCGAGCGGGCCCGTTCCGGCGAGGACCGCCGAGAGTGGGCCCGTGGAGGGCTCGTCGCCATCGTCACTCTGGGCGGCACCACTCGGGCGAGTGTCAGAGGGAGTCGCGTCCTCGCCGGGTGACGCCGATTCGGGCGCCGCAGACGGTTCGACCGCCTCGTAGGCGCTGAGGACGCCGGCGGACGCCAGGTAGATGGTATCGGCCGTGACGGTGATGGCCGGGTCGTTCGCAAGGACCTGGAACTCGTACAGTTTGTCGCCCTCGGTCGCGTCGAACGCCGAGACGGCGACGTCGGTCGTCTTCCGGCGGAACTCGTAGAGTGTGCCGTCGACTTCCACGATCCCGCGGATGCTGGCGAACTCGTCGTACGACTGGCCCCAGGACGGCTGCGGGAACCATCCGTCGGTGTTTGGGCCGTGCAGCGTGTCTCCGGAGTAGGCCGCGTATCCTGTGTCGTAGTACACGTAGAGGTTCTCCTCACCGGTGTGCGTGTCCCACCTCGGGCCGAGTCGGTTCGTCGAGACAACCCAGCGCGTCTTTCCGTCCGTGTCGTCGATCCCCTGGATTTTCGGCTCGTCAGCCTCGTCGTACGGTGACCACGCCTGCGCGACGACCGTCTCCGAGTCGGGATAGACCGCGAGCGCCGCGATCCGAGAGTTTCCCGACGCGATTTCGGACCACACCTGCTCGCCCGTCGTGGGGTCGAGCGCGTGAAGCGTCGCGACCGCGTCGCTATTCAGCGGGGCGGTTCGAGCCGCGTACACGCGGTCGTTCGTGACATGGGAGACGCGCTGGTGGCCGGTCAGGTTCCCGTTCGGTCGCGTCCAGACGGGGTCTCCGGAGGCAGGGTCGAGCGCGACGACCCCACCCGAGTCCGTCTCGTCCGGATCCTCGCGATACCCGGCGTAGATGCGCTCGCCGTCGGTCCCCACGCCGGCGGTGATACCGCCGTGACGCCAGTCCACGTCGCCAGTGGCGGGGTCGAGCGCGACCAGCGACTGCGGACCAGCGTCGACCGTCAGCGTGTGGACGCGTCCGTCGATCACGTAGAGCGGGTGGTGTCGGCCGTGCGTTCCCCACGCCGCACCCCGTTGGTCGTAGACGATCGAGCCCAGTTCGTGTTGCCAGCGGCGCTCGCCCGTCGCGGTATCGAACGCGTAGAGGGAGTACTGGGAGGCGCGCGTCCCATTACCGCCCTCGAAGATGACGACGTAGACCGTCCCGTTGGCGACGACGGGACGACCGTGGAGTGTCCCCAACTCGAACTCGGCGCGCCACTGCGGGTCGAGCGTTGCCGCGTCGAGTGCGTAGAGCGCCGAAACGGACCGTTGCTTGCCCTCGTCCCCGACCAGTTTCTCACCGTTGAAGACGGCGTAGACCTGGTCGTTCGCAACCACCGGTTCGCCCCGTATCGACGAGTAGGCGCGGTCCGTCTCCTCGACGATGCTGAACACGCTCCGGCGGACGATAGTCGCGTTCTCCCCCCGCTTGACGACGGTCTCGTTCCCGGACTGGAGCGATTCCGGGTGCGGACCGGCACCGACCTCGCTGGCCTGAATTCCAGCGCCGTCGGCACCGACAGCGACTGGCGTGCCAGCAGTGGCCGCAGTGCCAGCAGTGGCTGCCGCGCCCACGAGCCCCGACGTGGCCGCTGTGACGAGGGCCACCCCGACCAGAACCGTTGCCACGGTAAGGAGGACAGGGACGCGAGTATCGTTCATTGTGCCCCCAGTGCGTACAACGTCCCCTCGTCGCCACCGGAATCGCGGCCGGCGACGTATATCCGGTCGTCCGTGACGATCGGTTGGACGTTGACGCTCCGATCGAAGTCCAGGGTCCAGCGGTCGCTCCCGTCGGTCGCGTCGAACGTTCTGAGCGTCCCCGCCACGACGTCGACGCAGTACACCGCGTCGTCGACGACGATCGGACTGCCGGCGAGAGTGATGGACCGGTCCCAGGTGCGTTCGCCGGTGCCAGCGTCGAACGCGAAGAGCGTGTCACCCTGCCCGACGCTGGTGTAGACCTGTCCGTTCGCGACCGCGGGCGAGTCGTAGATGACCTGATTCAACGACTCGGTCGACCACAGGTGGTCGCCCTCGGCGGCCGGGTCGTAGGCGTGGACGTGCAGCGGTGCACCGACGTACAAGCGACCCGCCCGATACACCGGAGCGGTGACCGGGGGTGTGGCGTTGGCTGGTTTCAGACTCCACAGTTCGTCGCCGCTCGCCCGGTCGACAGCGATCAGCCACGCCTTCGCGGTCAGGTAGAGCGTGTCCTCGACGACCGCCGGCGGATTTCTGAGCCGGGCCCCGGTCCGGAGCGCCCACTCGCGTTCGCCGTTCGGATCGATCGCGAACAACACCTCGCCAGCACCCACGTAGACCGTTCCGTCCGCGACGACCGGCGCGGTCGCCGCAGTCGAGATCTCGAAGGTCCACCGCTGCTCGCCCGTGGCCTGGTCGATCGCGTGGACCGCCGCTCCCCCGCCGACGTACACCGTATCGTCGTCCAGTGCCACGCTTTTGACACCGAGTTCGAGCGTGCCGACCGCATCGTACGTCCAGCGTTCCTCCCCGCTCGCCGCCTCGACGGCGCGGATGACCCCCGTTCTCGCTTCCGCGAGGTAGACGATTCCATCGGCGGCGACCAGCGAGGTGACCTCGCCGACTGGCGTCTCCCACTCGACCGCCGGTCGCCCGTCGAAGTCGACCGGGTCCGTCCGGTGTCCCGTGTTCCAGGTATCGTAGTGGTATCGCGGCCACCCGCTGTGTTCTGCTTTCGGCCCGTTCATCCCGTGCGGCGTCGCTGTCGAGCGGTCCGTCGCGCCGGCGGCGTTCGGCCCCGTTCCGGCGGCATCGGTACCGGTCACGTCGTCGAGAATCCCGGAAGAACAACCCGCCAACCCCGACAGTGCAGTCGTGCCGACAGCCGAGAGAAAGCTCCGGCGACCGGCCCCCGGCCGTCTCGACCCGTCCGTACCCTGACCTGTCATTGCAGACCTGAGGGGGACCGCTGATATGAACCCCCGTGCTTGCACGGCCACTGACCACCGCTTTCGGCCCTGCCCTACCGAGAGGCCGGTGGGTTCCAACGACGCACGTCGCGGTTACTCGACCGGTTGTGCGAATCCGAAGTTGGGCTTCACGTCGTCCACCCGAACTTCGACAGTGTCGCCTTCCTCGACGCCGCCGACGAAGAGCGTGTAGCCCTCGACTTTGGCGACGCCGTCGCCGTCGCTCCCGATGTCGACGATGTCGACTTCGAGCGTGTCGCCCTCGCGCACGGGCGCGGTGAGGTATCCCTTGCCGACGAGATACAGTTCGGAAGAGGAGTCACGCGAGGCCTTCGGGCGGACCTGGCGGACGTACTCGAACTGTGCTTCGACGTCGTCCTGGAGGTCGTCCAGGTCTTTGCCGTCGAAGACTTTCACGGCGAAGTCACCACCAGGCGCGAGCACGCGGTCGGCGACTTCGAAGGCCTGGCGAGCGAGATGGACCGAGCGGGCGTGGTCCAGGTCGTAGTCGCCGGTCATGTTCGGGGCCATGTCGGAGATGACCACGTCGACGGGACGCTCCTCGGCCGTGGCACCGACTCGGTCGACGACGTCGTCGATGGTCGACTCCTCAGTGAGGTCGCCGCGGACCAGTTCGACGTTGTCGTGGTCCTCCAGCGGGTCGATGCGCTGGCGGTCGACGCCGACGACAGTGCCGTGTTCGTCGACCTTTTCCGCGGCGACCTGGAGCCAGCCGCCGGGTGCCGCGCCGAGGTCCACGACCGTGTTGCCCGACCCGAAGAGGCCCGCCGTCTCGTCCAGCTGCTTGAGTTTGTAGGCCGAACGGGCGCGATACCCCGCCTGTTTGGCCCTGTTGTAGTAGTCGTCTTTTCCGGACATGGTTACCTCGCAGACCGAGACAGTCCGTCTCCGGGAGACCAGTCGGACAAGTCGTCTGTCATACCAGGTCAGACGCCGCCAATCCTGAAATGCGTGCCGACTCGGCAGTTCCCGGCGGGTGCCGCGTCGTACTTCGGTCGACCGCGATGGCAGGAACGTCCACGAGCAACTCGCACGACCGGCTCGACTGGAGAGCAACTCGAAGCGGACGGGAAACAAAAGCGCCGGATGGGCCTGTTCGACTGACGCGTCAGCAACCTGCAGGTCGGCCCGGGACCCGGAGACACTACCACGAGACCGTCGTAGCGCCACTATCGGAACTGGTCGGTCGAAGAAGCCGTTAGAAGTAGTTAGAGCGGTCGCCCGGTTCGTGTCACGAGTCACGCTCCACGCAGGCGGACGTACCACCCCCCATCGACGCGCATCTGTCGCGAGATTACGAATCTTTTTATATTTAGATCGGCTTATCGCGACATATGCACACCGAGGCCGAACTCCGGGTGCTGGCGGCCGCACGGGGTGAGCCAACGGTCTCGGCCCTCGCCGAGGAACTCGACCGGAGCGTGAACTACGTCTCCGAACTCGTCGACCGAATGGAGGAAAAGGGCCTCGTTCACACCACCCGGTCGGGGAAGACCAAACACGTCCACCGGTCGAGCGCGAGGGCCATCGAGCTGTACGACCAGTTCATTCAGCAGTATCACCACATCCCCTTCCCGGAACTCCTCGCGGGCGCGACCCTCCGGGTGCTGTACCATCTCGATGATCCCGCGTCGCCGACCGACCTCGCAGAACAGGCCGGCGTCCACCGTAGCACGGTCTATCGGTCGCTCTCGCCGCTCCAGCACCGAGGACTCGTCTACCGCGACGACGGGTGTTTCGCGCTCAACGACGAGTTCGAGGATCTGGCCACGCTGGCCCGAGAGTTCGCCCACCATCGGCACCGGAACCGGGTTGAAGAACACACCGACACCTACACGATCCTCTGGGAGTCGCTCGACGAGTTCCTCGTCCAGACCGACGAGCCGATCGAGATGGCCGCGTTCCACCTGACCGGGCCCGAGCGGTTCCAGGCCTACGCCCTCCCGCTGTTGGCCCGCGAACGTCGGTACTACCTGTACTCCGAGTCCACGGACGAAGTAACACCCGAGGAACTGTGCTGCCACATGCTGGTCATCGGCGACGACACGCGTTCGCGGTCGTACTGTCTCCTGCTGCTCGGCGAAGTGGATATCGACCGGGACGAACTACTCGATGTCGCGGCGACGTACGGCGTCGTGGACGACGTGCAGGCGCTGTTGGAGTACCTCGACACCGACGGGGAGACGCGAACTGAGACGCTCCCGACGTGGGAGGAGTTCCGTGACCTCGCCGACGATTACGGGGTGGCAGAATGAGAGAGCGGTTCGACAGCGAGTACATCCGCTCGGAGCTGGAGCGACTCGGCGGACAGCTCGAAGCGCCATTGACGGTCTCCCTGATCGGCGGCGGATCGATGGCGTTCCGCGATCTCAAGGAGACGACGAAGGACATCGATCTCGTTGTCAGCGACGGGGATGCGCTCCGACAGTTGCAGAGGGCCTTGCTCGCCTGTGGCTACGAAATCGTCAGGGATCCGGGCGAGGAGTACGATGAACTCGGCGCAAACCGCATCCTCGAGAACGACGACGGCTGTCGCATCGACGTCTTCAACCGGCAGGTGGTCGACAAGTTCATCCTCTCCGAGGGGATGCGCGATCGGAGCGAGGCGTATCTGAACGCCGGGCGATTGACCTTTGCGCTCGTCAGTGCCGAGGACATCTTCCTGTTCAAGTCGGTCGCCGGGCGCACCGACGACGTCGACGACATGTTCGCACTGGTGCAGACGGGGCTGGACTTCGACGTCGTCGAAGCGGAACTCCAGCGGCAGATAGACCTCCTCGGACAGGAGCTGTTCGTCTCCCACGTAAACGAAGCGCTGGTCGCGCTCGAGGAGCGGCACAACGTCACGACGCCACTCTCCGAGGTGGTGAGCAGGATTACGGAACGCGTGTACCGGGAACTCGAAGTAGTACAGGCGTTCGATGACGCGATCTCCCGGACGGAGTTGCACGAACGAGTCGGTCTCTCGTCGAACGAAGTAGACGAGGCTATCCGAAGTCTCGAGAGCAAGGGTGTCGTGACCGTCGCGGACGACCAGATAACGAAGGAGTCGGAGCCAATCTGACCCGGCCCGACGTGACGGCGTCCGCGGTACACGCTTCTCCCGAGGGTCCCGCTCGGGCCCGCAGGGGGCCGATCCGGCAGGGTGGTCGGTCGCTGTGGCCAGCGAGCGGGAGGCCCCCCGGCGCGGGCAAAGAAGGGACTTTTTAACGGATGGGGGCGTAGCCGCGGGCAACATGTTCAACGCTATCGTGAGCGCGGACACGCTCCGGACGACACTGGATTCCGTGAGCGTGCTGGTGGACGAGTGCAAGATCCACCTCGAAGACGAGGGGCTGGAGATTCGAGCCGTCGACCCGGCGAACGTCGGCATGGTGGACCTGTCGCTGTCTGCCTCGGCCTTCGAATCCTACGAGACCGACGGCGGCGTCATCGGTGTGAATCTCTCGCGCCTGGAGGACATCGCGGGCATGGCCGACGCCGACCAGCTCGTCCACCTCGAACTCGACGAGGAGACGCGAAAGCTCCACATCGCCATCGACGGCCTGGAGTACACCCTGGCGCTCATCGACCCCGACTCCATCCGCCAGGAACCCGACCTGCCCGACCTGGACCTGGCAGCCGAAATCGTCATCGAGGGCCGCGACATCAACCGTGCCGTCACCGCGGCCGACATGGTCAGCGACCACATCGCGCTGGGCGTCGACGACGCCGAGGAGTTCTTCTACGTCGACGCCGAGGGCGACACCGACGACGTCCACCTCGAACTCACCCAGGAGGACCTCATCGACCTGACGGCGGGGACCGCACACTCGCTGTTCTCCCTCGATTACCTCCAGGACATGGACAAGGCCATCCCGAAAGACGCCGAGGTCCGGATGGAACTCGGCGAGGAGTTCCCCGTCAAGATGCACTTCGACATCGCCGAGGGCGAGGGACAGGTCACCTACATGCTCGCACCGCGCATTCAGAGCGACTGACTCGCCGACCGCGCTCCCTTTTCGTTCCGTTCACTCACGCGCAGATCCTGCGCTCTCGAACCCCTCAGCACCAGCCGTTCGGCCGCCAGCCGCTCGCTCCCCGCGCTCGGCTTACTCGTCCAGATTCAGTCGGCCGCCGTCGGTGCTCGCGCGGCGGTCGGTCCCGGCGACGTCCGTGTCGAGAACCGGGTCTGACCCGTCGTCGCTGTCGAGGACTGGGTCTGGCCCGTCGTCGCTGTCGAGGGTCACGTCTGGGTCGTCGGCGTCACTGACCTCGAACTCGTCGACGAGGTCGTCGAGGTCGGCCGCGAGGTCGGCCATCTCCTGGACGTTCTGGGAGACGGTGTTGATCGAGGCGGCCTGTTCCTCGGAGGCCGAGGAGACGTTCGTCGCCTCGGCGGCCGTCTCCTCGCTGACGGTGCTAACCTCGTCCACCATCGCGACCACTTCCTCGGTGGAGTTGGCCTGGTCGTCAGTGGCGTCGCTGATCTCGCGGACGCCGGCCTCGGCCGCTTCGACGGCCTCCGCGATGTCGCCGAACACCTCGATGGCCTCCTCGACCGTCGTGACGCCCGATTCGACGCGGTCGCGCATGCGGTCGATGTCGTCGACGGTCTCGCCGGTCGTGGACTGAATCTCGGTGATCAGGTCGTCGACCTCGTCGGTGGCCGTGCTGGCCTCGCTGGCGAGGGACTTGATCTCGTCGGCGACGACGGCGAAGCCCTCGCCGGCCTCGCCGGCGTTCGCGGCCTCGATGGAGGCGTTGAGCGCGAGCATGTTCGTCTGCTCGGCGATGTCGTTGATCATGCCGACGATTTCGCTTATCTCCGTCATCTCCGATTGCAGGGAGGCGACCTGGTCGGCGGCGCGGTCGGTCTCGTCTTCGATCCCGCGGATCTCTTCGGTCGCCTCGGCGGCCTGCTCGCGGCCCGCGTCGGCCTGCTGGGCGGCCTGGCGGGCGGTCTCGGCCACGTCGGCGGAGGAGGAGGCGATCTCCTCGACGGTCGCCGAGAGGTCGTTCATCTCGCCGGCGGCCTCTTCGAGGTTCTCGGCCTGTCGGTCCGCACCGTGGGAAATCTCCTGGACCGAGCCGGCCACGTCCTCGCTGGCGGCCTCTATCTCCTCGGTGCTGGCGGCCACGCCGTCGCTGGCCGTCCTGACCTCCGTCGCGATGGCCTGGACCTGCGCGATGCTCTCGTCGACCGCCTCCAGCCCTTCGTCGATGTTGACCAGCACGTCGCCGTAGGCGCCCGGCAGGTCGGCTTCGAGGTCCTGGTCGAGTCGGCCGTCCCGGAGGTCTTCGCTGACGGTTCGTAGCTGGTCGAAGCTCTCGGATAGCTGCGTGAGGCCGTCGTCGAGTTCGACCATCACCGCGCCGTAGTCACCAGGCAGGTCGGTCTCGACGGTCTGGTCGAGGGCGCCAGAGCGCACGTTCGCGCTGGCGCGGCTGATCTCCTCGAAACTCGCCTGGAGCTGGGTCATGCCGTCCTCCAGGGCGAGCATGATGTCGCCGAACTTCCCGGGCAGATCCGTCTGGAGGTCGTCGTCGAGGTCGCCGTGCTGGAGGGACTCGCCGACGGCCTCGATCTGTTCGACCTGCCGGTTCATGTTGGCCTGCATCTCGTCGAAGGCCGTGACCATCTCGCCGATTTCGTCGTCACCGGCGTCGATGTCCGTCTCGTCGTCGAACTGTCCCTGTGACATGGCGAGCGCGCGCGCTTTGATCTGTTCGATGGGTCGCGAGATGTATCGCGCGGCGCCGTAGCCCGCTCCGGCGACTGCGAGCGCGGCGACGAGGAACAATCCGAACATCAGCGCGCGAGCGTTGCCCGCCTCGTTCTGGAGCGAGGTCCCCAGTGCAGCGATGGGGTCGTTCACGTCGGATTCGGGGACCGTGGCGACGAGCGTGTACTGCTTGTCACCGAAATAGAGGGGCGCGTACTCGACGTATCGCGTCACGTTCTCGCCGTCCTCACTCACGGTGTGGGTCGCCAGTCCGGACTCGCCGGCGAGCATCTTCTCGCTCACGATGGTCGCGAGTTCGTCACCGAGTGCGCCGGTGGCCGCGTTGCCGCCGGACATGACCAGCGAGTCGTCGGGGTGACTCACCACGGTGCCGTCATCGTCGAGGACGTAGAGGTGCCCGCTCTCTGCCACCGTGACGTCGTTGGTCATCGCCGTGATCAGCGAGTAGTTGAACTCCGCCGTGACCACGCCCTCGAAGGACCCGTTGTAGTAGACGGGTGAGGCGATGGTCATCCGTTCGTGGCTCCCGACGTTGTCCACCTCGCCGTAGTAGATGTCGTCGGCCGACAGCGACTGGGCCGCCTCGAACCACGCCGCGTTCTCGTGTGAGCGCGACCGGTCGGCGTCCGACACGACGTCGTCGCCCGAGCGATAGCTCTGGAGGACCTCCCGTCCGTCGGCGTCGATGAACGTGAGCGACTCGAAGGCCGGCGTCTCCGACCCGCCGACGGTGACGGTCTGGGTCTCCAGATTCCGCTCGAAGGCGGCCGCGGTCCGGTCCTTGGCGTCCGCCATCGCGGTCTGCTGGAGTTCGTAGTAGTAGACGCTCGGTGCGAGGACCCAGTCGAACGGTTCGTAGTAGGTGTAGGAGATGAACTTCGTCTCGACGGGATTGCCTTCCTGGGTCGTGTCCTCCCAGTCGTACTCGGCGACGCCCCAGTCCTCGCCATTCCGGATAGCCTCGTCGCTCTGGATCCGCTCTTTGATGTCGTCGAACACCCGGAGCGTCCCACCGGCGTCTTCCTTCAGGTTGAAGCCCTCCTCGAGGCTGTGGTGGATGACGATGTTCGAGTCGATGTCGGTGACGTACGCGTAGCCGGTCTCCCCGATGTAGCCCGGCTGGAACGTCGAGGACATGGTCCCGTCCCCTGCGACACCGGCGCCGTCGGTGCCGGCGATTCTGGCTTCGACGCGCTGTTCGACGTCGCGCTGTTCGGCATCGGACAGATCCGACCACGCGCGCCCGTCGTATTCGGTTTCGAGAATCGTCTCGTGTGTGCTCGCGACTGCGCTTCGCATCTGCAATGCGGTGTAGCCCACCTGGTCCTGACTCATCGCCTGGACCAGGTCCATCTCACCCTGCCTGGCCGCGAGGTAGTTCTGCATCGTCGCCGAGGCGGACATCGCCCGGACGTCGACGCCGCGTTTGTCGATTTCGTTCTGGATGCCGTCCTGGCGCGCCGCCACTGTCGAGTTCAGCTGATTCGTAATCTCGCCGCGCAACTGCTCGGCGCTTTGCTCCTGGGCGTGCTGATTCATGTCGCCCATCGTCGTCGTCGCCACTGCCCCGACGGCACCGAGCGGAATCAAGGAGATAGCGAGAAAGAGTGCCACCAGCTTGATTTTGAGATTCATACCGGAAGAGGATTACAGCCATATAAAAGCATTGACGGCACGTTATACGATCTGATATCCCCACTGACACCGGAACCGACTTTCAACGCCGCTGATAGAGACGCGTGCACGTGTGACAGCGTTCGACCCCGAACGAGGCGATGGCGTCGCCGATGTCCCGACAACGGTAAACATGACCGACCTGTAGCAGGGGTGAATGACCGAGCCCGCCGGTGAGGACCTCGGCGACGTCGACGGGGAGCTTTCGCTCCCGCCCTCTCGCGGTCGCGGCGAGGGCGAGGTACACGTCGTCGGCACCGCACACGTCTCACAGGAGAGCGTCGAGCGCGTCGAAGCGACCATCGAAGAACGGAAACCGGACGTGGTCGCCGTCGAACTCGACGAGGGCCGCTTTCGCCAACTCAAGGGCGAAACACCGGACGACATCGACCCCGGCGACATGCTCCGGGGTAACACCGTCTTCCAGTTTCTCGCCTACTGGATGCTTTCGTACGTCCAGACCCGCCTCGGCAAGAAACTCGGCGTCGACCCCGGCGCCGACATGCTGGCCGCCATCGACACCGCCGAGGAACACGGCCTGGGCGTCGCCCTCGTCGACCGCGACATCCAGATGACCGTCCAGCGCTTCTGGGCCCGGCTGAGCCCCATGCGAAAGCTGGCGATGCTCGGCAACCTTACACTCGCTATCGGCTCACCCATCGCCGTGGGCGCCGGCCTCGGCCTCTCGATGGGCCTCTTTGCCGGCTTCGCCGTCGCGACGATGGCCGCAGGCTCACTCGGCTTCGCCAGCGCGGACTTCGTGGCGATGCTGGGCGCCGACGTGGTCGCACTCGCGGGCGGCCTCGTCGGCGGGGCCGTCGCGGGCGTCGTCCTCTGGAGCCTCCTCGAACCCTGGCTCGCCGACCTCCTCGGTGCGCTCCCGGTCCCGAACACGACGTACACCCGCGCGGCGGCAGGCGTCTTCGTCGGCTCGGTGGCCGGCGTCGCCATCGCCGCGAGCGGCGGCCTGGCAGTCGGCCCGCTCTCGATTTCGGTCGCGCGACTGACCGGCATCGGTGGCTTCGCCCTCCAGGCCGGGACCGGCATCCTCGGCGGCGCCGCCGTCGGCGCTGGCGTGGGAGTCATCGCCGGGACCGTCCTCGCGCAGTTCGTCCCCGAAGAGGAGGACCTGGACGAAATCGACATCGAGGAACTGACCGACGCGGACGTCGTGACGGCGATGATGGAGGAGTTCCGCCGCTTTGCCCCCGGTGCCGCAGAGGCGCTCATCGACGAGCGTGACGCCTTCATCGCCCACCGCCTCGTGGCACTCCGGGAGGCCGGCTACAACGTCGTCGCCGTCGTCGGTGCGGGCCACCGCGAGGGCATCGAAGACTATCTGGC
>ENA-ORCR01000379-ORCR01000379.1-marine-metagenome-genome-assembly--contig:-NODE-379-length-28360-cov-3.147757_pt1 | contig 28360 bp, 25 predicted proteins | sample MGYA00237782_ERZ508514 | MGnify/ENA primary metagenome ERZ508514 (study PRJEB26185, sample SAMN06268960) | marine metagenome | isolation source: Eden Landing Ponds, San Francisco, CA, USA | place...
AAGTCCAGGCGCTCCTCGACGCGGGTCTCGATGGGCAGGCCGTGCATGTCGTAGCCCGGCCGGTCGGTCACGTCGTAGCCCTGCATGCGCAGGTAGCGGATGTAGCAGTCCTTCAGCGTCTTGTTCCAGGTGGTGCCCATGTGGGCCGACCCGGAGGTGTAGGGCGGGCCGTCCACGAAGAAGTAGTCCTCGCCGTCGGATCGGTGCTCGACCGTCTGCTCGTAGGCGTCGACGGCGTCCCAGTAGTCGAAGACGCGGTCCTCCACCGCGCCCGGGTCGTACTGGTCGGGCACGTCCGCGAACCGCTCCGTGCGGGCCGCGGCCTCCCCGTCGTCGGCGTCGTCCGTGCTCATACTGTGATGCACCCGCCCGACGCTCTTGGAAACTTCGATTACTGTGTGTGCTCGATGGGAGTGCGGATTGCAGAAATTACTGGCGACGGGAACTGTTAGGTCTCAGCCGGCTCGCTAGCAGTAGTTGCGACCGCATTCGCCAGCAAGCGCCGAAAGCCCTCGACCCACTCGCCAGGAGTTAGAACGACCGCCGGAGTCAACAACGTAAGAAAGCCCTCGACACGCTCGCGGTCGCTGAGCGAGATATCCGCGCGTCGAACATCCGCACCGCGCCGCACTCGCGCGGATAGTGCCCGCTCAGGCGACTGAATTTGACGCGAGCGCGTCTCGCCCTTTCAGTCCGCCAGGTCAACAACTGTAACCGCCCCGCACGGCACCGCAGACTGCCACAGGCCTCCCCAGCCGATTGCGGTGCTCGCTTCTCTGCGCGCCTCATCCCTCGCGCGGCTATGACTCGCGGTCCTCGCAGTGCTCGGACACGCTCGACAGCGCGCGCCATTCCGTTGGCCGGGAGCGCGTGCCTGCGCGATCGCGCCGGCCGCGCGACCCGGGGAAAGGCTGGCTCGGCAGAGTCAATCCCTGGCGGACTGAAAGGGCGAGACGCGCTCGCGTTTATTTAGTCGCCTGAGCAGGCACTATCCGAACGAAGTGAGGATATCCTGCTCAGCGACCGCGAGCGAGTCGAGGGCTTTCTTCGGTAGTGGGCAAGTGCGGCCGCAGCCACTGCTAGCGAGCGGGTCGGGGGCTTTCATCGCCTGGCCTCACCGGCGGCCGAATCGACTGGCTCCAGACGGCTCGCCGACCATCGGGCCGGCCTGACTGTGGCTCAATCGCGATTTGATTGAGTACTCAATCAAACAGAATAGATACATAATAAAAGTGCCATTATCGCCTCGTCACAGCTCACTCGAACGCTCCTCCGCTCGGATGACCACACTGACTCCTTGATTGTGGCCGGGGCCGAACGCACCGACGACTGCCACCCCTGCGACTGCGTCAGGGACGCTCCCACTGTGGCTGCTTCACCGCTCTCGGGAAGGGAACAGCCGTCCGCACTGACCACTCACGACCGGGACGATTTATGAGCGAACGCTTCTACAGGCCGATATGACTTCGCTGGTGGGGGTCCTCTTCGGACTGGCGTTCGGTGGGGCCGGCCTCCTGGTCTTCTACAAGGCCTCCACGGAGTTCCGGACGGTGTATCACATCCTCACGAACGACCCGGTTCCGGTCAGGGACCTTCCGACCCGGTCGGGTCCCGTCGAGATAGAGGGCACGGCGAGGCCCGCCGAGGACCACGACCCCGTGACGTCGATGTTCACCCGCACGGACTGTCTCGTCTACGAGTACGAGGTCGAAGAGTACCGTTCCCACGGAAAACACAGTAGCTGGAAAACTCTCGACCAGGGCAAGCGGGGCGTTCCATTTCAACTCGCAGACGACACGGGGGCCGTCCGCGTCGAACCGGCCGGTGCGGACCTCCACCTCGCGAACCACCGGATCCGGGTGGACGGCGGGGACGAGCCCCCGGAGCACATCGCGGAGTACATCGCCGCCACCGACGACGTCGACAGCCAGGACAAGTCCATCGACGTCGTCGTGACGGAACTGAACTACGGGAACGACCAGCGATTCACCGAGCGCCGCCTCGACCTCGACGAGTCGGTCTACGTCTACGGGAGCGTCGGGCGCGGTGATGGCGGTGGCGGGTGGGGCAGTGACCTCGTCGACGCCGTCGTCACAGATGGCGACGCACTCCCGGCGTTCGTCGTCTCCGACACCCACGAGCGCGGGACGGCCTGGCGGATCGGAAAACGGGCCGTCGTATTGCTCGTGTTCGGACTCGTCTTCGCCGGGGTCGGCGGATTCCTGATTCTCCAGATGGCGTGAGGTGCCAGCGGGCGAACGCGGCCGGTCACTCGATCGCGGCCGGTCAATCGATCGCGGCCGGTCAATCGATCGCGGCCGGTCACTCGAACTCGACGCCGATGTCCATCTCGTAGCGAAGCAACGACTTGCCGTCGTCGCTGAGGACGAACTCGCCCGCGAACGTTTCGCCGTCGATCAGGTGAGGGAGCCACACCCGGTCGTCGATCCACATCTCGTCGTAGGGCACGTCCACGACGGGGTGCCACTCCGGGACGGCTTCCGCCGTCGCCTCGGGCTCACCCTCGACGCCGGCCGCCTCGAAGACGTGGACGTGCATCGAGTCCTCGTCGACAGTCCCATCACCGAAGTGAAAGTCGAACTCGCCGCGCTTCTCCACGCCGACGGGATCCACCCGCAACTCTTCGCGGACCTCCCGAACGACAGCCTCGCGGGGCCTCTCACCGGTCTCGACCTTCCCGCCTGGACCGACGAGTTTCCCGGCGCCGAGGCCGCGCTGCTTGCGAATCAACAGGAGTTCGCCGTCGACGATCGGGTGACAGAGCGTCGCTTCGGTCGGCGACTGCGGCATACCTCGTCCTGTCGGCGGTGGGTCTTGAAACCCGGCTCCGACGGGGGCGTCAGAGAACCGGGGGCGCCCGGTCCGTTCCGGGACAGCCACCGCCCGCAATCGTCGTCCCTACTCGCTGACGCGGGCGTCGGCCCAGTCGGCGTGGTCGAAGTCGATGCTGCCGTTGGGGTCGGCCACGAGTTCGAGCACCTCGACGCCCGACACGTCGACGTCGAGGGACGTTGCGCCGCCGTCACCGGTCAGGGAATCGGTCTCGACGAGCGTCTCGCCGTCGCCGCGGACGCGGAAGATCACGTCACCCTCCGCGTCGACTTCGTCGTCGATGCCCACGTCGGCCTGGAATCGGGAGACCTCCCCACCGAGATAGTAGGAAATCTCCGAGCGGGCCTGCGTGCCGATGCCCTTCTCGTAGCTCTGGCCGTCGATAGTGAGGGTGTTGCCGTCGATGGACTCGTCGATGCCGATGTCCTCCGGCGTGAATACCCACCCGACGGTGGCGTCGATCCAGTCGAGGTCGCTGAGGTAGGCGTCACCCGCGGGCGGGGCGGGTACGACCGCGCGGGCGGCCTCCGAGAGCGACCGACTCGCGCCATCACTGTCGGCGAACGTCGCTCCTGCAGCGAGGTCGTACTGCCCGGCACTGGCGTCTGCCGGTGGCGTCACGGTCCACGCCACTGTTCCCGACCCGCCAGCCGTCACGGTCCGGATGGTCGAGCTATCCGTCTCCGCACTCCAGCCGTCGGGGACGTCGAGCGAGCAGTCGACGTCCTCGATGACGCGGTCGCCTGCGTTGTGGACGGTGGTCTCGACCGTGGCCGACTGGCCGGGGACGAACAGGTCGTTCTCGGGCGTCGAGACCGACAGCGTCTGGTCCACGCTCCGGAAGTCGTCGAACTCACAGAGATTGAGCGAACTGCTGTGGGACGTGGCGAACAGACCAATGTCCTGCTCGTCGGCGGCCCCTGGCAGGTCGACTTCCCCGAGCGTCCTCCACGTGTCGCCGCCGTCGGTGCTGTACGACCCGACGAAGGTCGTTCCCTCACGTTCCAGCCTGACGTGGCCGGGATAGGTGGTCTCGCCGCCGGCTTCCGCGGTGTCGACGTACCCGTCCGCGTCGCTGTCCCACTCCATGTGGAACCCGTCGCCCGGCGTGACGAAGACGGTCACGTCGGGGGCGGACTCGCCGGCGGCCGTGATGTCGTTCGCGGCCATGATGCCGGCCTTGGCGAAGGTCCCAGTGTCCTCCTGGGCGACCACTTCGACCGTGGCAGACCCGTGAGACTTGAGACTGTCGTCGGTCTGGGTGAGTGCGCCGTACTCGTCGTCTGCGACCCACACGTCGGTTCCGTTGGCCCAGATGGCGACCGTGTCGTGCTGGTCGACGCTGCCGAAGCGCGCCTCGGTCGACGCGGTCGACTCCCACCCCTCCGGGAGCGGGTCCAGCGGGTGGACGACCGTGACCTGGGCGTCTTCGAGTTCGCCCGTGTCTTTCCCTTTCTCCGAGGCGAGCGAGACGACGAGGTCGTGGGTTCCGGGCAGGAGTTCCGAACTCGCACCGATTTCCCACGAGCCCGTCGCTGACTCGCCGGATTTGAGCTGTTTGACCGAGGTGTTTTCGCTGGCTTCGACCGAGAGGCCCTCGGGCGTCTCCAGCGAGAGGGCCAGCTGCGTGCGGGTCTGCTGGCCGTGGTTCGTCACCGTCGCTTCGACCGTCCCGGACTCGGTGTCGGTGACGGTAACCTCTGCAGGGTCGACTGCGAGCGTCGGTTCGATTTCGGTTGCGTCGACGAGCCTGATGGTGAACCCGCCGTTCTCGGGGACGTCGACGCTGACGGTGTCGCCGCGGCGGACCTCCTGGTGGTCGACCGTCAGTCCCCCGTTTCCGGCGTCCTTGCCCTCCTGGTCGCCACTTCCCTTGTCGCCGCCGCCCGAGTCGTCGCTCGTAATCTCGGCGACCCGCGGGCGGTTGTCGTCGAGGAAGTCGAGCGTCACCTCGACGGTCCGGGCCTCGCCGGCGACGATTGACCCGACGAACCAGTCCTCGCCGCTCCGGCGGGCGAGCGTCGCCTCCTCGCCGGGGTGCCCGCGCAGGAACACGGTCTCGTCCCAGCCAGCGGCGACCGAGCGCAGGAGTCGTTCCGCGAGCGGTCTGCTGGCGTACTCGTCGGGGTTGTCCGCGAGGTGCTGGATGCCCGACTCGAAGACGATGGCGAGCGCGAGTTCGTGCGCGTCGCTCGTCGTCCGGAGCGACGCCGAAAAGGTGACCGGCGTGTAATCCATCGGGCCGACGACGTTCCGGGTGAAGGGGAGCGTCGCGTTGTGCGTCGGCGTCGGTTCACCGCCGAACTTGTACCACTCGGCGCCCTGTACCGCCTCGCTCGTAATGAGGTTCGGCCAGCGGCGGCGTCGGCCCTTCGGGACCGTCGACCCGTGGAAGTTCACCAGCAGTTCGTGCTCGGCCGCCGTCGCGAGCAGGTCGTCGTGGAACTGCAGCATGGACTGGGCGTCCGAGTTCATGTAGTCGACCTTGATCCCGGCAGCGCCCCAGTCGGCCCACCGCGAGAGGCGCTCCTCGCGGACGTCCGGTTCGTCCAGCCCGGGCGGACTCTCGTCCAGGGGCCGCTCGTGGCCGCCGTTCCAGCGATTCCAGAGGAAGACCTCGACCCCGCGCTCGTTCGCGTAGTCGATCAGGTCCGGGACCCAGTCGTCGGTCCACCCGGCGTCGACGACGACGTACTCCCAGCCCTCTTCGGCGGCGTAATCGACGAACTCGCGCTGGGTTGCCGGTCCCTCCACGTCGTGTTCGGACCACCAGGACCAGGCCGCACGGCCCGGTTCGACCCAGGAGGCATCGGCCAGGTTCGATCCGGGACTCACGTCGAGGACGTGGTCGGACTCGACGACGGTGCCCAGGTCGCCGACGATGGCTACCCGCCACGGCGTCGCCAGTGGGCCCTCGGTGGTGACCGTCTCCCCCGGCGGGAACGTCACGTCGAAGGTCGACTCGCCCGCGGCCGTGGTCAGCCGCGAGGCGGCGTAGCGGCCGTCAACGTCGGCCTCGGTGAGCAACAGCCAGTCCGACCCGGTGTGAAAGAGGAGCGGATAGCCGTACTCGCCGGCCGCCTCCGTCGGCGACTCGGGCTCGTAGTGGTCCTCGTAGTTCTGCGTCCACGGCATCAGCCAGCCGTCGCTGGACTCGGGGACCCGGAACGCCCCCGCTTCCCCGGTCACCGACAGACTGCCCGACTCGGGCAGTCGATACCGGTAGGCGACGCCGTCCGCGCCGACGCGGACGTCCACCTCGAAGGGCGTTCCGTCGTCGGTCGAAAACGCGAGCGTGGTCAGCGCCGCCTGGTACTCGCCGCTGGCGTGCTTGCCGTGGGGCAGGTCCCACGACCCCGCGTCCGTCGCGTCGGTGCGGCCCTCGAAGGTGAGCCCGGTCGTGAACTCAGTCTCGCTGGTCGACAGGCCGAGCGGCGACGGTTCGATGACGGTTCGTCCCTCGCGCTCGACCGAGAGTTCGAGTTGTGCACCCGCCTCGGACTGTTCGACGACGGCCGTCAACTGGCCGTCTGGGCCGGTCACCTCCCAGCGCTCGCCCGCTCGGTCGGCCGCGCCGATGCCCGACGCCACTGGGAGGACGCCCAGCGCCGCGGTACTCTTCAGCAGGTCCCGACGGGTGCCCGAAACGGACGGGTCCGGGCCGTCCGTCTCGGGGCCGTCAGCCAGGTCGGGGTCCCCACCGTCGGGCCCCGTCGGTTCTTCGCCGTCGCTCATCCGGACCACCCGCGCTGTGGTCTCGAATCAGCCGCCACGGCGGCCGAACGCGTCCGATCCCTCCCCGGAACCGGGCCGACGTCCGAACAGTTCGATACGACACCCCACTGCAACCGTGACACAGATCCGCAGTGCATGTTGCCTGTCAGACCGCTCGTGATTCCCGTAAATCATTTTTGATCTAAAATTATTACTCGCAGGCCATTCGAGGGTCTGGCGGCGCCGGCGATCCGCATGACTGCGACCGTACTCGACGCCGAGCGGCTCGCTGCGTGCCGAGTGTTGGCACCGCTCCTGGCCGGTTCCCACGGCCCGCGTTTCACTTTCACCGCGACTGGCGAACTGTTAAGTGGTCCGCGAAGCGTGGTGAAAGTAATGACGGAGGACCCCGAGGAGGGGATGCTGTCGTGGGACGAGTCGGTGTTCCGCGACGAACACGTCTTCGAGATCGACTACCTGCCGGAGACGTTTCTCCACCGCGACACGCAGATGGAGACGCTGAAGTACGCGCTGCGGCCCGCCGTTCGGGGGTCCCGACCACTCAACGTCGTCGCGCGCGGGCCGCCCGGCACCGGCAAGACCACCGCCGTCCAGAAGCTGTTCGGCGAACTCCGCGCCCAGACCGACGTGAAGACGGTGCGGGTGAACTGCCAGGTCAACTCCACGCGCTATTCGGTGTTCTCGCGGCTGTTCGAAGGGGTGTTCGACTACGAACCGCCCTCCTCGGGCATCTCCTTCAAGAAGCTGTTCTCGCAGATCACCGACCAGCTGGTCGCCGACGACCGGGTCCTGGCCGTCGCGCTCGACGACGTGAACTACCTCTTCTACGAGGACGAGGCCTCTGACACCCTCTACTCGCTCCTTCGGGCCCACGAGGAACAGGGCGGCGCGAAGATCGGCGTCGTCTGCATCTCCTCGGATCTGGATCTGGACGTGATCGACGCGCTGGACACGCGCGTCCAGAGCGTCTTCCGCCCGGAGGACGTGTACTTCCCGAAGTACGACCAGACGGAGATCGTCGACATCCTCGAAGAGCGGGTGGATCGGGGGTTCCACGAGGGCGTGATGGACGCGCCGGTGCTCGACCGGGTCGCCGAGTGCACCGAGGAACAGGGCGGCGACCTCCGGGTCGGCATCGACCTGATGCGCCGCGCCGGGCTCAACGCCGAGATGCGCGCGAGCAAGGCCATCGAGATGCAGGACGTGAACAAAGCCTATGACAAGTCCAAGTACGTCCACCTCTCGCGGCGCCTGCAGGAACTGTCGGAGGCCGAGAGCGCGCTGCTGGAGGTCATCGCCGAACACGACGGCAAGCGCGCGGGCGACATCTACGACGTGTTCAACGACGAGACCGGGCTGGGCTACACCCGCTACTCCGAGGTGACCAACAAGCTCGACCAGCTCGGGATCATCACCGCGAGCTACGCCGACGTGGAGGGTCGCGGGCGCTCGCGGGAGCTGACGCTCAACTACGACGCCGACGCCGTGCTGGATCGGTTGTAACGGACCGGAAACACGGTCCGTCGGCCGACGCTACACCTCCGCCAGCGGCACGACCACCACGGGCACGTCCACGCTCCCCAGCAGCGCGCGAACGGTCGAGCCGGGCGCGTCGCTCCCGGTGGCGTCCGCCTCGCCACTCGCGCCCGGATCACCCCGATGGGGGCCGACCAGGAGCACGTCCACGTCGCGGTCGGCCAGGACGGCGCGGATCGCCGCGGCGGGCTCGCCCTCGCCGTCGAGCACCTCGACGGTCGCGGGTAGCAGTCGAGAGCGAGCGACGTTGGCGGCGTCGCCGGCGTCGCGGCCGTCGAGGTCCGGTTCGTCGACGGTGAGCACGAGCACCGCGTCGTCGGCGGTGAGTCGGTCGCCCAGGTAGTCGGCCGCGGCGGCGGTGGTGTGGACCGACGCGGTGGCGAGGAGATAGCGGGTCATACCGGGCGGTCGCGCCGAGCCTACTCGAATGCGACGAACTGCGTCCGGCAGTCGGGACAGACGAGCGCCCGCAGCGGGTGGCCCTCGGCGTCGGTGCGTGGCGGGCCGCAGCAGCCGCCGGCCTTCGTCTCGTCGAGGGCCGTCTCGCAGACCGGGCAGTCGTCGAGGAACACCGACAGGCCGTGGGCGGCGACGGCGCGTGCCCCCGCGTCGAGGTCCGTCGCGTCGGCCAGCGCGAGCGCGGCAGCGGTCTCGGCGACCGCGACGGGCCGGCGGACCCACACCTCGCCCGCGGGCTCGCCCGACCCGTCCGAGAGCACGACGAACGCTCGGTCGCTCTCGGTCGTCGCCTCGGCGGCCGCCGCGGTCGGCGCCATCGCGAGCGTCGCGGTCGCGAGGGCGGCCGGCGACTGCCCGCGGAGCCGCTCGATCTCCGTCCTCCAGCGGTCGTCGAAGTCGTCCGCGACGCGAGCGCCGTCGTCGGCCTCGACGACGCCCGCTTCGGCGAGATGGCCGAGGACCGCTTCGCCGTCGGCCGTCGTCGCGTCAGCGAGCGTCGCCGGTCGGCGGTCGGCGGGCTCGGCGTCGGCCGCCTTCGACCCCGCGTCGCCGCTCGACGCCGAGTCGACGGGTGCGGCCCGAACCGGTGTCACGGCCTCTCCGAGTGGTCGCATGGCCCGCGGTTCGGCGGTCGGCCGCTTGAGCGTGTCGTCGGTTTCGGATCGTACGCCGGTTCTACGGCCGGTAAGTCCGACTTACGGAACCGAGCGGTCCCAGCTGTCGGTCGTCACGCCGTCGACGCCGCGGTCGGCCAGTCCACGGACCGTCGCTCGATCGGCGCGGCCGTCGGCCGCCGCGACCGACCGGGCGGTGTTCTCCGGGCCGTGAGCGGGGCAGCCGCGGTGGCCGACCAGTTCCATGCGGTGTGTCGGACCGCCGTCAGCAAAGCGACGGCGACCGTTTCGACGGGGCGAGCGGTGGTAACCCGACGTTATTCCGGGCGTGTCAACGGATGCCCGACTATACCTTAGTCCGCGAGCGCCGATCGTGGGAGGTATGTCCCACGACTCACCTCCGGAGACGGCGAGCGATCCGGGCCGGTCGAGTTCGCGGCGACGATTCGTCAAGGCTGTCGGCGTAGCCGGCGCGGTCGGACTGGCCGGCTGTCAGGACGGCGCGGGCCCGGGCGCGGGCACCGGGACCGGAGACGGGACCGGCGGCGACGGCGGTGGCGGCGGTGGCGGACCCGTCGAGATGGCGATGCCCTCGAACGTCACCGACCGCGCGGAGGACACGCGTCAGGCGCTGTACGACGCCGGCCTCTCGGAGGACGTCGAGGTGTCGTTCCTCTCGACGTCGGAGATCTCCGGCGACGTCGAGGCCCAGTACCGCAGCTGGCTCAACGCCGGCCGCGAGACGCCGGACGTGTTCCGGATGGACAGCGGGTGGACGATCCCCTTCATCGTCCGCGACCAGCTCGTCAACCTGTCCGAGCGGCTCTCCCAGGAGGCGCTGTCGATGCTCGACGAGCACTACTTCGAGGCGCCGCTGGAGAGCGCCCGCGCGCCCGCTCAGGCGGTCGGTGGCGGCGGGGCCGACACCGACACCGGTACCGGCGGAGGCGGCCCGCGGGGTGAACTGTACGGCGTCCCCTGGCAGGTCGGCTTCCCCACGATCCAGTACCGGTCGGACCTGGTGACCGACGCCGGCTTCGACCCCGAGGGGGAGAGCTGGGCGACCGAGCCGATGACCTGGCAGCGCTTCTCGGAGGTCGTCTCGGAGACCCACGGCAACGCCGACGTGGAGTACGGCTTCAACTGGCAAGGGACCGACTACGTCGGGCTGTCGTGCTGTACGTTCAACGAGTTCATGTCCACCTGGGGCGGCGCGTACTTCGGCGGCCGGGACACGCTGTTCGGCCCCGTGGGCGAGCGGCCGGTCACCGTCAACGAGGAGCCCGTCCACCAGGCGCTGCGGATGGTCCGGACGCTGATCCACGGGAGCGACGACGAGCAGGCGCTGGACGGCTACCAGCAGATCTCGCCCAACGCCGTCCTCGAGTGGACCGAAGGCCCGTCGCTGTCGCCCTTTACGAACGGCAACGCCGTCGCGCTGCGCTACTGGCCCAGCGGCATCTTCGAGGCCGCGACGGCCTTCGAGGAGTCGGGCGACCTGTCGCCCGACGACCTGGGGACGATGCCGATCCCCTACGCGGTGTCCGAGGACGAATCCGAGTACGAGGGCATCGGCGGCACCGCCTCGGCGCTGGGCGGGTGGCACCTCACCGTCAACCCCAACTCCCAGAATATCGACGCCGCGGTGCAGGTGATCGAGGCGACGATGCAGCAGAGCTTCCGGGAGTTCCAGTTCAGCGAACTCGGCTACCTGACCGGCGACCGGCGGCTGTTCGACCCCGAGAACGTCGGCGACGTCGAGCCGTGGGGCCCCCACCTGGAGACGCTCCGGGTGGCCGGCGAGAACGCCATCCCGCGGCCCGTCACCGTGGTCTGGCCGGACCAGTCGTCGCAGATCGCCAGCCGCGTCAACGCCGTGATCGCCCAGCAGCAGGCGCCGGAAGACGCGATGAGCGCGCTCGCAGGGAGCCTCGAAGAGATCGAACAGAGCGTCTAACATGGCGACCAGCGACGAACACGGTCGCGGCCGCGTGCGGTCGGCGGCGGTCGCGCCCGCCAACTGGACCGAGCGGCTCTCCGAGCAGGGGTTCGCCTACGTCCTCCTGGTGCCCACGCTGTTGCTCGTCTCGACGATGGCGCTGTGGCCGCTGGTGAGCACCTTCGAGATGTCGCTGCGGGCCGACGCCCTGTTCTCGGCGGCGTACGTCGGCGAGTTCGTCGGCTTCGAGAACTACGTCGAGCTGCTGACCGGCGAGCGCAACGCCATCCTCGGCAGCCCCTTCCTCGACTTCGGTCAACCGTTTCAGAGCGCGCTGACGGTGACGCTCATCTACGTGGCCATCGCGGTCACCCTGGAGACGGCTATCGGCTTCGGCCAGGCGCTGGTGCTGGACCAGAGCTTCCGCGGGCGCCGGTGGGTCCGCGTCGCGATCCTCATCCCGTGGGCGGTTCCGATCGCCATCCAGGGGCTCATCTTCTGGCTGTTCTTCCAGCCGGGGATCGGCGTCGGGACCGACGTGATGCAGAGCCTGGGCGTGTTCTCGGCGAACCCGCTCATCAACACCACCGACACGCTGATCATCGTCATCGTCGCCGACGTGTGGAAGACCTCGGCGTTCATGGCGCTGCTCATCCTCGCGGGCCTCCAGAGCGTCGACCGCAGCCTCTACGAGGTGGCGAGGGTCGCCGGCGCCTCGAAGGTCCAGCAGTTCCGCTACATCACCTTCCCGCTCGTCCTGCCCGCGTTGCTCGTTGCCCTCCTCTTTCGCACCATCCAGTCGATGCGCGTCTACGGCATCATCGAGACGACCGGCGGCTGTTCGACCCTGCCGTCGCTGACCTGCCTGGTCGTCTCGACGTTCCGCTCGGGCCGGTACGCCACCTCCGCCGCCGTCGCCTTCATCACCGCCGGCATCGTCGCGCTGGTCGCGCTGGTGTACATCGTCAAGTTCGCCGACCTGGAGGTGGGGACCTGATGGCGACCGAAACCGCCGACGAGGAGCGACGGAGCGGCGCCGATGGCGGAGACGACGATGGGCTGATCGCCCAGCGCGCTCGAGAGGCGATCCGCAACCCCGGCGACGCCTACCAGTTCCTCTTCTACGTCGTCACCGCCTTCTTCCTCGTGACCACCCTCTTCCCGTTCTACTGGCTGCTCGTGCTGGCGCTCACCCCGGGCGACCGGATGACCGACATCGGCTTGTTGCCCAACGGGTTCAACCCCGCCTCGTTCGTCGAGATGTTCCAGCGGCTGCCCTTTCACGTCTACATGTTCAACAGCATCGTCATCGCGCTGACGACGACGGTTATCGTCCTCCTCGTCGCCAGCTTCGCCGGCTACGCCTTCGGCCGCCTGCAGTTCCGCGGCAAGACCGCGCTCCTGCTCGTCCTGCTCGCCATCTCGTACTTCCCGCCGGCCGCGTTCATCATCCCCCTGTTCCAGTTCTTCACGGGCAACGTCGAGATCCTCACGCTCCCGGCCGTCGGGACGATATCGAGCCCGAACTGGTTCAACACCCCCGGCGCGATGGTGACCCCCTTCAGCGCGCTCTTTCTCCCCCTGTCGATCTTCATCCTCACCACCTTCTACAGCCAGATCCCCGACGGGCTGGAGGACGCCGCCCGCGTCGAGGGCGCCACCCGTATCGGCGCGCTGTTCCGGGTGATCATCCCGCTGTCCGCGCCCGGCGTCGCGACCGCGGGCGTCCTCACCTTCATCGGCGTCTACAACGAGTTTTTCATCTCCTTCCTGATGACGGATGGGCAGGCCCAGAACTGGGCGCCCATCGTCTGGGGGGTCGTCAACTACCAGGGCCAGTACCAGGCCTTCTACAACCTGATGGCCGCCGCGAGCATCGTCGGAGTCCTCCCCGTGGTGATCCTCGTCGTGATCGCCCAGGAGCGCATCGTCAGCGGACTGACTGCCGGAGCACTCAAGGAGTAACACGATGGGAGACGTCATCCTCGAACACGTCACGAAACGCTACGCGGACATCACGGCGGTCGACGACATGAACCTCGACATCCGGGACGGCGAGTTCGTCACGCTCGTCGGCCCGTCGGGGTGTGGGAAGTCGACCACGCTCGAAACGATCGCCGGCCTCACCATCCCCAGCGAAGGGCAGATTACGATCGCCGGCGACGACGTGACGACGAAGCCGCCGAAGGACCGCGACATCGCGATGGTGTTCCAGAACATCGCGCTGTTCCCCCACATGGACGTCCACGACAACATGAGCTTCGGGCTCCGACTGCGCGATTTCGACAGCGAGGAGATCGACCGCCGCGTCGAGCGCGCCGCCGAGATCCTCCAGATCGAGGAGCTGGTCGATCGGATGCCCGACGAACTGTCGGGCGGCCAGCGCCAGCGGGTCGCCATCGGCCGCGCCATCGTCCGCGAGCCCCTGGCCAACCTCGACGCGAAGCTCCGGGTCCACATGCGCACGGAACTCCAGCGGCTGCACAAGGAACTGGACACGACCATCGTCTACGTCACCCACGACCAGGCCGAGGCGATGACGATGTCCGACCGCATCGCCGTGATGAACGAGGGCCACCTCCAGCAGATCGCCCCGCCGCTGGTCTGCTACGACGAGCCGGCCAACCTGTTCGTCGCCGGCTTCATCGGCTCGCCGAGCATGAACCTCGTCGAGGGACAGGTCGAGTCCGGCCAGATCCGGACGCAGGGCTTCGACGTGGACTTCGACCCCGGGCAGGTGCCCGAACTCGCCGCCGGCGACGACGTGACCGTCGGCGTCCGCCCCGAGGACGTCTACCCCGCCGAGACGGCGAGCGAACTCGCCAATCCGACCCGGCGTATCCGCGCCCGGACGGACGTGCTCGAACCGATGGGCGACGAGATCTTCGTCTACCTCGTCCTCCGCGGCGAGGACGCCAGCGGCGCCCAGGCCGCCACCACCGACACCGCCGCCGCACGGGGGAGCGACGAACTGCTGATGAGCGTCGAACCGGACAGCGACCTGGCCGGCGACGAGGACATCGAGGTCGTCCTCGACCGCCGGAAGATCCACGTCTTCGACACCGAGACCGGCGACGCCGTCTGCCACGACATCCTCCGCTCGGAGGCGATGGGGGGCGAACCCGCCGGCCCCGCCGGAGGGAGCTAGCGTGGTATCGACCGCCACCTGGCTGTACTTCGGCATGGGGACCCTGCTGTTTTTCTTCTGGGTCTACGGCATCTGGGCGTTCGCCCGCGACATGCGCCGGACCTACATTCCGGGCGTGCGAGGGTGGATCGCCCGTCGACGGGAAAAGAAAGCGGAGCAGGAACGCGAGGCCGAGCGCGAGGAGAAGGAGAAACAGCTGTACTGACGAATCTTCCGCGGTGGCGCGCGCTGGAGCGCGCGTTCATGCGCGCGACGGCACCGTGCGAGGGATGAGCGAACGAGCGCAGTGAGTGAGCGAATCGGCTGGGGAGGGTCGTGGCCCGCTGCGGTGCTGTACGGGGCGGTTGCTGTTGGGGGGCGGCTGCGGTCCCTGGTGGACTGAACGGGCGAGGCACGCTCGTGGTCGCTCTCGAAGCAGGCCACCTCGCAGTCGGGCGTGGCGGTCCGCCCGCCGATGGCGCCACAGCCGGCGAGCCGGCGAGCGCGGCGGTAGCGGGAAGCGCCTGCAAGAAGCGGCGACGGCCCAGCCAGCCGACGATTCAGTCACTGTCGATGAGTCTCTTCCGCCTGTCCGACAGTTCTACGCCACCGACACCCACACCGCCACAGCGGCTTTGCCCGACCGCTCGGTGGCAGTCCGTAGCCATGTCGAGTCCGTTCGCGCAGGCGCTGTACGACCACCACTTCGGCGACCAATCGGGGCCGCTCCGCTACCGGAACGGCGAGGAGGTCGAAGAGACCGGCGTCGGCATCTACTTCGACGAGGCCGACCCGGACCCGGACGACTGGCTGCCCGCACACCTCGACGGGCCGCTCGTGGACCTCGGCGCCGGTGCCGGTCGGCACGCGCTGTACTTCCAGGAGCGCCACGAGACGGTCGCCGTCGAGCGCAGCGACCTGCTGGTCGAGGTGATGGACGACCGCGGCGTGCGCGACGCGCGACGAGCCGACATGTTCGCCCTCCGGGAGCACTTCGAGCGCGACCGCTTCCGGTCGGCGCTCGCCATCGGGACCCAGACGAGCCTCTCGCGGTCGATGCGGGGCCTGCGGGCGTTCCTCGCCGACCTCGCGTACGTCACCACGCCCGACGGGACGGCCGTGATCGACGGGTTCGACCCCGACCACGAGCGGACGCGGGAGAAACTGGACTACTACGAGGACCCGACCGAGGGCCTCGCCTACCGCGTGATGCAACTGGAGTACGACGGGACGCTCGGCGAGCCGTGGCTCTATCGGCTGTTCTCCCCCGACCGTGTGCGGGAGGCCGCGGCGGACTCCGACTGGCGCGTCGCCGACGTGAGATACGGCGACGACGGCTGGGATCACCTGTTCGAGGTCGCGCTGGAAAAGCGGTGAGTGGGGGGCGTCGGTCGCGATCAGTGCCGGTCGAGTTCCGACGCCGCTACGGTGTCGCACCCGCCCGCGACGGCCGCAACAGGTGCGCCCGTCCCGCCGCGAGCCCGATCAGCAGCCCGGCGAAGTGGGCGATCAGCGCGACGCCGGGCCCGGCGGTGACGACGGTGACGGCGCCGGCGACGACGACGAACACGCCCAGTTGCGCCCGCGGGGACAGCGGCGTGCGGTCCAGCAGCGTGTCGCTCATGCGGTTGCCCGCCAGGACGTAGCCGACCAGCCCGGCGATGCCGCCGCTGGCGCCCAGCACCGCGACGCCGGGACCGGGGCCGAGCAGGCCGCTGACCCACACCTCGGCGAGCCCCGACAGCGCGCCCGTGGCGAGGAAGAAGGTGTGAAAGCGCAGTCGCGAGGTCCGTCGTTCGAGATACAGCCCGACCAGCAGGAGGACGACGACGTTGGCGACGAGGTGGCCCACCGAGAGGTGGGCGTAGACGCTCGTGACGAGCGTCCACGGGCGGGCGCCGACCGGCGGCGCCAGCGCGAACGCGAAGGGGATCTGTAGCAGTGCCACGACGCGCTGGAGGGCGAAGACGACGACGAAGGCGACGACCAGTGTCAGGGTCGGACTCCGGGACACGTCAGTGGGTAGGGGCAGCGACTACATGAAAGATCGCCCGCGGCGGCGCTCGCGGTCGTTCCGGGAGAACCCACCAGCCACTTGTCGACGGTGGCCCAAGCGAGCGGCGATGACGGAGGGGACGTACACGCTGCTCGTCGAGCTGGCCGAGCCGGCGACGATCGAGGTGGGGGCGCTGGGCGAGCGCGAGTTTCCGGCGGGCGCCTACGCCTACACGGGGAGCGCGTTCGGGCCGGGCGGGTTCGCCCGCGTCGAGCGCCACCGCGAACTGGCCGCCGGCGAGCGCGACGCCCGCCACTGGCACATCGACTATCTGCTGGGCCACCCCGAGGCGAGCGTCGCGGCGGTCGTCCGGACGGCCGACGCGGACGTGGAGTGTGCGGTCAGTCGGGCGCTGGCCGACGGCGACGGCATCACGCGCGTCGCGGGGTTCGGCGCCTCCGACTGCGACTGCGACTCGCATCTCGTCGCCGGGGAGGGCGACCGGCTCCGGCGAGCGGTCGAGCGAGCACACGGGGACGACGAGCGAGCGTGAGGGCTGGCGACCGACCGGCAAGCGAACTGAACGGAAGTCACAGGCTTATGGTTCGGGTCCCCGAACAACGGGTAGACTGCCCAGCCATGAGCGCGACACCGACGGCGATCCGCGTCCTGCACGTCGACGACGACCCGGATCTGTCGGCGCTGGTCGCGGCGGCGCTCGAACGCGAGGACGACCGCTTCGAGGTGGAGACGGCGGCGAGCCCCGCCGAGGGCCTGGAGCGACTCGCCGACGAGCGGGTCGACTGTGTCGTCTCGGACTACGACATGCCCGGGACGAACGGGATCGAGTTCCTCGAACGCGTGCGCGTCGACCACCCGGACCTGCCCTTCATCCTCTACACCGGGAAGGGCAGCGAGGAGGTGGCCAGCGACGCCATCTCGGCGGGGGTGACCGACTACCTGCAGAAGGGGACGGGGACCGACCAGTACGCGCTGCTGGCCAACCGGATCGACAACGCCGTCTCGGCGGCCCGCTCGCGGCGGGCGCTGGAGGAGCGCAACCGCCGGCTGGAGACGCTGATCAGCAACCTCCCGGGGATCGTCTACCGCTGTCGCAACGACTCGGGCTGGCCCATGGAGTTCGTCGCCGGCGAGTGCGCCGAGATAACCGGCTACGACGCCAAATCGATCGAATCGGGTGCGGTGAGCTGGGGCGAGGACGTGATCCACTCCGACGACCGGGCGCAGCTGTGGGCGACGGTCCAGTCGGCGCTGGAGGCGGGCGACCCCTTCGAGGTGACCTACCGGATCCGGACCGCCGACGGGGAAGTCCGGTGGATGTGGGAGCGCGGGCGGGCGATCGGGGCGAGCGGCGAGAGGGGTGGCGACCGCATCGAGGGGTTCGTCACCGACGTGACCGAGCGCAAGGAGCGCGAGCAGACTCTCGAACGCTACCGGGGGATGGTCGACGCGATGCCGAACGCGGCCTGTATCTACGACGCCGACGGGCGGTTCGCCGTCGTCAACGACTACCTCGCGGAGTTCATGGAGACGACGCCCGAGGCGCTGGAGGGAACGAAGAGCGTGCTCGTCGAGGAGCTTCGGGCCGAGGCGGATGGCGACCCGTTCGCAGAGCTGGTCGCCGGCGACCGCGAGGAGTACGACGGCGAGGTCGAGGCGCGGTTCCCCGGCCGCGGGCGGGCGGTCGTCAACTACCAGCTTGCGCGGCTGGAGATCGGCGGCGAGCTGGACGGGGTCGTCGCCGTCGGCCGGGACGTGACCGAGCGCCGCCGGCGCGAGCGGGAGCTCGAAGCGACCGGCGCCCGGCTGGAGGCGCTCGTCGCCAACTCCCCGGACATGCTCGACGTGCTCGACCCGGAGGGACGGATCGTCGACACGAACCCGCGGCTCCGCGACGCGCTGGGATACGACGAGGACGAGCTGCTCGGGACGCCGATCTGGGAGGTCGACGAGACGGTCGGCGCCGGGGACGTGGGGGAGCTACTCGGCGGGATGGCCGTCGGCGAGTCGCGGAAGTTCGACGGCCGGTACCGGCGGGCCGACGGATCGACGTTCCCCGTCGAGGTCAATCTGGTCCGGGTCGACCTGCGCGGAGCGGACCGCTATCTCGCCATCTCGCGGGACATCACCGAGCGCAAGCGCCGCGAAGACGCGCTGGCTGCGCTCACCGACGCGACCGGACGGTTCATGGACGCGCCGGACCCCGAGACCGTCGCCGAACACGCCGTCGAGACCGCTCGGGACGTGCTCGGCCACGCGGTCGGCGCCGTCTGGCTGGCCGACGACGACGGCGAGCGGCTCGTCCCCGCGGCCCGGACCGAGGCCGCCGCGGAGCTGTTCGCGGAGCTACCCGTCCACGAGGGCGGCGAGAGCCTCGCCTGGGAGGCCTTCGAAACCGGTGATATCGTCGTCTGCGAGGACCTCGCAGACGAGCCCGACCACTACGAGGCGGGCACGCCGCTATCGAGCGAGGTGAGCCTGCCGCTGGGCGAGTACGGCGGCCTGGTCGCCGGGGCGACCGAGCCCGCGAGCTTCGACGAGGTCGACGTGTCGCTGGCGCACGTCCTCGCAGGGACCGTCGAGGCCGCGCTCGACCGGGCGGCCCGCGAGGCGGAGTCCCGGCGCCACCGGCGCGAGCTCGAACGACAGAACGAACGCCTCGACGAGTTCGCGAGCATCGTCTCCCACGACCTGCGCAACCCGCTCCAGGTCGCGACCGCCCGGCTCGAGTTCGCCCGCGAGGAGTGCGACAGCGACCACCTCGACGCCGTCGCGCGCTCCCACGACCGCATGGAGGCGCTCATCGAGGACCTGCTGACGCTCGGCCGGGAGGGCAAGGCCGTCCTCGACATCGAGCCCGTCGACCTCGGCGAGGCCGCCCGGGCCTGCTGGGCGACCGTCGGCACACCCGACGCCACCCTCGTCGTCGAGCGCGAGACCGCCGTCCGTGCAGACCGGAGCCGCCTCCAGCAACTGCTCGAAAACCTGCTCGCCAACGGTGTGACACACGGCACTTCGGGAGACCGACCCGAGACTGACGACGGGGTCGAAGCCGACACCGTGACCGTCCGGATCGGCCCGCTGGCGGACGGGTCGGGCTTTTTCGTCGGCGACGACGGCCCCGGCGTCGCGCCCGACGACCGCGACCGCGTGTTCGACAGCGGCTACTCCACCCGCTCGGAGGGGACGGGCTTCGGCCTCTCGATCGTGGAGCAGATCGCCGACGCCCACGGCTGGACGGTCACGCTCGCCGACAGCGAGACCGGCGGCGCGCGCTTCGAGATCCGCGGCGTCGAGACCCCCAAGTGACCGTGCTGTGGCGCCTCGTGGCCCCGGATCGACGGAGACACGCCGTGGTTACTGCCAGGTCGCGGACTGGTCGGCCGACTCCGCGCCGGCGTCGGCGGCGGCGGACGGTCCACCGGAGACTGTCACTTCACCCGCTCCGTCGACCGCCACGTCGTAGCCGTAGTAGGAGAACGTCACCTCGAACGCCGCGTCCGCTCCCCGATCGGCCGTCTCGACCAGTCGTTCGAGCGCGCCGACGTCGACCGCATCGTAGAGCGGTTCGTCCAGTTGCAGCGGGTCGACGCCTTCGCGCGCCGCGATCTCCGCGCTCACCTTGGTACTCAACATATCACCCATCACCGTCCGCCCGTCCGATAGGGATCGGCTTAACGGTGGCGGTGCGTGTGCAAGATATTGTAGAAATATCCGATATATCTGCGGAATCCACAGACGTTCTACCTGGCGAACCAGTCGAATCGGAGACGGTGGCGCCGGTCTCGAGCGCCACACGGCGGCCGCTCACCCGTCGGCGTCCGGTCCGGCGTCGAAGTAATCGAACGGTCGAACGTGGTCGGTCTTGACGATCCCGGAACTGACGACTTCGGCACCCAGGTCGGCGACGCTCGCGAGGAGTTCGTCGACGGCGGCGGAGTCGGTCGCGACGGCCTCGACGTGGAGTGTCTCGGCCCCGGTCAACAGTTCGCAGACGCGGACGACTCCCGGCAGTTCCAGCACCTCGGCGGCGACGGCCGACCGCTCCGTCGAGGGTGCTCGGCAGACGGCGACGACGTGAAGCGGAAATCCCGCCCGCTCGTAGTCGATATCGGGGCGGTACCCGCGGATCACGTCGGTCGACTCGAGGCGCTCGATGCGGTTGCGGACCGTGCTGGCCGAGACACCGACCGACTCCGCCATCTCCGCGGCCGTCGCCGCCCTGGCGTCGAGCTGTAAGGCGTAGAGGATCCCGCGGTCGATGTCGTCGAGATCGCGGGCCATACCCGGCCGTTGCGGAGCCGGTGCGATAACCGTTGGGCCGGCGTCGCCCGGGCGGTGAGTCAGTCCCGGCGTTCCCAGTCGGGCGCTGCCGAGAGGCTCTCGCGGGCCGCGGCCAGGTCGGCGTCGGCGACGCCGTAGAACAGCTCGCGACCGACCGGCGTCCGGACGCGGACGACGGCGGTGTGGTCGGTCACGTCGAAGACGGCCACCGCCCACGGTGCGGTGTGACAGCGCCACCGCCCCGCCAGCGTCGCGTCGGGGCCGGTCGTCACGCGGTCGCCCAGCTCCCAGCTGAGCCGCGTCGTCCGCTCCAGCGAGACGGGGACGGCGTCGGGGAGCCCACCCTCGCCGCGCCCGACCGCCCCGTCGCGAGAGCACTGTGTCGACATACCACAGACCACGACACTCTCCATCAAAAATCATCCGCTTCGCTCGCCCGACGGGCCGTCGGCCGCGGCCCGACCGCGCCCGGGACGGTGGTGGTCCGGGGCCGCGCCAGCGCTCCGCTCAGAGGACGCCGTACTCCTCGTAGACCTCGTCGATCGGCATCCCCTCCTCGATCTTCCGGCGCTCGTCCTGTTCCTCGGCGTGGATGTCCTCGACCCGGAGCAGCACCTCGTCGACGACTTCCCGGGGGATCACCTGCGCGCCGTCGAAGTCGGCGAAGACGAAATCGCCCGGCCGGACCGTCACGTAGTGCGAGAGGTGGCCCGGCAGGTGGATCGGCTGGTCGACCTCGATGATCTCCCAGCCGCCGTGCCAGTTCGGGACGGTCCCGCGGGTGTACACCGGGAACTCGTCCATCTCGCCGATGTAGCGGGTGTCCCGGACGTTGCCCGCACAGAGCATCCCCCGGGCGCCGTGGGCCTTGGCGAGCGTACACGACATCTCGCCGAAGTGGGCCGGCTGCATGTCCCCGCCCGTGTCGAAACAGAGGACCGTCCCGTCCGCCTTCCGTTCGACGGTCCGCATCAGCTCCTTCTGGGGGTGGACGCCGTCGTTCTCTTCGTCCCATTTTTCCTCCAGGTACTCCTCGACCGCGTCGGTCTTCGGGTAGGTGTGCAGCTTCACCGGCAGCGCCCGCCCGGCCAGCGTCTGTCCGCGGTTGACCCCGAAGAAGTCCTGGTCGAAGACGAACCGTCGGACCCCGACGTTGTACAGCGCGTCGGCGACGCTGCCGCCGTAGCCCGCCTCCTTGTACCGCTCGATGCGCTCCAGGTCGCTGATGTCGAGTGTCCGGGGCTCCTCGTCGAGGTCGAAGTCGTACTCGGGACCCATGGGTCTCGTTTGCACGCGGTGCCCGCTTGACTCTGTGGATGGTCGAAGCTCTCTCCGGAGTATGTGCGAGCGAAGCCGTGACGACCGCCGACAGCACCGTGACCACAGCCGTCAACGGCGTGAACGCCACTCGAACGGTCACCATTACCGCGACTGCAGCGAGATCCAGACCGCAGAACAGCGTGAAAGCCCCCGCGTGCTCCGCTCGCGCGCCTCGCTGTCACCGAAAATCGAAGATTTTCGAGATGACGAGAGAGCTTCGCTCTCTCGAACCACGCGCCTCGCTCACTCCGTTCGCTGCGGTGCTTACGTCGTCGTGCTTCCCGGAGTACGCGGCCCCTATCATCCCCACCCGTGTCGACTGCTCGGCCAGTCTGTGCGGGCGGGAATGAAAGGGGCGACCCGCTCGGCGAACCCGGGCGAAGTAAGCACGCGACCGAAGGGAGCGCGCGCAGCGAGCCGGGCGAGGTCGAAGACCTCGCTGGAAGCCGGCGCTACGCGCCGGCGACCCCGGGAGCCGAGCGGGTCGGGGCTTTCACGCTGTTTGCAGTCGTCGCAGGTCGAGCGGTCGCTGTCGCGGTAGGTCGAGCGGTCGCTGTCGCGGTAGGTCGAGCGGTCGCTGATATCGGATCCGAATCGCGGACGGCGGAAACTGCGGGGACACCAGACTGAAGCCCAGGGCGACCGAGCACACCGGTATGGAAGTCGTCAACGTCACCGCCGACGCCGAGACGTTCACGAGCAACGCCTATCTCGCGCTCGGCGAGTCGCCGACACTGGTCGACGCGGGCGCGATGACCGGCGTCGTCGACGTGATCGCCGAGCACACCGACGACCTCGACCGCGTCGTGCTCACCCACCAGCACGGCGACCACGTCTCACAGCTTGACGCCGTCCTCGACGCCTTCGACGCCGACCTGTACGCCTACGCCGACCACCCGCGCCGGACCGGGGAGCTCTCCGACGGCGACACCGTGACCGTCGGCGACGAGACCTGCGAGGTCGTCTACACGCCGGGCCACGCCGACGACCACGTCTCGCTGGTCTCGGAGGCCTCGCTCTTCTCGGGCGACGTGGTCGTCCACGACGACGGCGCCTTCGACGACGGCAGCTTCGGCCGCACCGACATGGCGGGCCAGTCCCGTGAGCGACTCATCCAGTCCATCGAGGACCTCTTGGAGCGGCTACCCGACGGCGTCGAGCGCATGTACAGCGGCCACGGCGGCGTCTTCGAGGGCGACGTGCGCGCGGTCGTCGAGCGAGCGCTCGAACGCGCCGAGCGCCGCGAGCCGAAATATCCCGACGAGTAACGGCGGCCGCGAAACGACTGACGGCGCGACCGCTCGGCGAGCGCGAACGCGCGTTCCACCCGAAACGGTGGCGTCGCTGGGGCGGTAGGAAAGAGAGCGAAAGAGAGACCGACCGAATCAGGCGTTGCGGCGCTCTTTGCTCTTGCGGCGGAGGTTCTTGTAGCCGCACTTCCGGCAGCTCGTCGCCTCGACGGAGTTGCGGGCGTTGCAGCGCATGCAGATCTGCTTCTGGAGCTCGCGTCGTTCCGCGGGTTCGAACTTGGGCATACCCGCCTTTCCTCGTCACCGCGTTTAAGCGTTGCTTCTCCGGGCCGAGCGCCAACGGCGCCCGCCGAGTGCCGTCGGCGTCGTCGCCTGCCGGGTGAGCCAGGGTTAACCGACACCCACCCGAAGCGGTGGTATGAGCGACCTGTACGACCGGATCGCGGATCTCCCCCTCGCGGTCGAGGGGTTCGACCTGGACCGCCACGAGATGGACACCTCCGCCGGGTTCACGCGCGTGACGACCGTCGTCGAACTGCACGGGCCCGACGGCGCGGTCGGGCGCGGCGAGGACGTGGCCTACGACACCGAGGACCACGACCGCCTGCGCGACGCCCACGAGGGCGGCGCCCTCGACTGGGACCTGGCGGGGGAGTACGCCTTCGACGAGTTCTCGACGGCGCTGGAGGCGGTGGAGCTGTTCCCGGAGCCCCCCGAGCGGGAGGTCTCCCGGCACTACCGCCGGTGGGCCGTCGAGAGCGCGGCGCTCGACCTCGCGCTGCGGCAGGCCGACACCACCTTCGCCGACGCGCTCGGGCGGAGCTACGACCCGGTCCGGTTCGTCGTCTCGACGCGGCTCGACACGGAGGGCGCCCCCTCCGCCGAGCGGATCCACGAGTGGCTGGAGATCGACCCCGCGATGGAGTTCAAACTGGACCCGACCGACGCGTGGACGCCCGAGTTGATGGACGACCTGGCGGCGACCGACAGCGTACGCATCCTCGACCTGAAGAGCTACTACGAGGGGACGGAGGTCGACACCGACGCCGACCCCGAGCGCTACCGGGCCGTCGCCGAGGCGTTCCCCGACGCCGTCCTCGAAGACGCGAAGTTCACCGACGAGACCGAAGCGATCCTCGACGGCGTCGCCGACCGGCTCTCCTGGGACTACCCGGTCGTCGACGTGGCGAGCGTCGAGTCGCTCCCGATCGAGCCCAAGTGGCTCAACATCAAGCCCTCGCGGTTCGGCACCGTCGCCGACCTGCTCGACACGATCGAGTACTGCCTGGGACGGGACATCACGCTGTACGGCGGCGGCCAGTACGAACTCGGCGTCGGGCGCGAACACCTCCACGCCGTCGCGTCGGCGTTCTACCCCGACGGTCCGAACGACATCGCGCCCAGCGCCTACCACAGTCCCGAACCGCACGCCGACGTGCCCGCGAGCCCGCTGGCGGTGCCCGAGGAGCCGGTCGGGCTGCGCTGGTCGCGGGAGTAGGACCCGAACCGACGCCGTGTGGGGTTACTCCGAGACGCCGTCGACGCGGACGACCTCGGCTTCCACGTCCTCCGCGACGGCGCCCCACCCGCCGACTTCGACCTCGCCCTCCACGGTGTCGAGAACGATAGAGACCGTCCCGCCGAGCTGGTCGTAGGTGGGGTCGGTGACGGCGCCGTTGCCGGGGCCGAAGCGGATGTCGACCAGGTCGCCGCGGATCCCGACGGGGTCGCCGGTGTCGGTGTCGCGGCCGCGGACGCTGACGGTGACGGTGGCGCCCTCGTTCCAGCAGACGGCGGCGTTACGGACGAACTCCTCGATGCTGATGTAGGCGGTCTCGTCGGGGTCGGCGACGTGGACCCGCTCGGCGGGGACCCACCCGCAGGTGAGAAACGACCAGTGAAAGAGGAAGGTCAGCAGGTCGTCGCCGACCTGGACGCCGTACTCCTCGTCGGCGTGGACGTTCGGCGAGAGAAACCCCTGCCGGCGGTCGACGACGGTGAGAAAGGAGCCCGGCGAGTGGGAGTGCCGTACTTCGGTGATGGGGCTGTCGGCGAGGGTCTCGGCCGAGACACCGGTGTCGGCGACGGGGCCGTTGACCGAGGCGTGGACGACGACGCCGCGCTCGGCGGCGGCCGCCAGGGCGGGGCGAAGTTCGGCGAACTGTGCGGCGCTGCCGCCGAACTCGACGGACACCTCGGCGTCCTCGATGGCGGCGCGGGCGTTCTCGACGACGGTCCGGCGGCGCTTGACGACGCTGACGCGGTGCTCGCTGGGGTCCGGCCGCTCCCAGCGGTCCTCGATCTCGTCGGCGGCGTCGGCCAGCAGCTCCCCCGTCGAGCGCAGTTCGTCGAGCACGTCGCCGGGCTGGTCCGCGCGGGCGTGCAGGCGGTCGCGCTCGACGGTCTCGACGAACCCGCGGTCCTCCAGGGTCCGCACCACGTCGTACACCTGCGAGGTGGGCACGCCGGCCCGCTCGGCCACGTCGACGACCGGCGCCGTCCCCTGATCGAGCAATCCCAGGTAGACGGCCGCCTGGTACTCCGTCAGGCCCGCGCGCTCCAGCGCCTCGCGGAGTCGTTCCGTCTCCATGCCCACTGGTGCTTTCCCCCCCGAGTAAAGCGTTACCCTGGCCGCCCGCGCCCCCCACCGCGGCCCCGCGCCGGCCGCGCGTTCGCCACCGGCCTGCATGCTCCCGACCCACCCGGACCGTCACGACGACGCTACACAACAACCGGCTGTAAATTTCTTCCAATTCCTGTGGGCAAATTATTAGTCACTCGTCGCAAAACACCGTCGACCATGGCAGACGATAGCGAACGGTGGGTTTCGCGGCGGGCGCTGCTGGCCGCGGGCGTATCGGGTGTGGCCGCGGTTGCGGGCTGTCCCAGCGGGAGTGAGTCGACGGCGGCGCCCGGTGACGGCGGGGACGCCGGGACCGGCGACGAGGGTGCGACGCCGACCGAACCGCCGAGTGGTGGCGACGGGAGCGGCGACGGGCCGGCGACCGACGCTCCGGCGACGGAAACGGCCGAGAGTGGTATCGACCCGGCGGAGCCGGGCCAGGCGGTCCTCGTCGACCAGGTGGGGTATCGGCCCGGCGACGCCAAGACCGCCGTCGTGCGGGCCGACGCGACGACCTTCGCGGTCGTCGACGCCGAGGGCGGGGAGACGGTGGCCAGCGGTGACCTCTCCGAACCGATCGACGACGACGCCTCGGGCGACACGGTGCGCCACGCTACCTTCGACGGCGTGACCGCCCCGGGGACCTACCGACTCACCGCCGGCGACGGCGCCGTCGCCTCCCACGAGTTCGCGGTCGGCGCGGGCGTCTACGGGCGCACGCTCGCGGAGATCTGTCGCCGCTACACGCTCCGGCGGGCCAACACCCGGATCGACGACCCCGTGACCGGACTCGAATACGGGCCGGGCCACCCCCGGGACCGGGAGGCCCGCATGTACTTCGGCGACGAGTTCCACGACGAGGGCGACCGGATCGACGTGCGCGGCGGGTGGTACGACGCCGGCGACTACGGCAAGTACGTCACGCCCGGCGCGGTCACGGTCGCGCAGTTGCTGCTTGCCTACGAGCGCAACCCCGACACCTTCGCGGCCGGCCAGCTGTCGCTCCCCGAGGGGGTCTCGACGGCCGACCGCGAGGCGGGACTACCGGACCTGCTCGCCGAGGCGAAGTTCGAACTCGAATGGCTCGAACGGATGCAGCGGCCCGACGGCGCGGCCTACCACAAGGTCGCCGGGCGAAGCTGGCCGGCGATGGACACCCGCCCGACCGAGGACACCCAGCCGCGGTACGTGTTCGGGCTCTCGACGTACGGGACGGGGATGGTCGCCGGCGTGATGGCGATGGCCGCTCGCGTCTACCGCGAGTTCGACGCCGACTTCGCCGACCGCATGCTCGCCAACGCCCGCGACGCCTTCGCCTTCCTCGAATCGAACCCGGACCCGATATTCCGCCGGGACGACGGTCAGAACGACGGTTCGGGCGGCTACGCCAAGGAGACCGACCGCACGGAACGGTTCTGGGCCGCGGCGGAGCTTTTGAAGACGACCGGCGGCTCGCGGTACGCCGACTATCTCGACGCCGAGCTGTCGGGGCTGTTCGAGGCGACGCCGCCGGCGGTCTCGTGGGTGAACACCCTCCTGCTGGGTCACTGGGCGTACTACACCGCCGAGGCGGCCGACTCCGAGCGGCGGACGGCGGTCGGCGAGCGACTCGTGGCCGACGCCGACCGGCTACTCGAACGGGTCCGCTCGGAGGGGTATCGGGTCGCGCTGTCGACCGACCAGTACTACTGGGCGTCGGCGAAGCTGGCGGTCGCGCAGGGCTGTAGGCTCCTGCTGGCGAACGACGTGGAGGAGCGGGCGGCGTACGTCGACGCGGCACTCGACCAGGTCCACTACGTCCTCGGGCGGACGCCGACGACCCGCTCGTACGTCACCGGGTCGGGCGAGCGCGCGCCCGAGCACCCCCACAGCCGCACGGTCGAGAGCACGGGCGTGAACGTCCCCGGCAACCTCGTCGGCGGCCCCAACGCCCAGGGCGGCGACGCGGCGCTCGACGAGCTGATCGAGACCGAGGACCCGCCGCCGGCGAAGTGCTACCTCGACGAGACGGCCTCCTACGCCTCGAACGAGGCCGCCATCGACTACGCCGCGCCGCTACTCGTCGCGCTGGCGCAGTTCACCCCCGCGTCGGCCGTCGGCGTCCAGTAGCGCCGGGCCGTCGCTCGCACCCGCCGAAGTGCCCGATATCTCCCGAAAGGTATCATTCGACAGTGAAAAGTCTTACAAGAGATGCATTCGCCCGTGCTGACATGGTTGGGAACCACCGACCGAGGGAAACGGGGAATCGACGGGGTACGGACATCGCAGAGGGCGAACGATGACGGGCGACGGGTCCCCCGAAGCGACCGACGGGCAGTCAATCGCGGGCCAGTCGTCCAGCGGTCAGTCCACGGGGGGTCAGTCGTCCAGCGGCCAGTCCGCGGGCGGCCAGTCGTCCAGCGGCCAGTCCACCGGAGGCCAATCCGCAGACGGCCAGTCCGCGGGCGGCCAATCGGCGAGCGGGCAGTCCACGGGCGGTCAATCCGCAGACGGCCAGTCGTCCAGTGGTCAGTCCACTGGGGGCCAGAGCGGTGGACGGGCCGGCCCCGCGGCGGGCGGGTCGGCGGGCGCTCGCTCCAACGGTGAGATGACCGGGCCGGCGG